>Ga0209470_1000374_pt1 | contig 35631 bp, 31 predicted proteins | sample GraSoiAngelo_125_FD_185882 | JGI IMG/M metagenome (GOLD analysis project Ga0209470, IMG submission 185882) | Grasslands soil microbial communities from the Angelo Coastal Reserve, California, USA - 14_0927_05_40cm (SPAdes) (version 2) | ecosystem: Environmental > Terrestrial > Soil > Grasslands ... | reverse complement strand
AGATGGCTGGCGCAGGGGACAAGGGCAAGTATCCATCAAGATTGGCGACAACCAGAAAATCAACATCCACAAGCAAGACGTTCTGGGACCGCAAAACAAGCCGCAGGATATCGGTCCCAACGACAAGTTCAACCTGGCCTATATTCCGCTGGCCGGAGACGCTGACTTCTGCCTGGTCTGGGGCGGCACGATTCAAGAAGCACAACAACACCTGCGGGACAGCGGAGTCGATCACATTAGTGCGCCACGTAATGTCGCCGGCGCGCGGGGACCCGCAACGAGCGTGTATTTCCGGGATCCCGACGGCAACCTCTGGGAGTTTGCGGTGTACTCGCAATAACGATTCGAAGGGATGAATGCCGCGCGGTCATAGAAGCCGTGAACAGATTGGGCTGGTCCCTCTCCCTCTGGGAGAGGGCGGCGCGAAGCGCCGGGTGAGGGTCGCAAGTTTCGTCAAATCTTGAGACCCTCACCCTACCCTCTCCCAGAGGGAGAGGGTGTAGATTTTCCCGTGTCAGAACTCGAGCCGCAGCGCGAACTGGATCTGGCGCTCGCGGCTCGCCGTTGATGGAATGACTCCGGCCGAGCCGGCAATCTCATTGCCCGAGAAAATGATCAACTCGGGGTATCTGAAGTTCGCATGATTGAGGACGTTGAAGGCCTCGACCCGGAACTGCATGTTCAGCCTCTCCTTCAGAGGAATCCGCTTGAACAACGAGGTGTTCATGTTGAAGAAACCGGGTCCCCGAAGCGCGCCGCGCGCGACGTTTCCGTAGGTCCCGGCGAGCGGCAGCACGAACGCGTTGGGATCCAAGTAGTGGCCGGATTTCTTGAACTCGCCCACACCCAGAACCGCATTGCCTTTGAAGTTGGGATTCCAGTTGGGCACATCCGGATTGCGGCCGTTTCCGTCGCCGGACCGGTTGGAGCCAACCAGAGGCGTAATGGGAAAGCCGCTCTGCACACTGACGATGCCGTTCCACTGCCAGTTGCCGATCAGTTTTTCCACCCAGCCGGTGGCCCCGCTGCCGAAAGCTTTTCCGGACCCAAACGGCAACTGATAGAGGAAGTTGGTGCTGAACAGGTGATCTTGGCTGTAGGACGCAATTCCCTTGTTGAGCTTCAGATTGTACCGATTCAGGACAATCGGCGGCTCATTCTGATGCTGGCCGGAGAGCAGGCCGGAATTCATATCCAGAACTTTGGAAAACGTGTAACTGGTTCTAAACGTCAATCCGGACCGGGCGCGCTTGGTTAGCGAGACAGTCCCTCCGTGGTAGCTGCTGGTGCCAAAATACATCCAGGTTTGACCCGAGCCGACATAGCGGTTCGGACGCGTTGCGCCTGCCGGGATGTAGTCGACTCCCTGAGGGACCATATTCCACTGAGTTTGCGCGAGGGTTCCCCCGGCGAGGCATCCCGCGGGATTTTCACACCTCAACGGCAGAATAGTATTCATATCCGTTGCGGCCGGAAGGTGATAGGACTGGCTGCCCACATAACTCACTTCCAGCGCGAGTTCTTGCGTGATCCCGCGTTGCACCTCCAGGCTCCATTCCTGAGTCGTCGGAGTGTGCAGATCGGGATCGACACCACCGGGCGCATAGATGGAACAGGCCGGCGACACCAACGGCGACTCGGCGCTGCAACTGGGCGCGCCCGGCGAGTCGCTGGGCAGCGGGCCGTTTCTGAGGATTGTCAAAAGCGGTGTATTCGGGATCACCAGCCGCACGTTGAACGGAGGATTGGAGTTCATCCGGTTCGCGAGATTATCCTGGAGGTCGTTGTGGACCCCAAAGCCGGCCCGCACCGCCCAACGTCCCGTGCCGGTCGGATCCCACGCCAAGCCCACGCGCGGCTGCAAGAGCGCGCGGGCATTGTTCCGAATGAATACCGACTGGCCCACGTTCGGTTGCGTGAGGATGAACCCGGCCTGGTCATAGCGGTAATTGGCGCCGCGCCCGTTGACTTCATTCCATCCCGTGGTCATCTCGTCCCGCAGGCCCAGGCGCACCGTGAGATTCGGGCGGAGCTTGAATTCATCCTGGAAATACCAGGCCGCTTCCGTGGTGCGGAAGTTCAACGGAACCGGACCCGGGGCCGCCTGCAATTGGGTCGGCCGGTCCTGGAGCATGTCCAGCAAGGTGCGATAGGTGAGCGTGCCCGCGTTATTCTGAACCGATGAAAACACGCCTTGCTGAACCGATTGGAACCACACGCCCATGCTCAAGTTGTGACGCCCTTTCGTCAGGCGCAGGTCGTTGGACCCGGTGAAGTTCTGTCTAGAACTGTTCAGGGGGTTCTGGCCGTTGGCCGAAGTGAAGGTCGACGCCTGGGCCGTGGACGTGCCGCCTCCAATGATCAACGCGCCCGGATTGTTTCGGTTTCCTCCTTTCAGAAAGAGCAGGCTATCGGGGAATGGCTCGCCGGGAACTGCATCCTGGTCTGCCCAGGCGCGGGCCCATCCAAACGACGCGGTATTCACCACAGTGGCGGAGAAAATATGCGTTTCTTGTCCGCTGAGTGTATAGAGAGCGTTGGATTGCCTTTGGACCATAACCGGATTCGCCTGCGGATCGGCCCGGTTCCCCCTGTCCGCGTTGAAACTGGCCGAGATCGAATCCTTCGTGGACAAGTTGTAGTCACCCCGTGTCAGTCCGAAATCTTCATTTACGGGCCGCCAGGGATTGGTGTAACTGTAGGCGGAGCCGGTGGGCAAGCCGTTCTGAAGCAACTCCGGGCCATTGGGCGCCGGCCAGTACCGCATAAACGGCAGAATGCCCGGCACCAGATTTGGAGCGGGGACGTAGGCGCCGCGGTTCGGGCAGGCTGCTCCCGGAACAAGGTAGCACGGAATCAAGCCCTGCCGGGCCTGCGCGCTGGGGACAATGGCGGTGGTGTCGTCGTTTAAGCGTTCCCGGAACCCTTCATAAGTTCCGAAGATGAAGATTTTGTCCCGGACAATCGGGCCGCCCAGCGAGCCGCCAAATTGGTTCCGCTTGAACGGTGGGGCGCCTTCGGTGGTACTGAAAAAGTTCCGGGCGTCCAATTTGTTGTTGCGCAGGTATTCGAATAGGGCTCCGTGCCACTGGTTCGTTCCCGAAGTGGTGACGACGGTGACCTGTCCGCCCGATCGTTTGCCATATTCGGCGCCATAGGTGTGCCCGAGGACGTTGTATTCCCGCACGGCGTCCACGCCAAGCAACTGGTCGCTCATCCCATTCGGCGCATTCGCAGTACCCTGCGAGTTGGTGCCGACGTAGTCCATTCCGTTGATCGTCCAGCGATTGGTTTCCTGCCGCTTGCCCGATATCGAATACGCCGGCCCGCCGGCCGCAGTGTTCGACCGGTTATCATTGACGGTCGTGTTGAGCACCAGAAGGTCGTTGAAGCTGCGGCCATTCAACGGCATGTCCTTGATCTGTTTCTCGTTGATCAATCCGGAGACGGAATTTAGCGTCGTGTTCACGATCGGGATCTCTTCCGTCACCGTTATTTTCTCGGCGAGGTCGCCGACATCCAGCGTTAGATTCACCACCGCTTCCTGTGCCACAACCAAAGTGATGCCGCTCCGCACCTGTTGCCTGAAGCCTGGTTTTTCTGCCGTCATTTCATAAGAGCCAACCGGAAGTTGCGGCATCGTGTAGCCGCCTTCCTCATTGGTCTGAACCGTGCGCGTCAACCCGGTCTCGACATGCTTAGCAGTAACAGTCGTTCCGGGTATCACGGCTCCGGTCGTGTCGTGCACGACGCCTGAGATCGCTGCTGAAAAATTTTGTCCATACACCAAACCACCCGCCAATACGATTACTCCAACAATCCCGATTAGCGTTGTGGTCAGCCTCGTGAAATCTCTTTTTCTGCGATTGACCATAACTCTTCTCCCTTTAATCGGCGATAACACACTTGATCCCACAACCGTGCAAATGAGAACGGGAAGAATGATCATTGATCATTTTTCAGTTCTTATTGCCGCAGGCCGCAGATATTTCAGCGGCTAAAGCCAGTTGAAAAACTTTTCGTTTCAGCACGGCTGAAAAGCCATGCACGGTGGGATACCCCACCCCCCAAAATGCTCCGAAACCTAACGGTCCCCTCGTACAGTGTCGTTTTTATAATGTCCAGACTCTACGCCAGTTTCCTGAAGTCGTCAAGTTTGGGTCCGGTTGATGTCGTTAGCACGCGAGTTGGCCGCTTTTGACCCGCTAGAGGGAGACGCTCCAGCCGGAGGACGGCGGGTGGCAAGCCGCCGAGATTCTGGGAATCGGCGATCGAACGATGCGGCGGTGGAAGTGAGTACCGCCAGGAGAAACGGAACGGATTTTGGCGCTTTACCGCGACAGGTATTTCGATTTCAACGTCCGCCGTTTTTACGAGAAGATCACCGCGCAACACGGCGTGACGCTCAGCTCACGATTAGAAAGATGCTCCGCATATATCCTCCTCCGAGCGTTTCAAGCACACGATACCCGTAAACCTGAGCGCAGTCACTGTCTGATATACTGGCCCGGTTTGTAAGGCTGTTTCAGGATCAAGAGGAGGCTGAATGCCCAGACGCATCGTTATCGCATCATTGGTGAATTGCTTTATCCTTTTGTCGATCGCTTCGAGCGCCCTGGCGCAACAAGCCGGTCAAGGCGCCGCGCCGGCGGAACGGCGCCGGCCTGGTCCAGCGCCTCTGTTTTTCAGGGAGGACTGGAAAACCGTACCCGGTCTGCCGGTCGAGCATCCGGTGAGTCAGGCTGCAATTGCGAACCCGAATCTGGAGCTGAAGTTATATGGGGCGGCAAGTAAGGATATTCAGGAAAATGGTGCCCCGAACAATGAAGCGAATCCACTACATGTGTGGACGGGCCTTTGCGAGGGACCCTGTGCCCTGACCTTCCGCGACAAGAGCAATTATGTCGACCTTACCGGCGCTGCGAAAATCCGCTGGAACATCAAAGTGTCAGGTTTCCACCAGGTGCGGCCGCTGATCAAACTGGCGGACGGTACCATGCTCGTCGGGGATCATACGGATGGGACCGTTTCCGACTACCATGTCTATGAATTCTCGATCGGCGACGTTCGCTGGATAAAGATCGATCCGAACAAGGTCTGGACACGCGGCAATCTGCTCGAAACCGTAGACTTGGGCAAAGTAGATGAAGTCGGTTTCGCGGATCTGATTCCAGGCAGCGGCCACGGCGACGGCGGCTATGTGGACGTCGGCTGGGTCGAAGTCTACGGCAAACCGGTGAAGCGCGACGCCGCGACATCGAGTCTGCGACAGTAGATCGCTGGCGGTTTGAACTGTGGGGGCGGTCGTAGAAGGTGTGAACGAATTGAAGAAATGTTGCATGTGGAGTATTCCCCTCCTCTGCGAGGAGGGGAATAGTCTGCGCGAGTTCAATTCGTTCACATCTTCACAGACCGCCGGCTACAGTTACTCGCTCGTCAATCTGCAAACCGCTACTTCCCCGCCAGGAATTTGTCCACGATGGCGAGAAACTCCTTTGTGTTTTCCTCGTTTGGATAGTGTCCCGCTCCAGGAATGGTCACGATTTGGACTTGAGGCAATGCTCGCTTCAATTCTCCCTGTGTTTCAGCCGGAACGATCGTGCTTCGGCCGCCCAATATATAAATGATGGGAGCCTTGATTTCGCGGACGAAGCGCCACAGCTCCGTGGGCACGAAGCCGTTACCTATCGCCGGATCACGTTTCCAAACGATGCGGCCATCGGCGCGCGGCTTCGATCCGTAGTGAGTGTAGGCTCGGAGGATCTCGTCGGGCGTGCGAGAATTGCCTGCCTTCAGATTCGCAAAGAGTTCTTCTTCGGAGACCCATCCGGTTTCATCTTCCCGTTTGACACGCGAGGTGAAACCGTCTGCGATTTCGCGCGGGCGCTCAGGTCCGACATCTTCCGAGATAACGGCAGTCACCAATTCCGGATGTAATCCCGCGAATACCTGTGCAACGCGGCCGCCGGTGGAGTTTCCCCAGATCACAATATTCCGCAGATGAAGTTGTTCCGCGAATGCTTCAATGTCTCTGGTGTAGTCCTCAACCAGATAGGCACCTTTCGGGTCCCATCCCGAATCGCCGTGGCCTCGCATGTCGATGGCCATGACGTGATACTTCCCCGTGAAATGCGGTGCGATGTGATCAAACGTGTGGGCCACGCGTCCGATGCCGTGCAGCATAATGAGCGGCGGCTTCCCTTCCGCTCCCCAATCGAGATAATGAATCCGCAACCCATTCACGCTAACGAACCGGTCTGCGGGCCGTGCGAGCTGCGGACTCTGGAACATACTCATCAAAAGCACAAAGGAAAGGCCGAGTTTCATCTTTTTTGCTCCGTATTGCCCAACGCGAAAACGAATATCCCATTACCGGAGTTGGGACGCTTGATTTCGGGAGCCAATTCCAGGGGGATCAGGGTGGACCAACTGCCTCCGCCCAGCCCGGCCGGCATGGCTACGTATTGTTTCCCTTTGGCGAGATACGTAATCGGAAAACCCTGCGCGGAGGTGGGAAGGCGCGTCTGCCACAGGGTCTTTCCAGCCGTGGCATCGTAAGCATACATGTGGCGGTCCCAATCCCCGCCAAACACGACGCCACCTGCTGTGGAAAGCGCAGCCGTATTGGATGGAGACGGTGTGCGCTGGCGCCATAGCACTCTTCCTGTTTGGCTATCCATCGCGAGGAACTCGCCGAGATTTCCTCCGGACTCCGGGTGTTTGTAGTCCGCGCGCTTCACGGGGCCTGTGCCGCCTTTGCCGACAACCTTTTCAACAGGCCCGAACGTTCCTTTCTCGCAGTTCAGATTCATCGGAATATAGAACGCACGCGTTTGCGGGTTGTAGGACATAGCGCGCCAGCTCTTGAATCCTGCGGTGCTCGGACACATTTCCAGCTCAACACCCAATTGCGGGATTTTGCCGGGAAGGTATGTCACTTTCCCGGTCTGCGCATTCACTTGAACGATCGTCTGATAACCAAGGTCCGTCGCGTGGATGAATTGCCCGTTCGTTCGATCGAGCTGCCAAAGGATTCCGAGTTTCCCCATTTTGAAAAGCGACTTCCGTCCACCGGCATCGACGAGGATGCTCTCAAAAACTTCGTCCATGTCTTGCGTTTCGCCGGGAAGGTGCTGGTAATACCACTTCATCTTTCCGGTATCCGGATCAAGCGCCAGCGTCGAGTTCGTGTAGAGCGCATCGCCGTCGGTGCCACGCGCCACTCGGGCCCAGGGCTTGGCCTGTGCAGTGGCCCAATAAACGAGGTTGGTTTCGGCATCGTAACTGCCCGGAATCCACGCATCGCCGCCGGCCCGAAATGTCAGCGGGAGATCGCCCCAGGTATCGCCGCCGGGTTCGCCGGGCCGGGCGATGGTAGACGTACGCCAGACTTCCTTACCGGTCGCCGCGTCGTGAGCACTGATGAAGCAGACGTCTTCTTTGTATCGCGTGCAGCCCGACATGCCCGCGATGACTTTGCCGCGCACGACGATCGGACCGGACGTATACCCATAGCCCAATTCGGAGTTGGCGACTTTCGTGTCCCACACGAGTTTTCCCGTACGCGCATCCACAGCAATGATGTGAGCGTCACCGGTAGTGGCAAATATCTTGTCGCCGAAGATGGCAATATTCCTTTGAATACCTCGGCTGGCGTCGCTTCCCTCAGCGGCCTTTGTGGCAGCGGGACGATACTGCCAGATCAAATCCCCAGTCGCAGCATCGAGCGCTTGAATGACGCCCCGGGGGTTTGGCAGGTACATGATGCCGTCGTAGACAAGCGGCGTGGCTTCATTCGCGCCGGTATCGTCCATCGCCCAGGACCAGGCGAGCTGGAGCTGGGTCACATTCTGCCGGGTAATTTGATCAAGCGGACTGTAGCCCCATGCATTATCAGTGCGCCTCCAGTTCAGCCAATCCCCCGGCGCCGGATTCCGCAGCATGGCCTCGGTCACTGGGCGAAATTCTTTGACCTGCGCGAAAAGCAGCAAGCCGCCGGCGAGTACCGCAAGCGGTAGCAACAATAGCCGAAATTTCATATGTTCTCTCCTAGTTTCCTTACTGTAGCGGCGCTCCGCGGCGGTGATGCACGGAGGGGAATAACGCACCAGCGTAATTCGTTCACATCTGCATAGACCGCCACAGAAAGCCCCCTTCTCATTTCGTCCACTCCCTGCGCATGCCCGCGCGATCGACTTCTTCACCACGCAAGTAAACCTTGTAGATCTTCCGCGTGTTGGCGATGTTCTCCAGAGGATTTGCATTGAGCACGACGAAGTCGGCGCTCTTGCCGGGCGCGACCATGCCAAGCTGATCAAGCTTCAGCGTCTCGGCCGCAAGCCGTGTTGAGGCCAGAATCACTTCGGATGGCTTCATTCCCGCTTTGGCGAGAGCATCCACTTCCCATATCGCGTGCCAGCCCATGGTGCGCGACGGATCGCCGGCCGAGTCACTGCCCAAAACAACTCGAGCCCCACCCTCACGGATTTTCTGCAGGTTCCGAACCTGCAGATCCCAGGACCTGCGTGTGTTGGCGAGCACCTCAGGCTTTCGATTGGAGAACTGGTTCTCCAGCCGCTTGATCTCGCCTGGCGGAATCGTTTCGTGAAGCAGCGGATCGTCGAGCCATGCCGGCCGGCCCGATTCCATGGAGCGGCTCGTGACTCCCAGGTTTGGCGTTACAAACACGCCGGGATGTTGCCTCAGCAGTTGCAGAAACTCGTCGTCGATTTCCTTGTCGCGAACCAAATGGGTGAAGCCTTCAATCCCCGCGCGAAGCAAACCCTTGGCGTCTTCGAGGTCGAACACGTGTGCGATCGTCCGCAGATTGTATTTATGAGCTTCGTCGACGGCCGCTCCGTACAGTTCCGGAGTAAGCTTTTTCTGCGTGTGGTTTCGATCGTCCACCCAAATCTTAACGAAGTCCGGACGATGCGGCGCCAGATCGCGCACGGCCTGCCGGGCCTGCTCGACAGTTGTGACGACATACGGCACATCATTTCGCGCCGCGTCGTTCGGCCCGGATCCCGGCCACGCCAATCCACGCCCAACCGTCCGAAACAGCGCTGCTCCCGGATGGACTTCTTCACGCAATTGATAAGGCAAATCGCCGAAATCGGTTCCCATACTGATGGAGGCGGCGAATCCGTGATAGGCGTAGCGCTTCAGATGATCGAGGAGATTCTCGCGATTGAAATTCGCTTTCGACATGCTTCCGTCCAGCTGGTTGAGAAATCCGAAATGGCTATGGACATCAACCAGCGCCGGAATGACGGTCTTACCGGTTAGATCGATTCGTGCCGCGCCGGGAGGAGCTTGAATTTCGCCCTTCCTGCCGACACTCGTGAAACGGTCGTTCTCCACGACGAAGGCCGAGCTTTCTATCGGCGCCCCGCCGTCGCCCATGATCAGCCGCGCGCCTTCGAATAGTGTCGCCTTGTGCGTTTGTCCCCACGCCACAAAGGAACACAGAAGGATCAGCGTGGCAATCAGTAGTTTTAGTGCGGACATAATTTCGTCCTCCGAAACCGGCCAAAGGATCTTCGCCGCGAATTCTACCCCGCGTGGCGGGGCCAGTGCCATAAAATCGCCGTCGTTCGAGCCAGCGATCGAGCGTAGTAACTGTAGCGGGGGGCTTGGCTCGGCGTTGGCCGCGGAGGGAACCTTTTTCCGTAATGGAAACGGGCTCGCGCTTCGCGCCACCCCGTCTGCGCTTCGCTGCGCTCAGCGCATCCACCCCTCCTCTGCGCGGAGGGGAATAATCGAGTACAATCCCAGAACATGATGACTTTCACCTTAGCTCTATTTCTCGCTTTGGGCGTCGTCGCGCAAAACGCCCCGGGCGCGCAGCCGCGGCCGCTTCAGGGCTTCTCGAGGGAGGGCGCCGATCGTCAGCGTGCGCTGGAAAAGCAGTTCGATTCGTTCTTAAAGAAAGACGAAGCACGCGATTGGATGAAGCGGCTATCGGCCCGGCCGCATCACGTGGGATCTCCCTACGCTAAGGAGAATGCGGATTTCATTGCCGGCCTGTTCCGCTCCTGGGGATATGACACGGAGATCGAACGCTTCGACGTTCTGTTCCCTACCCCGAAAACCCGCATTCTCGAAATGACGGGGCCGGAAAAGTTCATCGCAAAACTGGAAGAACCTGTACTCAAAGAAGACGCCACCTCGGGACAGAAATCCGAGCAACTGCCCACGTACAACGCGTATTCGATCAATGGTGATGTCACGGGACAACTGGTCTACGTGAACTACGGTATTCCTCAAGATTACGAAGCGCTCGAGCGCCGGGGCATCGATGTGAAAGGCAAGGTCGTGATCGCCCGCTACGGCGGTTCCTGGCGCGGCATCAAACCCAAGGTTGCGGCCGAACATGGCGCGATCGGCTGCATCATCTATTCCGATCCGCGCGATGACGGTTACTTTGCGGGTGATGTTTATCCGAACGGCGCGTGGCGAAATGAGAACGGCGCACAACGAGGATCAGTCGCCGACATGCCGCTGTATCCAGGCGACCCTCTAACGCCGGGCGTCGGCGCGACTCCAAATGCAAAGCGCCTCGACATCAAAGACGCGCAAACGCTCACCAAGATTCCGGTCTTGCCCATCTCTTATTCGGATGCCCTTCCGCTGTTGCGGTCTCTCGAAGGGCCTGTGGCGCCCGCTCAATGGCGCGGCGCGTTGCCGATCACCTATCACGTCGGTCCGGGCAAGACGACCGTTCATCTGAAGCTCGAATTCGATTTCAAACTCGTTCCTGCATACGACGTGATTGCGCGTCTTCGCGGCAGCGAGCGTCCGGACGAATGGGTGATTCGGGGCAATCATCACGATGCATGGGTGAACGGCGCCGAAGATCCCATCAGCGGCCTCGTCGCGCTGCTCGGAGAGGCGCGGGCAACGAGTGAGCTGGTGAAATCCGGTTGGCGTCCGAAACGGACGATTATCTACTGCGCCTGGGATGGCGAAGAACCCGGCCTGTTGGGCTCAACCGAATGGGCGGAGGCTCACGCCCAGGAACTGCAGCAAAAAGCGGTCGTCTACCTGAACTCGGACGGAAACTCGCGTGGTTACCTGAGTGTGGGAGGCTCACACACGCTCGAACGATTCGTGAACGACGTCGCGCGCGATGTGATCGACCCCGAGAAAGAAGTTCCGGTCGCTGAACGCTGGCGCGCCCGGCGCATTCTGAACAGCAATGGCGACCTGCGCCGGGAAGCGCGCGAACGGGCCGATGTTCGGATAGACCCTCTGGGATCCGGTTCCGATTACACGCCATTCCTGCAGCACCTCGGAATTGCCACGCTGAACATCGGCTACGGTGGCGAAGGCGAAACCAGCGGCGTCTATCACTCCATCTACGATTCGCTCGATCATTACCTTCGTTTCGCCGACCCCACATTCGATTACGCCATCACCCTGAGCAAGACCGGAGGCCGCGCCGTCCTGCGATTCGCGAACGCGGACTACTTGCCGTTGAGCTTGGGGAGTCTTTCCGATACCGTTTCCCAGTACGTCAAGGAAGTGATGAAGCTTGCCACCGACGAACGCGACGCGATCGCCGAACGCAATCGACAGATCAGCGAGAAGACGTTCGACATCGTGGATGACCCGGTGCGGAAACTCGTGGTTCCGAAGCCGGAGACTCCGGCGCCGTTCATCAACTTCGCACCGCTCCAGAATGCGCTGTCGCGGCTGGAAGAGAGCTGCCGCAATTACGACAACGCCATGAGGGATGCCGTGGCCACCTCCCGCCTGCAATTGCCCGATGTCCAGCAGGCGCTCGACGATGCGCTGCGCCACGTCGAGCTGGCCATGATCACCGACCGCGGCCTGCCTCGGCGTCCATGGTTCACCCATCAGATCTATGCTCCCGGCTTTTACACCGGTTACGGCGTGAAGACGTTACCTGGAATTCGTGAAGCCATCGAGCAGCACAATTGGAACGAGGCGAGCGAGCAGATTGTCGTTGTTGCGAATACGCTCGAACGAACTGCTGCCCAGATCGACCGCGCGCGAGCGGTGATGGTGAGATAGGGGAAGGGGCGCACACCTGAATTCCTGAATTCGCCGAAATTGGGAATTCAGGTGTGCGCCCCCCTCCAAATTCCTTGTCAGCCTTGCCCCGACCGCACTACAGTATTCCTCCATGGGCAAATCCAAAGCGAAGAAAAAGATTTCCCGGCGGAAATTTCTGAAGGGAACTGGGGCGGCGCTCGCGGTTGCGACGGCAGCGCCGAAAATCGAAGCACAAACGCCAGCGGCTGGTGTTGGCACGGATGCGGTTCCTCGATCGGTGATACGGGTTACGGTCAATGGAACCGATCGGCGCATCGAGGTCGAAGACCGCTGGACGTTGGTCGAGCTTCTCCGCGATCACCTCGGCTTGACGGGGACCAAGATCGGCTGCGACCGAGGCGAATGTGGGGCCTGCACGGTGTTGCTCGACGGCAAGCCTGTGTACTCGTGCAGCAATCTTGCCGTGTGGGCGGATGGCCGGTCCGTCGAAACAGTGGAAGGTCTTGCGCAAAATGGGCGCCTCGATCCGCTGCAGCAGGCCTTTATCGATCACGATGCTCCGCAGTGCGGCTTCTGCACGTCAGGCCAGCTCATGAGCGCGAAAGGACTCTTGACGCGCAATCCGCAGCCGAGCGCGGACGAGGTACGCGCCGGCATGACAGGAAATCTCTGCCGCTGCGCCGGTTACAACCACTACGTCGAAGCGGTGTTGGCTGCAGCGACGCGCAGCGCAAGCCCGACAGGGCGAGGAGGTTCGCGATGAGACGGCAGACCAATACCTCCGTCACACCACTGAAGACCGTCGGGCACGCCACGCCTCGTATCGATGCTCTCGAACGTGTCACCGGCAAGGCAACCTACACGAACGACATTCAGCTTCCGGGCATGCTCTACGCCCGGATCCTCCGCAGCCCGCATCCGCACGCGCGAATCCGCCGTATCGATGTGTCTAAGGCGCTTGCTCTTGCCGGAGTGAAGACCATCCTCACTCACGAGAATTGCCAAGTCGTCTGGGGAGCCGGCGGAATTTCCGGCGGGCTGCAATACAACGATGATATTAAGAAGATCACCAGGCAGCGCCGCTATGTTTTTAATAATCCCGTGCGGTTCGTCGGCGAGCCCGTAGCGGCTGTCGCTGCAGTCAATCGTCATGTCGCCGAAGAAGCGGTTCGACTGATTCAGGTGGATTACGAGGTCCTCGGCTTCGTTCTCGAACCGGAAGACGCGCTGAAGCAGGACGCAGTCAAGATCTGGCCCGAAGGTAATCTTTCCCTCAATACTCAGAATCAGGCGCAGCCGGTGACCACCCGCCGTGGCGACGTTACGGAAGGTTTTCAGGCATCCGATCAGATCTTCGAGGAACGCTACTCCACGGCTTTCGTTCACAACGCGCAGATGGAACCCCGCTCATGCATTGCCCATTGGGAGGGAGATAAGCTCACACTCTACACACCGACGCAGGGGATCTCCAACTGCCGCAGCGACACGGCGCGCGATTTGGGAATACCTCCGGAGAAAGTCCAGATCGTTTGCCAGTACATGGGCGGTGGATTCGGCAACAAGAACCAGAACCAGGACGCAGACCTCATCACGGCAATGCTCGCCAAGGAGGCGGGCGCGCCGGTGAAACTGGAATTCACAAGGAAGGATGACTTCATCGGCGTCCACGGCCGGTGGCCCACCGTTCAGTATTACAGGGTTGGCGTGACGCGTGACGGTCTGCTCAAGGCGATTCAGCTTCGCGGCTACAGCGGCATGGGAGGGTACCGCAAAAACAGCGGCGCTATCGGAGGCATTGATGTCTATCAATGCCCGAACATCGAGAGCGTGATCTATCCCGTTTACACGAACAAAACAGTGTCGGGGAATTTCCGCGGTCCCGAATATCCGCAGGGCTTCTACGGCATCGAATCGATGATGGACGATGTCGCGTTTAAGATGAAGATGGATCCGGTCGACTTCATTTTGAAGAACATGACACGCAAGTACCGCGATGAACTCCCTTACACGAACTACAGTCTCGAGGATTGCATCCGGCGCGGCGCCGAAACGTTCGAATGGAAAAACCGATGGCGGCCGCAGCCCGGCTCCGATCCCGGTCCCGTGAAACGCGGCGCTGGTGTCTCCTTTATGGCGTTTCGTTCGGCGCTCGGGCGCAGCAATGCGGTCATCCGCCTCGACGCCAAAGGAAAGTACACCGTGTTCGTGGGAGTGACCGACATCGGAGCCGGCGCCAAAACAACCATGGCTCTCATTGCTGCCGAAGCGCTAGGAGTGCCGCTCGCCAATGTGGAGGTCGTTTGGGGCGATACCGACCGCTGCCCGTATTCCGTTGGTGAATCCGGCAGCCGCACGACCATCCAGACCGGATATGCCGTCATCCAAGCTGCGGAGGCATTGAAGCGCCAGATTGCTGAAAAAGGTTTGCCCTCAGGCGAAAACGTTCTCGTCGGGTCGGCTTCTCCGAATCCAAATCTGGAAGGAAAGATTCGCGCCGCATATGGGGCGCACTTCGTTGAAGTCGCGGTCGATACTGACCTAGGGCACGTGCGCGTCACGAAATATCTTGCAGTTCACGACAGTGGCCGCATCATGAATCCCCTGACGGCGAGAAGCCAGATTAAGGGCGGCGTCCTGATGGGTATCGGAATGGCGCTCCATGAAGACCTCATCTACGACCGCCGAAACGGCCAGCCGCTGACAGCCGGATTCTACGGCGACCGGATCATGACGCATCGCGACGCCCCGGAAATTGAAGTCATATTCATCGAGAGTGATGATGGGTACGGACCCTATGGCGCCAAAAGCATCGGCGAATCCAGCAAGGTTCCTGCTGTTGCCGCTGTTGCCAATGCGATTTTCAACGCGATCGGCCGCCGCATGAAAGACCTGCCGATCACGCGCGACAAAATCTTGGGAGCACTCGCATGAAAACTTTTGCCAATTCCAACGCTCGTGATTTCCAGCAGGCCGTGGCTCTGGTCCAGCAAACGCGACAGGAAGGACGCGCCGCATCTCTCGTTGGCGGTGGTAGCGACCTGCTCGCGCTCGTCAAAGAGCGTATCGTCAACCCCGACGTTCTCGTGAACCTGAAAACGATCAAAGGTCTCGATCAGATCAGGCCGGCGAACGGCGGCGTGAATATCGGCGGGTTGATCACGCTCGACACGCTGAGCCGGAACGATGTCATTCGCCGGCAATTCACCGTATTAGCGGAAGCGGCAGAAACTGTCGCGACACCGCAGATAAGAAATGTTGGAACGCTGGCAGGCAACGTCTGCCAGCGTCCGTGGTGCTGGTATTTTCGAAACGGGTTTCCTTGCTACAAGAACGGCGGAAGTACCTGCTTCTCCTTCGGCGGCGAGAATCAGTTTCATGCGATATTCGGGGGTGGACCGAGCTACATTGTGCATCCCTCGGACACAGCGGTTGCGCTTCTCGCCCTCGACGCGAAGTTCCGAATCGTCGGACCCTCGGGCGAGAGGGTATTGCCCGCCGCCGAATTCTTCGCTCTGCCGCAGCGGAATCCCGGTCGAGAGAATGTCCTGGCGGCTGATGAAGCATTAGCTGAAGTCCAGGTGCCCGGGCTTCGGGCCGGAACGCGCAGTACGTACCACAAGATCATGGATCGCGAAGCGTGGACCCACGCCGTCGTGAGCGCGGCAATCGTTCTCGAAATGGACAAACAGGTTTGCCGCAGCGCGCGCATTGTGCTTGGCGGTGTCGCCCCGATCCCTTGGCGTTTGGCGAAAGTGGAACAAATGCTGGCGGGAGAGCGCATCACCGAGGCGCTGGCAGCCAAGGCGGCAGAGGCCGCTCTTGAAGGCGCAAAACCGCTCGCGAAGAATGCGTACAAGGTGCCGCTTACAAGAGGCGTCGTTCGCCGGACGCTGCTGGAACTCGCGGCGAGGGGGTGAGTGCGTCTTCCAATGACAATTGAACATTGAACAGTGAACAATGGCAATTTTCGGGGAAATGTTCATTGTTCACTGTTCGATGTTCAATTGTCATTTTGAGTGAACCCGCGGTCATTTTGAGACAGCCTCATCTAGGAGAGACGGAATTTTCACGCACTATGAACCGTCGCGAGTTTCTCTTCTTTACAAGGGGCCGCAAAAACACCGCTGAGCTGTCCTGCCAGCAGCTCTACATGCGTTATCTTGATTCGACGCTCGATGGAACCACCCCGCAGTTTCTCCAGGAGATCGAACAGCGTCTGTCCGGAATAACCTCCGTACGACTGACGGACTCCGTTTGGTTGAGCTCGGACGAACTGAAGCCGGTAGCATCTCTTCTGGACGCGTTTCGCGCGCGCGGAGGCCACATCGAATACAAACCCCCGAAGCCCTAGGAGGCGGGATGTCCATTCTTGGAAAAAACCTCAGCGCCTACGTAAAATTCGCCAGAACCGGGATGATCTTGATCGTCCTGATGGGTCTGATTCGATTTTTCGTCGGAATTTCGGGAGTTCCGTACGAGCGGGCGACGCATCTGGTCAGCATGACCAGTCTCACCTTGCTGCTTTTCGTCATCTACGGCCACATTGCCGCCGCACGCGGCTTCGGCACGTATCGCCACTTGCTTCCAACGGCGGCGGCCCTATCGATATCCATGTACGGCTTCATCATACTGGCGATCCTGACCGAAGGGGTCAGCGGACTTCATGGTTATTTTCACTTTCACACGATTCAGAACATGGCCGGGACTCTTCCCTCAGCATCCCACGTCATGACCCTTGGGAACGTGATGGGTCATATTGGAGGCCAAATTCTGGCGTGGATCCCCGTCACCTTCCTGGGTTGGGGTCTGGCGAGCCTGGGTTTTCTGCTCTCGCCTTTTTTGGCTTTCCTTCGCAACGCGTTCCTGTTGGTCGCCGGGTTTGGCGTGTTCCGGCTCGTAGTTGGAGCCATGGGCGTCCCTCAGGTGATCGGCACGTGGATCAGCAGCATCACATTACTGGCGATGATTCTCGCAATCTATTACGGCTATTCAGCACCATCGCATGGATTCCATCGCTACTGGCAAGTCATTCCGATGGGCTTCCTTATTTCGACGGCCCTGAATCTCGTCGTGATCGCCGGGATGTTGAGCGCGTCGAATTTCATGATTGCCAACTACTTTAATCCGGAAGGTGTTTCTATCAATCAGCACATTCTGGCGCACCTTGTGGGCTCCATCGTTGGAACGATTCCCTTCGCGCTGCTGGTTGGTATCGGATTCGCGGCAGCCCGGCGAAAACCGGCGTTGAAGAGCCAGCCCGCAACCTGAAGCAAGTAAGAAAAGCCACAAAGAGGCACAAAGGTTCAACAAAATATCCGCGCAATTCGAGGAGACAACCTATGTATAGGATGACAATAAGACTGCTGGCTCTGGTGCTGGCGCTCGAAACGATGGCTTACGCACAGCGGTGGCAGCCGCCATCCGACAGCCAGCGTTGCCCATCAAAGTGGGGAGCGGGCGATCAGCGAGGTTCGGGAAACCACATGAGCCGTGAGACGGTGCTGCGAGCGACGCAGTTAATACGTACGGGCGAAGTGTTTGAGCTGGGCCACGTGTTGAACGACTCGATGCCGTTGTCGGCCGGCCGGCGTTTCGAGGTGCTCACGAAACGCACGCGGTACGATGACGGATCGAACCACCGGGGATCGAACGAAGAGCTCGTCGTTGCAGAGATCGGCCAGGTTGGCACGCAGTTCGATACCTTCAGTCATCAAATGATCGGCAACAGCATGTACAACTGCTTCAAGCTCGAAGACCTCTCAACTCGCACCGGTTTCACGAAACTCGGAGTCCAGAATGTCGGTGCATTAATGACTCGAGCCGTGATGATCGATGTAGCGGCGCTCAAAGGTGTAGAGATGCTCCCCGATAAGTACGAGATCACGATTCAGGATCTCCAGCAAGCGTTGGCCGCCGAGAAGCTGTCGCTTCAGCCCGGCGATGCGGTGATCATCCACACCGGCTGGGGCAAGCTTTGGGAAAAAGACAATGCCCGTTTCCGAGCAAGTGCTCCGGGCATCGGAGTAGCTGCCGCCGAATGGGTGGCTCGCCAGGATCCCATGTTGGTCGGATCCGACAATTCGGCGATCGAGGTCTCGCCGAATCCTGATCCGCAGCTGGCCGGTCCAGTTCACCAGATCATGCTGGTCGTGAATGGCATTCATTTACTGGAAAACATGAAGCTGGATGAAATTGCCGCGAGGCGAGTCTACGAATTCGCGCTGATTCTCGAGCCGTTGAAGATCGAGGGCGCAACCGGCTCGACCGTCGCGCCAATCGGGATTCATTAAGATCAAAGGCCATCTCAACCTCGGCGCCGCGATTATTTGTGTCAAACGCGCCCGCGTCGAGTAGAATGCCTGCCCTGGAACATTCCTGTTCGTGTCGGATTGCATCAGTAATTGATTGATCGATTTCGAATTCTCATTTTGGCAGGAACGCTCTTTTTAAGCGCGTTCCTCCTTTTCGTTTTCCAGCCCATGGCGGGCAAGATGCTTTTGCCTTACCTGGGCGGAGCGGCGGCCGTCTGGACCACCTGTATTCTTTTCTTTCAGATCATGCTGTTGATGGGCTACGTGTACGCGCATCTGCTATCGCGGATCAGCGACACCAGAAAGCAGATGCTTGCGCACCTGGCTGTGCTGTTGCTCCCTTTGGCGTTTCTTCCCATTCGGTTCGGCACGGTTTCGACCCAGTCGCTGTCGTTTCATCCCTCTGTCCAGTTGCTGCTGATGTTGACGACGTCGACGGGTGTTCCGTTTTTTGTTATTTCGTCGACGGCGCCTCTCGTCCAGAAATGGTTCTCCCAGAGCCGGCACGAAGCTTCACAGGATCCTTACTTTCTGTACTCCGCAAGCAATGCCGGCAGTCTGCTGGCGCTGATCGCGTATCCCTTCATCATTGAACCGCGCATCGGTGTTGCGGCTCAAACAAGGCTGTGGGGTTTGGGATATCGCATACTCTTCCTGCTGCTCGTCGTGACTGTGGCCGCGCTGTATCAGCGCCGGCGGGCGGTCATAGACCGCCCATACAGTGGGAATGGACGGCCAACGGATGCCAAAGCACGTCTCTTCTGGGTCGGTGCGGCATTCGTCCCATCTGCGCTGATGCTGGCCGTGACCAATCATATTGCGGCCAATGTGGGATCTGTACCCTTTCTCTGGATTGTTCCACTGGCCTTGTATCTCCTCACCTTCATCCTCGCCTTTGCGCGGCGGATTCGCGCGACATCGGAGCGAATATCGCGTTGGATACCCCTCATCCTGCTTGCTGTATTCCCGCTTGTTGCTGCAGCCGTTGTCGCCCCGCCAGGTCTGAATTGGATCGTAATTGGTCTTCACCTTGTCCTTCTCTACTGTGGGGCTCTGCTCTGTCATACGCGGCTGGCAGAGAGCAGACCTGATCCTCAATATCTGACGGAGTTCTACTTCTGGATTGCATTGGGGGGCGCATTGGGCGGGGTCTCTACCGCGGCTCTCTCGCCTCTTCTCTTCAAAACCGTGTTCGAATATCCGTTGCTCGTTGCGTTGTTGCCCTTCTTTCGGACGGGGCGCACTGAAAGGTCGAGCTTCGCGATTCCAGCCCTCCTCGCCGGCGCGCTGATTCTGATTTGGTGGACCTTTCGAATCACTCGTCTCGATTCCGAGACGGAAGCCATCGCTTTGGTACACACAGCGCTGCTATTTATCGGCTACAAGCTGAAGAACCATGCGCAGCGTTTTGCCTGGTCGTTCGCTGTTCTGATCGGGGCATACGCGCTGATATTGCCGGGCTATATCGAAGGCGCGAATCGGATCTATGTGGGGCGAAATTTTTTTGGCGTGAAAAAAGTTCTGGACGATCCGGATGCGCGCCTGAGGAAGCTCTTGCATGGCGATACGATTCACGGAACAGAAAGTACGGATCCCGTGCTCGCCGGCCAACCGTTGTCCTATTACTATCCCGGCGGCTCGGTGAGCGACGTTATCGAAATGATGCGGCAGCGTAACAAGCCCCAGCATTTCGGAGTGCTCGGACTTGGATCGGGAACAATGGCAGCGTATGCCGATGCGCTTCATCGCATGACGTTCTACGAAATCGATCCGTCGATAGTCCCCATTGCCGAGCGCTTCTTCACGTTTCTTTCACAATGCGCATCCAATTGCCAAGTCATCATCGGTGACGGCCGGCTCGAGGTTGCCCGAGCTCCGAATGAAAGCCTCGACTTGTTGTTGCTGGACGCCTTCAGCTCCGACTCGGTGCCGACGCACCTCATATCGCGTGAGGCCGTTCAGCTCTACCTAACGAAACTAGTTCCGGATGGCGTTCTCATGTTCCACGTTTCCAATCGCTACCTGAATGTAGCGAAGCTGGTTTCGTCGTTGGTCACGGACGCTGGATTGGCCGCATACTCACGTTTCGATGACGCAGGAGATTCGAGGAAATTCGGAAAGAGCAGCGCCTATCACATTGTGGCCGCCCGCCGAATCGAGGATCTGCAGCCCATTGCCCGCCGCCAGGGCTGGAATCGCGTTATCCAGCCCGCGGATTATCAACCCTGGACCGACGATTATTCAAATTTGTTGAGTTTGATCCGATGGCGTTAGGGGTGCGAGGGATCATTCCCCTCCTCGCAGAGGAGGGGAATGTTTCAGCTATCAGCTTCTCTGCTGTGCCTGCGCCTGCGCCATCCGCTCCTGCATCTGGCGCGTCAGGTGCGGAACAATGCCGATCATGCGTTCGATCAGCATGAGCTGGCCGCGATGATGCATCTCGTGTTCTTTTACCGAAGCGATCATGTCGAAGCGGGTTCTCGAAGGTGGTGTTCCGCCTGCCGGCATGGTGAGGACCTGGCCAAGAAATTCTTCTGAAACGCCGGCAACGAAACTCGCCCACTTTTCACCCTCCTTCCGGAGCAGTTCAAGGACCTGGGCTTTCGTTCGCGGCTTTGCTTCCTCAGCCATTACCTGTTGCATCAAAGCTGGAAAGTTGAAGCCTTCCAGCGATGTCCTCTTTTCAACCGCGTGAATCTGATAACCGAATCCCGGCGCCAGCGCGATATGGGTCAGTAGTTTCTCGACGGTACGGACATCGTTGGCGGCTCTGAAACTGTACTTGCCTTCGGGAATGTCTTCTGCAATTTGAATTGTATTTTTGCGAACAGTTCGAAAACTTTCAGCAAGGTCTTTCGCTCCATAGTAATTCATAGTTCTCTCCTTTATCTAAGTGACTTAAATCGGCGACAATATCGCTCTTTCACTCCCGCACTGGATGATGTTGACTCCACGGGACGTCTCCGTGGAGTCGACGTTATCCATAGCGGGACTTAGAATAACTCCCGCACTGGATGATGTCGACTCCACGGGATTGCCTGAAGCCGACGTTATCCGCAGGCGGGACTTAGAAGCTGCAGATGCAGATCACCGAACCTGTTACCATGCTCACAGACTTCGCTCTTGCAGCGGCTAGTCTTTATTTTGCCTTTCATCTCGCCCGAATTTTGTGCCCGCGGAACCGGGTGTCCGCATGGTTATGGAGCGCCGCCTTCCTTGCATCCGCGGTAGCGGCGCTTCTTGGAGGAATTTACCACGGATTCGCGTTGCATTTCGAGGCCTCGACTCTTCGGTCAATGTGGAATGTTGCGGTGTTCGTCATGGGACTCAGCAGCGGTTGTATGGTCGGAGGAATCCACGCGGCTTACGTCCGGCGCGACGACGGCACCGTGAAATGGATTGCATCCGGCGTGCTGGTCACTCTGATTGGACTTACCGTTCAACAGACCGGATTCAGACACCACTCGGAATTCAATCACAACGACATCTACCACCTGATCCAGATTGCGGCGTTCTATCTGCTTTTCAGAGGCGCATGCACTCTACGTGACCGTCAAACGGTACCCACGCGCTGACCCTGAGCCTGGCGTAGGGCGCTGTGTTTCCTGCCGTACGTAAAGTAAATACCGAATCCGATCATCAACCAAATGATTAGCCGGTACCAGTTTTCACTCGGCAAAGACAACATCAGCAGCAAACAGATGGCAATACCCGCGATTGGCGCAAATGGAAAGAGAGGCGCCTTGAAAGGCCGGTGCAGCTCTGGATTCGTTCGCCGCATGATGAGTACGGCCGCGCAGACAATGATGAACGCAAGAAGTGTGCCGATGTTCACCAATTCCGCCAGAATGCGAAGCGGCAGAAACGAAGCCATAATTCCGACGAAACAGCCGGTCAGAATCGTCGATTTCCACGGAGTCCGGAATCTGGCGTGAATGGCGCCAAAGAAGCTCTGTGGAAGTAGCCGGTCACGCGCCATCGCGAGCATCACGCGCGGCTGGCTCAGCATCAGCACCAACAATACAGAAGTGATCCCTGTCAGGGCTCCCAGAGAGATCAGGAATTGCGCCCACGTCAACCCAACTTGCGCGAACGCGTTGGACACTGGGGCGTCGATATTGATCTTGTCGTAGGGCACCATTCCTGTGAGAACTGCCGATACGCTGATGTAGAGAATGGTGCAGAGGATCAGGGAGCTTATGATTCCAATCGGCACGTCACGCCGCGGATTTCGGGCCTCTTCGGCGTGCGTGGAAACAGAATCGAAACCAATATAAGCGAAAAAGATCGTTGCCGCTCCGGCCAGCATTCCAAGCGGCTCTCCGCCCTTCCCCGTCCCTCCCATAATGGTTCGCCCGAAAAAGGCAACGCCGCTTAATCCATAGGGAGCGAACGGGTGCCAATTCCGCGAGTCGACATACATCGCGCCAACCGCGATCACAACCAGAACAACGGCCACTTTGATGCCCACCATCGCTGCATTGAACGAGGCGCTCTCGCGGATTCCCTTCACCAGAATCGTGGTGACGATCGCTGTGATAACCAGGGCAGGAAAATCGATCAACTTGCCTGTGGCATTCAATATTCCTGTCGCAGGATCGAAGTCAAATGGAGCATTCGTTAGAGCAAAGGGAATTCTGATACCAAAAATTCCTATGAAATCCTGAAAGTAGTGCGACCATCCGTGCGCCACCGTTGCAGATCCCACAGCATATTCGAGGATCAAATCCCATCCGACGATCCATGCGAATAGCTCGCCCAAAGTTGCGTACGCGTACGTGTATGCCGAACCTGCGACCGGCACCATTGAAGCAAACTCTGCATAGCACAGTGCCGCGAAGATGCATGCAAGACCGGCAACGACAAACGAGAGCATCAGCGCCGGCCCCGTCTTGTCGTGGGCCGCGATCCCGGTGAGCACAAAAATTCCCGTCCCAATAATGGCGCCCACACCCAGCGAACTGAGTTGAATTGGTCCAAGAACCCGCCGTAGCCGGTTCTCGCCTTCCATCTCTTCCAGCAGCACCTTTACTGATTTCTTTGCGAACAGGGGATTCTCCATAGAACTCCTTCTCTTTGGAGAATACTCGAAAAGCATGGAGAGACAAAGACGGACTCACAGCTTCTTATTCTTATTCAGCTGCGGCGGGCCGTGATCGTGTTGCCCGGCACATTCAAGCAATCTGGTAGGCATGGCTCGCGGCTGATACGCTTAACAGATGAGGGAAAGGAAACGAACCGGCCAGGCTGGTCTAAGTCGCGAGACTATTATGAAGGCAATTCAAGACATGTCAGATGAACTTCAACGGCGCGGCGTGACCGGTGCAAGCACGATATCGGAGATATCGTATTTCTGGTCCGGTATTTGAAATTGAAAACCCCAGATGACGTAATGAAAATCGTGGCAGCCTACTACCCTGAAGACAAGATTCCCGTGAAGGCGCAATACCTCATTGAGGGCCTATTCGAAGAAGGCAAAATATGATTCCGAGAACTTTAGCGGAAGTCGCGGAACTAGCAGCGCGCGGAGAGTCCTTCGACTTGTGTCTTCGGAATTTTTTGGACGCCTTTTTTGCTCAACCAGCAGCCGGGCCATTGGCCGCTGAGCCGATGCGTCTGTCCGATACGCTTCCCAAATTCGGCGATGTGGAGGACGCCTACCTCGCCGCGACAGCGGAGTGGCTCGCCTGGAAATTCAACCTGAAGCCGCCACGCTGGGCTTTTGACGCTTCGCGGCGGTTGCATCGCCCATGGTTTGCGTCCGAATTGTCTTCGATACGAGCGGTGCTGTTACTCGAAAGTCCAGCACCGTTTCGTGCACGAAATCTCTTCGTCTCGGAGAATGCATTGAGCCGGGCGTAGTGTGAACGAATCCGAAACAGGAAAGAATCACCCTCTCCCACTGGGAGAGGGTCGGGTTAGGGGCCTCAGAGTTGATCAGACTTGCGACCCTCCGGCGCTCGCGTCTCCCTCTTCCAGAGGGAGAGCCTGCCGCCACAGCACGGTATGAGAAAGCTTAAATCCGCGCCGACAACGAACTCCTTCGGGTCTTGTTTCCGAAGCTGTGCGGCGAGTTTTTCGGCAGCTTGAAAAGTGGCCGCAGCGCCAGCGCGCGCATGCTCGGCAGCGCATCGCCCGGTTTCAATTTCTCCGTAGCGTCTTGTCGGCTGTTCGTCGGACTGCTACATTTTTCGACACAGACACTCCTATCGTTGGTCAATTGGTAATTCGTGAGCGGGACCCTTGATATCGATGTTGATGTCTCTTTTTGCGTGGACGCCCCTGCCGAAAAGGAAGTAGAAAGCAAAGATTGCCAGCAGGATAATAACGACAATGGCCACGGACGCCACACTGCTACTGGAATTTTCAGTCATTTTCTCCTCCCTATTAGAATTGACGGCCGAAACCTCGCTCAGTTTGCGATGAAAATCGCCACTTATAACGTCAACTCGATCCGCATCCGGCTGGACGCCATCATCTCCTGGCTCGAAAAACACCAGCCGGATGTGCTTTGCATCCAGGAAACCAAGTGCCAGGACGAACTGTTCCCTCTACTTGTGCTTCAATCGACCGGATACAAGGTTTACTACCGCGGGATGAAGTCGTACAACGGCGTGGCCGTATTGACGCGCGTAGAACCCGACGGCGTCTTCTACGGATTCGATGATCGACTGCCGGAGATTGACGACGCCCGCCTGATGCGTGTCGCTGTAGGGGGCATTCCCATAATCAATACATACGTGCCCAATGGATATAAGATCGGTACGCCCCAGCATGAATACAAGTTGAAATGGTATGCGAGACTGAAGACTTACTTTACGCAACATCTATCGCCGGATTGCCCGGCGATTTGGTGCGGCGATATGAATGTTGCACCCGAAGCGATCGATGTACACAGTCCGGAGAAGCATCTGAAGCATGTCTGCTTTCATGAAAGTGTGCGCGAGGCCTACAAAGACGCCGTTTCGTGGGGCTTCGTCGATGTGCTGCGCCAGCTCTATCCTGACAAGCAAGTATTCACGTTTTGGGATTACCTGCGGCCCAGCTCGCTCGAACAAAATAAAGGTTGGCGGCTGGATCACATTCTCGCAACGCGCCGGTTAGCGGAGAAGTGCCGCCAGGTCGATGTCGATATCGAACCGCGACGTGCATCGCGAGCATCGGATCACACGTTTCTTTGGGCAGAATTCGATGTCTGAAATCAGCCACAAAAAAGCACAAAAGTCACAAAACAATTCTTCTGTGTCTTTTGTGCCTCTTTGCCCCAGCATGCAGTATTGACGCCGGTTTCAGCTTATCGTAGGATGCTCGCCTTGTGTTGTTTCTTACTAAGCTCCTGATTATTTTTGCCGCGGTTGGACTTATGAAGTCTTCACCGGCGATTCAGCGCATGAGCCGCGAATTCGACGAGCGGGTATTTGCCGCCCTGAAGCGGATCATGCGCGCCACAGAAGAATGTGGATATCCTCCGGAGACCATTCCGCTTCTCATCGTCCTGACGGCGCTGACTCTCATGTTGTCGACGTACGTCACAGGGCACTACGTCCGGTAATCAACTGGATCAAGACCGCCACAAGCGCCAATACGAGCAGTATGTGAATAAATCCGCCTAGTGTGTACGACGTTACCATCCCGAGCAGCCACATGATGAAAAGAATGACAAATAGCGTCCAAAGCATTCAATCTTCCTCCCATCATGAGGCTGCATGTCACCGGCCTTTCTAGGAGACCGGCTTCGTTGTCGTGGTTATTTTTATATCGACTTTTGCCTGATTTTCAGCCTTCTCGGCTGCCGTTTGCGCATCCTTTTCCGAGAGACTCGGTTGCAGAGTGTGGATGGCCTGGCCGAGCGACATCGGCTTCGAGCTCGTCGTCGTCGAGCCCGCCGTCGTTGCCGTTAACTGAGGATTCGATCCCAGCATCGTCGCTTTCAGCTGGTCGAACGGGATACCTTGATTCTTGGAAACGTGCAAGGCCGCGATGAATTGCCCTTCATTTTTGAAACCGCTCGACGCTGTCTGCAAGTCAGTATTCGGAGGCAGTAGGCTTTCGATTTTGGACTTCAGCCCAGGATTTCGCTCGATGCGTGCTTCGAGCCTCGCGTCTTTTTGGGGTGCGGTTCCCGCATGGTTGCTATCGTGACCGATATTTTTGTCATGGTTCGGGCCATGATCCCGACTCACGTCCGGCGCGTGGCCCTGCGCATGACCTATACCGTTAGCTTGAGCTAACGCTACGGTGCTCAAGTACGAAACGAGCATGAATACAAAAAGAACGCTTAAGAATTTTTTCATGGACATTCTCCTTTACTACAAATTACTTTCCGACGTGGAAACCCACTCCAAAAAAGAAGCTGTTGAAGTCGTAATGAATACTGCGGCTGTAACCGGCATGAAAATCCACTGCAGAACTGGGACTCACTCCAAACCAGGCAGAGACGCCGTGATCGTCAGCAATTTCGGCTGGGACAAGAGTTTCCGCCTGCGTTTCGAACACGCGGTTCTTGTTGTCTGAGGTGCTTGTTCCGCGTCCCCCAGTGCCGGGTGATGTTGTAGAAGTGGTGGACTGCCGCTTCACGACTTTGCTGAAGATCCTTTGATCGCCCGAGGCGCGGACCGCGTAAGCCGAACCGCTCACGTGCAGATAACGCGCAAGGTCATAAGTCCCGCCGCCTTCGAAATGGCCGACCAAACCAAGAGACGTGAAAGGCCGAACAAAGAAAGCAGTATCGGAAATGGTGTTCGCGATACCGGCACTACCGAACGGGGTAAACGAATCAAATCGGTGGCTGAAGCGGTTGGACCAATCCGCCGTGACGCGGCCGGTGCTGAAGCCGCGGCTTTTGTCACCCGTGGGTGCCGCCAACTCGAGCGTAGAGGTGTAATTCAGTACATCGTTCTGAACAGAGTAGCGAAAACCAACAAAGGCGTTTCCTATTCCATTCTCGAATCCGCTTGTGCTTGTTGACGGCACTGTCATTGTCGACGGTGTCGCTGACAGATTCACAAAATAAAGCGGCAGTCCGATGTATGTTTGGAAGTGGTTATTGACGGCGTACCCCAGCACGGGTTCGGTTTTCATCACCGTACCGCCGGAATTCGAGCTGCCGCTGAAGCTTCCGGAAAAACTCCAGCCTCGCTCGTCTTGTGCTTTGGCGGGCAGGACCAATCCCATAACAAGGACAATGGCGCAGGCAAGACGCATACTCTGTTCTCCTCCGTAGCCTCCTTTGTCTCTTCGTGTCTTCCTGTTGTCAAGATGACAAATGACAAACCGCCATTTATCATCGGCTTAGGCTCACTGCTGCCGGGCTTGTTTCAATTCCTGCGCATTGATTCCCATACGTTCCGTCACGACATTCAATGCCGATGAGAGCTGCGAAATCTTCGATTCGTCCTGAGCACGGGCGGCCTGTAAATCGCGTTCAACCACACCGATCCTGTCCTCGACGTTGTTGCGCATGGACATCAATCCGTAGCCCTGGAATGCGATGAGTGCAAAAAAGCCAGCTGCGACCGCAGTCTTTGATCTAAGCCAATCCATTCTTACCTCCTTCGCGAACGGAATAAAAACATGACGGCGACTAACGTATTGTGAGATTCAACGGCTGGCCGGCTGGGCCGAAGAACTCCATCGTGCCGGCCGTTCTCTGGCCGGTGATACCGCTAAAAAGGACAAATTGAGTGGTAAAGCCGGCGCGATCGACAACGGTCGGGAAGACGATCTCCCCTATCGTCGATGGCGCACCTTCGTTCGTTACGGGCACCGGCGTCATTAACAAGTCGCCGCGCTCGTTGTAGCGCAGGCGTATGCTGACGACGACGATCGAAGTCGTGGACGACACGCGAAGGATTCCCCGAAAACCCAAACTCAGTGTGGGAAACAGCTCCTGTACGAATTTCGAGATGTGTCCGGAGCCGGGGACAACGACGCTAGCCGTCAGGCCTGTGTTCGTGCCGTCAAGCGACGTCAGTTCGAAATTGACGGTCGTGGACGCCACGGAATTGTTCGTAATCGCAATGCCGCTCTGGATTGCTCCCGCTGTTGCACCGCTGGAACTCACTTCCACGTAGGTCCTGAACGCCAGGCCTGCCGGCGGCTGTGTTCCGAGGATGACCTGCGATACGGTGATGCCATTTCTCGATAACGACAACAGCGCTGATACTGAGGGCGCCGTGCTGCCCGTATCCGCCGTGATCCTCACGCTGCCGAACTGGATCGCCGCAGTCACTGCCCCGAGTGTTTCGAGCTTCAGCGACGCTCGCGCAGGAATCGAGTAAGGAAACGAGGTCGCAACCAGGCCATTCACATTGAGATTGACCGGCACGGCAGCAGTGTCCGGAGTACCTTCGCCGAAGAATTGCACTGTTCCGCTGATTTGAACGTCGCTCGTATTCACAAGATTAAGCCGTGTTCTCCAACCGGCTCCGTCGACGAATTGCCCCACCACAACCGTGCCCGTTGAGAAAGGATCCGGTATCGACGCAATCGTTTGTGACACGAACAGGAATTCGCCGCGTTCGTTGACGAACGTGCGAAGTGCGACGGCGGCGACTGGTGCAGTCGCATCGAAACTGAATGTGCCTGCAAAGCGCGGTGCGCTGAATGGTGCTTCGTTCAGGAACTTCGCCGTCAACTGATTTCCATCCAAGACAAAGTTCCTCTGTCCAAAATTGTTGCCGTTTTGGTCCGTGAAACTGAAGGAAACGGTGACGGGCGAACCGTTCGGATTCTCGAAGGCAATCGCTGTATTAACAGTGCCACTGATCTCGGCGTACGTTCGGCCGGAAACCAGAGTTGGCGTGCCGGCAATCCCTGCTTCCGCCACCAGAACCCCGTTCTGGCGGGAGTCGAGAATAGCTAACCCTGCTGGAGCCGTACTCGCGGACGGTTCAACGCGCGCATAACCAACCACGATTGGCGCATTGCCGCCGGCAGTCTCCAAGACAAAACCGCCGCGATCCGGCGTCGAGTAAGCAACCGAACTGGTTACCGTTTGCGCCTGCGCCCTGGTCCTGGCAGTCAGAATCGCTATAAGACAAAGCACGACAGACCGCATGACTAAACGTGTGCTCGCAACGTTGCTGCCAAGCATGGCAATTGCATCCTCCGTTACTTCGCAGTGATGTGCAGTGGTACGGGACGACGACCACCAGGCACCAGAATATGCCCGGCTTGATGGAAGATTTCCGGTTTTGAAGTCACGCTAGAGATCATAAAGCCGGCAAATCCGGTGCGGGAGTTAAAAGCGTTTCATGACCAAAGTCTCGGCGATCATGTCGTGAAGCGCCTGCTTCTTTGCCGTGAATGCGGCAATAACGAATCCGATGCCGAGCAAAAATACTGAAATGTATTTCGCGAAATGCCGCCCGGTTGCGCGCGCGAATGACATCCGATTGCCGTTGAGATCCGTAACCACGATGGACATGACGCGCTTTCCCACAGTAGCCTGCCATTCGGAACTGGTCATGAACGCTTCGTAGAGCCACGGCGCAAAAAAACCGATGGCCATGCCGGCGCCAAACGTTGCCGTAAATACGGTTCCTGTAGCGACACCGAGGATGACCGCATCGATCACCACGGCAACAAACCGTTCCCAGAAACCTGCGTAGCTGGCAACTCCGGTTGCTGGTGACGGCGTGATTGCAGGCTGCAACCCATTCCCACAGGCCTGACAATATCTGGCCGTATCGTCATTCTGTTTTCCGCATCGGGGACAAAACATTTTGGGGATTGTATCAGACGGTGCCGGTGTTGCCCGGCAGCCAAAGCGAACGGCCAGTGAGTTCCCGGTGATCAAGGCCTGCGGCCTTGTCCAAGAGCGCAAGCCGATCCGGAAGTTCAACGGCAAATCGCCACTCGTCTTCCCGTCCGCCGGCGGCCTTCCACTCGCGAGCCCATACGTCCCACCATGACGTCAGGCGCCGCGCGATGGGTTCGATCACAAGAACAGGTGCGCCCATTTTAGCGATCCCCAATAATTCCCTACGAAAGCGATCGCGTTCGGGGGGATCCAGTTCGTTGATCGTAAATGCCGCTATGACCGCGGTGTTCTGTGGAAGGCGCAAAAGATTGAGTTCCGCAGCCTTCACCATTGCTCGCACACCTAATTCCTGATACGTCCATCTACATTCATTGAGCACCCATGGATTCCGATCCACTCCCACAAGCTTCGCTGCCGGACAGAGCTCGAGCACCCATGCCGCCCCCGCAACTCCGGTCCCGCAGCCAAGGTCCAGCAGAGCGGTCCGGGGCGGAACGCGCGCATCGAGAGCTCTGACGATCCGGCGAACCAACAGAAAGTGAAGCGGCCCGAAAAACATGGCGAATGCCGCGCGTTTGCCTGCCCCATCCAACGCCGAGTTTTTGTTGAGGCGCTTGCGCCGGCTGACGTACAGGGACGAAAGCGCCTGGATGCCGCGGCGAACTTCGGAGAAATTCAGATGCTGGAGATGCCGCTGTTCCAAAGCGTGAAACCAGCGAAGGAAAGGCTGCTCATCGCACCGGATCACGGCGTGATTATGACGGAGGGAATAGCTACAAAAAGGCACAAAATTCACAAAGGATCTATTTGTGTCTTTTTGAGCCTCGTGGTCGGCCTGTTTCTTTCCTTTTTGTGGAACACGTCGGGATTTCTACGCTAAACTCTGGAACTCGCTTTGTGTCTGGAGTTCTTATCCCGTCTTTGGAACCTTCGAGGAGGATTGAGTGATCACTAATGAACCCGGGAAGAAAGCTGCGCCGGACTTTCGTGTGGATGTGAAGCTTCGTGACGTGTTGGTGAATTCTTCCGAGACTCGGAATCGATCGCAAGCGGCCATCACCGTTGAACAGGGTCTGCCGGAGCCCACCTATCCTCAGTATCCGTACCCGCGGTGGAAGAACGATCGCGGTTACCACAATTTCAAGGCGTGGCGAACCTGGAAAAGCCTGGGGGCACCGTATTTCAAACATCGGCTCATGCCGGGCGAGCTGCAACCGCTAATTGCCTATCTTTTTAGTGAATGGAAATGTAACCTCGATTGCCATTACTGCTGGTCCTACGACAACAGCGTGAAGGGCATGACAGAGCCCGTGGCGAGGCGCTCCATCGATTGGCTGCACTCCCTCGGAAACCGGTTCCTGGCATTGATGGGCGGAGAGCCTCTGTTGCGGCCGAAGTTCATTGTACTTGCCCACCAATGGCCGGTTGATGAAGCCCGATGTAATCGATCGTCTTGGTGATGCGGGCTTGGGCACGGTGAATCTGGCTGTGGATTGTATTGATGAGAAACCGGGTCTGGCGAAGGCGCTGACTCCGATCCGGCCGTACTTCGAATATCTCATCAAGAGTATGCGGAAGTACTGCATCTCGGTATTCTTCAACGTCTGCATATGCCGCACGAACATGGATGACGTGAAGGCACTCACCGAACTTGCGAAGGAATACGATATCGGAATCGATTATCACATCGTCGAATCACCGATCATCGATGCGCCGCATTTCAAGCATCTCAACGAGAACAGTACGTTTCTGACGCCCGCCGACTATCCGCAGGTGGATGAGCTGATTGACTGGATTGTCGACAAGCACGAGCAAGGCTACAAAATCGTAAACCAGAAGAAGCGGCTGCTGCAGATGAAGGAATTCATGCGCGGCTATATCGAGCCCTGGGGCTGCCGCGCCGGGCGGAACACGCTGATTATCCGGACTGACGGCACACTAGCTCCCTGCTTTCCCATGTATTCCGCGACCCACGACTGGGGCGTTGTGGGCCAACCGAAGTTCGACAAGCACCAGCTCACGGAAATGAAAAAAGAATGTGAACTGCACTGCTTCTCGACTCTGAACCATATCGTCAGCTACGTCTACAATAACGGCCGGGTGATCCGCTGGATCCTGAAGCACGCCAAAAACGGCTTCACGACGGCCACGAGCACCGTGGAGTAAAGCGGAAAAATTGGAGATTGCATCACCGAAATTTCTGGATTTCAAATCAAGAAATCGGAAACTCGCGATAATACAATCTCCAAAGTTTGCTAATAGGTCCCCTTGGTCTTTCCCTTCGCGCCCTTCCGCGTATTCTTCGACGTGCCGACCTGTGTCACATTGATGTGGGTTGCCATCTTCGCGCCGTTCTCGTCGCGCCACTGAACCGTGATTTCCGATCCCTCTTTCCCGACAAGGTTTTGAATGGAAGCGTTTGCCGCCTTACCGCTCTTGGAAGGAGCATTCGCCAGCGGTTGTCCTTCGAGACCCATCACCATGGTGCTGTCGTCGAATTTGAATGTTTGTTCCATTCCGTTATCAACGCGGACGGAAATGGTTTTTCCGGGCATGTCCACGCGTAGCAATTCGCCGGACATTTCCTGGCCTTGCTGCGCTTGACCCTGCTGTTCCTGACTCTCTTGTGCTTCGCCACTCGGCGGAGTACGCGGTTCGTACTCACCAGTGCGGCCTTGTTCGTTAGTGCGGCCTTGTTCGTTGCCGGCTTGCACTCCCTGCTCGCGTTGGCAAGCGACGAGCATCAGTCCAGACGAAATGCATACCAAAGAAAGAATGAAGAATTTGTTCATTATTTTTACCTCCTTAAATTCAGAACTCAGAACCCAGAGCTTCGCTAATCCGTAATCCTTTTTCGGGATGCCGGTCTCGGACATTTGCATGATTTCGGACAGAACAGCTGCGGCATTGCGTGCACGATCGCGTTCGTCCGTTGCCGTCTCCTTCGCGCTGAGCAGACGAAGTCCTAACAGACTCGGCAGCAATACGATTGCAAATGCCAGAATAAAAAGTCGATTACGTTTCAACATACAGATAGTCTGCTTAAGCTATTTTCCATCTCGCAGGTTGCGCCTTCCCGTCTCGAGACTTCCCCCTCCCGATCCTTCCGTACTGATTCGAGCATCCTGGAAGGCGCGACCTTCTGCGAGATGTTGCGCGGCAAGCGCGAGACGCACCGTCTGACGCGCCTGACGAACAATCCCGAGGCGATCTCCTCTCTGACGCCACAATTCCAGCGTCCGGTCCAATGCCTGCTGTGCTTCGCCCAGTTCTTCAGGCGCGAGGCGCGCGGCTCCCGCTCGTTGTGCAAGCCGTACCGCTGTGAATGCTTGCCTCACTTCCGTATGGACCTTGGCTTTGGCTTCCTTCACATCCGACAGGCTGGAGCGTTCGAAGTTGTACACACCTTCAACGACCTGATAGGCGATCGTCGGGGCCTCCGGCTCCGGCTTGTTCATCAGCACTGTAAAGGCGCTGGGTGTGGTCACGAGGTAGTGCGGTTCGGCTGTTACCAGCAGTGCAAATGTCTGGGCACGGGTCCCCGTATAGAGGCTGGTTCGATCCCCTTCTAACTCCAGTTCGCCCAGATTTTCCGCCGGCCCTCCGGGCGGCACGGCCCAAAGCACATACGTGTTGTAGTCGCCACCGAACAACGACGCAGGCTTCATCGCACCGAGATTGACTTCGATTTCTGTCGTGCCGCCCTTCCGTTCGATCCGGACTTCGCCGCCCGCACCGGGCAGGCGATCGGTCGAACGTAGCCGAATTCTTTCACTCGCACCCGGACGTACGTTTATGGCTGCAATTTGCCGTACGGCACCACGACAGAGAACGGCGGTGCCATATGCAAATAAATAGAGGAGCATGAAAACAGCCACAGTTCGGGAATTTTTCATGAGAACCCACCCATCTCTGCCGCATATCAGCTTCCACAAAGCGGGCGTTTAGACTGTGGACGTTAGCGAGGTGGGAAAGGAACTAAGCCTCCAAAACCGGGAAAATCGCCTTCTCTGGGAGGCTGATCTTTACCCTCAAGTCTCGGCTGGACACAGGACTCTGTGTCCATTTAAAACAAGCGCATCTGTGAGGGGCCCGGCCGCCGAAACGCTTTGGCGGAGAGAATCGGCCGGCTGGAGTTGAGTCCCGCCTTTCGGCAGCAGACTTCGAACAGCTCGGAAATGTGTTCGGCATAAGGACCGCTACCATGGAGGCGGGTGCCAAAGTTTGGATCATTCAAACGACCGCCACGGATATCGCGAATGCGGTTGAGAATTTTCTCTTTTTGCAGAGGCCGGTGAAGTGTGAGCCACTCGTCAAAAAGTGATGCAACTCCGTAAGGCAGCCGCAACGGAACGTAACCGGCAGCGACAGCTCCAGCAGCCGCAACGGCGGAAATGATGGCGGGCATTTCGTGATCGGTCAAACCGGGAATGACCGGAGCAACCAACGCACCGGTCGGAATTCCCGCACGTGACAATGCTTCGATCGCCGCAAGCCGGCGCCCCGGTTGCGACGCGCGTGGCTCCAGTTCACGCGCCAGTTCGCTGTCTAGTGAAGTTACGGAAATAAAAACCAAGGCCCCATCGATACCCGCAAGCTTTCCGAGCAGATTGATGTCCCGCGTTACGAGTTCGTTTTTCGTGATGATCACGACGGGGTTCTGAAACTCAACGAGAACCTCCAGACAGCGCCGTGTCAGCTGCAATCGCCGCTCGATCGGTTGATAGGCGTCCGTGACCCCGCTGATTGCGATCACCTGAGGCGCCCACTTCGGCGATAACAATTCACGCCGCAGCAAATCCGGCGCGTTTTCTTTCACCAGGATTTTGCTTTCGAAATCCAGACCGGCCGAAAACCCCAGATATTCGTGATTGGGCCGCGCAAAGCAATAGATACAGCCGTGCTCGCAGCCTCGATAGGGATTGATGCTGGCGGAAAAACCGACATCCGGGCTGTCGTTGTAATTAATGATGGTTCGGGTGTCATCCTTCAGAAACAGCGTCTGGGGCGCAGGATCTTCCGGCTCGTCCCAGTCGGACGAATGGTAGGACAACGTTTCGAATCGATTGGCAGGATTGCTCGCAGCTCCCCGGCCTCGTCGTTTTTCGGCACTCATTTATTTACGTTGGGCCCACCGGCCTGCCTACTGGAGGTCCGCCGCCTTTTTCTGAGGCTGCGCCCTATCGGGCTTGCGCTTCGCGGCGGCCTTCTTGACTTGGCATTCGGCCGGTCCCCCCAACTCTGGCCGTATTATAATTCCGCACCATGAGCCAATCGCCCGCGATCGAATATTTGGTCGATCTCGTACGCGATTTCTATCGCCGGGGCTGGGCTCTCGGAACAAGCGGGAACTTCAGCACCGTGGTTGCACGCGAACCTCTTCGTTTAGCCATCACTGCAAGTTCCGTCGATAAAGGCCGGCTCACGCCGGGCCAGATTCTCGAGGTCGATGGCGGCGGCCGGGCTTTGAACTCCACTCCGAGTAAGCCGTCTGCCGAAACACTGCTGCATATTGCCATCGTTGAAACCCGAGGT
>Ga0209470_1000372_pt1 | contig 35772 bp, 34 predicted proteins | sample GraSoiAngelo_125_FD_185882 | JGI IMG/M metagenome (GOLD analysis project Ga0209470, IMG submission 185882) | Grasslands soil microbial communities from the Angelo Coastal Reserve, California, USA - 14_0927_05_40cm (SPAdes) (version 2) | ecosystem: Environmental > Terrestrial > Soil > Grasslands ... | reverse complement strand
CGAGCAGCAGGTCTTCTTCACCGACTGGATCCGGGCGGACGTGGGGCTCCGCGGCGACGTCTACTTCCTCCACGGCTTCGACGACCTGCCGGTGCAGCCTTTCGACCCGAACTTCGACCCGGTGCGGATCCGCGGCCGCACGACGGACGGGATGGTGAACCCGAAGGCGAACCTGATCCTCACGCCGGCGGCGAACACCGACGTTTTCTTCAACTTCGGCACGGGCTTCCACGTCGGAACCCAGGAGACGGCGGCCGGGGGCAACTTCCGGCCGGCGCGCGCGAGCCGGCGCTACGGCGTCGACGTCGAGAGCCTCTTCCGGGTGACACGCCGGCTCACCGCCGACTACGACCTCTCCTACGCCGACCCGCGCTTCCGCAACGGTGACGCGATCCCGCTCGCGCCGACGCTCCTCATGAACGGCGGCCTCACGCTCGACCTCGGCCACGGCCTCTCGACCGCGCTCCGCCTCCGCTTCCTCGACGACCGCCCCGCGATCGAGGATCGGAGCCTCATCGCGCGCGGCTACACGCTCCTCGACCTCATCGCACGCTGGCGCTGGCGGAACGTCGAGGCGTCGCTCGCGCTGCTCAACCTCACGGACACCGACTGGCGCGAGGCGCAGTTCGCCGACACGAGCTGCGTACGGCGCGAGGTCGTGCCGGGCGGCTTCCCGCCGAAGGGTAACCCAGGGCGCAATGGCTTCCGCTTCCCGTGTGTCGCGCAGCCCGGGAAGCAGACCGATCATCCGCTCGAGCCGGCGCCGGATATCCACTTCACGCCGGGGAATCCGCTCGGCGTGCGTGCGGGGATCACGGTGTTCTTCTGAGCCGCGCCCGATCCAGACGAGCCATCAGGGGCAGTGGTCCGGTGTGGGTGTGTCGGTCGCGACGAACCGCCCGGGGAGATCGGCGAGGATCGTCCCGCCAAACCGCATGCAGTAACGGAACCCCCCTGTTCCTATCGTGAGCTTGACCGCGAGGCTGCCTTGGGACGGCTCGTTGAGCGAGAAGGGGATTGGACCACGGCTCCGGATCTTGAGCCGCTTGCCACTCTGGATGAGGATCGACGAATGCGCCGATCCGTGGTCCGTGTACCGGTACTTTTGCGTTCCTGGGAACAGCCGCGGTGTGTTCCCGCTCCAGTTTGAAGCGGGGAGCATGACCGCGGCCGTCTCGGCGGTCGTCGGGTTGCTGAGCTCCAGCACTGCGCCGCCGACGGTCGGGTCCGCCGGGACCCCGTGACCGGAAGCGAGGATCAGCGGGTCTCTGGACGAGACCGAGAGCGTGCGCGTCGAGCCATCACCGCTGAGAGCCATCTTCTTCCCGGAGATCCGATCGGAGAACCGGGCGACAGTGAAATCGTAGCCCGTCATTTCCCGCCGGTTCACGGTGGTCCCCGCAGCCGCGATCGTGCCCGCACCATCGACCGTCACCGCACTCGCAAGGTCTTGAGCGCCGAATTCCGTGCCGTCGATCGTCGTGAACCAGAGCCTTTCTCCCGTGCTGCCCGAGAACTTGAGGATCGTGAAGTCCGTGCCGACGTCCCAAGTCTGCCCGGCGACGATTGCGTCGCCCACCGCGTCGACCGCGAGGTCATTGACATGGTCCCCTAGCCCCGCCGTGCCGCTGATGACCTGCACGGGCCAGAGCTCGGTCCCCGTCGCACCGGAAAGCTTCACGACTGCACCGTCGGAGTGCCCCTCAGTCGCGTTCTGCACGTCGCCCGCCACGAAGACGTCCCCCATGGCGTCGAGGGCGACCGCACGCCCGAAATCGTTCGAGTGGCGCCACGCCTCCGTGCCGTTGGTGCCCGAGACTTTGACGACGATGAAGTCCCATCCCACGGCGACGACGTCGCCTGCACCATCGACCGCCGCGGCGACGGCCTCCCCGCCGGCGTGTCGCCAGAGCTCGGCGCCCGACGCGCCCGAAAGCTTGACGAGATCGAAGCTGTGGTCATCGATGACGCCCGCGGCGATGACGTCGCCCACCGGATCCGCGCGGACGACGTTCGCAATGTTGACGTCGGAAGTGAGACCGCCGATCCGCTGAGGCGGCCAGAGCTCCGCGCCCGTCGTGCCGGAGAGCTTCACGACGACGAAGTCTTTCCCGCCGGCGGCGTTCCGTTGCGTTCCGCCCCCGAGGACGTCCCCGGCGCCATCCAATGCGAGCGCGAGCCCGAAGCTGTCCGTCGAGCCGCTCAGCGTGTAGCTCCAGACCATCGCCCCCGTGGCCCCGGACAGCTTGATGAGGGTCATGTTTCCACCACCCGCGACCACGGCGTCGCCTGCGCCGTCGACGGTGATCGCGCGCCCGTAGGGATACGGCCCGGTCGGCGCGGCGACCGTCTGCCGCCACAGGATATTGCCCGTCGTCCCCGACACTTTCACGACGACGAAGTTGTTGTCGTCGGTGAAGCCGGTGGCGAAGACGTCACCGCTTGGCCCGACGGCCACCGCGGTTGCGCCGTCTTGCCGCTGGTGGTCCGTGCCGTCGACCGTTGCCTCCCACGCGGCGACGCGAGAGGCGATCGAAAGAGCGAGCACGACGGCGATGAAGGCACCCCCCGATCGTTGCTTCATGTCGCCTCCTCATCGTCTCGTCAGGCGGCTCGAGTCACCCAAGTCGCATGCTAGTCCCTCGCCGGGGGGAGCCGTCAAGGAAAAACCGGCTCGTCTGCGAAAAGTGTTGCGTCGGCTGTGCCCAGGGCCACCGTTGCCCAGCCTCCACGCCGAGCGATATGTGGAGGGGCCGTCACGCTTCGGCGCCGCACTCGCGCCTGGCTGGCATGTTCACGCTCGGCATGATCATCGGCCCCGGCACGTCGGAGATCCTGAAGAACATCATCAGCGAGCGCGGTCTGGACACGCCGCGGGGGTGAGAGACGCAGCCGCTCGTCTCGATCCTGCTGCCGGCCTTCGATGCGGAAGCGACCATCGGGGCCTGCCTGCGGAGCATCCAGCGGCAGCTCGAGCCGCGCTGGGAGTGCATCGTCGTCGACGACGGCTCCTCGGACGGCACGCTCGCCCGCGCCCGTTCCTTCGCGGAGCGGGACGCCCGCTTCCGGGTCGTCGCGGCGCCCCACCGGGGACTGATCGAGGCGCTGAATGTCGGGCTCGATCGCTGCCGCGCGCCGCTCGTCGCGCGCATGGATGCCGACGACCTCATGCACCGCGCGCGGCTTCGGGAGCAGCTCGCCGCGCTCGAGAGCGCTCCGGACCTGGCCGCCGTCGGCTGCCACGTCCGTCTGTTCCCGCGCCGCACGCTGCGCGACAGGCGGCGCGCGTACGAGCTCTGGCTCAACGCGATCGATTCGCCGCGCCGGGTGCGCGAGGAAGCCTTCGTCGAGTGCCCCGTCGCCCATCCGACCCTCATGATCCGCCGGGAGATCCTGGCGGACCTCGGCTACCGCGACCGGGGCTGGCCCGAGGACTACGACCTGGTGCTCCGCCTGCTCTGCGCCGGGCACGACGTCGGCGTCGTGCCGCGCCGCCTCCTCGCCTGGCGCGACCGCCCCGTCCGCCTCTCACGCACCGCCGACCGCTACGGCCTCGACCGCTTCACGGCCTGCAAGGCCGCGTTCCTCGCGGCGCACTTCCTCGCCGCCACGGAGGCCTATGTCCTCTGGGGCTACGGCCCGACCGGCCGGGCGCTCCGCCGGGCGCTCCTCGCGGAGGGGAAGCAACCGTCTCACATCGTCGAGCTGCATCCCGGCCGTATCGGGAACACGATCCACGGCGCCTGCGTCGTCCCGCCCGAGGCGCTGCGAAAGCTGCCCGGGCGGCCCATCGTCGTCTCGGTGGCCGGCGAGGGGCCGCGTCGGGAGATCCGCCACGCGCTGGCGGCGATGGGATTCTACGAGACCCGCGACTTCGTGTGCGCCGCCTGAGCCAGACGTAGCGCTTGCGCTTTCCGGCGAATTCTCTATTAAGCAACCCCGGGTCGTTTGGGGGTGATGATGGGCGGATGGGGTAGGAGGCGGCAGACGCTCGGCGTAGTCCTCTCGGGCGGCGGCGCCCGTGGCGCGTTCCACGTCGGCGTCTACGAGCGGCTGCTCGAAGACCGGCGCTTCGCGGCCGGGCCTTCCGTGCTGTCGGGGACGTCGGCCGGGGCGATCAACGCGGCGCTCATCGCGGCCGGCAAGACGCCGGCGGAGATGATGCAGTTCTGGCGGGGAATCGCCGACGACCCGCCGGTGGCGGCGAGCGACCTCTTCTTCCGCGACGTCGCCCGCCGCCTCTTCCGGCTGACGCTCGATGAAGGCGTCCGCTGGCTCAGCACGACGCGCGCCGTGCGCACGTTCCTCTGGCGGGCGCGCAATCACTTTCCCCCGCGCGCCGGTGGGCTCCTCGCGCTCTGGATCGAGTACCTCCTGACCGAACGCTGGGAGCTCGTCAGCCGGCTCCTCGAGGGCGTCCGGGAGCCGTTCCTCGCCGACACGGCGCCGCTGCGCGAGCGGCTCGTCGCCGAGTTCGGCGGCGTCAGGGTGCCGAGCCGAGGCATCCGGCTCGCCATCAACACGGTCGACGCGCACACCGGCCGGGTCGTCCGCTATGTGACGGCGCCCACGCCCTTCACCCGCTCGCCCGACTACCTGATCGTCGACGCGATCACCGTCGACATGGTGCTGGCGAGCGCGAGCATCCCCCTCCTGTTCCCGCCCGTCCGGATCGGACCCCATCTGCTCTGGGACGGCGGCCTGCTGGTGAACACGCCGCTCGCTCCGGTCGTCGCCCTCGGCGCCGACGAGATCGTGACCGTGCTGGTCACCGAGCCGCCCGATCCCGAAACCGGCCCCTTCCCGCACCTCGGCCGGGCCGTCGAGCGCACGGTCGACAGCTTTCTCGAGAACGCCTACAACATCGACCGCAAGCTCCTGCTGACACGCAATCGGCTCGCGCGCCTGGAGCGCGCTCCCTACCGCGACGTGACCCTCTACGAGGCCGTACGGCCCGCGCGCAACGGATGCTTCAACGCCGGCTCCTACCTCTACTTCGAGCGTCACGTGCTGGAGGCCATGCAGGCCGCCGGACGCCGCGCGGCCACCGCCTGGCTCGCCGCGGGGCCGCTCGTCGACGAGCTCGACGAGCCCACCGCGAGTCTCGCGGTGTGCTGAGTGGTTCACCCCGGCGACCTCGGGGACCGTGCCGCGGCAATGGCCGCCGAGGCAGGCTTCCTCGGCGTTCCGCTCGATGGCTTCGCGGCGACGGGCAAGAAGCAGCTCGACGCCCTCGTGACGCTGGGATTGAAGAGCGATTCGAAGCTGCTGGACATCGGCTGCGGGTGTCTGAGAGGGGGCTACTGGCTGATTCACTTCCTGGCCCCCGGGCGCTACTTCGGGATCGAGCCCCACCGCAAGCGCGTCGAGCTGGGGCTCCGGTACCTGATCGAGCCTGACGTGCTGGTTGAGAAGCGGCCGCGGTTCGACGCCAACGACGCGTTCGACACCTCCGTCTTCCGCGAGCGGTTCGACTTCTTTCTGGCCAGCTCGATCTGGTCGCACGCCTCGAAGCCGCAGATCGAGCGCATGCTCGACGGATTCCTGCGCGACACGAGGGAGGAAGGGGTGTTCATGACCTCCTATGTGCCGCCCGCGGGCCCGGAGGACGACTATCGCGGCCGGGAATGGGTGGGCACGAGCCACACCTGCGACGTTCCGGGGGTGATCTCCCACAGCCTGAAGTGGATCGGGCAGGCGTGCACCCGGCGCCGGCTCGAGGTCGCCCGGCTCGCGGGCCATGAGCTGGACGGCCAGCCCTGGCTCGTGGTCAGGCGCGCCGCGGGCGCCAGCTCGCCGGGGTGAGTGGCGTGTCCCGAGGCTCAGCCCGCCGCGGGGGCGGCGCGCTGCGCCTGCCTCTGCCGACCACGCCGGGAGCCACGGCGACGCTCACGATGGTTGCCAGGCGTCATGAACTGCTCGAGCAGCTGCTCGACCTCCTCGCGCACGAGCTTGCGGAGGGCGATCATGAAGTTGGTCGGTCGCGCCATGCGTGTGACCCTAGTGCCGGAAGGCCGGCGGGGTCAATGGAAAAACGGTCGGTGCTTGACCGAGGCGGCGCCCCATGGTTGAGCACGGTCCGTGCCAGACTCCCTCGCCGAGCGGCTCGCCGCGGTCAAGGACCGGAGCACGTGCCGGATCACGACACGCGGCCGCCGCACGGGCAGGCCGCACGCGAGGACCATCTGGTTCGCGGTCGAGGACACGGTCGTCTACGTGGCGACGCTGAACGCGCGCCGCGACTGGGTCCGCAATGTGCAGAAGAATCCGGACGTCGAGCTCGACCTGGGCTCGCTCCGCGTCCGCGGACGCCTCACCACGATCACGGACCGTACGGGCGAGGCGCACGTTCGTGACCTGCTCGCCCGCAAGTACTGGATGGCGTGGATCGCCTCGTGGTTCGGGAGGGGTCCGGAGCGGACGTTCCGCGTCGACGAGCTGACGCCCGCCGGTTGAGGCCTCAGGCCGCGGGCCGCTTGAGGGCCGCCTCGAGCCGGCGCCCGTAGAAGCGGAGACAGTTGCCGGCAAGGAGCTTCGCGAGGTGCTCCGGCGCGTACTCCCGCTGCCGGGCGACGTTGCGCACGCAGTCGGTGAGGACCCCGTCCCAGTGGCCGTAATCGGCGCTGAAGCAGGCCACATCCTCGCCCATCGCCCCGAGCGCCTCGCGCAGGTACGCGGGCGCCGGGTCGTCGGACTCGAAGCTCGCGAAGATTTGCCCGCGGCGGAAGAAGTCGGTCGGGTCGTGCGAGAGGCCGCGGTACTCGTAGAGGAAGTCGTCGCGTCCGGCGGCGGGCCGCTCGCGCTCGGCGTGGACGAGCAGGTCGTACACCCCGCGCGCCTTGGCGAGCAGGTGGAGTCGCCCGTCGTCCCCGCGGCGCTCGCGCACCAGCTCGCGCATGAACTCCGTGAACGAGATGCGGGTACCGGGGTGGAAGTCCCGGATGCGCTTCTCCCAGTGCTCGTGGAACGCGTGCACGAGGTCCGGGAGCCAGCCACAGCCGGCCTCCAGGAAGCCCATGCGGAGCGTCGGAAAGCGGTCGAAGACGCCGTCGAACACGCACGCCGCGAGCGCCATCTGCATCTGGTTCCGGTGGCCGAAGATGTGGGAGAGGATGAAGGTGTCGACCTGCTCGGCAACCCCCGACGGCAGGTAGACGCCGGGTGAGCCGTGCACGCCGAGCGCGACGTCGAGCTCGGCGGCCGCGGCGAGCAGGGGGTGGAAGTCCGGGTGGCTCAGGTGCTTCGGCAGCCGGACCATCGGGAAGGCGTCGGGCGCCGCCGGGTGCGGCACGGGCAGGCTCGGCGGCGCGTGGACGCCGATCATCCCCAAGTCGAGGACGCAGCGGCGGAGCTCCTTCATCGCCTCGCCGACATCGGCGAGCGACAGGTAGCCGACCGGGAAGAGCCGCCCGGCATACGGCCGGCAGTCGTCGGCGATGTAGTCGTTGTAGGCGCGCATGCAGGCGACGGCGAGCTCGGGGTCGAGGATCGACTCGAAGCTGAGCGTCATCGACCCGTAGAGCACCTGCGCGTCCACCCCTTCGCGCTCCATGTGCTCGAGCCGGATGCGGTTGAAGACGCCGCCGATGGCGGTCTCCGGATGGATCGCCGCGAAGGCGCCCTTGCCGGGTCCGTCGGGCTGCGGGAAGACGCGCTCGAGCTCCGCGCCCGTGCGCGGATCGCGGTCGCGCACGACGAGCCGCGGCTGGCCGTAGCGGTCGGTGCGGGAGGCGAGGCGGTCGCGGTACGGTGCGTCCAGGTAGTCGAAGAACACGACGGGGTTCTCCATCTTGTGAGCGTCGGCGTCGATGACCAGCAGACCGTCGTACATGCGCATCCGCCTAGGCGATCCGCCCCCTCGCCGTCAATGGCTCGTTGACACTCCGCGCGACGCCTCGATACGCTCGCCTCGTGCACCGTCCGCTCATCTCGGCCGACTCCCACGTGATGGAGCCGCTCGACCTCTGGACGACGCATCTGCCGGCGCACCTTCGGGCGCACGGGCCGCGCATCGAGCCGCGCGACGGAGTGGGGTGCCTGATGGTCGAGGACACCGTCGTCCGTCGGTTCTCCTCGCTCGCCAAGGCGGGCGCGCAGGCGAAGACCTTCGCCCAAGGCGCGAGCGACCCCGAAGGCCGGCTCCGCGACCTCGACGCCGACGGCGTGTGGGGCGAGGTGATGTACCCGAACCTCGCCTTCTTCTGCTGCTTCCACATCCGGAGCCCCGAGCTCCAGATCGCCACCGCCCGGGTCTACAACGACTGGGCGGCGGACCTCTTCATCGGCGCCTCGGAGCGCTTCGCGCCGGCGGCCGTCATCCCCGTGCTCGACGTCGCCGCGTCGCTCGCCGAGCTCGAGCGGGTGGCCCGGCGCGGCTTCCGTGCGGCCCTGTTGCCCGCCCACATCGACACGCGGCCCTACAACGATGCCGCGTACGACCCGCTCTGGACCGCCGCCCAGGACCTCGGCATCCCGCTCACCTTCCACGCCGGCACCGGCCGCAGCCAGACGCCGGCGCACGGCCCGGGCGGCGCCGTCATCAACTACGTCGTCACGGTGGGCGGCCCGATGGAGACCGTCGCCTACCTCTGCGGCTCGGGCGTGCTCGCGCGCTTTCCCGGGCTGCGGGTCGTCATGGTCGAGTGCGGGAGCGGCTGGCTCGCCTGGGTGCTCCATGCCATGGATGACGCTTATCGCGAGCACCACATGTTCGTGCGGCCGAAGCTGGAGCTCCTGCCGAGCGAGTACTTCCGGCGCCAGGGCGCGGTCACCTTCCAGCACGACCCGGTCGGGCTCGCCAACATCCCGTTCACCGGCGACCGCTGCCTCCTCTGGGGCTCCGACTACCCGCACCCGGAAGGCACCTGGCCGAACTCGCAGGAGGTGCTCGCGCGGCAGTTCGCGGGCGTCGCGGCGGAGGCGATGGAGCGCATCGTCTGCCGGAACGCGGCGGAGCTCTACCGCTTCCGGCTGCCGACCTGCTGATGACGCCCGCCGACTTCGAGGCCGCCGGCCTCTACGATCCCGCCGCGCCCGAGGCGGCCGACCGCCTGGCATTGCTCCAGTGGCTTGCCGCGCAGGGCACCACCCTCGCGCAGATGGTGGAGGCCCAGCGGCACGGATCGCTCACGGGTCTCGCGGGCGACCTCACGCTGCGGGCGGGCGAGCGGCTCACGCTCGCCGAGGTGGCCGCGGCCGCCGGCATGTCGCCGGCGCGCATCGAGCGCATGCGTCTCGCTGCCGGCTTCCCGCCGGTCGATCCCGACGAAGCGTTCTTCAGCCGCGATGACGCCGAGACGTTCGCGAGCCTCGTGACGGGCGACGCGTTCGTCGGCGAGCCTGCGATGCTGCACTTCATCCGCGTTGTCGGCTCATCGCTCGCGCGGATCGCCGAGGCGGCGCTCGCCCTCTTCCTCGCCAACGTCGAGAGACCGATCGTCGAGCGTCATGCGGGCGAGCTGGCGCTCGCGCAGGCCAATCTTCGGGCCGCTCACGCGCTCGACATCATCCCGAACGGTGTGCGCTCGATGTTCCGCGCGCACATGGAAACCGCCATCCGCCGGTTCCGCGCCGCGCGCCCCCCCGAGCGGGTGACGCTCGACACGGTGCGGGTCACGATCGGCTTCGTCGACCTCGTCGGATATTCCCGCCTGACGCAGCAGCTCGACGTGCGCGCCCTCGGGACGCTCGTCGAGCGGTTCGAGGCGCTCGCGAGCGACATCGTCGCCGCCCGCGACGGGCGGGTCGTCAAGCTCATCGGCGACGCGGTCATGTTCGTCGCGGTCGACGCCGGAGCCGCCTGCGACATCGCGCTCACGCTGCTCGAGCGCTTCGCCGACGACCCGTCGGTCACGCCACGCGGCGGACTCGCCAGCGGCACCGTCCTCCTCCGCGGCGGCGACTACTACGGCCCGGCCGTCAATCTCGCGTCGCGCATCGCCGAGCTGGCGGTGCCGCGCGAGATCCTGGTGACCGCCGAGGTGGCAGAGCGAGCGGGAACGGACCGCTTCCACTTCGAGCCGGCGGGCCGGCGTGTTCTAAAAGGCTTCGACGCCCCGGTCGCCCTCCACGCGGCCGGGCGCCCATGACGATCAGCAGCCGATCTCGGCGATCGCGTGCAGCGCCTCGATCTGCTGCAGGCCGCAGATGACGGTCGTGACGCCCGCCTCGCGCCAGGCCGCCAGGCGGTCCCGGAGACGCTCCTTCGGGCCGACGAGCGACACCTCGTCGGCCAGGCGATCCGGCACGGCCGCGGTCGCCTCGGCCTTCTTGCCGTCGAGGTAGAGATCCTGGATCTTCCTGGCCTCCGCCTCGAAGCCGTAGCGGCAGGCGAGGTCGTTGTAGAAGTTCTTGCCGCGCGCGCCCATGCCGCCGACATAGAGCGCGAGCACCGGCTTCACGAACTGGAGACACGAGGCCACGTCGTCGCCCAGGATGACGATCGGTCCCGGCGCGACGTCGAAGTTGTGGAGACCCTTGCCGTTGCCCGCCTTCCGGAAGCCGGCGGCGAGCGCGTCGTGGTACACGTTGGTCCGATAGGGCGAGAAGAACATCGGCAGCCAGCCGTCCGCGATCTGCGCGGTCTGCTCGACGCTCTTTGGGCCGACCGCCGCGATGTAGATGGGGATCTGCCGGCCGTGGAGGATGCTCTTGAGCGGCTTGCCGAGCCCGGTCGCACCCGGGCCGCGATAGGGGATCTGGTAGTGCGGGCCCGTGTGCTCGAGCGGCTTCTCGCGCGCCCAGATGGCGCGCACGATCTCGACGTACTCGCGCGTCCGCCGCAGCGGGTTCCCGTACGCCACGCCGTGCCAGCCCTCGACCACCTGCGGGCCCGAGACGCCGAGACCGAGGAGCATGCGGCCGCCGGAGAGCTGGTCGAGCGTGGTCGCGGTCATCGCCGTCATCGCCGGGCTCCGGGCCGGCATCTGCATGATCCCGCTGCCGACGTGGATGCGGGTGGTCTGCGCCGCGATCCAGGCGAGCGGCGTGACGGCGTCCGACCCGTAGGCCTCCGCCGCCCACACCGAGTGGAAGCCGAGCCGATCGGCTTCCTGGATCAGCTCCATGTTGAGCGACATGCGCGCGCCCGAGTAGCCGACGTTGATCCCGAATCGCATGCGACGCCCTCCCGGCTCCTTGTAGGCGAAGCGCGAGCGCCGAGGCAACCGCTACCGCGCCCGGGGCCGCCACCCGGGATGCACGACGCACCAGCGGCTCGGGACGAGCAGCGTCTCGCGGTAGTCCGTGCGCCAGGCGCGCGCCGCCGCGGTCCAGTCGCGCGTCTCGGGCGCCGACCCGAAGTCGCCGAGGTGACGAGTGAGGGCGTCGAACGTCGGCACGCTCCAGAGGATGACCGCCTCGGTGTCGCGCATCGCCGTGCGGTAGGCACCGATGAGCCGGAGCCCGCGCCGCTCGGCCACCGGCAGCCAGCGGGTCGCGACGGCGTCGAGATACTCTTCCGCCGTGCCCGCCCGCAGGGTCGCGATCTCCTGCAGGCACGCCCGGCCGCGGACGCTCCGCTCGATCAGCTCGTCGCGCGTCGGGCAGTACGGCGCCGGCTCGAGGATGCGGTCGAAGCCGCCCGACCGCCAGCGCGCCATGCGCGTCCACCACGCGCGCAGGTCGGCGGGCTGCCCCTCTCCGGCGTACTGCTTCTCGAGGATGTCCGCCCACTGCTTCCAGCCGTCCATCTCCCACAGGTTCACGACGCGCGGCCAGTCGCCCGTCGACCCGGACTGCTGCCAGATGCCGACCAGCGCCCCGCCCTTCCGGCGTCGCGCCGCCCACGCGGCGGTGTGTCGCTTGTAGGGCTCCGAGCCCGTGCCGATGATGTCGATCGTCTCGTGGAGGTAGAGCTTCGGGTTGGCCACTACTCGCGCACGAGCAGGTGAATCACGCACACGCTGCCGCCGCCCATCATGTGGCAGAGGCCGACGCGCGCGTCCTCCACCTGCCGCCGCCGCGCCTCGCCGCGCAGCTGGAGCGTCGTCTCCCAGATCTGCGCGAGCCCGGTCGGGCCGCCCGGATGGCCGCGGGCGATGAGCCCGCCGTCGGTCGACACGGGCACGCGGCCGCCGGGCGCGAAGTCGCCGCGTTCGATCGCGGCCTCCGCCTCGCCTGCGCCGCAGAGCCCGAGCAGCTCGTAGTACTCGAGCTCCTCGATCGCGAAGGCGTCGTGCACCTGCACGAGGTCGAGGTCCTCGGGGCCGATGCCGGCCTCCTCGTACACCGCGCGCGACGTGTCGGTCGTCATCCGGGCGGGACCGACCACGGGGCCCACGAAGAGATGACCCGGCGCGTAGCGCTCGGTCTGCAGCTCCGAGGCCGTCACGCGGACGACCGGGCGGCCGGGGCGGAGCCGCCGGGCGATCTCCGGCCGCCCGACGATCGCCGCCCCGGCGCCGTCGCCGATCGGGCAGGACATCATCGTCGTCAGCGGCCACGCGACCATCCGCGAGCCGAGCACCTTCTCGACCGTCACCGGGCGCTCGGGCTGGCGCTGGCTCATCGGGTTCAGCGCCCCGTTGTTCCAGTTCTTGGCGGCGATCGCGGCGAGGTGCTCGGGCTTCGTGCCGCGCTCGTGCATGCGCCGCGTCGCCCAGAGGGCGAAGAAGGCCGCGGGCAGGATCGCGTCCTCGAGCCAGGCGGGATGCGTCGTCTGGCTCGAGGACTGGATCATCGCCGTCATCTTGTCGAAGCCGAGCACCATGACGACGTCGTGACGGCCGCTCGCGACGGCGAGGCAGGCTTCGCGGAAGGCGGCCGAGCCGGTGGCGGACGCATTCTCGACGTGCTGGACGGGGATGCCGGTCAGCCCGAACTCCTTCATGGTCCGCGTCCCGCTCATGACCGGCGCGAAGATGTAGCCGACGTAGGCGGCCTGGACGTCGCGGAACGAGAGACCCGCGTCGCGGAGCGCCGCCAGCCCGGCCTCGCGCCCGAGGTCGGCGTTCGAGCGGTCCGGCCACATGCCGAAGCGGTGCATGCCGACGCCGAGGATCGCGACGTCCTTCACGATTGCACCACCGGCCGGAAGCGGATGATCACGACGTCCTGCCCGTCCTCCTCGCGCAGGGGCTCGAGCTCCGCCTCGACCGTCTGGCCGACGCGGTAGTCCTCCTGCCGCCCGGCGAGCGGGAGCTGGACGCGCGGTCCCTCGGGCAGGTCGACCTGGCCGACGCCGTAGCCGACGTGCTCGAGGCGCGTCGAGCCGAAGAGCGGGAAGTGCACGAAGGTGTAGCTGTAGACCGTCCCCCGCGGGCCGAGGAGCACGTCGGCGGTCCGCTCGCTCAGGCACTTCGCGCAGACGGCACGCCGGGGAAAGAAGTGCTCCCCGCAGTCCTCGCAGCGCGAGCCGAGAAGTCGCGGCGGCTCGGCCGGGTCCTCGGGCACCGTGAAGTAGCCCGCCTTGATGGGGACGCGCGGCCTCGCCGTGCCGGCCATTCGTCGCGCAGCGCTCGAGTTACTTGGGCACGGGGCAGGCGGAAGGCGCCGGCGTCGCCGGCTGGCCCACGAACTTGTCCTGCGTGTCGTTGCGCGCCGTCGACGGCGGGCTGCCGCTCACCCTGGCGGGCACGTCGGCGCACCAGGTCGCACCGCTGCCGAGCGTCAGGCGCACGGCCACCCGGCCCTGCGACGGCTCGTCGAGCGTGTAGGGCCAGTTCGCTTTCCCGCCCCGGATCGAGATCGAGTCGGCCTTGACCGTGATCCGCGAGACGGGGCCGTTCCGGTCCGTGCCGCGGAAGACGTAGCCGGTGACCGTACCCGCACCGAGCGCCGTCCAGCTGCCGCTCGGCAGCGCGATCACGTAGTCGTCGGTCGGACTGCCGGGGGCCGGGTCGGAGTTGTAGACGACGAGCGTGCCGCCGGCGGCGCCGCGAGGATCGCCGGAGCTGCCTCCCGGCGGGACGACGACGCGGTTGGCCGCCGCCTCGAACTTCGTGTCGGACCGGAAGGAGATCTTCCGGCGCATGAGACTGATCGGCGCCACGCTGTCGTCCCTGAGCGTGAACGAGCGCGTCGGGACGAGGACCGGCGGGAGCGTCGTGGTGCTCACCGTCGTCGAGGTCGTGGTGGTCGTGCTGGTGGTCGTGGTCGCGCCGGGGAAGCTCGCCGCGTTCGCCGGGTCGGTCCCCTGGTCGAGCTCGGTGCGGTCGAAGAAGCCGTCGAGGTCGCGGTCGACGCCGATGCGGGTGCCCGAGCCCGGCGGCACGCAGGTGTAGACCTGCTCCTGCCCCGCTGTCGCGGCGAGGTTCCGCAGCGCCGTCTTCGAGAGCACGGGGTCGGCGTTGCGGTCGGGCTGGAAGTTGTTGTTGCCGACGTAGACCGCACCGCGCGCCTCGCCGTTGACGTTCCCCTTGACGACGAGGTCGCAGTCCCCCGCGTCGTCGCGCGCGATCAGGAGGTCGATGCGGCCGGTGACCGTCGCATCGTTCACCGTCGCCGGCGTCACCGAGACCTGCTGGCCGACGATGGGCCGGAGCCCGGTGTCCATCGAAAGGACGAACGACTCGACGTTGCGGCGCTGCGTGTCGCTCTGGAAGTTGAAGACGGGCGCGTGCAGGAAGATGAAGACCGTCGAGATGCTGCCGTCGTGGAGGAACCCGAAGCCGCGCACCTGGTCGCCCTGGAAGCCGGTGCCCGCGACGCCCGGCGCGCCGTTCGGGAAGCCGAACATGCCGATCTTCTGGTAGACGTTCCGGAGGTGCGGGATCTTGAACTCCTGCGGCTCCCCTTCGAAGGACGAGAAGCCGTCCGTGCCGAAGAAGCCGCTCGGGACGTTGAGCGCGTGGCAGGTGTTGCACTTCTGCGTATCGACGGTCGTGTTGAGGTAGAAGTCCTGACCCGCCGACTGCGCGCTGGTGAGCGTGTTGTCGAGGGCGCGGATGGGGTTGGGCGGATAGCGCACCGTCAGGATGAAGTCGGTGTACGCCTGCAGGTCAGCCGCCGAGAGCTGGCTCGCCGCGCCCAGCAGCCCGACGAAGGCGGGGTTGAACTTCTTGAACGCGCCGTCCTCGTCGAGCGGCTGTCCGCCCGGGTCGTTGCCCGCGGTCCGATCGCCGCGCCAGTGCATCGGCCCGGCGTTCGCCATGCCGCGCAGGCTCTGCGTCGTCATCGGCCCCTTCATCGGGTGGAAGGTGTGGGTCGACGAGAGCTGGAGCCGGAAGGGGTTCGGGTTGTTCGTCACGCTCCCGAAGGGGTCCCCGAGGTCCCAGGCGAGACCGTCGAAGTCACCGAAGATGTGGCAGCTGGCACACGCCGCGTCGCCGTGCGCTGACTTGCGGGCGTCGTAGAGGAAGCGGCGCCCGTTCTTCGCGGCCGCGGGCGAGGGGTCGAAGCGGAGCGGGACGGTGCCGATCACCGCGCGCGACGGGCTGCTCGCGTTGCCGATGATCGAGATCGTGTGGTCGATCCGGTTCATGACGTAGAGCCGGTCGTTGGCGGCATCGAGCACGATCCCGCTCGGACCCTGCCCCACCGCCGTCTGCTGCTCCGTGATGACGCCGGCCTCGAGGTCGCTCGCGTTGAAGGCGCCGATCTTGCCGGAGCCGAAGCCGGCCACGAACACCGTGTTTCCGTCGGCAGAGAAGGCCATGTCCGTCGGGAAGGCGAGGCTGCGGTCGATCTCCGACTGCGGCCCCGGCACGACGGCATAGTTGATGTGCGGGTTCAGATGGTGCGGCGTCGCGGTGGTGCCGCTGATCACGGTGATGCAGCTCAGGGCGAGGCGGCCGCGCACGTCGGGCTCGAAGCGCACCTGGTTCACCGCGTCCGTGTTCGCGACGTACACCTTTCCGTTGGTGGGACGGACGGCCATGTTGAAGATGACCGTCCCGACGCCGCTGACGACGTTCGTCCCGCCGGCGGGCGCGAGCGGCGTCGAGTTGGCGTTGATCAGGAAGACGTCCTTGTCGGGAAGCGCGAACGGCACGAACGCGCTCCAGTCGCGGTTGATCTCGTCGACCCACTGGCTGCCGTTGAACTTGACGATGAGGCCGGTGCTCGGAGCGCCGGGCGTCGAGCCCGGCGGAGGCGGAGGCAGGCCATGCGGGTTGTTGTTCTGGTTGCTGACCACCGTCTCGGTGATCGTCGTGGTGCGGTTGCCCGAGTTGAACACCGCCGCGTAGACCGTCGCGCCGTCGGGGCTGACGGCGAGGGCGCGTGGCGTGTCCCCGAAGAGCGCGAGCGGCGAGCCTTGGATCGGCGTGCCGCCGAGCGCGGCCCCCAGGTTGTTCGCGTCGAAGGCCCAGACGTCGGCGCGGCCGATCCCCGGGGTGGTTAGCTGCGGGTCGCCGGGCCGGTTCTGCCCGCGATGGGCGCAGGTGATGAAGGCGCGGTTGCGGCCGGTCCCCGCGAAGACGACGTCGCGCGGCTCGTCGCCGACCAGCAGCGTGCGTGTGACACGCGAGAGCGTGACGTTGGTCGGGTCGACCTCGACGATGCTCACGCTGTCCGACAGGAGGTTCGTGACCCACGCCTCGGTCCGGCCGGCGCCGTTGGTGCGCGTGGCGACGGCCACGGGCTCGAGGCCGACTGCCACCTCGGTGGCGAGCGAGAGGCCGCCGGCGGTGATCGTGTAGATCTCCAGGCGGTTGTCGGGCGTGTTGACGGCGAACAACCGCTCAGCGGCGGGGGAGAGGGCGAGCGGCCGGACGTGGCCGCTCTCGAAGTTGAGGAACGACTGCCCGCGCGCGATCCCGGTGCCGCCGACCACGAAAAGCAGGGCAAGCCACGGGATGCGGGCAAACGATCTCCACATGGAAGCAGACCGTTATCAAGTCTCCCCCGTGCTCACAATAGAAAAAGTTTGACGCATGGGGGGCTGGCCATGACGCGGCCCGTCGCGCTAGGAACCGCTCCGCATGCTCCAGCCCGAGCGCGACCTGGGCGCCATCCAGGACGGCCTGGCGGCCTGGCTCCGGACCCGTATGCCGGAGACGCGGGACCTGACGATCTCCGAGCTCACGCGGCCGAAGGCCGGCTTCTCCAACGACACCCTGCTCTTCGAGGTGTCCTGTCTCGCCGGCGGCCGGCGATGCGTCGAACGCCTCGTCGCGCGCTTCGCGCCGGCCGAGTTCCGCGTCTTCCCCGAGTACGACCTGGCCGCGCAGGCAAAGGTCATGCAGTGTCTCGCCCCGACCGGCGTGCCGGTGCCGCGGGTCCGATGGCTCGAGGAAGATGCGCGCGTCCTGGGTCAGGCCTTCTACATCATGGACGCGATCGCGGGAGAGCTGCCCTCGGAGGTGCCCCCGTATCACAGCACGGGATTCTGCTTCGAGGCGACGCCCGCGCGGCGCGCACGCATCTGGTGGAGCGGCCTCGAGACCCTCGCCCGCATCCACAAGCTCGACTGGCGCGCGCTCGGCCTCGAGCTCCTCGGCGCTCCCGGGCCTGGGACCGATCCGATCGATCGCCAGCTCGCCTACTGGGCGCGCTACCTCGAATGGACCGTACGCGGCCGGGCGCCGCAGCCGATCCTCGCCCACGCGCTCGCCTGGCTCCGCGAGCACCGCTACGCGCCGCGCCACGTCGCCCTGTGCTGGGGCGACGCGCGCCTGCCGAACCTGATCTACCGCAACGACGAGGTCGTCGGCGTCCTCGACTGGGAGATGGCGTTCCTCGGCGACCCCGAGGCGGACCTCGGCTGGTGGCTCTTCATGCACTGGGCGACCGGCGAGGGATACGGCTTCCCGCCGCTCGAGGGGTTTCCGGGAAGAGAAGAGACGATCCGGCGCTACGAGGCGCTCACCGGCCGGCCGGTGGAGCATGCGTTCTACAACGAGGTGCTGGCCGCCCTCCGGTTCGGGGCGATCATGGCGCGCATCGCCGGCCGCATGGCCGACCTCGGCATTCCTGCCCCGATGCCGGACTTCGAGACGAACACCCAGTGCCACCAGCGTCTGGCAGCGCTCCTCGAGCTGCCGCCGCCGGGGAGGAGCTGACACGGATGGCGAGCACCGTTCACATGGCAGCGCCCGAGGACGACGCGCGGCACACGCCGGGCCCCGGCTCGCTGCCGCTCTGGAACGAGAGCCTCTGGTTTCCCTTCTACGATTCAGCGAGCGACGTCGGTGTCGTGCTCCGCGCCGGCATCCACGCGAACCGGGGCGAGGCGAACCTCTTCCTCTTCCTCACGCACCGCGGGACGGTCGTGCACAGCGTGATCGACCATCGCCTGCCGGTGCCGCCCGTCGAGCAGGGCCGTCTCGAGATGGCGGGCCTGCTGATCGAGTGGCTCGTCCCGCGCGAGAGCTTCCGCCTCCGCTACCGGCACGGCACGCATGGAATGGACGTCGTCTGGCAAGCGATCAGCCCGACCTATCTCTATCCGCACCCCCCAGGCGTGAGCTTCGATCAGTTTCCGGGCCACATCGAGCAGGGCGGCGCGGTCCGCGGCACGGTCACGCTGGCGGCCGTCCCCTACCCGATCGATTGCCTCGGCCACCGCGACCACAGCTGGGGCGGCGAGCGCGACTGGGCGAAGTTCCACCGCTGGAACTATCTGAGCGGCGAGCTCGGCCGCGACTTCTGGTTCAACGCCGTGCGCATCGACCTCGGGCCGGAGACGGACATCCGCGTGGGCTGCCTGTGGGACGGCCGCGAGCTGCTTGCCCTCGCCGGCATCGAGCTCGCCGTCGGGACCGCCGACGGCGGCGCGCGCCAGCTTGGCGTCGACGCGCGCCTGACCGACGAGCGCGGGCGCGAGCACCACGTCGTCGGCGAGGAGGTGCTGGTGAACTGCCCGGTCCAGTACGGGCGCACGTGGCTCAAGGACGGGATCACCCGGTACCGGTGCGGGGACCGCATGGGGTTTGGGATTCTCGAGCACGGCTACGTCGAGCGGGCCGGCCGGTCTTGAGACACACCGGCCCCACCGCTATCCCGTAGTGGGGTGGTCGTGGGGAAGGGATTTGCATCGCTGCAGTCTGCCGTGAGCCTGCTCGCCGGGCTCGCGTCGCTCTCGGGTGCGCTGTATTCCGCTGTGCAGTTCGCCAAGCCGGCTCCCCGCACGGGCGATATCCTGGCGATCGTCCGCGGATCGAAGTCCGACAAGGCGCCCCCCGGGACAACCGTCGAGATATTGACGCCGCAGGATGCGCTGGTCGCCACGCTCAAGCCGGGTGACGACGGGTCCGCCCGCGGCGTCCTCGAGGAAGGACCGTACCGCATGCGGGCGACGGCGCCGCGCTTCGAGGCGCAGACGCGGGACGTGCAGGTGCAGCGCGGTGCGACTGCCGAGGTACGACTCCAGCTCGTGCAGCAAGACGCCGATGAAGGGCCCTCGCGCGCGCGCCGGTCAGGCGATCGCGCGCGCCCGATCAGCCGGGCGGTGGGCGGGGCCCAGCGCTTCCTCCACCGGCTCGGTCTCTGATCCATCGCGCGCCGATTCGTCTGCGACTCGGACGGAATGCCGGACAGCGTCTGCAGCGTCGCCGCGCCGTGCCCGCCGTGCGTGTACGCGGCGCATCCCTGCCTTCTCCCCTGCAGTGCCGACCCAAGCTTCGTCATCGGCACCGCCGCCGTTGGCGCGCGGGCCGTCATTCGCCTGCCCGCCACCCGAACGACGCTGGTCGTGCGTTGCCAGCCCTCGAACGCGCCGGAATAGGCGGCGGTCAAAGCGCTCGAGCCCGGCGTTGACAAACGAACGTTTGTTCGTATAAGCCGGCTCCGATGAGCACGCGCGCCGCGGCGGTCCCGGCTTCCGAACCGCCCTCGACACGCGATGCCATCCTCGACGCCGCCGAGCGCCGCTTCGCCGAGCGTGGCTTCGCCGGCGTGTCCATGCGAGAGATCGCAGCCGACGCGGGGCTCCGCAACCAGGCGAGCCTCTACCACCACTTCTCGGACAAACGCGCCCTGTATGAGGCGGCGCTCGCGCGCGGTGTCGCGCCGATCGTCGCGCTGATGGAGCAGAGCGGCGGCGGCTGGCTCGACCCGGCCGAGGTCGAGCGGAACGTCGACCGGCTGCTCGACTACCTGATCGAGCACCCCCACCTGCCCAGGCTCATCCAGCGTGCCGGGCTCGACGACAGCCGCTTCCTCCGGACCGCCGTCCGGACGCTCCTCCGTCCCGTGTACACCCACGGCCTCCGCCTGCTCCAGGGCGCCGGCGGCCCCTGGGAGCCGGCGGACCTGCCGCAGCTCGCCACCGGCCTCTACCATCTGATCTTCGGTTATTTCTCCGACGCAGCGCTGCTCGAGGTGATCGTCGAGGAGGATCCGCGGAGCCCCGCCGCGGTCGCTCGCCAGCGCCGCTTTTTGAAGGCCGCGGTCGCCCAGCTTCTCGGCGTGGCGCGCGGCCGTTGAGGAGGCGTGCATGAGGCTGTCGGAGATCGACCTCTCGAATCCCGACCAGTTCGCGGCAGGCCCGCCACACGAGGCCTTCAAGCTGCTCCGCCGCGAGGCCCCGCTCTTCTGGAATCGGAACGGCGGCGGCGAGGGGTTCTGGGCCCTGACCCGCTACCGCGACATCTGGAACGTGTCGCTCGACCCGCGCACCTTCTCGACCGCGCGGCGGGGGACGATCCTCCGGAACTGGACCGAGGAGGAGTTCGCGTCGAACCAGACCCTGATGATCAACATGGACCCGCCGCGCCACACCAAGTACCGCCGCCTCGTGAACCTCGGCTTCTCGCCCAAGATGACCAACCGCCTCGAGCCTCACATGCGCGAGATCACGCGCCGGATCGTCGACAACATCGCGGCGCGGGGGGCGTGCGACTTCGTGACCGACGTCGCCGCCGAGCTGCCGCTCCAGGTGATCGTCGAGATGATGGGGGTCCCGATCGAGGACCGCCACAAGGTCTTCGAGTGGAGCAACACGATGATCGGCTTCGACGACCCGGAGTATGGCGCGGGGTCGAACGCGGCGGGGAAGGTGGCCGCCGCCGAGCTCTACATGTACGCGAACCAGCTCGCCGGCGAGCGCCGCCTGCGCCCGTGCGACGACCTGGTGAGCGTGCTCCTCGACGCCGAGGTCGAGGGCGAGAAGCTCTCCGAGCTCGACTTCAACTCCTTCTTCCTCCTCCTCCTGGTGGCGGGCAACGAGACGACCCGCAACACGATCTCGGGCGGCATGCTGGCGCTCTTCGAGCACCCCGAGGAGTGGGCCCGGCTCCGGCACGACCCCGCGCTCCTGCCGACGGCGGTCGACGAGATGGTGCGCTGGGTCTCGCCGGTCATGTACTTCGTCCGCACCGCGATGCACGACACGGAGATCCACGGCCAGCCGATCCGCGAAGGCCAGCGCGTGACCCTCTGGTACGGCTCGGCCAACCGCGACGAGGAGGTCTTTTCCGATGCCGACCACTTCGACGTCGGCCGGCACCCGAACGAGCACCTCGGCTTCGGGATCGGGCCGCACTTCTGCCTCGGCGCCAACCTCGCGCGCCTGGAGATCCGCATCATGTTCGAGGAGCTGCTCCGCCGCCTGCCCGACATCGAGCTCGCGGGCCCGGTGACGCGGCTCCGCTCCAACTTCATCGGCGGCATCAAGCACATGCCGGTGAGGTTCACGCCGCGATAGGAGTTTCCGTGCGCACCCGCGTCTGCGACACCTTCGGCATCGAGTTCCCGATCTTCGCCTTCAGCCACTGCCGCGACGTGGTGGCGGCGGTGAGCAAGGCCGGCGGCCTCGGCGTCCTCGGCGCGCTCGCCTTCCCCTCCCCCGAGCAGCTCGAGGTGGAGCTCCGCTGGATCGACGAGCACGTGGGCGGGAAGTCCTATGGCGTCGACGTCGTGATGCCGGAGTCGTACGCCGGCGCCGAGCAGGGCGGGCTCGACAAGGCGGTCTTCGAGCAGATGATCCCGGAGCGCCACCGCCGCTTCGTCCAGGAGATCCTCGAGCGCTACAAGGTGCCGCCCCTCCCGGAGGGCGAGTCGGCCTACGAGTCGCTGCTCGCCTGGACGCACACCGGCGCGCGCTCGCAGGTGGAGGTCGCGCTCGGCCACCCGATCAAGCTGCTGGTCAACGCTCTCGGCACGCCGCCGCGCGACGTCGTCGACAAGGTCCATGCGCGGGGCGTGCTCGTCGCCGCGCTCATCGGCACGGCCGAGCACGCGCGCCGCCAGGTCGAGGCCGGCGTCGACATCGTCATCGCGTCGGGCAACGAAGCGGGCGGCCACACGGGCGAGATCGCCACGCTCGTCCTCGTGCCCGAGGTCGTCGACGCGGTCGCGCCGACCCCCGTGCTGGCCGCCGGCGGTATCGGCTGCGGGCGGCAGGTCGCCGCCACGCTCGCGCTCGGCGCCGACGGCGCCTGGACGGGCTCGATCTGGCTCGCGTCCACGGAGAGCGACCTCCATCCGGTCGCGCTCGAGAAGGTCCTGAAGGCGACGTCGCGCGACACGGTCCGCTCCCGCTCGCTCACCGGCAAGCCCGCGCGCCAGCTCCGCACGGCGTGGACCGACGCGTGGGATGGACCCGATTCGCCGGGGACCTTGCCGATGCCGCTCCAGTTCATGGCGACGGCCGAGGCCGTGAGCCGCATCCATCGCTACGCGCACGTCGAATCGTCGGGGGCGAAGGAGCTGGTCGGGACACCGGTCGGCGAGATCGTCGGCCGGATGAATTCCGTGCGTCCGGTGCGCGAGATCATGTACGACCTGGTGAACGAATGCGTCGACACGCTCGCCCGCATGGGGGCAATGGTAGAAACATGACGGAGCCGCTCGAGCAGCGCGTCGTCACCGAGTTCCCGTACAAGCACTCGACGGGCGAGGTGATCGGGCGCTTCCTCGCCGGGCTCAAGGAAGAGAAGCGGATCTGGGGCCAGCGCGTCGCGGGCCAGGGGGTCGTCGTCCCACCCCTCGGCTACTCCGAGGTCGACGGCTCGGCGGGCGGCGCGTGGGTGGAGGTGAAGCCCGTCGGCGTCGTCACGGCGGTGGCCAAGGTGCACCGGCCGATCGCGCATCTCCATCCGTGCTCCGAGCCGTTCGCCTTCGTGCTCGTCAAGCTCGACGGCGCCGACACGGCGCTCGCGCACATCGTGCGGGACGACCTCGCGAGGCTCCGCGTCGGGTCGCGCGTCGAGGCCGTGTGGGCGCCCGACGGCGAGCGGCACGGCTCGATCCGCGACATCGCGTGCTTCCGGGTGATCACGTGACGGACGGTCCGCCGAAGGAGCCCGTCAAGTACGTGGAGAAGCAGGTCCACCTGCCCTATCGCTACGTCGCCGGCGACTACAAGGCGCGCTACCTCGCCGCCCTCAAGGACAAGACGATCCTCGGCTCCAAGTGCTCCAAGACCGACAAGGTCTTCGTGCCGCCAATCGTCGCGTCGCCGGAGAGCTTGGCGCCGTGCGACGAGCTGGTGCCGGTCGCCGATCGCGGCGTCGTGACGACCTTCTGCGTCGTCAACATCCCGGTCATCGGCCGGTCGATCGAGCTGCCGTACGTCGCGGCGTCGGTCGCGCTCGACGGCGCCGACATCTCGATCTATGCGCTCATTCAAGAGTGCAAGCCTGAAGAGGTCCGCATGGGCATGCGCGTCGAGGCGGTGTGGAAACCCGACGGCGAGCGGCAGGGGGGCCACGAGGACATCCTCCACTTCCGGCCGACGGGCGAGCCCGACGCGCCGCTCGCCTCGTTCATGCACCGGCTGTGATGCCAGGGCTCCGCAACGTCGCCGTCGTCGGCTTCGCGCAGGCGCCCATCGTCGCCCGCGACGAGCACCGGATCGCGACCGAGATGCTGTACGCCCAGGTGCGCGCGGCGCTCGCCCAGTGCCGCGTCGAGCGCGAGGCGATCGACTACCAGGCGGCCGGCTCGGCCGACTACCTCGACGGCCGGCCGTTCGGCTTCGTCGCCGCGCTCGAGGTGATGGGCTCGTGGCCCGCAAAGCCGGACCTCCACCTCGAGATGGATGCGAGCTTCGCGGCCTACTACGCCTGGCTCCGCATCCAGACGGGCGACTCCGACACGGCGCTCGTCTGCGGCTACGGGAAGACCTCGGAGGGCGACCCCGAGCGGGTGCTCAACCTCCAGCTCGACCCCTACTACCAGGCGGCGATCGGCCTCGACCCCACCTCCACGGCAGCGCTCCAGGCGAGCGCGTGGATGGCGCGCACCGGAACGACCGACCGCGACCTCGCGGCGCTCGCGGCCCGGCGGCGGGCCGCAGGCGCGCGCAACCCGGACGCGCAGGTCCGTGCGCCGGCCAACGCCGAGGACCTCGCGAAGACCCCGTGGGCCGTCGAGCCGCTGCGGCAAGGCTACCTCCCACCCGTCGGCGAGAGCGCGGTCTGCCTCATCCTCGCCGCCGAGGGGAAGGCGGAGAAGATGTGTGACCGCCCCGCGTGGATCCACGGCGTCGACCAGCGCATCGAGCTGCAGACGCTCGGCGGCCGCGACCTCTCCGGGAGCGCCGGCGCCCGGCTCGCGACGGAGCGCGCGCTCGCCATGGCAGGGCTCGCGAAAGCGGCCGACGTGGACGTCGTCGAGCTGTGCGCGACGACACCCGTCGAGGAGCTCGTCCTCTGCGAGGCGATGGAGCTCGATCCCACGGGCACCCGGCCCGCGATCAACCCCTCGGGCGGCCCGCTCGCGGGAAACCCGCTCATGATGACGGGCCTCATCCGCCTCGGCGAGGCGTTCCGGCAGCTCGCCGGGCGCGCCGACGGCCATGCCGTCGCCGGCGCGCGCCGCGCCATCGCCCACGGCGCGCAGGGCCATTGCCTCCAGCAGAACGTCGTCTGGGTGCTTGGCGACCAGCGGAGGTGGACGTGAAACGGCAGGCGGCCGTCGTCGGCGTCGGGCAGACGCGGCATGCCTCCCGCCGCGCCGACGTGAGCATCCCGGGCCTGGTGCGCGAGGCGGTCGACCGTGCGCTCCTCGACGCGGGGCTCGAGCACCGCGACATCGACGCCGTCGTCGTGGGGAAGGCGCCCGACATGCTCGAAGGCGTCATGCAGCCCGAGCAGTTCCTCGCCGGCGCGCTCGGCGCGCACCTGAAGCCGCTCATCCGCGTCCACACCGCGGGCTCGGTCGGGGCGTCGACGGCGCTTGCCGCCATGACGCACGTCCGCTCGGGGCTCTTCGAGCGGGTCCTCGCCGTCGCCTTCGAGAAGCAGTCCGAGGGCAACGCCATGTGGGCGCTCTCGCCCAACCTGCCCTTCACGCAGCCCCTCGTCGCGGGAGCGGGCGGCTACTTCGCGCCTTACGTCCGCGCCTACATCGCGCGGACGAAATGTCCGCCGCACATCGGCCCCATGACCGCCGTCAACGCGCGCGAGAACGGCGGGCGCAACGAATACGCGCATCTCCGCGAGCCGATGACGATCGACGACGTGATGAACTCACCCGTCCTCTGGGACCCGATCCGCTACGGCGAGACCTGCCCGTCGTCCGACGGCGCCTGCGCGCTGGTGATCGCGTCGGAAGAGGCGGCGCGCAAGGGGCCGCGGAAGCCTGCGTGGATCAGGTCGGGCGCCTCCTATGCCGAGGCCATGTGGGTACCGGGCCGCGACCAGGTGAGCCCCAAGGCGGGGAAGATGTGCGCCAGGGCGGTGTACGAGGGCGCGGGCATCACGAACCCGTGGAAGGAGATCGACACCGCCGAGATCTACGTCCCCTTCGCTTGGTTCGAGGCGATGTGGCTCGAGAACCTGAGCTTCTGCGACGTCGGCGAGGGCTGGAAGATCATCGACCGCGGGGAGCAGAAGATGGGAGCACACCTGCCGATCAACCCCTCGGGCGGCGTCCTGTGCACGAACCCGATCGGCGCTTCGGGCATGCTGCGCCTCGGCGAGGCGGCCCTCCAGGTGATGGGCCGCGCCGGCGCGCACCAGGTGGACGGCGCGCGGACGGCGCTCGGCCACGCCTACGGCGGCGGCTCACAGTACTTCGCGATGTGGATCGTCAGTAATGAGCGCTGAGCCCGCGGTCCTCTACGAGAAGTCGGGCGCGATCGCCGTCGTCACCATGAACCGCCCCGCGGTGCGCAACGCGATCAACGCCGAGATGCTCTGCCGGCTCGCCGACGCCTGGCAGGACGTGAACGACGACCCCGCCGTGCGCGCGGCGATCTTCACCGGCGCCGGCGAGCAGGCATTCTGCGCCGGCGCCGACCTCGACCGGCTGGTCCGCATGATGCAGGGGCTCCGCCCGGCGGAGGACGAGTTCGACGAGCGGATCAAGAACGACGTGAGCCTCATCTACAAGGGGCTGATGCGCAACTACGAGGTGTCGAAGCCGATCATCGCCGCCGTCAAGGGCTACTGCGTCGCGGGCGGCATGGAGATGCTCCAGGCCACGGACATCCGGGTGGCGGCCGAGGACGCCCGCTTCGCGATTGCCGAGGTCAAGCACGGCCTCTTCCCGATGGGTGGCTCGACGGCGCGCCTGGCCCGCCAGATTCCCTTCGCCAATGCCATGGAGATCCTGCTGACGGGCGAGCAGTTCTCGGCCGCGGAGGCGCTGCGCATGGGCCTCGTCAACCGGGTGGTGCCGGCCGCGCGGGTGATGGCCGAGGCGCGCCGCTACGCCGAGGTCATCTGCCAGAACGGGCCGCTCGCCGTGCAGGCCGTCAAGCGCTCGGTGCTGGCGGGCCTCGGGCGGCCGACGACCGAGGCGCTCGAGAAGGAGCTCGAGTTCGGCATCCCGGCCTCGATGTCCGAGGATGCCCGCGAAGGGACGAAGGCCTTCAAGGAGAAGCGCAAGCCCGTCTTCAAAGGCCGCTGAGGAGGCCCGAGCCCTACTGATGCTCGTCAACCTGGCCGTCATCCAGGAGCTGATCGCTGGCCACGTTCCCGACCGCGAGGCGCTCGCATGGCGGGACCGCGTCTTCACGTACGCCGACCTGACGGCCCGCACCCGCCGGCTTGGCCGCGCCCTCCGGCGCCTCGGCCTCGGCTGCCGCCGCGAACGGGCCGCGCTCGAGCCCTGGGAGTCGGGCCACGACCACGTCGCCGTCTACTGCCACAACGGCAACGAGTGGATCGAGGCGATGTACGGAGCGTGGAAGGCGCGCGCCGCCTTCGTCAACGTCAACTACCGCTACGTCGCCGACGAGCTGCGCTACGTGCTCGAGACGAGCGCGGCGGGCGCGATCATCTACCATGCGACCTTCGCTCCGCTGCTGGCCGCCGTGCGAGGCGAGCTTCCGGCGCTGCGTCACCTCGTCCAGGTGCGCGACGACTCCGGGCACGCGCTCCTCCCCGGCGCCGTCGACTACGAGGAGTGGCTCGCGGCCGAGCGCCCCGACCCGATCGACCTCCCCTACTCGGCCGACGACCTCTACGTCCTCTTCACCGGCGGGACGACCGGCATGCCGAAGGGCGTCCTCTGGCGCCACGAGGACGTCTTCTTCAACGGGCTCGGCGGCCACGTCCCCAGGTTCGAGCGGCTCGACAGCGAGGAGAAGCTCCTCCGCCACGTCGACTCGGGGCTCGGCGGCCGCTTCCTCATCCTCCCGCCCTTCATGCACGGCGCCGGCCAGTGGGCCGCGTTCAACACCTTCCACCGCGGCGGCACGGTCATCCTCCCCGACGAGGTGCGACGCTTCGATCCGCACGCCGCGTGGCGGACGATCGAGCGCCAGCGCGTCGACCAGATGTCGCTCGTCGGCGACGCCTTCGCCCGGCCGCTCCTCGCCGCGTTGCGCGAGGGAGGCTACGACGCGTCGTCCGTGCGCGTGATCTCGAGCACGGCGGCCGTGCTCTCCCCGGGGGTCAAGCAGGAGCTCGCCGCGCTGCTGCCCGACGGTACCATGTTCATCGAGAGCATCGGGGCGACCGAGGCGGGGCTGCAGGCCATGAGCTGGGACGCGGCGTCGGGACCGGGCGGCCACTCGGCGTACCAGCTGCGCGAGAACTCGATCCTCCTCTCCGAGGACCGGCGCCGCTTTCTGGAGCCCGGCTCCGACGAGGTCGGCTGGCTCGCCACCCGCGGCCACCTGCCCCTCGGCTACCTCGGCGACCCCGAGCGCACCCGCCAGACCTTCCCCGTGATCGACGGGGTGCGCTACTGCATCGGCGGCGACCGCGCGCGCTGGGACGAGGACGGGCGGCTCCTTTTCCTCGGGCGCGACTCCGCCTGCATCAACACCGGCGGCGAGAAGGTGTACGCCGAGGAGGTGGAGCGCGTCGTCAAGGGACATCCGTCGGTGAACGACGCGCTGGTGGTCGGCGTGCGCGACACGCGCTGGGGGCAGCGGGTCACGGCCGTCGTCTCGCTCCGCGACCGGGGGGCGTCGCCCACGGTCGAGGAGCTGCGCGCGCACTGCGCGCCGCACCTCGCCGACTACAAGATCCCGCGCGCCGTCGTGGTGGCGGCGGAGATCGTCCGCAGCCCGAGCGGCAAGCCAGACTACGCCTGGGCCAAGGCGTTCGCGGAGGAATCGTCATGCCAGATGCCTACCCGGAGCTGAATGAGACGCAGCGGCTGATCCGCGACACGGCGCGGAAGATCGTCGAGCGCGAGCTCGCGCCGCACGTCGAGAAGCTCGAGCACGGCGAGGAGCCGCCCTATGCCTGCATCAAGAACCTGGCGCGTGGCCTCGGCATGGCCGGCGACGGCGAGTTCACCGAGGCGATGCGCGAGGCGTCGCCCGAGGACCACCTCGAGTTCTTCGTGCCGGCCGCGGTGGCGATCGAGATCTCGCGGGTGTGCGCCGGCGTGCTCGTCTCCTACGGCGTGAGCTACGGGCAGGTGGCGGGGACGATCCGCCGCCACGGCACCCCGGCGCAGCAGGAGCGGTGGGTGCCGGGGCTCATGAGCGGCGAGGTCGTCGGGGCGTGGGGCCTCACCGAGCCCGGCGCCGGCTCCGACGCCTTCGGCTCGATGGGGACGACGGCGCGTCCCGACGGCGACGCCTACGTGCTGAACGGGCAGAAGACATTCATCACGAACGCGCCGTACGCAGACGTCTTCGTGATCTACGCGAAGCTCGAGGAGAACGGCGCGCGGAGTATCCAGCCGTTCCTGATCGAGCGCGAGCGCCCGGGGCTCGACGTCTCGAAGCCCTTCCGCAAGATGGGCACGCACGCCTCGCCCACCGGCGCCGTCTACCTCGACCACGTCCGCATCCCACGCGAGAACCTCCTCGGCGGCGGGGTCCGCGAGCGCGACCACGTGAAGGGACGGCTCGCCGAGGAGCGCGCCGGCATGCCCACACTGTCCCTCGGTCTCGCTGACCGCGCCTTCGAGCTGGCGCTGCGGTACTCCAAGGAGCGCGAGCAGTTCGGCCAGCCGATCTGCAACTTCCAGCTGATCCAGCGCCGGCTCGCCCGCATGTACGGCCTCCTCTGCAACATGCGGAACTTCGTCTTCGCCGACTTCCTGGCCGGCCGGAAGGTGCGCATGAGCATGGCGGACATCTGCGCCGGGAAGCTCTACTGCTGCGAGGCCGCCACGCAGATCACGATGGAGGCGATCCACATCCTCGGCGGCAACGGCTACATGGAGGAGTACGAGGTGGAGCGCCTGGCGCGCGACGCGAAGCTCATGGAGCTCGGCGGCGGCACGACGGAGATCCAGGAGCTCACGATCGCGCGCCACCTGATCGCGTAGGTACCGAGATGCGCGAGCCCTTCGCCGCACGCCTGCACTTCGTGCCGCGTGCCCTCCGCGGCCCGCACGCCGCGCTCATCCGGACGCTGCGCGGCTACTTCTCGCGCGCGCCCGGCTGGGTGCTGCTCACGACACGCGGCCGGCGGACCGGCCTGCCGCGCGAGGTGCTGCTGCCCTGCGCCCGCACGGACGGCGAGATCATCGTGATCTCGACCTACGGCACCCGATCGGACTGGTTCCGGAACCTCCGCAAGGACCCGCGTGTCGAGGTGACCGTGCGCGGCCGCCGCGTGCCGGCGCGCGCCGAGATCGTCGACGACGTCTTCCACAAGCGGGCGATCGTCACGGCGAATCCCTTCTTCCCGGCCGCGCCGTTCCGACCGCTGAATGCCCTGGCGCGCACGGCGCTCCGTCGGCCGAGCGTCGCCTCCCTCCGGCGCTGGGTCACGCCCCGGCCGGTGGTCGTGATCCGGCTCGAGCGCGCAGGCGCGTGACACCGCTCGACCATCTCCGCCTCCTCGACCTCTCGCGGCAGCTCCCGGGTCCGTTCTGCTCGACGCTCCTCGCCGACCTCGGCGCCGACGTGCTCACGATCGCCGCACCGGGCGATCCGTTCGGCACCGGCATCCCTTTCCTCGCACGCAACAAGCGAAGCATGACGCTCAACCTGAAGAGCGACGCGGGCCGCGACATCTTCCTCCGCCTCGCAGCAGAAGCAGACGTCGTGCTCGAGGGCTTCCGCCCGGGCGTCATGGCGCGCCTCGGCATCGGCTGGGAGCGGCTCTCGGCGTTGAACCCGCGACTCGTCTACTGTGCGATCTCGGGCTACGGCCAGGACGGCCCCCACCGGGACCGCGTCGGCCACGACGTCAACTACCTGGCCGCCGCGGGCGTCCTCCACTACGTCGGCGAGGCGGGCGGGCCGCCGGTCATCCCGGGCGTGCAGATCGCCGACATCGGCGCGGGCTCCCTCATGGCGGCGGTCGGCATCCTGACGGCGCTCATCGCCCGTGAGCGCACCGGCCGCGGCCAGCTGGTCGACGTCGCCATGCTCGACGGCGCCGTCGCGTGGAACGTCTACCACACGCTGCTCTACCTGCTCTCGGGGCGCCCACCCGAGCGCGGGAAGACGCAGCTCACCGGACACTTTCCCTGCTATGCCGTCTACGAGACACGCGACGGGCGGCACGTCACGGTCGGCGCCTACGAGGAGCACTTCTGGGCGACCCTCTGCCGGCACTTCGGACGCGAGGATTTCATCCAGCAGCAATGGGACGAGGGCGCGAAGCGTGCGGAGATGTTCGCCTTCTTCCGCGCCGCGTTTCGCACGAAGACGCTCGCCGAATGGGTCGCAGAGCTTGGCGACGTCGACATCTGCTTCGCCCCGGTCGCGACGCTCGAGGAGGCGTTCGCCGACCCGCAGGTGCGCCACCGGGGGATGGTCGTCGAGCACGGTGGGACGCTCACGCTCGGCACGCCGATCAAGCTCTCCGAGACGCCGGCCTCGCTCAGAACAGCACCGCCCAGATTCGGTGAGCACACCGAGAGCGTACTGGCCACTCTCGGTTTCGGGGCCGAGGAGATCGCGAGATTCCGCCGCGACGGCGTCGTGTAGCAGTCAGTTCAGCCGGAACGCGGCTTGCGTGTCGGCAGCAGGTCGTCGGCACCGATCGTCGCCCCAGGGAGCGCTTCCGGCTCGAGCCGCCCTCCGCGCCGGACGACCCGCGTCTCGCCGTAGCAGCGCGCCCGACGGTCGAGGCGGCGGTAAACCTCGACGCAGTCGTCCCGCAGGTTGACGATCCAGTACTCGGGGACGCCCGCCCGCGCGTAGAGCGCCGCCTTCGTGATCCGGTCCTGGGCGAGAGAGCTGTCCGCGACCTCGACGACGAGCAACGCCTCCGTCGGATGCGCCTCCTGGTAGTCCTCGTTGCGTCCGGGAAGAACGGCCACGTCCGGCTCCGGCACGGAGTAGCGGCCAGCCACGAGCGGGAGCTGGACACTGATGACCCCGCTGTCTCCGAAGGCGCGGCGGAGCGCGTCCGATACCTTCCTGATCGCCGACGCGTGACCGGGATTGTGCGGCGCCATCGCGACGACCACCCCCTCCAGCAGCTCCACCCGGTCGTCCGGGCGGAGCACACCCTTCTTCACCAGCTCGAAGTACTGGTCCTTCGTGTAACGGGCCTGGGCGGGGGCGCCGCGCGCCATTGATCCAACCTAGCAGGCCCCCGCAGGGGTGTGAACCGGTGGCAGCGGAGCATGTCGGGACACTATCACCGTGAAGGGAGGCGGCCCGAATCTGCCGCTTCCGCCGCTACCGCTCGCACTCCCGGCGCGGCTCCAGCTGCAGCAGACGAACGGGGACTGCTGGGAGGCGACGTACGCCACGGATGGTGTACTCCGGAACGACGCCACCGAATTCCAGGGGAAGGCCGCGGTTCCGTGACGCCGTCAAGGCGGTCCTCCGGATAGTTGATCGGACGGTTGACTGGGCGAACGCGCGCTTGTTACACCGCGCTCGTCCATGGGCAGGCTCGCCGGCAAGGTGGCGATCGTGACGGGCGGCGCCTCGGGCATCGGCGCCGCGACGGTCCGCCGCTTCGCCGAGGAAGGGGCCCGTGTCGTCTGCGCGGACATCGCCGACGAGGCAGGCGAGCGACTGACCGCGGACGTTCGCGACGCGGGCGGCGAGGCCGCGTACTGCCACGCCGACGTCGGCACGCTTGCCGAGGTCGAGGCGCTGGTCGCCTTCGCCGTCGAGCGCTACGGCGGCCTCGACGTCATCCACAACAACGCCTACTGGACGGGCGGCGGCTACGTCGGCGAGCTGGATCCCGAGATCTGGGAACGGAGCCTCCGCGTCATGCTGACCGGCGTCTTCTACGGGATGCGAGCCGCCATCCCGCGCATGCTCGAGCGCGGCGGCGGCTCGATCATCAACACGTCGTCGGTGGAAGGGCTCTACGGCGGCATCCTCGGGAGCCCGTACAACACGGCCAAGGGCGGCATGATCAACCTGACCCGCTCGGTGGCGCTCGAATACGGCCGGAAGAACATCCGCGCCAACTGCATCTGCCCGGGCGCCGTCCTGACCCCCGCCCTCGAGCGGCTCGCCGTCTTCGGCGGCCGCTCGCTCGACGACGTTGCCGCGATGCACGCCCTCGGCCGCAACCTCCGCCCCGCCGAGATCGCCAACGTCGCCCTCTTCCTCGCCAGCGACGAGTCGTCGGCGATCACGGGCGCGGCGATCGTCGCCGACGGCGGGCTCACCAGCGGAATCAACGTCGGCGGATTTCCTCCGTACGGGGGCTGAGCATGCGGGTCATCGACTGCGACGCCCATGTGATCGAGGGCCGCGAGCTGATCGGCGAGCTCCTCGAGCGCTTTCCCGACAAGATCCGGTTCAGCACGCCCGGCGAGGACGGCGCGCTCATGATCGAGGGGCGGCCTTACCCGCAGTCGCGCGGTCCGGGCGCCGGGTGCCCGCCCGATCAGGGCCTCTGCATCGACCGCGGCGCCAACCCGTTCACGCCCGAGGGCGTGCTCGCCGACGCGGATCGCGAGGGGATCGAGACGATGGTGTTCTCCCCCAACGTCGCGCTCGCCCTGCCGAGCATCGAGGATGCGCGTTTCGCGGCCGAGTTCGCCCGCCTCTACAACCGCTGGCTCGCCGGCTACTGCCGGCCGCACGGGGGGCGGCTCCAGGGCGTCGCCGTCGTCCCGATCGAGGATGTCGCGACGTCGATCCAGATCATGCGCGAGGCGAAGGCGCTCGGCCTCGTCGCCACCATGGTCCCGGCCGCATTGAAGGCCCGGAACCTCGATCATCCCGACCTGGAGCCCCTCTACAACGCGGCCGAGGAGCTGGACATCGCCCTCTGCGTCCACGGTGCGCCCGGTATTCACCTCCCGAAGCTCGGCTCGGAGCGCTTCGACAACTACCTCCAGGTCCACTGCGTGAGCTTCCCCTTCGACATGATGGTGGCGACGACGGCGCTCGTGCTGGGCGGCGTCTTCGAGCGCCACCCGCGGCTGCGCGTCGGGCTGCTCGAGTCGGGTGTCGGCTGGGTGCCCTACTTCTTCGAGCGCCTGCACGAGCACGTCGAGAAGCGCGGCCGGCTCGCGCCCGCGTGCAAGCGCGACCCGCGCGAGTACGTGCGGCGCGGGCAGCTTTACGTGAGCTGCGAGCCGGAAGAGGTGGGTGTCGCGTTCGCCGCCGACACGCTCGGGCCACACTTCATCCTCTACGCCAGCGACTACCCGCACTGGGACAGCGACTTCCCGGAGTCGACCCGGGCGCTGCGGGAGCGGACGGACCTGACGGCAGCGGTGAAGGCGCGGGTGCTCGGCGAGAACGCGCGTGTGTTCTACGGGCTCGCGCCATGAAGCTCTCGCGCTGAACGTAGCCCTCGCCAGCGGCTTCTCGAGGATAGACGCGGGGGACGCCCGCTGCCGCCCCCCGGCCCCCACCGCAGTCGTACCTGCCGTCGCAGGGCCAACGTCGCCGAGATAGGGCCTGGGGGGACATGCGACCGAGGTCCGCCTGGGGTGAACCGGAGGGCGCCCCGCCCCGGCAATGAGAACCATCGTTCCTAGTGACGCGCGAAGGGGCTTTGGCTTGGTGTGGCGTGGAGGGTGATCGTTGCGGGCACGGCGGTTGCACGTCTCCCGGGTGGAGGTGTGCCATGCCAGAGTACCAGCAGCTGCGAGACAACCAATGGCTCACCAGCAGCGGCCGGACGGAGCTGGGGCGCTCGCTCTATGCCGACCTGCTCCAGGGGTTTCAGTTCAGCGTGTGTCAGACCCCGGAGGCCTTCGAGGCCGCTCTGGACGTGCGGCGGCGCGTCTACAAGGGAAGCTGCGGGTACGATGTCCCGGTGCCGGACGGCTATGACCATCGTTCATGGCTACTCCTCGCCGAGAATGCCGCCTCTGCCGAGCCTGTCGGCACGATGCGCGTCACGCCCCGTTCGGCCGGCCGCCTGGAGGCGGAGGAATACTTCTCGCTTCCGCCGCGCCTCCGCTCGCCGCGGACCGTCGAGATGAGCCGGTTCGCCATCGTTCCCGGGCGCCCCAAGGTCGATCGCCTCCCGACCGCCGTCTCGCTTGGGCTCTTCAAGCTCATGATGAGGTTCGTCACCGAGCGCCTCGGTGCAGCCCACGTCGTGATGTGCGCGCGCGAGGAACGGATCTGGACGTTCGAGTGGTTGCGCTTTCAACGGACCGGGATCGTGGCCCGCTACGCGATTTTGGGGAACGTGGAGCACGAGCTGCTCACCATGGACCTCGGAAACCGCCTCCACGATCGCGGGGACCTGGGGCTCGCCGAGTTCCTGTTCGACACCGAGCACCCCGAGATCAAGCTTCCGGCGATCCAGCCGGGCCTCGGACCGACCGTCGAGACCATGGGCCAGTCCTTTTTGCTTGCGATGAGCGCCTGAGGATCGGTCGTCCAGCGTCTGATAAGTACCGTCAACTTCGGCCGTTGTGGGGACTATGCTCCAATCAGATTGTCGACAGCCTGCGGAGCTATCGGGCGCAGACTGCCGAGGGCGGGATGTGCTCGTTCGTCATGACCCGTCGCCTCACGATTTCGGGTCGATCCCCGATGCGGCGCCCTGCTCGAGCCATCGCTTCAAGTCGGGCGTCAGCGTGCGTGCCGCCGCGGCCTCGTAGAGCGCCACGTCGTCGCTCGTCAATACGTCGCGCCAGCGATCGTTCGTCCCCTTGTAGAGGAACCGGTTGGCGCCGCCCTCGAAGATCATGTCCATCTCGGGTCCGAGCACCTCGGCGTCGCGTCTCATCGCCGCGAACGTCGCGGCCTCGGCGAGCATGGGCCACTTCTCCTCGGGGACCTCGATGTCGAGGAAACGCGCGATGCGCCGCATCTCGCCTTGCAGGTCCGCCTTCAGATCGTTGTAGTGAACGAATAGCAGGTTCGGCAGGTGCCGGAAGTCCCAATAGGTGCGCGCGTGGTGATGGTGCGACCAGTAGGGGAATCCGTCGCTCTCCCACGGATACGTCGCGCGCGTGATCCATAGACGCCAGAACTCGCGGATGTCTTCGGGAGGCTCGAGGAAGGGCTCCGCCGGCGGATTCTCCCCGGAGTTCAAGAGCTGGCGCGCGAACGGGGTGTAGGCCCTGATGTGGTTCCACGTCGACATGAAGACATCCCGCGTATCCCGCCCGACGTAGATGTACTTTGTGCTCTCCCGGTAGGGCAGGCCGTCCAGGGCGAGGTGACTCTTCAGGAAACGCCGGTGC
>Ga0209470_1000367_pt1 | contig 36007 bp, 38 predicted proteins | sample GraSoiAngelo_125_FD_185882 | JGI IMG/M metagenome (GOLD analysis project Ga0209470, IMG submission 185882) | Grasslands soil microbial communities from the Angelo Coastal Reserve, California, USA - 14_0927_05_40cm (SPAdes) (version 2) | ecosystem: Environmental > Terrestrial > Soil > Grasslands ... | reverse complement strand
CGCTTGCTTCGTCGCGTTGAAACGTCGAATCGTCAAACCGGTTGCTCGCGAATGCGTTCGGAGCCTTTTTCCTTTTTATAATTCCGGACTTCCAATTCGGACCTTTCGCCTCTTGCTTCTTCGTTTCCAATCACCGACCACTTCTCATATTTCAACGTCTCCTCTGATCACCAATCACCATTCACGATTGACCGAGCCCGCTTCCGCTCTTGCAGAGCGTCGGGCCTTTGTCAGGATCACCAAATGAAACAATTTTTACTGGGCTACCTTCCTTCGGCGTTGATAATTCCGACATTGTCAATGGCCCAGACCGCGCAGCTGACTGAACAGCTGGGGAAAACTGTTCTCTACGGGGATATCACCATGTCTCCCGATGGTTCGCACGTGGCGTGGGTCCAGTCTACCGCCGCAACCACATCGAAGCAGACATATATTCAGGCGACGTCGGGTAATTCGTCCGCTGCGTTGGTCAACCTGGAAGCCGTAGGAGAGAGGATCGATGCCGATCCGGTCTGGTCGCCCGACGCCAAAACCGTCGCTTTTTTTTCTACCGCGGGCGAGAAAGAGCAGAGACAACTCTGGTCGGTAAATGCCGATGGCTCCAAGCTTCGAAAACTTAGCCACCTGAAAGGATACGCGGCGCGGCCTCGTTGGTCGCACGACGGCAAACAAATTGCCTTCCTCTATATAGAAGGCGCTGGTGGCGGCGGTCCTTTAATGGCGGCAGCTGCTACTACCGGCGTAATCGACACCGCGATCCACAACCAGCGGATTGCGATTCTCGATACCACCAGCGGACGGCTACGGCAGGTGTCGCCACCGAATCTTCACATCTACGACTACGATTGGTCTCCTGATGACAAGAAATTTGTGGCAACTGCCGCTCCGGGTCCTGGCGACAACAACTGGTGGATCGCGCAGATCTACGCGATCGACATCGCAAAGGGCGAGGCCACATCGATCTACAAGCCTTCGCTCCAAGTAGCCGTCCCACGCTGGTCGCCGGACGGTACGTCTATCGCATTTATTGAAGGATTGATGAGCGATGAAGGATTTCATGGCGGCGACTTGTTTACGATCTCAGCTGATGGTCACGACATTTTGAATCGCACAGAAAAGCGCAATAGCTCAGCCAGTTCTCTTTTTTGGCTCACGCCGGATCGCATCCTTCTTACAGAAATAGTCGGCGGCGAAAGCGCGATCTCTGAATTAGCACTGGGCAATAATTCAGTGCGAACGATCTGGAAACGCGCAGAGCATATTCATGCCTTCGGCAATTTCCCTAACTTCGCCCTGTCCAAGGATGGCAAATTCGCGGCCGCAGCCCGGAACAGCTACGAAACGCCGCCTGAAATCTGGACCGGACCGATCGGTGAATGGCGCCAACTAACCAGTAATAATTCCGGTCAATCACCGACCTGGGGCAAAGCCGAAAGCCTTCAGTGGACCAACGAAGGATTTGACATCCAAGGATGGCTTCTCCCACCGGCGCGCGTCGAATCCGGTAAAAAATATCCAATGGTCGTTCTCATTCACGGCGGACCTTCCAGCGCAACCACGCCGGAGTGGCCCGCTTCATTTGGAATGGCAAGAGCCATTATCGCGGCACTCTCGTCACGCGGTTACTACGTTCTGTTGCCAAATCCGCGCGGAAGCTATGGTCAGGGAGAAGACTTTACTCGCGCGAATGTGAAAGACTTTGGGGGCGGCGATCTGCGCGACATCCTTGCGGGAGTAGATGCCGCCATTGCCAAGTATCCAATCGATCCTGCGCGTCTGGGTGTGACCGGTTGGAGTTACGGCGGCTACATGACGATGTGGACGGTCACACAGACGAACCGTTTCCATGGCGCCGTCGCCGGTGCTGGCGTCGCCAATTGGCAAAGTTACTATGGCCAGAACCTGATTGATCAATGGATGATCCCCTTCTTCGGTTCATCGGTCTACGACGATCCTGCCGTTTATCGGAAGAGTTCGCCTATCGAGTACATCAAAAAGGTCAAGACTCCCACCCTGGTCATCGTCGGCGAACGCGATGCCGAATGTCCCACTCCGCAATCCTACGAGTTCTGGCATGCGTTAAGGACGCTTGGGATTCCGACACAGCTAGTGGTGCATCCTGGAGAAGGCCATCTTTATCTCAAACCAGAGAACCAGATCGATCGACTGGATCGCACGGTTGCCTGGTTCGACAAGTATCTGAAATAATTCGAGAAAACAGTCACTCATTATGAAGAACGACAAAGACAACGTCCAACTCAGCACCGTGGAGGATCACAATGGGATACTAACGATTCGTGGCGGCGGCCCTCGTCGAGATTGGAATGGCATCCATTATAAACAAGGGATGTCGGCTAAAAATGTAGGCACGACGAAGTTATCAGCCAACGTCGCGACGATTCCTCCGGGTGGCGTCGCCGCAGCCCATATTCACGTCGGCTTCGAGCTCATCCTTTACATCCTCGAAGGAAAAGTCCGCCACGAATTCGGACCCGGACTCAAGCAGGTGTTGGAGAACGAAGCCGGCGATTTCATCTACATCAAACCCGGCGTGCCTCACGAAGTTTTCAACATGAGCGACACCGAACCGGTAGTCGCCTTCGTCGCCCGCTCCTCCGCCAACGAGTGGGATGACATCGTTCCTTACGATCGCGGCTGAGCTGGAACGAAGGAGCCGCGAGCACGGAGCTCGGCTCAAGGGAGGGCGAGCTTCCACGTTGGATGTTCGATGTTAAGATGCCGAGTGCTGGATGGACTCGCGACCATTAATTGTGGGCTGCGCACGACTGAACCGTTTTAACTTTGTAACCTTGTAACATTTTAACTTCTTTTGAGCATGAACCCCGATCCGGCACTAATCGGACTTCCCTCTGGCGTGTCAGCTGAGCGAGCAGCGGCGCAGTTCGATCAACTGCAGAGAAAACTTGTCCCACTCTGGGAATTGATTGAATCCTTCAATCAGCAAGAGCAAACAATCGTCGTCGTTCCTTCCATGTCAGTCGACGTAACAGTAACGAGTCTCGAGGCACAGGGCTACGAAGAACGGTTTCTTTTCTTGTTGCTGCTGCTCGCTCAACCACGCGCGCGGATGATTTACGTGACCTCTCAGGCGATCCACCCGAGCGTGATCGAATATTATTTGGATTTGCTTTCGGGCGTCATTCCAAGTCACGCCATGCGCCGGCTTACTTTGCTCTCGCCCTACGATGATTCGCCGCGTCCTCTCAGCCTGAAGTTACTCGAGCGGCCACGCCTTCTTGAGCGAATCGAAGCCGGCATCAAGGATAAGGAACGCGCTCACCTGGTTTGCTATAACACCACTTTTCTCGAGAGAAATCTCGCACTGCGTCTGGGAATCCCGCTTTATGGCGCCGATCCCCGCCATCTTCCTTTTGGAACCAAAAGCGGATGCCGGCGGCTATTCGCCGAGGCAGGAATTAATCATCCGCTTGGATCCGACAATCTGACCAGTATTGATGAAGTCGTCTCGGCGCTGGTTCAAATGCGTGCTCAGCGACCCTCGATGAAACAAGCGATAGTGAAGTTGAACGAGGGTGTCTCTGGCGAAGGAAACGCGACGGTCGATTTGTCGAATTTGGACAAGTCTGGTGATGCCGCCATCTTCGACCGTGTGCGAGCGATGCGATTCGAGCTCGGCAAAGTCAGCTTCGATGAATACGCAGCGAAGTTTCGCGCTCGAGGTGGAATTGTTGAAGAACGGGTCGGCATTGGAGCAAAGGAGGTGCGCAGTCCGAGCGTGCAGTTGCGCATCACGCCGCTTGGCAAGGTAGAACTTCTTTCGACTCACGATCAAATGCTTGGCGGCCCGAGCGGACAAAGCTACCTCGGCTGCATCTTTCCAGCCGATCCAGCTTACGCGACCGCGATCACCCATGACGCTGCTAAGGTTGGAGACCTTTTGCGAGATGCCGGTGTAATCGGTCGTTTCGCGCTCGATTTCGTGGTGACGCGCGCCCAGGACACGGAGTCATGGCAAACCTATGCAATCGAGATCAACCTTCGGAAAGGCGGAACCACGCATCCTTTCCTGACTCTGCAATTTCTCACTGGCGGCCGTTACGATCCAGAAAGCGCTACCTTTATCGCGCCGAATGGGCACAAGAAATTTCTGGTGGCTAGCGATCATCTCGAGTCGCCGCGCTATCGCGGGTTCACTCCCGACGATCTTTTTGATCTCGCCGTTCGGCGCGGCCTGCACTTTGGACAGGTCCGGCAGACAGGCGTCGTTTTCCATATGCTCAGCGCTCTTGGCAGCGCCGGGCGACTGGGCCTGACTGCGGTAGGCAATTCGCCTGAGGAGGCGCAGTCCATCTTCGGCGAAGCGAAGTGCGTTCTGGATGAAGAAGCGCGTTTCAACGAACTGTAGGTTAAAGCCCATCAACAGGTGCTGAGTGCCACTATGCCGCCTGGTTTGATGTCAACCACTCTACAAAAACAATATGGGTTCTCCCGCACCGAGATGATGATACCAGTCGAAGAAATACGTCGCTGTTTTCCGGCGCTTACCCGAACTCATCACGGTTATCCGGTCGCTTATTTCGACGGGCCCGGTGGCACTCAGGTGCCCCGGGCGGTGGTCGAGGCAATGAATGATTATCTTTACCATCACAACGCCAATACCCACTGGGCCTATCCCAGCAGTGAGGAGACCGACGCGATCATTGACTCTGCTCGGAACGTGCTGGCCGATTTTCTAAACGCAAGTCCGGCCGAAATCGTGTTTGGCGCCAACATGTCCACCTTAACTTTTCACCTCGCGCGCGCCCTCGCCCGCGAGTACGGACCCGATGACGAGATCGTGGTCACTGAGCTTGATCACCATGCCAATATCGCGCCGTGGCGGACACTGGAGAAAGAACGCGGCCTGAAAGTGCGCACGGTGAAAATGATTCCTGAAATGGGCGAGCTGGATTGGGACGATTTTTCCCGGCAATTGACCCGACATACCAAATTGGTCGCGATTGGGGCGGCATCGAACGCTATCGGGACGATCAACGACGTAAAACGCGCCGGAGAAATGGCGCACCACATCGGCGCAAAGGTTTTTGTCGACGCGGTTCATTACGCGCCACATCAGTTAATCGATGTGCGCGATTGGAATTGTGATTTCCTCGCCTGTTCCGCCTACAAGTTCTACGGCCCGCACGTCGGAATTGTCTACGGCCGACATGATCTGCTCGAGTCGCTTGATTTTCCGAAATTGATTCCGGCGCCCGATTCAGTGCCGGAACGGGCCGAGACTGGCACCCAAAACCATGAAGGAATTGCGGGCGCGGCCGCCGCCGTGGATTTTCTCGCCTCACTTGCTCCGGGCGCCACGCCGCGTGGAAGCTTGCACGCGGCGTTCCGGCACCTTCACGAACGCGGTAAAGCGTTAATCACACAACTCAGGAATGGCTTGCGGGAAATAGAGCGTGTCCGTCTTTACGGGCCGCCACCCGGTACAACGCGCACACCGACGATTGCATTCACGATGGACAACGTACCATCGATAGAGGTGGCGAGAAAATTGGCGGAATGCGGCGTTTTCCTCTCACACGGCGACTTCTACGCCATGACAGTGGTCGAACGATTGGGGCTGGCTCCGGACGGACTTGTTCGCGCCGGTTGTGCCTGCTACACCACAACGGAGGAAGTCGATCGCTTGCTCACCGGTGTGCGCGAACTGTGAGTCAGCGCCGCCAGCAACAGGAAAGCTCAAATTTCCTAAAATGCCCGGCCGCTTCTATACTATATTAAGGAGGCAAGAATGAGTACCATCGGAACAGTGGAAAGCCTTTGGCGTTATCCGGTCAAAAGTATGTGCGGAGAGGAGTTGGGCGAACTGTTCGCCAGCTATGCAGGAGTTTATGGCGATCGCCTTTTTGCTTTCGAGAGTTCGGCCGGTCGAAACGGCTTTCCGTTTTTCACCGGCCGCGAGCAACGTCAGATGATTCGATACCGGCCGCGCTTCCGCAATCCGAACAAAGCGGCGCAGCCTGTTGATTTGGCTGATGCGGAAAGTTTGCCGCCGGGAGTAAATCCGCTCTCGGCTCACCCCATCGAGCTGATGATCGATGTCGAGACGCCAGATGGAAAAACTATTGCGATCGACGACCCGGCTTTGATCGACCATCTCCGAACAAACGTCGACGAGAACCACCAACTCACGTTGCGTCGCTCGGACAAGGCCATGACCGATTGCCGTCCGTTATCGATCTTTGCCGTGCAATCGGCAAAAAAACTTGGCGAGGAAACAGGGATCAGCGTGGATAAACGGCGCTTCCGGGCAAACGTTTATTTGGACTTAACATCCTCCGGCGGCTTCGCCGAGGACGCTTTCGTCGGTCGATCCATGCGGATCGGATCGAAAGTGGTCGTCTCGATTCTAGAGCGCGATCCGCGCTGCATGATGATCACGCTCGATCCGGATACAGCAGAGAAATCACCCGCGATCTTGAAAGCAGTCGCGCAAGCTCACAGCGGCATGGCCGGTGTCTACGGCGCCGTGCTCGTCGAAGGCATGATCCGCAAAGGCGACCCGGTCGAGTTGCTCAACTAGGTCAGCCGCTCCTCCACTTCTTACTTCTTACTTATCACCATCTCCCCTCCTGCTCCGTAATCCCTGCTTTCCGGCCCGATCCTCCGTTCTTCCTTCGATTACGATTACGAGCACGAGCATGAGATCGCAATTTGTGCTCCGTCATTCGTGCTTCGTCATTTCCCCATACCTATTTGCCAATAAGAATAAAGATGCCGGCGGCCAGCGCGACGAGGTAGAGCAGAAAAACAGCTGGCCCTAAATTTACGCCAAACCCTAAGAGGCCATATATGATCAAAAAAACCGCGAGCAGCAGCATGCCGATGTTTTTGGTGACTTTCATGGGGTTAATCTTTTAGATCGTTCACGCGGCTGACAATCCAAATCTGAGTGGCTGTTTAAGCGATGGAACACAGGCCAGCCGCCTGTGCGCCAAGCGGACATTTTGTCCGCTTTTCAGTCGGCATGGTAGCGGAGTACAACTCCGCTGGGCGCACAGACCTGGAGGTCTATGTTCCGTAACCTGCCGAAAGTCCGAGCCGAAGTGGCACTTAACAGGTTGGAGCCTGTCGCTCCGCAGAACTAGAATGGGCCAAAGCGCACACAGGCAAAACTAGGAGCGCGTTCGGAACAAAGCTATTTAGCGAGCATGCAGCGGCCGGTGTTGTTTGAATGAATCAAGGTGTGCTTGCAGGCGCTTGGAATCGTTAGCCTTCACGCCTCTGATGGCTAGCGCTTTCTCTTCATAACGAACGGCAGAATCGAAGTCGCCGACTTCTGCATACGCCGTCGCCAGGGTGTCGATCATGTCCTCGTCCTTCCAATCAATGAGCTTGCAAGCCGCGGTCGCATCTTTGACGGCTTGCTGTCCATTTCGGTAGGATTGGTCCGGACAGTTTAGTCGCAGCCTGGCGCGGTCGCTGTACGCTCTGGCGAAAGCGTCTCGACGGGGGCGAATAGTAATTACATGATCAATTTCCTTCAGGCTCTCGCCGTAGCGGCCGAGGTCATAGTTTGCCTTGGCCCGAAGCAAGGAAGCTTCTGCAAAAGTGGAATCCTTTCGTAATGCCTCGTTGCAGTCCTGGATCGCCTCCTGGAACTTGCCTCGATTCAGAAATACTCTAGCTCGAACGTAGTAGGCAGGGTAAAAAGCAGGATCGGCCTTAAGGACCGTGTCCAGGCTTCTCTGTGCCGCTTCGAGATCGCCTTTCTCAAGCTGGGTTTGTCCAGTGATTGTTAGATCCATGAGCCACGCGCGTCCATGTCCGTAAACGACGGTGATTGGTTCGCTCGCGCGCGCTGCCATCGGTGATCCGGTTACTAGGAGCAGAGTGACGAATAGTTGTATTCTTTGAAGGATGACGTGCATGTTTGGTTCCCGGTCGTTGTAGATAATTGTTGCGCGAAGGTCAATCGTTCGTGCGAGTTCCGACCTGACGCCGACACCAGCTCCACATTGACAATGTGTGGCCTGCGGCTACCGCGCGATCTCTCGAAGTCTGTTTCCGCGAGACGAGTGCGCTACCCAGAGGGAGAGAAACGGGAACAGTGATCGTTGAATAGTGATTGGCAAGCGCGGTCGAAATCCGCGCGGAACATCGGACTGACCTCGATTGAACGTTGCCTCTTGAGAGTTGAATGCTAGTTAATTAAACGATTTGAACGCCGGTCACCTCGCACTCGACGCACAGGAACAAAGCTGGCCTTTAGACAAACCGTTTCGCATTTCCCGCGGTGCTCGCACGGAAGCCCGTGTCGTTGTCGTGACCGTGACCGATGGACAGCACATCGGACGTGGTGAAGCGGTCCCGATCCGACGTTACAACCAAAGCCCTGCCTCTGTTTTGGCCCAGATCGAATCCATCAAAAGCAGACAATGTTTGGATCGGCAGCAGATTCAAAAGCTGTTGCCGGCGGGTGCGGCACGTAATGCGTTGGACTGTGCGTTCTGGGACCTTGAAGCGAAAATTTCGGGCAAACGCGCCTGGGAACTGGCGAACATCCCGCTCGCTCCCGAAGTTAAAACGTCGTTTACGATTAGTCTGGACACGCCGGCTGCAATGGCTGCGGTGGCGAAAGTTCATGCAACTGCTCCTATTCTGAAACTCAAACTGGGCGGCGACGACCCGGATCTTGCCAGGGTCAAAGCTGTGCGCGAGGCGGCGCCGGCGGCGCGTCTGCTGATCGACGCTAACGAGTCATGGACCTCAGACCATTACTGCAAAGTCGCGCCAGCGTTATGCCAATTCGGGATCGAATTAATCGAACAACCGTTTCCGGCGGATGCCGATGAAGTCCTCGAAACCCTCGATCACCCTGTTCCTGTCTGCGCGGATGAAGGTTGCCATACTACTGCCGATCTTCCCCGCCTGAAGAATCGCTATGAGATGGTAAACATAAAACTCGACAAGAGCGGCGGGCTAACTGAAGCGATGCTCTTGACCGAACGCGCCCGCGAAGCCGGCTTCAAATTATTGATTGGCTGCATGGTCTGCACCTCGTTAGGAATCGCTCCGGCCCGCCTTCTCGCCAGCGCCGCCGATTACGTCGACCTCGATGGCCCGTTGCTCCTCGCTGGCGACCGTCATCATGCAGTGTCATATGATAATGGTAGGATCGGTATTCCTCCGCGTGAATTGTGGGGTTAAGCCTCCGGGGGATCTTGGCAGTCAAAGAAACTTAACCAGCGCGTCGGTTGTTTCCTTCGGTCTTTCCTGCAGAATCCAGTGGCCGGTGTCCTTCAGCACGACAACTGTGGCATCGGTCGCGCGACTAGTTTCATTTGCTTGGCAAGTTCGTTTCCAGAAATCTATAAGTTATTTCGCGATACCCACGATCTTGTGGAAATGTTTCTTTTGTTCGATCGCGTCGAGCATGAACGCCGCCACCGCTTTGCGGGACAGACTGAAACCCATCCGGGGAGCGGCATCTTCCCGACTTCGATGGGTGGTATAGCCTTCCTGAGTGAGACGAGGAGGCCGGGCGATCGTCCAGTCCAGACCGCTGGCTTGCACGATCGCCTCCATCGAGAGTGAATCGCGCATGTGGTTCCGCATGATAAAACTGGCGATGCGATTGAGGATACCGGGGAAATGCGCTGCGGCCGAGAGAACGACGAGCCGTTTTACTCCTGAACGATTCATTGCCCGAGTGGTCGCAAGAGCGCTATCATGGAGCATTGAGCTCGGTTTAAAAACTTCTCGCGGTCCCAGGGTCGAAACTACCGCATTATGATTTTGCATGGCGCGAAAAAGTTCGTTTTCGTCCATGACATTCCCTTTCAAGACGGTCAGTCGCTCATTCTTCAACCTGACGTTTTCAGGTGAACGCACAAACCCGGTTACATGATGATCTCTTGCGAGCGCCTGCTGAACAACCTCCTGGCCGGTCCGACCAGTCGCTCCCATGACAAATAGTTTCATAATCGATCCCTTGTTATTACGATCCTTGTTGGGTCTGTTGGTATTCCGTTCGGAAAACGATCTGTTTGCCGGCAAAATGATGATGCGACATCCGAATCAGATCCGTTGCTGGCTCCAAATCCTGTTCATGGTCCACAATGAACGTGACGTATCCTGCTTCCGGCGCCCAGCGGTGCGGACATGTTTTGCCTTCCGCAAGAACTGCTTCTGATCACCTTTCGACAAGCGAATGTCGCAATGGCCGTGGCCATGGATATGCATTAACATTGTCCGTTCGACACAAAACGCGTCTTCGTGGATTCCCGCATTCTGCCACTCCGCAACACCCGACAAATTGAGGATTCTTTGCCGTAATTCCTGATGAAGCTCTCCTCGAGAGGGATTCATGAATTCCGCCTTACCTAGAATCTCACAGCTCGTCAATTCGGACAGCAGGCGCAACCGGATCAACGATGTGTTACCGGCGTGTCCGTCAAGCCTTTCGTAGAATGCAACGTCCATGACGTCTCGCTGCAAAAGGTTCGCAACCGTGATTGCCAAAAGTCAGACCAAGTTCCTGGCGCAGCCTGCGCCGTCCCAAAGCAGTGACCTCCACCAGACGTTGCCCCCTTCCGCGCTTGAACCAACCGCGTTCGCACCATCGGGCGAGTAAATGCGCTCCCAGAGGACCGGCGAGATGTGGTCGGCGCTCAGTCCAATCCAGACATTGTCTTGCCAACCCATATCGGCCCGGTTTGATCGTTTGGAAACTTATTCCCTGGTTAGCAAACCACTGCCGCCCCGCTTCACTCCCGATCTCGTAACGCTTACCTTTCCCTCGAACAAGCCATCCCCGATCTTCAAGGGTGGCAGTGATCGTGACGGCTAACCTCGCCGGCCAGATGATCGTAACAAGTGCGGGCCTGGCGAAGGGCCAGCGCGGAGGGTGAGAGTTGCGGCAGATTGAAAATTGCTGGCCTTCCAGAAAGCTGCGCCAAATCTTCGATCACCGTGGCGACGGCGGGATTAGCCAGCCGGTAATATCGATGCCGCCCCTCAACCTCCACCGCCAGCAGTCCCCCGGTGACTAGTTTTGACAAATGTCCACTGGCGGCCGTCGGGTTTATGCCCGCTACGCCCGCGAGTTCACCCGCGGGCAAGGCACCGCCGTCCAACAGCACAGTCAAAATAGCCGCACGGCTCGGCTCGCCGAACAACGCGGCCACCGGAGCGATATTGGGCTCAACGCGCATTTCGATCTGTCAACTCCTCTCTCCGCTGTCCTTTATTCGATCCGATAAAAATGCGATCGCTCCTCCGACAGAATACAGCGAGACTTCTCAGCTTCCGCCAGATTCGCCCGCGCCTCGGAATCGTCCATCAATTTCCCGCGGTAGTTTTCGTAGTCGGCCAGGCTTTTAAATCCGATGAGGGCAAGAGCAATTTTATCCGAACCGCCCAAACCTTTCTTAGGGAGAAAATAGCCAATAGGCTTGCCGCCGCAGCGACGGATAATGTCGCCTTCCATCCATTTACGGGCATTCCGTTTTAGGGTAGACCAATTCGTTATCTCGACAAGGTTGAAGCGTTTCACCGCGACGGCGCAGGACAGGTCCCTTTTTCTGAACTGCAGGGGGGACCTCCTGCGAGCCCAACAAGGGCCCGTCAGTTACGCGAAATCGATGGTGAGCTAAGCTGAATCCATGACGGCAAGAACGAAGCAAGATTCTAAACGGCGGATTACCCAGATCGCTCGGCCGCGATGGAAGATAGACTTCCAAGTCTGTGCGCCAGACAGGATTCTGCCTCTTTTCTCCGGAAACGCACAATTATGTTTCCCTCGGATGACATGCACGCATCTTTTCTCGGAAGCGCGAAGCAAATACGAGGTTGGCTTTGGCATGAAAACAGCGCTTGATAACGAGGCCGCCGTAATTGCCGGCGCCGCACGCGCGCTTACCACGAATGCGGACTACGACTCGCTGGTAGAAATGGCTGGAGAGCCACAATGCGTTCTCATCGGCGAAGCCTCACATGGAACGCATGAGTTTTACGCGATCCGTACTGCCCTTACTCGTCGATTAATTGAAGAAAAAGGATTTCGCGCCGTTGCTCTGGAAGCAGATTGGCCAGACAGTTTTCGTGTTCACCGCTTTGTCACCGGCCGCAGTGATGACAAGCGAGCCAGCGAAGCCCTCAACGATTTTCGCCGGTTTCCTTCATGGATGTGGCGTAATACTGTTGTCGTGGATTTTATCGAATGGCTGCGACAATGGAATGCGCACAATAAAGACAATCTTGTCGGCTTTTACGGACTCGATCTCTATAGCATGCATACTTCGATCGAAGCGGTGCTCAATTATCTCGACAAAATCGATCCCGCCGCGGCGCGCCGGGCCCGTCAGCGCTATGCTTGTTTCGATCATTTTGGCGAAGATCCGCAGCATTATGGGCTCGCCACTGTCGCCGGCAGAGCGGAGCCATGCGAAGACGATGTCGTAGCACAGCTAACGGAATTGCGACGAAAATACGCCGAATTCATCCGGCGCGACGGACACATTGGTGAGGAAGAATTCTTTTCCGCAGAGCAGAACGCACGGCTGGTTATGAATGCGGAACGCTACTATCGCGCCATGTTTCACGGTCGCGCCAGTTCGTGGAACTTGCGTGACCAACACATGTTCGAAACGTTGAGTGAGCTATTTAGTCACCTCGACAGTGGTCAGGCCAAAGTTGTTGTCTGGGCGCACAACTCTCATCTGGGCGATGCCCGAGCCACAGAAATGCACGCGCGCGGCGAGCTTAATATTGGCCAGCTCGTCCGCGAACGCTTTGGCGAGCGCGCCTTCGCCATCGGCTTCAGCACCTATGTGGGGACGGTTACGGCCGCATCGGACTGGGGCGCGCCTGCCGAACGTAAGCACGTGCGCCCAGCCCTGGCCGGCAGTTACGAGGAACTATTTCACGCTACTGATCAGCCGACTTTCTGGATTGACCTGCGCGAGCGCAACAGGGCTAACGATTTGTTGCAAAGGGACCGGCTGCAGCGTGCCATCGGCGTGATTTACCGACCACGAACGGAGCGTCTCAGTCATTACTTCGAAGTACGATTGCCGGCGCAATTCGACGTCATCATTCACATCGATCAAACCAAGGCGCTAGAGCCTCTTGAACGCACCTCCCAATGGGACCGCGGTGAGCTGCCCGAAACGTACCCGACCACACTTTGACCACTCCCAATTCTCGGTAGTGCGTTTGGTCGCAACAGGTCATCATGCGGCGAGGTTGGAGCACAGCTGGAATCCCACCAGTTGATCGCCATGCCATAGTGGGCCAGAGCAAACCCAGAGAAAACGGGACGTCGCTTGAAGCGATTCAACAATTTAGCGATTCGCTTATCGAGAGCCTACCGCGAAGTTAGACTTGCAATTGGTTTCAGAAACTGGCAATCCGCAGAGTCATTATGACAACGCGTGCTTTTGCCGCAGCTATTCTTGGTGGAATCACAATGTTTATCTGGAGCTTCCTGGCGCATGATTTGCTGCCCCTCGGCGAAACGGGCATGCGTGAATTCAAGAATGAAGCCGCGATGCTCGATGCTTTAAAAACAAACCTTGGCGACGCTCACGGCCTTTATCATTTTCCGGGACACAAGGCGGGCCCAAACGCAACCCGGCAGGAGAAGAGCGACGCGATGAAACGCGCTATGGAGAAAGCCGCCAGCGGTCCATCGGGAGTGTTGCTTTATCATTCCACCCGAGAGTTTTCATTCGGCAAGTTGTTGGGCATCGAGTTTGCCACCGAACTCCTCGAAGCCATGCTCGTTGTTTTCCTTCTTACTCAGACCGGGATTGAAAGTTTCAGCGGTCGAATCGGGTTCGTTTTCGTCGCTGGAATTCTTGCGGCAATCACCACGAACATTCCCTACTGGAACTGGTATGGCTTCCCTTCCAATTACACCGCTGCCTACATGTCTATTGAAATTATCGGCTTTCTCTGCGTCGGTCTGGTCGCTGCTTTGTTGCTAAAAAACAAATCGCCGGCATCCGCAACAACTTCATTACGCTGATCCGTTTCACGTTAGCGTTGACGAAAGTCCAAGCACGCCTTTAGCCTGCGTTTCATGACTACGAAACGTGCTTTGCTTGTATCGATAATTATTTTTGCGGGCGTTTCCCTGGTTGGCGCACAAAGCCCGACTCCATCGCCCAGCGCCAGCCCTGAAGCATCCGCTTCACCGGCGAAGAAGGTCCGTAAGAAAAAAGCTGAGACTTCCCCTGCGCCAGCGGCCAGCCCCGAAGCTTCTGCTTCACCGGCGAAAACGCGCGGACGTAAGAAAGCCGAGACCTCACCCGCGCCAGCTACCAGCCCGGAAGCTTCGCTGTCGCCAGCGAAAAAAGGCGGTCGTACGAAAGCAGAAGCGTCGCCGGCATCAAGCGCAAGCCCGGCCGCATCAGCCTCGCCGGCGGAACGTCACGCTCGCAAGAAAGCAGGCGCGTCTTCCACAGCGACGCCGGCAGCGTCGGCGTCTCCGGCCAACCCCCTCTCGAAGATTGGTTCCTTATTTAAGCCTAAATCCAGCCCTAGTCCGGCAGCAACGACCGCCACAGGTTCCGCCGAGGCTAATGTTACACCGGCACCAGGTGGTGGTCACGGAATGGTATGGGTTAATACCGAAAGCCACATCTATCATAAAGAAGGCTCACGTTTTTACGGCAAGACGAAGCAGGGTAAATACATGAGCGAAGCGGACGCGATTAAAGAAGGTGACCGCGCCGCTAAGACGGGCGACTAGCTAGTCGTAGCTTTCATTCCTGGCTCGCGCTCTTTGAAGGAGGGCGCGACCCACTTTTTTTGAGGCTACTTCGCTTCCTTATTTCAAGAGGAGCGGCAAATGAAGCTCAGCGGCGCGGAATTAAAATCCGAAGCGCCAGCGGGCTGGCGCACTCCAAGACGCTTCGCGAATTTCGGAGGCAGTAACAAGCAGGCGCCAGCTTTTGGAGTTCGGCAGTCTTCTGCCGCTTTTAGCACGGCCATGCGCTACCGATCACCTCACCTGAGCTTCATCCCAGCGAACAGCTTCGCGCATTAGTTCGCGTGCACTTGTTACTCCAAATTTCTCTTTCGCTCGGGCAACATACATTTGCACGGTTTTAATCGAAAGATTGAGCTTTCCCGCGATGGCCGTAGTGCTCGTTCCTTGCCCAAGCATTTGGAACACCTCCAGCTCGCGATCGCTCAGTCGTTCAATCGGTGGCCGCGTTGTTTTTGCATGGCTCAGCCGCGACGCGATCTGAGCTATTAATCGCTCGCTTAGGAATACTTCGCCCTGAAGCACACTGCGAATGGCTGAGACTACCCGCTGCGAACTTTCGCCTTTCATTAAATAACCGCGCGCGCCAGAACGGACCGCTCGTTCGCCATAAACCAGCTCATCGTGCATTGAAAGAACGATGACCGGAAGTTCCGGGTACTGGTTCCTGATGTCCTTTACCAGCTCAAGACCGGAGCTATGTTCTAAGGAAAGGTCGACCAAAGCAACATCGGGAGATGTTTGGGGAATTGTCTTAAGGGCAGTCGCTGCATCCGCCGCTTCTCCGCAAACCATCAGGTCTTCTTCCTGCTCGATCAAATTCTTAAGCCCGTCGCGCACGACCGGATGATCGTCCACAATAAAGACGCGGGACCGATTCTTCTTTTCCACTTAAGTAGTTATGGGCAGAAGTCGAATACTTGCAATGGACGATATCTGCTTATGCGGTCCCTTTTGACAGGCATCGCCCGACATAGATAAGAATACTAGGGCTGCCGCTCGCCAAATTCGGAGCCTTGACCGTGCCGCAGGTCATTCGAACTTCGTCCTTCTTTCGTCATTCCTTCGTCATTCGTCACCCGTGCTTCGTCATTCGTCGACGAGAGACATGCGCACCCAGGATCGAGCCCGGCATGGGGATAATGATTGTTCGACCCAGAGAGAACGGATCTGGACTAGTTCTCGGCAAGTGGTATCTCGCAGTGCACGACGGTTCCGTGCGCTGCCTTTTCTACTCGCAATGTTCCACCGGCAAGTTCCGCCCGCTGAGCCATCACTCTTAAGCCGATCCCATCCTTCATCGTGGCTTGAGACAAACCGCGACCATCATCTTCGACCTTTAGCCGAAGATAATCTCTAGTAGTTTGCAGGTGGATTCGGACATGCCGTGGCTGGCCGTGCTTGAGCGCGTTGGTAACGGCCTCGCGCGCCACCCAATACACTTGGGTTACCAGTTCCTTGGAGCGAGGCGGTTTGCCGCTGTGCTCGAATTCGCATTTTACTTGATCATTCGCGACCGAGCGAGAGAGCGATTCCAGCGCAGAAAAGAGGCCGTCGCCATCCAGTTCCGAGGAATACAGGCCACGGGCAATTTTTCGGGTAAGGTCGATCCCCTGGTCGATCAGCCTCACCACCTTTCTGGCAGTAGGTTGGATAGCACTATTCTCCTTCTCCAACTGGTTCGCGACGGTCTCCGCCAGTAAGCCTGTCCCGGCAAGATGTTGTCCGAGGCTGTCGTGTAGTTCACGTCCTACCCGATTACGTTCTTCTTCGGCGACTACCGCGATTTCCTTCTCCAATTGCTGTCTTCGAGCGAGCTCGCGTTGCAAATCAGCAGTGCGCTCTTTTACCCGCAGATGCATTTCGCTGAGCAGCGAATGCCATCGGCGGAGAAGAAAAATAAAAATAAGATAGGCAACGAAAGCGGTCGCACAGTTCCAAACGGGGACGCGGGGAACACCAGCAGCGACGTCTGCGAGGATAGTCGCGATAACGCAGAATGTTGCCATTGCGATGCCGAACCAAATACCGAGAAACCACGTTCCGATGGCAATTGGCGCCAGGTAGAAGATGAGGAGGGAGTTTTCGAAACCGGTAATGTAGTCAAGCCAGCCAATAAACGCTACCAGTAGCAAACAACTGACTATGATCAGGCTTCGCCGAAACACCGGGGATAATATAGCTTGGAGAAGTTGAATTCAATGCGACCAGACAAACTACCTGCGCGAATTTTTAATGCGACGGCTTCGGATTTTGCCCATCGGCTGCTCACATTCCTGCATCGCCCGTGCTCCATGAGTAACATAGGCTTTAAGCCTGTGCGCCAAACAGGCCTGTGGCTGTTTCATTCAGCAAGTTTCTGAAATTGTAAGGCGGGCATTCCTCCCTGCCGCCCTATGAAGTTTCGGTCTTTGACGATCCAATTTTGTGCTAATCTCTGACTGGAAATTGGCGCGATTAGCTCAGTGGTAGAGCGCTTGCTTCACACGCAAGAAGTCGCTGGTTCGAACCCAGCATCGCGCACCATTTCCGTATTTCCCCAAAACTACCGTTTGTTAAGCTAGCGCCCAGAGCGGTCGCCGCGGCGACAACTCGCAGGTTCGAACCCTGCATCGCGCACCAGGTCGCTTTAAAATTCGGACGAGGCATCGCAGCATTCCTCGCTCTTGCTACTAATCATCTGTCTCACAAAGCTGTTTAACCGCCCCTTCCGAGCGTATAGGCAATGAAACGGAATCTCTCTTGTCGACTAATGAGAAAAGCTACTCGGGAAAAGAAGCATGAATCCAAACGCTATCGCCGGTGGTTGTTTGTGTGGTTCGATCCGATATGAGGCGACGGGGCAGCCTTACAATATCACCCACTGCCATTGTTTAGACTGCCGCCGGAGCGGCGGCGCACCCTTCGTGACGTGGGCATCGTTCAGCCGAAGTGGCTTTAGATTCACCACCGGGCAACCGAGAGAATTGCCGTGGGCTGGGCGTCTGCGTTCGTTCTGCCCAAATTGTGGTACTCCGCTCACCTTCCTCGCGGCAGCGGATGCTGAGGAGATAGATGTCACCGTTTGCAGCTTCGACCAGCCGACGACAGTGACGCCAGCTGACCACACTTGGGTTGAGGACCGGTTGCCTTGGATTCGTCTAGCGGATGATTTGCCAACTTACCGACAGAAGAGACAGACGCACGTCTCCCAATAAGGCAATTGCCAGGATTAGAGATCTGGAATTTTTCGTCGACCGTTGACTACCGAACATCGCATTGACAAAAGCGCAACGGCAACGCGATCAATGACACGATGACCTTCGGTGAAACGCGTGCTGTCCAATGGTGGGTGCGTCTGGTTGGCGTGCTCCTTCTATTGCTCCTGGTCTTCCTGGCCTACGTGCGGGTTGGCGCTGCCGGATTCATCTGGGACGATGAATCGCATCTGACGCAAAATCCCTGCATCATTGGACCTCTTGGCCTGGCCGACATCTGGACAAGCGCGAGCGCAGTTTATTACCCCCTCGTCCTTACGACGTTCTGGATTCTTCATCATTTTGTCGGGCTAAATCCTCTGCCCTATCACATCCTCGGCGTCGCGTTTCATGCGGCATCGGCTCTGTTGCTCTGGCGGGTCCTTGTCCAACTGCGGGTGCGCGGTGCCTGGGTGGGAGCGGCAATGTGGGCATTGCACCCGGTGCTGGTGCAATCGGTCGCGTGGATCACCGAAATAAAGAACACGCAGTCGGCTTTCTTCTACCTGCTTGCCATTTCCTGCTTTTTACAGGCACGCGATCGCAAACGAAATGGAATCTTTTACTGGCTGACAATCTTTTTTTTCGTTGCCGCAATCACCAGCAAACCTTCTACCGTAATGCTGCCAGTGGTGCTGGCCCTTTGCCTGTGGTGGCGCGAAGGCGGAATCGCGCAGCGCGACCTGCGTTTATTTCTCCCTTTCATTCTAATTTCGCTGCTGGCGAGCGGATGGACAATCTGGGAACAGAAATTTCATTCCCATGCTACCGGAGCAGAATGGGTGCAGACGCCTCTTCAGCGCATTCTTATTTCAGCCGACGCCATTTGGTTTTATCTGCTCAAGCTCATCTGGCCACATCCGTTAATTTTCATCTACTCCCGCTGGAACGTTGATCCATCGCGTTGGCTTGCCTGGATCCCGTTAGTCGCGCTGCTTCTTGCCGCCACCGCTTTATTCATCAAACGGAACACCTGCTTGCGCCCGGTTACTTTCGCTTTCGCCTATTTCGTCATTACCCTTTTTCCGGTGCTCGATTTTTTTGATGTTTATTTCTTTCGCTACAGCTTTGTCAGCGATCATTTCCAATATCTCGCCAGCATGGGGCCGCTGGCCCTGGCGGGTGCCGGCGTTGTCACGGCCGTTGAAAAAATTGCGATCCACCGGCTACGGATCCAAACGGCTGCGACGTTGGGTATCTTATTGATCCTTGGCGCACTGACCTTTCATCAAAGCGCGAAGTATCATGATCTCATTACCCTTTATCAGGCTACCCTCGCACAAAACCCAAAATGCTGGATGGCGGAATATAACCTCGGGCTGGCCCTGAAAAATCAGGGTCAACTGGACGAAGCGATCTCGCATTATCGAAGGGCCATCAATATCTGGCCCGATTATGTCGACGCGCATTACAATTTGGGCGGCGCCTACATCGAAAAAGGAGAGGTCGATGAAGCGCTTGCCGAATATCGGCGCGCGATCGAAATCCGCCCCGAGGAGGCGGACTCACATAACAATTACGCCAGCGCTCTGCGTGAGCTCAGGCAATTCGACCAGGCCGAAACCGAATACAAACGCGCCCTTTCCTTGCGACCGCAATACCTCGATGCGCGCCTGAATCTTGGCTCGCTTCTCCTCCAACGCGGCCGGACGGCCGAAGCGATCACAAACCTCGAAGCTGCCAAGCGTTTACAACCAAATGATGCCGCTACCCGTGTCACGCTCGCCCTTGCTTTAATGAAGAACGGACAGAGCGGCGAAGCCGCCGCGGAACTTAACCGTGCGCTTCAACTCGCGCCAGACAAAGTGAGCGCACTGAATATCCTCGCCTGGTTGCTCGCGACGGCTTCGGACGATTCAGTACGCGACGGTAAACGCGCCGTTCAATTAGCCGAGCGAGCGAATACGCTCGCGGGTAATAACGATCCAACGATTCTTCACACTTTGGCCGCCGCATATGCTGAAGCGGGACGCTTTGACGAGGCACTGCAGACCGCGCGCCAAGCGATGAAACTGGCAAGCCGGGCCGACAACAATGCGGTTTATAACGCCATTCACGACGAACTACCGCTCTACGAATTGGGTTTGCCTTATCACGAAATGGTAAAGACACCGTAATGCCGGTCTTTATTTTTGCTTGGGAAAAGCCCAGATCGCGTCTGTTTATGGTTCGTCCCATCGCGCATTGGTTCTTTCCGCTGCCGCGCTGTTTGCAGTTGTCAGCGCGCAAGCAATGACGCCAAACTTTTTTTGGTGAAATTCCAATTCAGTACGTCGGTCCCGGCGAGAAAATAGTGCTCGACTTGCATCGCTTCCTGCATCCCCCGAAAGCGAGCATTCACGTAGACGGCCCGGACGCCGGTGCGGAACTTCCGCCCAAAACTCGGCAGGAGATAATTCCGCCTTCTGCGGCGCTTTCTATTGGCCAACGCTAACAGGATTTAGGCCAAGCCAGTTGGCATCGAAATGGGCGCACTTGATGGCGGATCGATAATGCCAGGTATAACTCAAATAAAACGTCCCGTCTTGCGCTTGAACTAACGAAGGATAGGAGAAATCCTGTCCGGATTCGTTTTCGACATCGCGGAGCTTGCGAAACGTTGTCCCGTCATCTGAGATTGCGATGCTCAGCGGATTACGCACCGCGCCATCATCATTATAGACAAGCAGGATCCGGCCATCTGCAAGCCGAACAGCATCGATCGCTGAATCGGAGTTGGGTAAGTTCGTTGACTGCGGAATGCTCCATCCATTCTTGTCGGGATCAAAAAACGTGCTTTGCAACATTCCGCCGCCGCGGGCACGGACGAAGGCGACGACGCTATTCGAACCTACAGCGACAAAAGCAGGATGGCTAAATTTCGAGCCATCGATGGTCGGATAGCTCGGTTGCAAAAGTTTCGCGCATGTTTTCCAACGCGCCCCGTAAGCATACTTTCGAAAGGCGGAATGAGAGAGCGGTAAGAGAATCTCGCATCCGGCCAACTCCACGGGTTTATTGCGGGGCAAATCGCCAAGCCCACTCGTTAGCCGATGGGACTCCGACCAGGTGTGTCCGCGATCGCGCGAAGTTTTGTAATCGACGTGTGCGCCGCTCCAGCCACCGGCTTCAACGGCAGCATAGAAAAGCCAAAGAACATTTTCCTTGTCTTGAAACAAGACACTGTTTCCGACAGCTTTGTTCGCAAACCAGGATTCGCGTGCGCGCTCTCCCGGTGAGACAGCAATTTGAGTTGGGCCCCAGTTCAAGCCATCCGACGTTGAGCGGCGACAAAAAATCCGGCTGTCACGTGCGGCTTCATTGCTTGCCGAATACCAGGAGACGAGGAGCGAGCCGTCATCGAGTTCGACGACGGAAGATCCATGTTGCATCGGCATCGTCGTTTCAGTAGAGACGATGCTGCCGCTGAAGATTTGTGCACGAGCGCTGGAAGTCACGCCGAAAGCAAGAGCAGCGCAAATGAGAGCGCGTTGGAGATCTCTTAAGGTTCTTGTCATGTCGAGCGCAGTCGATGAAACGACAGAGTTACAATTCGTTACAAAGTTACAACTTTAAAACAGTTGCTTTTTGTAACGTTGTAATGCTTTTAACCCTATTAACTTTTTGACCCTCATTATGAGGGTACACCTGGCAGTCTCCAACAGCGATTCATGTCCTATTATTGGTCGCCGACTTCGCCCGGAATGACAACTGTAGCTACGACGAGGAGCTGGCGAACGGTGAACGCGCTTCTCGAAATGGCAGGCTGGCGGGCATGACCGAGGAAAACAGGCAGGCAACAAGCGGACGCATGGCGGGCGATGCATCGTCGCCGATTCAGATTATCGAGGCCGATTTGAGATTGCCCGAACACCAGGAGGCGGTGCTTGCAATGGTTGACGCCTATTCGAGAGACGCGATGGGTGAAGCTAAACCTCTTGATCCGATGTTCGGGCGCGGCTGATCCCAGGATTGCAGAAGCACTCGACGACACTCATTTTCCTCGCATTTGATGGGGACCGGCCCGTTGGAGCGGCGGTCTGTTTCATTGGTTTCTCGACTTTCGCCGCCAAACCGCTCATCAAGATTCATCATTTCGTAGTTCTAACGGCGTCCCGCGGCAAAGGCATCGGACGGCGTTTGCTCGATGCTGTGGAAGGCAAGGCCCGGGAACTGGGTTGCTGCAAGTTAACGCTGGAAGTGATGGACAATAATCATCACGCCCTGCGCATGTACCGGGCAGCTGGTTTTGTGCGTTACGCGCCGCAGGAAAAAACAGGTAATGCAATTTTTATGTCCAAACCGCTGCATTAATCTGATCAAGCATGTTTGCGCGCCTTCAGGAAGTTTTTGAGTCGGCATGGACCAAGCCGCTGCTGGGGCTTGCAACCATATTGTCTTGCACTACGCCCGCATGGTCGCAGCCCATCCCCGGATCGCTGCCCGCGCAGTGGACCATCGGTGCGTCGGATTGCGCAGCGTCGCCTCAAGCTCCGTTGCAGGTGTACAGCTACGAACCGCAAACTTTCATCCTTCGTCAAAGTCCCTGCGTCGATCCGGAAGCTAATTTTCTCTATCTGCTTGTTGGATCGCAAAAGGCTCTCCTGATCGACACCGGCGCCGTCGCAGATCCAGCCAAGATGCCGCTGGCACAAACTATCCTTTCGCTTTTGCCGCTTAAGAACGGCGTGCGCCTTCCCCTGCTTATCGTGCATACCCACCGACACCGCGATCATTACGCTGGCGACATACAATTCGCTTCGGCGCCAGATGTTCAGATCGTCGCTCCGGACTTGGCCGCCGTGCGTGCTTTCTTTCAGTTTGACCATTGGCCAGAGGGAGTCGCGCATTTGGACGTCGGCGACCGCATGGTTGATGTCATCCCCACGCCCGGGCATGAAGCCGCCCACATCGCTTTCTACGATGAGAGAACAGCGCTCCTTTTATCAGGCGATCTTCTGCTGCCGGGCAGACTGACGCTCGAGGACACCGGGGCTGAGAAGAAAAGCGTCGCGCGCGTAATTGAATTTCTTGCCGGGCGTCCTCTCGCGCACATCCTCGGCGGCCACATCGAACGTGACATGGCCGGCCACACCTACGCCCAAGGTTCGACTTATCATCCGAATGAGCGTGCTCTTGAATTGTCGCGACAAGATTTACTGACGCTGCCCGTGGCGCTCAACTCCTTTAACGGTTTCTATGCGTCCCATGAGAATTACTCAATTACTCATCCCATGCACAATCTTCTGCTGCTTCTGTTTGCGGTCTTCGCGCTCGTGGCGATGATTGTGTTTGCGTGTCGTCGATGTTGGAAGCGGCGACGGCAACGTGGTTGATTGCCGCGCTATTGCGGCTTGGGGTATTGCTTGGAGCCTGGAGCTTGGGAATTGGGATTTACCCGTGAGCGATCATTCCAGTACTAGAACCTCAAAGAAATCGGGGCCATTTATCTTCATTTCAATCCTATCGAACGGTTAGCTGGTTCGAAATTTGTCGGCGTGGTCGCGGGCGAACTGTGCGAAGTCAGTCGGGGGAGTACCCGTGACTTTTTCAATGTCGGATGTGACGGCGCTCCAACGGTTCTGTTTATTGACTGCGTGCAGTTCCATTACCAGATCCACCTGCCACGGCGGCACCCCGGCCTGAAGCATTCCGTCGCGCGCGGCGGCTTCCGGCACGTCGACGTACTTAAACTCACGCCCGGTCATCTCGGAAAGAATTCGTGCGACCTCGGCAATCCCGAGCGTCGCCGGGCCGGTGAGGGTATAAATTTTTCCTTCGTGTCCGTCGCTTGTTAGGACCTTCGCGGCAACACTCGCGATATCACGCGTATCGACAAAGCTGGCCGTACCAGTTCCCCATGGCAGATAAATCGCGCCATTGCGTGGGGGAAAGTAGGTGAAGAAATTTTGCATGAACGAATTCGGCCGCAAAAATGTGAAGGCTACGCCTGATTCACGAATGTGTTGTTCGTTTGCGCCATGCCATTTTATAGCTGTGGGCCGCGTCTCGTCATCGACGCCGATCGCCGAAAGTTTCGCAATATGGCGAACGCCGGCGCGTTTCGCGGCATCGACAAACACATTCGTTACCTCCAGCTGATTTGGCAGCAGCGGCGGCAGAAGAAAAACTTTCTCGACCCCTTCGAGTGCCCCGGAAAATGTTTGCTCGTTTTCAAAGTCGAATGGCGCGAGTGCAATGTTCGAGCCAAATTGTTTTCTCGCTTTGGCTTGATCGCGCACCCCCGCACGCACAGCTACGCCCTTTTCGGAAAGTCGCTTTGCTACATCGCGCCCGATCGTGCCGGTCGCGCCTGTTACCAAGACAGATTTACGCATAAAGTTCTGTTATATTCAGTGATGAGATCGCGCAAGTGCATGGAGCGAGGGCGCGAGTGAGAAGTGAGACGTGAGACGTGATAAGTAAGGGTGGAAGAGCACGGCAAAGAGCGGAGAGCGGTTAATAGGTGAGTCGGCTCCGCGTGAGGTAACGTCGAAATCAGCCAAAGGCGGAGGATGTCAGTCCGTTGGCGGCTCGACAACGCGGCTGGCGTGAAAGGAGACGCAGCGCCAACCGCTCGAGTCGTGCACCCACACCGTTGTCCGCCGATACTTGATCGTTGTTTCCTTTCCTTTCGAGGAAAAGTGAGCGGTATTGGCCAAATTAAGAATGGCCGTATCCGCGTAAATCCGGGCCGTGAAATCAGAGAGGTCCTCTCTCACTAACCGCGGCGCGGTTGAGTCAGGCGCGGGCGGCTCGGCTTCTTTTAGTTCGGCCGCTTTGTCAGTGACAAATCCTCGGCCATCTGTGCCGATGAAGTCATCGGCGAGAAGCGAAGCTACTTTCGCGATGTCATGGTGGATGACCGCATCCGACCACGCCTCCTCAGTGAGGGCGATTGCATTGCCACCCATAAGGAGAAGGTAAACGGCTAGTATCTCTGTTTTGTTCATGGTTGTAATGATCGACCTTGAAAATCTCGCTGCCTACGAGAAATACCGGAAGAAACGGGCGGCCGATGCCGAGGCAAAAGAGATTGTGGAATTCGCGATAAATCTGGCTGCATCCTGGTCGAGCGTAAAAAGGAATTGGAACGAATGAAGATATGACTGCGGCGCAGTTCCGAGAAATCGCACTCCGTTTCCCTGAGGCAGTCGAAGCTGCTCACATGGGTCACCCGGATTTTCGGGTAGGTGGTAAGATATTCGCAACCCTAGGTTATCCGAACGAAGGGCGCGGCGTCCTCGTTCTTTCACCGGAGGAGCAGCAGGAGCTAATCAGCCAGCATCCCGAAATGTTCGAACCGGTGCCAGGCGGCTGGGGTCGCCGTGGAAGCACTCAAGTGCTACTGAAGCAAATAACGCGTCCGGTTCTCAGGGCTGCGATGAGAAAGGCCTGGCAGATGAAGGCGCCCAAACGATTGAGCAAGTCTCGGCCACTAGCTAAGTGATCTCCTCGAACTCGCCGCGCTCACGATTCTTGCGGACGCGGTCCCACCTAAAACATTTGCCGTTCATGGCAATATAAACCCCAGCCGGCAGCGCCTGCACGAACGAGAGCGCACTGCCGAGATTGAAGAGACCGTCGGAGCTGCCGAAGGCATAGGGAATCATCGCGCCGGTTAGGACGACGGTTTTCCCTGTAACCGCGCGCGCAATCGCCGCAGCGGTCTCCGTCATGGTGTCGGTGCCGTGGGTGATGACGATGCGATCCTCCTCGGACTGCAGACAGTTTTGCACGATGAAAGCGCGATCGGCGTCGGTCATTTCAAGGCTATCGACCATCATAATGGTGCGGATGGTAACCTCGACCTGCGAACGTCCCAGCCGCAGCATTTCCGCAATGTGGGTGTTCTTAAAAAAGAGCTGCCCCGTGTTCTCGTTATATTCCTTATCGAAGGTGCCGCCGGTAACGAGAATTCGGATGGCCATGGTGAGGTTGCGCGGAGCGCACTGAAGCTAGAGAGCAGGGAGTAGGGATCAAGGAGCAGGGATCAAGGAGCAGGGAAGCGGACGTGAGAGCTGAGAAGTGATCGGTGAACGGTTGGAGAAGGTGTCAGCTAGGGTCGTTTTGGAATCGACGGTCATCCGCCTCCATAATACGTGGCTTGCGTCGGCTCCTTTTTAGCTCAGTCTCGGATAAATGTAGCGCGACGATTCGATAGGGTATCTTCGGCATGTTGTGATGAACGTATTAGCTAAGAGCAAGGATTTCTGGTTGGCGACCGGATTATCGCTGTTTGCAGCTCTTGTTTTCTATTTTACCACCAAGCCGGCGATGGAGCATTTCGATTATACGGGTCGGATTGCTTTGGCATTGTTGCGCGGACATCTCGGTCTTGATCGGCATCCGGGATCATGGCTAAGCGAAATGGTTCCCTCGGAGGGCAAATATTATTCAGTCTTTCCCCTGGGTGCAGTTCTTAGCGTCGTTCCGGTTGCGTTTTTCCAGCAAGCAGGGTGGTTTCACAGGTTTCCCGCGCATTTCTTGACAGCGTTGATCGCAGGGCTGTGCGTTTTCTTCTTTTTTCGACTCTCCAGTGTCAAAATTGAATCAATTAGTCGACGGATTCTCCTCGCGCTCTTTTCGGTTTTTGGGACCTGGACATGGTGCAATCTGGGATTTGCCGGCGCGTGGCAAATTGCCCTCGGCTTTGCCTTACTGGGAGAGGTAGGAGCAGTGTATTTTACTCTTGCTCGACCGCGTCCTTTCATTGCCGGAGCGTTCTTTGCCCTGGCTTTTGGAAATCGCACGGAGTTGGTTCTTATCTTGCCCATCTATCTTTATTTGGTGTTCGCGAATCCTGGCGACACTGAGACAATCGGGCTGCATAACGTAATGCGTCGTCTCCGAGAAAAGGCGCCTGCGCTTATCTATTTCTTATTCGTGCCGGCAACGCTGGCATTCTTAACCGCGGCGTATAACTTCGCGCGTTTCCATTCCATCTTTGATTTCGGATATGCCCGAATCCCTCGTGTATTACAGGAGCCATGGTATCAGCACGGCTTATTTTCTCTTCATGCGATCCCAGGGAACATGTACCATATGCTTTTCGAAGGATTCGGCGACACTCTTCCCAAGTTTCCTTATATCCAACCATACCCATTTGGCTGTTCGATCTTTCTGGCCAGTCCGTTTCTCTTCCTTCTTTTTCGCGAAGGCGGAAAATACAAGGTTGCAGCTTGGATCGCGATTGGCTTATTGACCGCTGTGCTCTGGTCCCATGGAAACCCTGGGGGCTGGCAATTCTCGTATCGCTACGCCATCATCCTCTTTCCTTGGATGTTTCTCTTACTGGCAGGCAACGGCCCAAAGAATATATCTGTTATCGAGGTTTCATTATTCATCGTCTCAGTAGCGATTAACGCAGTTGCCACCTATCAATTTCTTTGGACGACCCGGATTCACCCCTAGTTAAGCTAACGAATCTTGGGTTCGTTTGGGGAATTCGGAACGATTCACGCCGCAGTGTAGACTAGTTTGGTGAAGACGTCCCCAGTAATAAAGGGCCAGCCCACTTGCTGTCGTAGGCTGCGGTCGGCTTCGTTGCGACAATTTCTTCGAGCGATTTGCCTTCTTTCTTAAGCGCAGCGACCCGATCGTGAATATTTATCAGCATGTCGCGGTATTCCGTCATCTCCGGTTTCCCGCCGATCTTGCCGTGCCCCGGAATGACGATGGTCTTTTCGGTGACTTTGGCCAGGTTCGCCTCCGCCGCCTTGATCATGCCTTTAATATTGCCGCCAGTGGAATAATCGATGAACGGGTAATGACCGTTCCACCAAGTGTCGCCGGTGTGAAAGACCTCAGCCTCAACAAAATAGGCAGATACGTCGCCATCAGTGTGGCTGGGCCCATAGTAGGAGAGCGCGATAGTGGTACTATTAAGGTACAGCGTTTTTTCCCGATCAAAAACTTCGGTGGGAATCGCGCCCGCGGGCGACGGCGGGAAGGTGAAGTCCCAACCTTCCACGCGCGTGGTTGTGGAAAGATGTTTTCGAGTGTTCTCATGCGCGAGGATTGTCGCGCCCTCCGAATGCATCCGCTCATTGCCGTCGGTGTCATCGAAATGCCAGTGTATGTTGACGAGGTGGTTGATCGGGCCCAGATCTATCTTAGCTAGAGCGTCGGTGATCCTGGCGCGAGAGGTTGCATAACCGGAATCGATAATCACTTTGCCGTCTCTTCCAGCGAGGACGGCGATGTTTCCGCCGGAGCCGATAAGAGCACTCACATTTCCGCGCAAGGCTTGGACGGCGATGTTAGCGGTTTCCGCACGTTTGCGCGCCGCAAGGACGATGTTTTCACCTTCGGCGAAGGGATGTCGTGGAGAGAGCCACGCCGCCGCGGTGAGGACTCCGGCGGAGGCGATGAAACGCCGGCGCGAAAAGCCGTGGGAATAGTTAGCAACCAGCTGATTCTCTTGCGACATACGTTTCTCTTTTTTCGTAACGGTCTGGAGGCGTTGCCAGTTTGCAAGTACAAGCGGCGTGCGGAAGACAAGCCGCGTGTGTGTTAAGCGTCCGCGGCAGGATGATTTCGCCTCTCCCTTTCCAAAAGGGAGAGGATGGAGGCGAGGGATTTCCTTCCGCGCAAGTTGGTCCGACAGAGCATCCGATCTTTCGACTCCTCACCTTAGTCCTCTCCTCGATCGAGGAGGAGAGGAGACGCTCGCTGCAAGGGACGTTAAACACATACCGGGCGCTGGCCTGTCCGGCGGTCATCCGCCTGCATCCACGGCGAGACAAGTAGACCGCCGCTACAGAAGTCTCAATAGGCTGGAAGCCTGTTTGCCGGACAGGCCGCTGGCCCGTCTTTCTGTGTTACTCCGTGCCAACTCAAATTAGCAAGTTGCCGCCAAACAATGACGTGACATTAGCGAGGTTTCGTCATTAAGCTCGAAATCGATCTTTCCATTTGTCTATGTAGACAAGCCATTCTCATCGCCTTATGAAACTTAAGACTCTCAAAAAAAAGATTCGCCGTCTCGAGACTCGACTGCTGGAAGGTCCAAAAAAGCTTGCCAAGCTGAAAGGGAAACTTGCGGCCTTAGTGAAAGCCAACGCCGCAAAGGCGAAGAAGAAATCGATGGCTCGTGCTGCCGCCGCCAGCAAAAAGAAGCGCAGCTCAACAGCAAAGTTTCAAGCAAAACCGGCAAGCGCAAAAGCACCCGCCCCCAAGAAAGAGAAGAGGAAACTCAATCTCTCGCCAGAACGGCGTGAGCAACTCGCGGCTGCGATGAGAGCGCGATGGGCCGCCAAGAGAGCCGCCGAGGCAACTCCTCCAGAGACTTCGGCGACTGGCGATTTCACGCTGGGGCAAGCTCCGCAGTCGCCGTAAGAGCAAACGGCCCGGCCGACTGGTAAACCGGGATTGGCACTAGCGAATCGCATTCGCGTCCTTAACTCACCAACGGTCAGTCACTAAAAGTTTTGCCTGAGGCGATAGGGCGGCGTTTTTTGAAGTGCGGTGGGAAGCGCGGCGCCACACCGCTTTTCTTGCTCTGCTTAGCGGGCATTCGCGAATCAACTGGCGCTCAATGCTCCAGAGGATTAGACCGCTGTGGAAAAGCGCCGTCGTCGCTTCGCTTTGCCGGCGCAGTCCAAAATGCGCTTATTGAGACGCAACGTCCGATTCAGAGTTCGCCACGGATCGCCGCAGCGACCGATTGGTGGACTGGCGGTGGCGAATCGTTCCGAGAATCACTAAAGTAATCATTCGTGAGTCGGATTGTTTCGCTCGTGCCGGCGGCGACTGAGATCGCGGCCGCGCTCGGATTGATGGAGGACGTGGTGGGCGTTTCGCATGAGTGCGATTTCCCGAGCGAAGCCAACACGCGACCGCAGGTGACGAAGTGCCCGCTGCACAATGCCGGATTCGCGAGCAAAGAAATTGATGAATGGGTGCGTCGTGCGCTGCGCGAGAATGGAACGATCTACACGATCGATGAGCCGCTGCTGCGCGAGCTGCAGCCGGACGTTATCCTCACCCAAAAGTTGTGCGACGTGTGTGCTGTCGGCTACGGCACCGTCGCGCGACTGGCGGAAACTTTGCCCGGCCCGCCGCGAGTTGTTAACCTGGAGCCTTCAAGCCTCGCCGATATTTTCGATGACGTTCGTCGGGTCGCGCGAGCGTGCGATGTAGCAGAGCGCGCGGAAGAGTTGGTCGCAAAGTTATCGGCGCGCGTCGAAGCGGTGCGCAAGCGAGCGGCACATGTCGCGCATCGGCCACGATGTTTTCTGATGGAATGGGTCGATCCGCCGTTTTGTTCCGGTCATTGGGGACCGGAATTAGTTGAGATAGCCGGCGGACATGATCCGTTAGGCCGGAAGCATCAACCATCGACGCGGATCGATTGGCAGGAGGTGCTGGATACGCGGCCGGAAATCATTGTCCTCGCGCTTTGCGGTTACGATGTCGATCTGGCGCAGCACGATTACGAATTGTTGCGAGAATTTCCTGGGTTTGATTCGCTTCCAGCCGCGCGCACCGGCGAGATTTATCTGACTAATGCCAGCGCTTATTTTGCGCGCCCGGGCCCGCGGGTTATCGACAGCATCGAAATTCTCGCCGGAATATTGCATCCGAAAGAGTTTCCCGAGTTCGCGTTTCGCAACACTCAGGATCATCGCGTTGCGCAGCATGAGTCTGCCGCGCTTTAATTTCGCGGAGTTGTGATGGCGCCCGTCTCTTCGATGACGGCAGCGTTTTTGGAGTGCGGTGGGGAAGCGTAGCGCCACACCGCTTTTCTTTGCCCAGCTTCGCAGCTAAAAGCCAGATCGATTAAGCGTGCCGGATAATTTTGAGGTATCGCCAGACAGATGATCGGCGAGCGCAAAGGCAACGAGTAAAGCGGTGCCGCGCTGCGCTTGCCACCGCAGTCCAAAAAAGTGCGCCAAGAAGATGTCCTGAATTCCTTTGCTCGTTCGTTGTACTGATAGAGAACCAACTCAATAACGGGAGGCAAAATATGAGTATACAAGAAATCGACCAGCTCTCAGACCATGAAATCGTGTCGCGGACGGATTGGCTGGTGGCGCGCCAAGATCTGCTTAAACGCGAGAAGGAACTAACCCGTTTGCGCGATCAGTTGAGCGCCGAACGCCGCGCCCTGCCGTGGGTGAAGATCGACAAGGAATATGTCTTCGATGCTCCGGACGGGAAGGTAACGTTGGCCGATCTTTTCGAGGGTCGGAGCCAGCTCTTTATCAAGCACTTCATGATGGGGCCGGGACAAACCACGCAATGCGTTGGTTGTTCCCTGGAAGTCGATCATATCGAAGGCATTCTGGTCCATCTTCAGAACCACGACGTTAGCTACGCCGCGGTAGCGCGGGCGCCAATCCAGGAGATCGAAATTGTGCGCAAGCGTATGGGATGGAAATTCCCCTGGGTCTCATCCTACCACTCGGATTTTAACTACGACTTCAACGTCTCCTTCACGCGCGAGCGGATTGCTTCCGGTCGCGCTCTCTACAATTACCAAAAAGCGCCGGAATGGGCGGCAGAACTGGAAGATCTCTCTGGCGATAGCGTCTTCGTCAGGGACCAAACCGGCCAGATCTTCCACACCTATTCGACTTTCGGCCGCGGCGGCGAGGAGTTCCTCGAGATTTACCGGATTCTCGACGTGATGCCGAAGGGGCGCGATGAGAACGGGCCATATCGGAGTCTCGCCGATTGGGCGAGACCGCGGAACGTGTACGGCCAAGGCGGAAGCGTGGAACCCAACGGGCGCTACCACCAACCAGCCTGCGCTTGTACGATCCATCAATCAGCAGCCGCGTGAAGTATCTATGAACACTGATCGCGGCTGCGAAAATTTCAGGCCGCGAACATTCGCTCGCCGGCGCGTCGATGTTTTCGGCTGGATCATTCCGGGCGCAATCCTGGCGCTACTGCCGAAGTGCCCGATGTGTCTGGCAGCATACATCGCGCTTTGGAGTGGAATCGGGCTTTCATTCTCAGCTGCGACACATTTGCGTGTGTCGCTTCTGATGCTGAGTGTCGGATTGATTTTATTTATGGCGGCGACAAACACCCGTCGCCTGATTCACAAACTTGGTCGGTACGAAAAAATAATCGGAAGGAGCGCGTTATGTTAAAAGAGAGCAAGGCATTCAGCGGTTTTTCGACGGCAGACATTCCCAAGACGAAAGAATTCTATGCGGGAACACTCGGCTTGGACGTTACGGAATCTCACGGTCTGCTCACGTTGCGGCTCGCCGGGGGCAATAATGTTCTCATTTATCCAAAGCCCAACCATGTTCCGGCCACCTTTACGGTTCTGAATTTCCCGGTGAGGGATGTGGATCTTGCGGTCGATGAACTGGCGAAGCGAGGGGTCCGTTTCGAGATCTATGATCTGCCCGATCTCAAGACCGACAAGAAAGGCATAATGCGCGGGAACGGTCCCACCATTGCCTGGTTCAAGGATCCGGCAGGGAACATTCTCTCCATCATCGAACAAACAGAAGAATCGTGATGCCAGCACACGCGTTCGCGGAAAGGCATTCTCGGGCGCGTGATATAGGGCGGCGTTTTTGGAGTGCGGTGGGAAGCGGAGCGCCACACCGCTTTTTTTCTGGCGAAAATGTAAGGGCCGTCACCGCTTCGGTTGCCACCGCAGTCCAAAAAAGTGCGACAAAAGTTGTCCTAAGTAGGCGGGGTCGTTCGTCATGTTATTGAAAGGAACAAACCAAAACAAATTATGAGCACACAAACCAAAACTAAACCCAAGAGTCAAAAGAACAACGGCGCACCGGCGAGCATTGTCTGGTTCGAAATCCCGGCGGACAACGTCGAACGCGCGAGGACCTTCTACGGCGAACTATTCGGCTGGAAAATCGAGAGGTTCCCGGGGCCAAAGCCTTACTGGCACATCGATACCGGCGGCGCCGATGCCACGCCCAATGGCGGAATGATGGAGCGGCAGTGTCCAGAGCACAGCGTCACGAACTACGTGGGCGTGCCCTCGGTAGATGAGGCAGCGGCCAAGGTCGAAAAACTCGGCGGCAAAATCTGCATGCGCAAAACCGCCGTGCCGGAGATGGGTTATTTCATCATCTGCAACGACACTGAGAACAACACCTTTGCGCTCTGGGAAACGAACGAGAGCGCAAAATAGCTTACTTACTTGTAGAAACGACTAAATCGTTGAAGCGTTAAAACGTTAAAAGGAAACAATCACTATGAGTACAACAACGAAATCCGATTACCTCCTCCTTTTCCGCGGCAATGTCTGGGACAGAGGGCTCTCGCCCGCACAACTTCAGAAGGTGGTGTCGGACTGGATGGCCTGGTTCGAACGACTGAAGGAAGAGGGAAAGTGTCTCGGCGGCCACCCTTTGGAAGAAGAAGGCAAAGTCGTTTCGGGCAAACAGGGGCGCACGATTGCCGACGGTCCATTCGCGGAATCGAAGGAAGCAATCGGCGGGTACTTCTATCTCCAAGTCGCGGATGAGAACGAGGCGATCGAAATCGCCAAACAATGTCCTGGTCTTGAATATGGCGCCGTGGTCGAGGTCCGGCCCGTCGCCGATATCTGTTCGGTCAAGCAACGTGCGGAGGAATATTCCCCCGGACAACTGGCCGAGGCCACGGCTTGATACAAACTGGGCCCTCACCTTAATCCTCTCCCGAGGCAGAGGAGAGTGCACAGCCTGGTGAGCGTACCCACTAAATGAAAATAGGATCGCAAGAGTTGGCGACTCACCGTCGCCGCATTTTTGGACTGCGGTGGCAAGCGCAGCGCGACACCGCTTTGCTTTCCTTCGCTTCGCGGGCATTCGCGCATCAACCTGATGCTCAATACGCTCGAGGGCACACGGCCACGGGAAAAGTGCCCTCGTCGCTGCGCTTTGCCTGCGCAGTCCAAAAAATCTGGCAAAAGATATCTAAGGTCCAAAGTTTCAAGCAATCAGAATATGACAACTAAGATCACGCAAAAAATTACGCCATTCTTATGGTTCGATGACAAAGCCGAAGAGGCAGCGAAATTTTACGCTTCCATCTTTAAGAACTCGAAGGTAGGAAAGATCACTCGGTATGAAGAGGAATCAGCCGGGCCAACCGGCCGGCCGGCGGGATCGGTCATGACTGTTGAATTCGAGCTCGAGGGACAGGAGTTCGTAGCGCTCAACGGCGGTCCGATGTTCAAGTTCACGGAAGCCATCTCGTTTGTCGTGAACTGTGAGACACAAGAAGAGGTCGATTATTTTTGGACGAAACTCTCCGTTGGCGGCGAAGAAAGCCGATGCGGTTGGCTCAAAGACAAATTCGGTTTGTCGTGGCAGGTCGTTCCCACCGTGTTGATCGAGATGCTGGCAGACAAGGACGCTGCGAAAGCGAAACGTGTCATGCGCGCGATGCTGCAAATGGACAAGATCGACATCCCAACGCTGCAGAAGGCGTACGACGGAAAATAGAAAAACGTGATTCGTTCCGCCTTCGCGAGCGCTTCGTCGCGACAAGTAAACCGCTTGCTTGCGAATGCGTTCGGAGTTGAATCGTTACATTGGAAATCATAACTCCCAGGACGTTATGAGCGAGATTTCGGATAACGCTTCGTTGCCTACCGGCGACGTCTCCCGCCTGGCGGACCATCTCTTTCGTCACGAGGCGGGAAAGTTGATCTCTGTTCTAACTGGAATCTTTGGGATCAATCGATTGCAGTTGGCCGAAGACGTAGTTCAGGAATCCCTCGTCCGGGCGCTGCGGACCTGGCCTTACGCGGGGATTCCACAAAATCCGGCTGCGTGGCTCACCCAAACAGCGAAAAACCTCGCTCTTGATCTAATTCGGCGGGAAAACCTTTTTCGCGACAAAGAACCGCACATCATCGCGTTCATGGAACAATGGCCGTCCGATTCCGCGGCCGGCGATTCGCCAATGTTTGAAAGCGAAATCAGGGACAACCGGCTGCGATTAATGTTTGCGTGCTGCCATCCCGCACTTACGCCGGAAGACCAAACCGTGCTCGCCCTCAAGATCCTCTGCGCCTTCAGCCCTGCCGAAATCGCGAAAGCATTTCTAACGACCGAAGCAGCTATCGCCAAGCGATTGACGCGAGCCAAACAAAAGATCCGCGATGAACACATCCCATTTGGGATACCAGCTGGCGAAGAATTGTCGCGACGTCTGGATGGTGTCTTGCAAACGGTCTACCTGCTTTTCAACGAAGGCTACAAGGCGTCCACCGGCGATCATTTGATCAGAGAAGAACTTTGCCAGGAAGCGATTCGTTTGGGGTCTTTGCTGGCGGAACATCCCGCCGGAAATCAACCTCGCACTCACGCCCTGGTCGCGTTGATGTTGCTCAACGCTGCGCGCTTGCCCGCGCGAACAGATTCTGAGGGCAACGTCCTCCGGCTCAAGGAGCAGGATCGTTCGATTTGGAATCAGGTGTTGATCGCCCGCGGCATGCAACATTTGAGCATGTCCGCCGCCGGGGACGAGTTGAGTGCATATCATCTTCAGGCTGGGATCGCGGCCTGTCATTGCGCGGCCACCGATTATGAATCAACCGATTGGCCGCAGATTCTTTCGGTCTACGACCGATTGCTGGAGCTGGATGATTCGCCCGTCATCGCGCTCAATCGCGCGGTCGCCGTAGCGAACGTCCACGGGCCGCAAGCCGGCATCGAAGCGGTCGAGACGATTGAAAACGGGAGCCAGTTAAACTCGTATTACTTGCTCTATGCGGTGCTGGGCGAATTCGAGAAACAGCTAAATAACTTTCAGGCCGCGATCGATAATTTTCGCAAGGCTCTTGAGCTGACCGAGCTGACCTCAGAACAATTATTTCTTTCCAAGCGCCTGCAGGATTCCGAGGAACGTCGTCTGCGCATCGTCGCTTGAAACCAATTCGGCGACACGTCGATAAACCGCGGGCTGGGAAGGAAACGGGATCGGGGAGCGATCCTTCGCGTCCTGGCTGTTTTGCGCCGTTCCTCATCGATTACGGAGAATTGTAGGCGGCGATCTTCGCCGCCGTTTGTTTTTATTAGCGGCCAAGATGGCCGCCTGTACAATTTTT
>Ga0209470_1000362_pt1 | contig 36391 bp, 36 predicted proteins | sample GraSoiAngelo_125_FD_185882 | JGI IMG/M metagenome (GOLD analysis project Ga0209470, IMG submission 185882) | Grasslands soil microbial communities from the Angelo Coastal Reserve, California, USA - 14_0927_05_40cm (SPAdes) (version 2) | ecosystem: Environmental > Terrestrial > Soil > Grasslands ... | reverse complement strand
CAGTCGGTTCATAGCCGCAGTGCACCATGCAATTTTCGCAGCGACTGTCGCGTGCGACTCCATTAACTACGCCGTATCGGTCCCACTGGGTTTTTTCGAGCAATTCCGCATAGCTTGAGTAGTGCGCGTCGGTCATGAGGTAGCATGGCCCCTTCCATCCGCGAATATTTCGCGTCGGGATCGCCCAGGCTGAACAGGTGAGGTCGCGCTTGCCCGCCAGAAATTCAAAATAGACCGGTGTTCCAAAAAACGTGTACCGATTCATCCATTCCTCGATTTTTCGGAACTTCTGGACCGTCATCGCTCGGGTTAGGAAGAAGTTTTCCGGGTGCAAATTGAGCCGCTTGATCATGTCCTTCTTCGCGGCGTCGTAATCGTATCCAGGAGTAATCGTGTGGCCATCCACGCCGAGATCAGAAAGATAATCGAACATCTGCTCGATCTCCTCCATATCGGTTTCCTTGTAGATCGTCGTATTGGTCGCGACTTGGTAGCCGAGCAGCTTTGCCATTTTGATTGCAAGGATGCATTCCTTGAACACGCCTTCGCGCTCCACAATGAGATCATGCGTACGCTCGAGGCCATCGAGGTGCACGTTCCAGTACATCCAACCTGTCGGTCCGATCGTTGGCTTGGCCGCATCCTTTGGACCTTTTCGAATTTCGACTGCGTCTTTCTCGGTGATCAGACCTGCCCCAAGCAACGCCACGATTTTTCCTTCGGCAAACTCCCGTTGAATCGAGAATCGTGATGCAAGCCACTCGCGCATTTTCTTGCGCATGAACATGGCATTTGTGCAGATGTAAACGATCCGCTTCTGCTCGAGCAACCCTTTCACCAAAGCTTCGATATGCGGGTAGATGAGCGGCTCGCCCCCGCAGATTGAGATCATAGGCGCGTCGCACTCTTGCGCCGCGGCGAGGCAATCCTCCAAGCTCATCATGTCTTTAAGCGATGTGGAGTATTCACGAATCCGCCCGCAACCAGTGCACGTCAGGTTGCATGTGTGCAACGGCTCGAGTTGAAGGACCGTGGCGAACCTCTTCGTGCCACGCAATTTATGGCCGATCATATAAGCCGCGATTTTCGCTGTGAGCGGGAGAGGAAATCTCATAGGAGCGAGGATAGTAACGAGGTGTGCCAGCGTGTCAACGACCCGAGTTAGATTGTCAGTTTGCTACTCTGAATCGGGTCTGGCCTCCTGTTTGGATTTAGCTTGCGGCATAGTTACAACATTGTTACCGAACGGCAAAATAAATGCGCGACTGCGAGCAATTTCTGTGGTTCAATAGGTCAGATTACAAGCTCCAGCGTATGAAACAATTATTTGTAGCAGCATTTGCCGCCAGCCTCATCGGCTGCGCAGAACAGCCTTCGCCCCCGGCGGTGACGACCGGTTACACCTACTCCCGTTATTCCACCTCCGCGGAAGTGTGGGGCTATCGAAGCCCCATATACCGGAGTTGGACAACGGCCCAATTGCAGCAGCGTCGCCTCGAACTCTACGGAATGGTTACCCAAACCCAGGACCGCAATGGTGTACCCGCGTACATCTATCACGGGCAACCGCTTCCGCAGCAGGACGAGATCAAGGCAATTGAGGTTGAGTTAAATGCACGCTATAAGGCTGGTGATAAAAGCGCAGAGCTAGTTGAATTTTGGCCGCAATCACGACGGCATCCTCCCACCGGCGGGCGTTTAGAATCTTTATAAGGTCAAAGTTTAAGTGACGTCCAAGCGGCGTTCGCGCCGGTCAAACGGCGTGCCAGCCACGTCGGATCAGGCTGATGGCAATCGCGGCAAGAAGAAGCGCGATTATTTTCGAGACACCGCGTAAACCCTGTCTACCCATCCAGCGCGTAAACAGGTCGGCATTACAAAACGCGATCGCGACCAGCGCGAGGTTTACCAGCAGCGAGATAAGCGTAAAGACGAGGCCGACCGTATCCACCAAAATCAGCAGCGCGGTCAGCAGCGCTGGCCCCGCGATCAGCGGCATGCCGAGCGGAACGACGCCGAACTCGTCGCTGCCGGCGCGATCTTGCGCCCCAAGGCCGAGCAATTCACGCCCTGCCAAACCGAGCAGAATCAGACCACCAGCAACTTGAAAATCGGCCACCGTAATCCCAAGCGCAGCAAAAATAGCTTTCCCGAGAAAAATAAATCCGATCGCCACGCAAAGGGCGGTGAAGATTCCGAGAAAAGCCTGTTGTTTTCGATGCTCGCGCGAGGCGTTTGTCCCGAGTCCCATGAACACTGCCACGAGTCCAATCGGATCAATCGCGACAAAGATCGGAATAAAAGCGAGGAAAAACTTTTCAATCATGGCGGCGGATGGCGTGTTTTCGCTTTACCGAAGAAACCTTCTACACAATGTTCGCTCTCTCCATCAATCAAACCTTTCCAAATGAAAAACTTGTGGTTGTCGATTTTGCTCTCCACCATGGTTGTCGATTTCTCCGCCGCCGAATCAAAATCGGTCGATGATTTTCGCGTTGCGGCTGCGAAAGCGAACGCCGTGTTCACGATCCCCGACTGGGAGCAAACGCCGCAAGCAGTCGAGTCCGCCATGAAGGAAGCGATCGCGAAAGCGAACAAGGCGCTCGACCAAATTGGAGCCCAGGATTTGGGCAAGGTGACCTTTAAGAGTACCGTGGTTGCGCTCGACGATCTCACTTATCAAGCCGGACTTGGGGCGAACAAAGCAACGATCATCAAAGAGACGAACACGAATCCCGCGATGCGTAGCGCGGCGGAGAACGCGGTAAAGGCTTTTCAAGAATGGGCGGTCGGGATTGATTATCGCGAAGACGTTTACAAGGCGATCAAAGCTTTCGCGGACACGCATCCGAAGCTCTCCGGCGAAGACGAAAAGCTGTTCAGCGAAACGTTGCGCGATTATCGGCGCGCGGGTTTGGATCTGCCTGCAGATCAGCGCAAGGAGGTCGAACAGCTTCGCAAGGAGCTATCCAAATTAGGAACGGATTTCGACACGAATATTGTTAAGGCAAGCGCTCCAGTCATGTTCACAAAGGCCGATTTGGATGGCCTGCCTGACAGTTTCTTCGCCTCGCCTCGCATCAAGACCGGAGACGATGCCTGCACCGTAATGGCAAATGTTACTTGGCAATTTAATACTGTAGAGGAAAACGCGAAGAGCGAAGCAACGCGCAAGCAACTTTACGTGATTCGGGAAACGCTCGCTAAAGACGTAAACGTATCCGTTCTCAATCAAATGCTTGCGCTTCGCAACAAGATCGCTTTGCGACTGGGTTATAAATCGTGGGATGATTTCCAAACCGAGGTCAAAATGGCTAAGACCGGGGCGAATGCCGAAAAATATATTAACGATTTGGTTGCAGGAATTCAGCCGAAATTCGACAGCGAAGTCGCGGAATTACAAAAGTTGAAAGCCGCCGATACGAATGATCCCAACGCAAAGATCGAGGTATGGGACTGGCGCTACTACAGTAACCAGCGGAATAAGCAAAAATACGCCGTCGATAAGGAAGCCCTGCGTGCGTACTTCCCGTTCCAAAAAGTGCTCGACGGGATGTTCAATATTTATCAGAGCATTTTCGGCCTGAAGTTTGAAAAGATCACTGCGCCTTACAAGTGGATCGATGATCTTCAGCTTTATCTCGTAACCGATTCCGCAACCGGTGAGCCGCTCGGCATGTTTTATCTCGATATGTTTCCGCGCGAAGGCAAGTTCAACCACTTTGCACAGTTCGATATCATCAGTGGCAAACTGTTGCCGGATGGAAAATATCAGCGGCCAACAGTGGCCTTGCTCTGCAATTTCCCGCCAGCGACTGCGGACAAGCCATCTTTGCTGACACATACCGACGTGGAAACATTGTTTCACGAATTTGGTCACGCTTTGCATTCGATCGTTACCCGCGCGAAGTATGGCCGCTTCGTCGGGACTCATGTTCCCGGTGACTTTGTCGAAGCGCCGTCGCAGATGCTGCAAAACTGGGTTTGGGACAAAAAGGTGCTCGACACTTTTGCGGCAGATTACCACGATCCGTCGAAAAAAATTCCGGCGGAGATCATTAAAAAAATGAATGACGCCAAGCTCGCCAACGCGGGTGTTTTCTATCGACGCCAGTTCGCATTCGCGTCGCTCGATCTCGCGCTGCACGAGCAGCACCCGGAAAATGACACTTACGACTGCGTGGCGATTTCGAATCCGATTCTGGAAAAGGTTTTTCTGCCAATCGATCCTAGCACGACGTTCGTTTCCTATTTTGGTCACTTGAATGGATACGATGCCGGGTATTACGGCTATGCTTGGGCCGACGCGATAGCCGCCGATATGGCCACCGTCTTTGAGAAAGCGAAGAATGGTTACCTCGACAAGCAAGCCGGTTTGCGATTGCGTCGCGAAATTTACGAGCCGGGCGATTCGCGCGATGTCAACGTCTCGATCGAAAAATTCCTCGGCCGGAAACAATCGATCCAACCATTCCTGAAAAAGATCGGCATCGGACCAGAGGAGAAAAAGAAAGGGTCCGCCGGGCCCTCGCAGGAAAGCCGCTAAAAGTTCGCTAAAGACGACACAGATTCAGAATCCATCTGCCTATCTGTGAAAATCTGTGTCAATCCTTGGCTAGGCTTTCTTCTGTTTTGTCGCGCTCAAATCTAACATTACGACTGCATGACATCTTCTCACCCGCAGGCGTGCCAACAATTATCAGTTCTCGCTAATTAGCACTTTACCGTGGAAGCGTGCAGCACTTGCTCTATCCCGGGCTATTTGATTGTGATGCCAAGAGATTCTGTCGAGTCGCTGTCGCAGATGAATCCCGCAGCTCTCGCATCGCTCGGGCCGACGTTCGCAGTCACCACGGCTGCAATCCAAGCGGTCGTTCGACCACAGCGGGTTTATTGCACTATGTTCTCCGAGCAGACACGCGTTGTTCACTTTCACCTTTTTCCGCGAACGGAATGGCTAACGGCCAAATATTTTGCTGCTCATTCGCATGATACCGAGGTTTCGGGCCCGCGACTGATGGATTGGGCACGGCAAACGTTTCAGACGCCAATTACCGGCATGGACAGGGATGAGATATTGGAAAAGATTCGAGCCAGTCTCACGCCTACTCCAATTGAGCCATAGCATGGTGTGAAAATCACGGTCACTGAATTGCCCTTTAATAGCCTTCTTGGCATTCGCCCCGCCGGCGACTCTGCGCATCTACTGGAACTGCCATCAGGCAGTCTCTATCTCAATCATCTCGGCACAGCTCATGCGGGCACTCAACTCACGCTCGCTGAGGCATCCAGCGGTGAGTTTTTGCTCAGACATTTCGGTTCCTCTGATAGCGTTATCCCGACCGTGCGCCGCGTGGAAACGAAATTCCGTAAGCCCGCAAATGGCAGCATCATGTCCACCGCGAGTGCCGCGCCTGCATGTCTCGCTCGGCTCGACGTAGAGCTTTCGTCGAAAGGCCGTTCGATCATTCCAATTACAGTAGAGATATACGACGAATCCGGTGCACACACGCATTCTGCGACGTTTGACTGGTTTATCCAGCTTGAGAAAAAAATCTGACCAAGCTTAGGCCCACTGCCACTTCTCAATTTATGCGAGCAGAGCCGAATGCCTACTCTCGTCGGTGGTTTTAGTTCTTCCACATCGGTATTGGCGAGGCTCGCACGACGCAAGAGACAGCGTTCGTCTGCCGTTGCGCTCCCTTGGCACATTTCTGCAAACTTGTAGATGTGTGTTGCGGCATGGGACGACACGGTCGGGCTCTTTCTGGCCGCGGCTACTCGGGGATCGGCATCGACCGCGATCGTAATGCCATCGCGAAAGCTCGCGCGCTAGCTGGCGGCCCAAGCTACGTGAACAGGGATATTCGCGACTACCGACCGGAATCCAGCGCGTTCGATGTCGCTATCATCATGTCTCAGAGCTTCGGCTATTTCGATCCGACAACAAATCGGGACGTGCTTGGACGGCTTGCAGCTGGACTGCGTGAAGGCGGTCGTATCATTCTCGATTTGTGGAGCCCGGCGTTTTTTGCCGCTCATCAGGGCGAGCGCGAGTTCAAGGTACCTAGCGGAGCAGTTTGAGAGGCCAAACGTGTAGGAGGCGACCGGCTCTTCGTGCACCTCGATTACCCGGATGGTGGTCAGGAACAGTTCGAATGGCAGTTATTCTCGCCGGCCCAAATGATTTCAATGGCAGAGTTAGTCGGTTTAACGCGGTTAGTCGCGTGCACAGATTTTGATGAGACGACTTTCCCGTCTCCCACTAATCCCCGCGTCCAATTCCTTTTCGAGCGCTCCGGCGCATCACGAGCAAACATCGGCCATTTGTGACCATCGAGTATCTCGCTGATCGTCGTGAGTTCATCACACGCGTACTTGGCTTCATGAGGGCCGATATATGAAAAACGCGTTTCGCCTTTTCGTTGGAATCCTTCTCACCGGTGCGATGTCGTGCCTGGCGGTCGATCAATTGGCATTACGTCTGCAGCCGGCGTTAGAGGCGATCACGCCGGACGGGTTGCTTGCGCACATCAAGATTCTCGCGTCGGATCAATTCGAAGGCCGCGCGCCGGGAACAAAAGGCGAGGAGCTGTCCGTCAAGTACATCACTGATCAGTTCAAACAGACTGGGTTGAAGCCGGGAAATCCAGACGGGACTTACATCCAGGAAGTCCCTCTGGCTGGGATCAAGAGCGAGCCGCGAATGTCATTTACGATTGGCGACAAAACCACTGAGCTGAAAATATCCCGATGATTTCATTACGTCATCGGCGCGTCTCCAACCAGAGATCAAGATCACTGATTCAGACGTGGTCTTTGTTGGATACGGTATCGTCGCGCCCGATTACGGGTGGGACGATTACAAAGATGTCGATTTGCGCGGCAAGACGTTGCTGATGCTGATCGGCGATCCGCTAATTCCCGATCCGAACGATCCGTCAAAGCTCGACGACAAAATGTTTAAGGGAAAGGCGATGACTCATTACGGGCGCTGAATTTACAAATACGAAATTGCCGCACAAAAAGGCGCTGCGACCGCCGTGATCATTCACGAGACTGGACCGGCCGGCTATCCCTATTCAGTCGTGAAAACAAGCTGGGCCAAAGAGAATTATTAGATAGATGCGCCAAACAAAAACATGGACGCGGTCGAGGCGCGCTCCTGGATCACACTCGATGCCGCGAAGAAATTGCTGGCCGATTGCGGCCAGGATTTTGACGCGCTGAAGAAGTCGGCGATCACAAAAGAGTTCCGGCCGGTGACATTGAATGCCAAAGACAACATCGACATCAAACAACAGCTTCGCGCATTTAAATCGCACAACGTCATCGGCAAACTCGACGGGAGCGATCCGAAATTGCAGGATGAATACGTCATCTACACAGCGCACTGGGACCATCTCGGGTGTAATCCCGAATTGCAAGGCGATCAGATTTTTAATGGCGCAATCGATAACGCGTCCGGTGTCGCCTCTCTTATCCAGCTCGCAGCAGCGTTTACAAAAGTAAATCCGCCGACGAAATGCTCGGACTTGTTTATGGCAACAACCGCCGAAGAGGCCGGGCTTCTCGTCGCGAAATTCTACGCAGAACATCCGCTTTACCCGCTGGAGAAAACTTTGGCCGACATCAACATTGACACCGTGAATCCATGGGGCAAAACGCGCGACATCGAAAACCTGAGCGATAATAATTCAACGCTCGACGATCTGCTGGCCGCAACTGCGAAACGGAACGGACGGGTGATGACACCGAACAGCCAGCCGGAAAAAGGCGGTTCTTATCGGGCCGATCATTCTGAATTCTCGAAGCGCGGCCTGCCCGCGCTTTATACTGCCGGCGGCAAGGATTTCATCGGCAAGCCGGTCGATTTCGGACAACAAAAGAAAGACGATTACACCGCGCATCATTACGATCGGGTTTCGGACGAAATTGATCCAAGCTGGGATCTCTCCGGCGTGGTCCAGGATATTCAACTTCTATTCGAGATCGGCTACCAAGTCGCAAATGGTGACAAATTTCCAGAATGGAAACCGGGCGCCGAATTCAAGGTGAAACGAGATTGTAATGTTCAAAAAGTAGTCCCTATAGACCGATGAGCGTTCCACTCGCAATTGTATTGCTCACGTTCTTAGCAGCGTGTGACGCGATATACGGCGTGAGTCGCCGCGCGAAGGTCGGTTTTATGCCTGATCCAGCCAAGGTTCGCTCAATCATGCACCGGGTCGCCAGAGTGCATGAAGTGCGATATCAACAAACAGAGGGTGGCAAACCTATCACGCTCGGCGGTGTCCAGTCCCCGACAGTAGTTCACACTTTCTTCTACAGCGGCGATCCAGATGTCGATGGAGTTCTCCAGTTCCAAGTGGATTATCGCAATCGCGTCGAGTACTCACAGACCCTCATTCGGATGTTCGAACCGCCGCCTCAGCAGTGGGTGGACGCGACATTACCCGTGATGAAGCGCATTGAACTCAGGCTTGACACACAGCCTGGTCTCTCGGGACTCGAAAATTCCGTCGTGCAGTATTGTGTTTGAGTCGTGTGTCGCTAAAGGCTAACCAGACAACGCCGCCAGCGGCTCCGGCCCAATCCGCTTGATGTTGAGCTAGCAAAGAACTCAGTTGCAATGCGGCGGATTAGATGGTTGAATCGCGGCTCGCGAATCTGAAAATCTGAATGGGCTCGCTCAAGAAAAGACGCAAAGCGAAAATTGCAAAGCACAAGCGCCGCAAGCGCATGAGGCAAAGTCGCCATAAGAAGCGCCTCCGCTACAAAGCATAACCTGTTGCCACCCCTGATTCGTTTGGGCTCGCGTGCGCTGGTTTGCGGAGGATGGCGCCAAAAGCTAGAATCGGAAGTATGAGGGAGCAGGTAAGACACGGCGTTTCGGCGCCGTGGGGTTTCGTTTTCGCGCTCGTTATTTTCGCGTCCACAAACACCGGAATCGCCAAAACTCCGCGCACTTTGGCTCCACCGATCAGACCTGCACCTGCCGGAATAAAACAAATCGGACGTCAAGATGATTCATTCAATCTCAAGCCGCCCGCCGACCTGGGTTTGCGTCCGGAGAACGAACGCAAAGCCGGGGCGCTGGCGCATTTTATCGAAGGAATGACGTTCGAGGAAAACGGCGAGATGGATCAAGCCCTGGAGGCGTATCGCAAAGTGCTCAACGTCGATCCCGGCCAATCTGAACTCGCGTCACGCGTGGCGGCTTTGCTGATACAGCAGGAGGATTTCCCGCAGGCGATTGACATTTTAAAGGATGCGATCAAGGCAAATCCGAACGATGCCGAGCCCTACCGCCAGCTGGCCTTCATCTATGCGAAGTATCTCAAGAAAATGGATCAGGCTATCGATTATGCCAATCGCGCCATCGCGCTCAATCCGCGCGATATAGCGGCTTACCAGCGTCTTGTCGAAATCGAGTTTGCGGCGGGAGAAGAAAAAAAGGCGCTCGACGTTTTGGATCGCGCCGCAAAAGTTCGGAGCGATGACGCGAATTTCTGGACTCGACTGGGGAAACTTTACGCAGCCATTCTTTTCAAACCTGACTCATTGCCGAAATCGGATGAATTGAAACGGGTCAACGAAATTTTCAAAAAAGCAGCGGAACACGCCAACGACGATCCTGCGGCCCTCAAAGACATAGCGGATTACTACGCGTCGTCACAACAACTCAAGGAGGCGATCCCGCTTTATCTTCGCGTGCTGGAACTACAACCAGATGACGCCAACGCGCGGGAAAAACTGGCGACTGGTTTCATTTTGACGAATCAGCGTGGAAAAGCAGTCGAGATGCTCGAGCAAATTATCAAACAGCATCCGGAAAAATATCAGCCGTATGATTTGCTTGCGCAGGTGCTGGACGATGAAGCACGATCGCTTCAGCGCGCAAACCGTCTTGACGAAGCTAAAGCCAAGTTTGCAAAAGTAGCCGCAAACTACGAGCAAAGCCTGCTGATTAATCCCAATCATGCTGGCACATATTTGCGCTTGGCGGAGCTGCTGCTTGGCCCTCTCAAAGATCCGGAGCGCGCAGTGAAAATGCTGGCAGAAGTCCGTCGCCGGTTCCCCGGCGCGCCAGAGATCGTTTACTATCTAGCGATTGCTCAGCGCGAGGCGAAACAAACCCAGCAAGCGGTAGCGACCTTTGAGGAAGCCCTTCACGAAGCGCAAGCCGATCAGGACAATGAAATCGTAAACGCTAAATTCTATTTTAACTATGGCGCAACGGCCGAACAGGCAGGTTTGTATGAAAAAGCGGCGGACTTGCTTCGCAAATCAATTGCACTCGATCCAGCAAACGCGGCGGAAGCGTACAACTACCTTGGTTATATGTGGGCAGATCACAACATGCAACTGGACGAAGCCGAGGAGATGATCAAACGCGCGCTAGAGATTGAACCCAACAACGGCTCTTACCTCGACAGCCTCGGCTGGGCCGAGTTCCGGAAGGGGCAATTCGATCAAGCCCTGGCCGATCTGCTTCGCGCTGCGAAAAGCATGGGCCGTGAAGACCCGGTTGTGTTCGAACACATTGGCGACACTTACTTGAACTTGGATCGCGTGCCAGAGGCATTGGAAGCATGGCAAAAAGCGCTGGCGCTCGATCCGAAAAACAAGAAGCTCGCAGAGAAGATCGAGAGTACCAAGGCGACGATCACCAAAGGGTCGCCAGCAAAGACGAATCCCACCCAGTGATTAAAATGTCGAGCGAGCGCGGCTCTTCTACAAAACTAGAGGGGCGTCTGCCTGTGCACATGAGGGATTATCCGACATCCTGGCAGCGCAAAACGATGTGGGCGGCCCTGACCGCTTTCTTTGTTGTCCTCCTTATCATAATCGTCGGCGCCGTGATCTGGACCGGTGCCAATATCATCAGCTTTCTTCAGCCAATCTTGATTCCGGTCGCCATCGCGATGATTCTTACTTATCTCCTCGATCCGCTGGTGACGAAAGTGTCTAGAGGAACGCTCAGTCGCACCAAAGCGGTCGCTCTTCTCTTCGCGATTGCCTTTTTTGCATTGGGCGGATTGGTTGCCTGGCTCGTCCCAACCATCTCAATCCAAAGCGCAAATTTCGCCAAGGAAGTTCCTGCGTACACAGAAAAAGCGCGCGACCGCATCGTCGATCTTATCTATCGATTCGACCAAACGTTCGGGTTATTTGGCGGAGTACACGGAAAGTCAGCATCGACGAGTTTCACAAACTGGCTGATCGGCCCTGCCTCTCCTTCTCCTCATCCGCAACCAACCGGGAATGTGCCTGCTTCGCCACCCGCGCCGCAGGCGTTCGCGTCACCGAGTGAAACAATAGCGCCTAGTCCATCCAAGCTTTCGACTGCCGAACGCCAACGCATCCAAGCTTACGTAGAAAAACAAATTCCAAATATCCAGCGGGCGCTTCCGACGTTGACGGAAAAGTTCTGGGGAATTTTGAAGAAAAGCATCGGTGGATTTCTCGGGGTAACAGGGTTTTTGCTCAGCCTTATTCTGGTTCCGATCTATTTATTTTTCTTGCTAACCGAAAAGCCGCGCATCGAAGAGAGATGGAAAGATTACCTGCCGCTGCGCGCGTCGCCCCTTAAGGACGAAGTCGCGGAAACATTGTCAGAGATCAATAAGTACATCACCGCTTATTTTCGGGGACAGCTGCTTGTTTGTTTGGTGGATGGCATCCTCATCGGTACCGCTCTAACGCTTATCGGGCTCAATTTTGCGCCCCTGATTGGTCTGCTCGTCGTCATCCTTACGATGGTCCCGTACATCGGGATAATCGTTTGCTGGGTGCCAGCCGTTCTTATTGCCGCTTTTCAATGGGGTGATTGGCTGCACCCGATTGGTGTAACGCTGATTTTCATCGTGATACAAAATCTCGAAGGTATCTTCTACGCCCCGCGTATTGTTGGAAATTATGTCGGCTTGCATCCAATGACAGTGATCGTGTCGATCTTTGTCTGGGGCCTCATCATCGGCGGAGTGCTCGGCCCCCTCCTGGCCGTGCCGTTGACAGCAACCATCAAGGTTTTGCTGGGGCGATACGTCTGGGGACGTCGTTTGAGGGAGGAGGTTGCGGAATCGATCGAGGATCTTTCTGTGGTCGAAAAATCCGAGGCGGCGACACAACCTTAAAAAGCCTGCAGTTGGGCGATTCGGCCCGTGCGGAGTCATAATTCTTGCCGCGCGCCACGAGATAGGACACGAAAATGGCGGAAAAAATCAAAGACGCCGGGCACGGAAGAACTGGCCAGATATTTCCCGCTCTTGGGTCCTTCTTTCAGCGACAACTCTGGCCGACCCGTCTCGCCCTTTTAGTTGCTGCATTCGTAGTGGCTATTCTCCTGGGCGTTGCTTTCCTTAGTCACAGCTCAAAACTGTATAGGGACTGGCGCCAAAACCGTCTGCTGCGTCTGGCAGCCTCGATGCTGCAGGAGGAAAAATTTAACGAAGCAGCGGAGACTGCACGAGAGGTCGTGAGGCTGGATCCTGACTCTCTACCGGCGTATTACATTCTGGCGGAAGCATCGGAAAAGCAAAACCTTGAGGAAGCCGTCTCGTGGCGCGCACAAATCACTCGATTGCTTCCAAAGGATCCAGACAGTCAACTTAATCTGGCCTCAGCGGCCTTGCGCTTTGGAAAGCTCGATCTCGCGCGAAAAGCGCTCGACCAAGTTACCCCCAGCGATCGCGACAGAGCCGCTTTTCACGTGGTTGCAGGTTGGCTGGCCCGCGCGGAAGGAAATTTCGCCGAGCAGGAAGAGCAATTCGCTGCCGCCGTTAAAAAAGAGCCTGGGAACGATCTGTACCAGTTCAATCTCGCGGCACTGCAAATCCAGTCCAGCGATCCGCAAAGGAGCGCAAGAGCACGTGACACGCTCGATCGACTCAGCAAACTCGCTCCCTTCCGCAGTGGCGCGTTGCGCGCGTTGCTTAATGACGCTGTGGCACGCAATGACTCGACTGCGGGGGATAACTTCGCGCAACAGCTCCAAATGTCGCAGGAGGTCACATTCGGCGATTACCTTCTCTGCCTGAACTTTTATCGAAAGCTCGATGAGAAGAAGTTTCGTCTTTTGCTGGAAAGAGTGAAGCCATTTGCTGTGCGCAATCCGTCGGACCTGGCATCGCTTATGAACTGGATGAACGAAAACGGACTCGCCGCTGACGTTGTAAAGTGGATCGATAAGCTATCACCAGACAAACTTGGTTCTCCGCCCGCTTCCATCGCAGTTGCAGATGCATATGCAAACGTAAGAAATTGGTCGCGCCTGAAACGCTGGGCGCACGTCGGAGCATGGGGGGAATCTGAATACCTGCGCCTTGCATATCAGGCAATCGCGGTTCGACGATCACACCAAAACGCGGCCGACACGGAATTCGAGACGCTTTGGCGCTCCGCTGAAGAAGCGACGAACGAACAACCGAAGCGCGACCTTGATTTGGCACGCCTCGCTTCGAAATGGAACCTCGAGAAAGAATCCGAACAACTTTGGCTGCGCGTAGCGAAGAATCCGCCGATGCGGCGCGAGGCATTCGACGCGCTTCGCCGCCTTTATCGCGCAAACAACAATCTCGAAAAACTCTATGACATTCTCCAGCGCCTGCACGAAAGCTCCCCCAACGAGGCACCAATCACCGCAGATCTCGCACGACTTGGCCTCAACATCGACCAAAATACAAAACAGTCGTACGATCTTGCCAAAGAGGCCTACGACCGCGCGCCGAGCGAACTCAATTGCGCCGTGACTTACGCGTTTTCCCTCTCTCGTCTTGGCCGCAGCGCCGAGGGCCTGGAGACTATACAAAAATTGCCAACCGATCAATTACACGATCCGCACGCTGCTGTTTACGTGGCGCTCTTGCTGCTCGAGGCAAACCAAACCGACGCTGCAAGGGAGTACATTGAGACAACTGACGATTCGAAAATTTACTTAGAAGAAAAAAAACTCCTCGACGAAGCCAGAACCAAACTCGCCACCGCTTCCGCAACTTCATCGCCGCCAGTTTCACCCGCGCCTGCCGAGCCGACTCCGACCCCAACCTCGACTCCAAGTTCGACATCAACTCCGCCTTTGTTGTAGCCGCTCCGCTGTGCGAAGAACGGCGCTGAGGTGTTTTGGAACACGCGCCACGCGTTTCATAGAGAGGCGGCTGCAGTCGTTCCGCTTCCTGCCGCGCCGAACCCGCGCGATCAAATAGTTACCTGCGCAACGATTTCGTCGCGATACCGCGCCAAGCCTCCACGTCGGCGCGGTTACGCGTGGGCAAAGCGCAGCGGACAGCTTTAATTGAGTCGAAAATTACTTCCGAAAACGGCAACTGGATTGACAGCGCCAAGCGACGCCGTTCCAGAATGGGCATCTTCTTGTAGAGCAAGCTTAGGTGCGGTTTGAGCTGGTAATCGGATGAATTTTGCACATCACTACGAATGATTTTATTCAGTCGCCGCAATTGTTTGTTCAGCGCAAGTTGGACGAAAAGGGTTTTGGTAAATTCGCCCGAGTGACCCACATCAAGGAGTTTCAACTCGATCGGCTCGCAAACAAACGCGGCTTGCGAGGTTGCTTTTTCGGCGGCTTCCGCATGATTTGATCCGACGTGTATTGTAACGTGCGGCTCGAAAACGGGCGCGTCATACTGCCGCGCAAGATCACAAATCATGTTTTCAAAGAAGGTATGCGCCGGGTCTGCCGGAGTGAGCCAATAAGCAATGGCAGTATGCGTCCTCGGAAGCTCATGGTTCATTGAATTCGATCCCGAAAAGAAGAATAGCGAACCGCTTCAATACAATCCACCTTCGGCTTTGCTTGCTCGCTCCAACATTTTAACTTTTCGACGAATCACCGACTGAGATTTTGATTGAAAGGGCGAATCGTTCGCTACCTTCCTCTCGTGCCCACAAATGTTCTCGGGAGTGAACTTAGATGCTGTTGTCGAGATCCGATGACCGGATTCTATCGCGACGGATTTTGTCGCACCGGGCCAGAAGATGTTGGGCTGCACACGGTTTGCGTAAAAGTCACTGAGGAATTTCTCGATTTTTCCGTGCTCGACGGGAACGATCTGGTCACGCCACGCCCGGAATGGGGATTTCCCGGGCTGAACCCGGGCGACAAATGGTGTGTGTGCGTCACGCGCTGGAAGGCAGCGCTCGACCACAATCGCGCAGCCCCCGTCGATCTTGAAGCGACTCATTCCTCCGCGCTCGAGTTCGTCACGCTGGAAGAACTAAAAGCCCACGCGCTGAAGAGCTGATTTTGTAGCGGCAGTCGCTGACTGTCGCACTTGTTTTCTAACGACACGCCCATCGGGCATTGCTCATCCTCATCGAAGGCAAGCGACGGTCAGAGACCGCCGCTACACCTATTCCTTCTGGAAAAAGGATTGAATCGCGCTCAGGTTGTCGCCGAATTGAAACTGCCGTTTAGTCTTTTTCTGGCGCTACGGTACTTGAAACCGAAGCGGACATTTCTCTCCATCATCACATTGATTTCTGTGCTCGGTGTGATGCTCGGCGTGACGGTGCTGATTCTCGTGATTTCGGTCATGACCGGGTTCGACCGCGAGCTGCGCCAGAAAGTGATCGATTTCGATGCGCACATTCTCGTGAGCACAGAAGACGTCTTGCGCGACTGGCGAACGCTCAAAGCGAAAATCGACAATACGGAGGGCGTCGTCGCGACGGCTCCCTACATCCAGGGGCCGGTGATCGTGGAATTTCAAAACCGGCGGCTCGCTCCGCTGATTCGCGGCGTTGATCCCGCGCAGGAAGAAAGGGTCATTCCCCTGACAAAGTTCATCAAATACGGCAAGCTCGATCTGGAAGGCGACTCGACCGTACTTGGCGTTGAGCTCGCGCGTAAATTGCAGATTCACGTCGGTGACAAACTGACGGTCTATTCGCCGGGCAATCTCGGCCAGATTCTCGATTCCATCAAAAAACTCGAGAACGCGAAAGGCGAGGGAAAAAAAGCAGTGGACGAGTTGCGCGATGTGATCCTGCCGAAGGAACTGACGGTTACCGGTATTTTTGAAACCGGTCACTATCTGCACGACTCTGAATTTCTTCTCGTGCCGATTTACGTCGGCCAAGAGTTATACGGCCTGGGTGACGCGTTGCACGGCATTACAGTAAGGACAGACAATCCGTACAATGCCGAGCGGGTAAAACAAGGGATCCAACAATTTCTCGAGCCTCCCGAATACGCGCAGACCTGGATCGACATGAATCATCAGTTTTTCGAAGCGGTGCGGCTCGAGCGCACGGTGATGTTTTTCCTCTTGTTCTTCATCGTGGTCGTCGCGGCATTCGGAATCATGAGCACGCTGATCACAGTGACAGTGCAAAAGCGGCGCGAGATCGGAATCATGAAAGCGCTCGGCGCCAACATTGCGCAAATCATCTGGGTCTTTCTTGGCCAGGGAACAGTCGTCGGCCTCTTCGGCACTCTTACGGGGCTTGCGCTCGGGATGACGTTGATCCGCTACCGCAACCAATTCAGCCATTGGCTTGCATCGACACTGCACATCGAGATTTTTCCGCGCGAGGTCTATCAGTTTTCGGCGATCCCAGCGGAAGTTATCCCGAGAGATGTTGCCATCATCTGCATCAGCGCATTTTTTATCTGCTCACTGGCCGCTTTGATTCCCGCTTACTTTGCGGCACGCCTCGATCCGGTTAAAGCGCTGCGCTACGAGTGAAGTTGTGGAGGCGCTTGCGCCAAGCGCTGCCTCTAGTTCGGCATTTGACACAAACGCCCTACAAGTTCGTCAGGAAGGTCACGAGCGCGCGAAATGCATAATCATATCCCTCCGGCCATTCGCTTTGGCGCGGGCCGGCCACATTGAGCATGTCGATCTTGTGCTTGCGGACAAGGTCGGCAATCGACCTCGCAGATTTTTCGGCGGAAATCTTTGACGCGTCGATCAATTGATGCGGCTGCTGTTGTTCAACGCAGAAGCGAACCGTTTGTTCAGTGCCACCGCTCAATTTGGCGGAGTAAATAATGACGGTTCCATCGGAGTCTTTTACGTTTTGTAACGTGCGCTCAGTGAATCCGCCATGTTCCAATTCCCTGACCGGATAGCGATCCGGAATTCGGCCAACTTCATCGAGGCGCCCAGCCGGACACCACCCACCACAGTCGATTCCATTTTTCAGTGCAACGTCGAGAGCTGCGCGATCCACGCCTGTTTGTCCGCCGGAAATTATTTTCACCTGCCTCTCGGCGCGTTTAGTCACCGGTCGGAACAATGTCGGCGCGCTCGACCATCAAAATCACCGTTCGTTCAGGCGCGCGTGTGCGATGGCGCACACCTTTGGTCACGACGAAGCCCTGCTTCGGCGCGAGATCGACTACGCGATCTTCGAGATCGATCAGGAAATGTCCGTCGAGAACGAAAAAGAATTCATCGATGTCTTTGTGTTCGTGCCAGTGATATTCGCCCTGAATCACCGCCAGCCTAACGACAGAATCGTTTACCTTGCAAAGCGTCTGGTTGTACCACTTGTCCGTGCAGGCATCGGTCAATTTCTGCACATCGATTAATTCAAGCGGCCCGCACAGAATGTTGAGGCAAGTTTTGTACGGAAACTCCTGCGCAGCTTTGTTCGGGTTCATGATTCCTTCTATTCTTCGCCGTCGAAATAATCAGTTTCCTTACGCTTTACGACGACGCGATCCGCAGCTGATGACTTGTTCACTTTCCACTTCCCGCTGTCCGGGTAGTAAGCCGATTCGCCGATCGGATTATCCGCGATCACATAATAGATGAAGTCTTCCTGGCTAGAGTTGCTCAGTTGATGTGGTTCGTCAGGCCCGAAAATGAACGCGTCGCCAGGCACAACCTCAGTCGTGCCATCTTTGTGACGAACGCTTCCTTTGCCGGAAAAGACCAAGTAAAGCTCCCATTGCGCGGAGTGCGCGTGGTACGGGAAATTATGCTTGCCAGGCGGCACGCGATTCCATTCCAGATCGAATGGGTGACGTTTGGACAAATCGAGAGAGTTCGGATCGCGTCCGAGCGCTTCAGAGATTCCCTTGAACGAGACAGCATATTTTCCACGTGGCGATTGCCATGACTCTTCTTTGATGTCTTTGATGTTTACTTTACGCATTTCGGATTCGCTGTAGCGGCGGGCGTGTCGCCCGTAGTCTCCGGGGCGCAGCCGACACGGCTGCCTGTATAGAAACAAAAGTTACTCTTCGCCATCGAAATAATCAGTTTCATTCCCCTTCACGATCACTTCTTCAAATCTCTCGTTGACGACTGCCCATTTGCCGCTGTCGGGATAGTAACAGGAATCACCGGTTGCCCCGCCGCTGCGCGGATTATCAGCGATCACGTAATAAACAAAATCTTCATCGCCTGCGTTGATGAGCTGGTGTGCTTCCCCTGGTTGAAAGAAAAACGCATCGCCTGCAGTCACGATTGTCGATCCATCTTTGTCACGAACGCTTCCACGACCGGAGACAACGAGGTAAAGCTCCGACTCAGCCGCGTGTGCATGATACGGACAAAGCGATTTACCTCTCGGAATCCGCACCAGCGCAAGATCGAATGGATGCCGCTTTGCCAGATCCAGCGACTCCGGTTCACGCCCGAGTGCAATCGAGATATTCTTCGATGCCCGGCCAAACTTTCCCTTTGGCGACTTTCGCTCCTGCTCCGGGATCTCTTTGAGATTCACTTTGCGCATATCTCATCAGGGGACATAGGGATCACGCGTTCTGGTTTCTGATGCACTGCAGTCAATGCTTAGCGAGTGCTTTGGTTTTGGCGACATCCCTCAAGTCTTTCACAACATCAAATACGTAGAGCGACAAGCTTTCATCTTTGAGCTGAAGCGCGATGTTAATCGCGGCCAGCAGGTCTGAACCAGGTTCGCTTTGATTCTTATGCTCTAACTTGAGAACAGTTCCATAGGATATTGAGTCTGCACTTTCTTCAACCACTCCGAGTGGGACGCGCCATTTAAGTTCAAAGAGACTCGGCGATTCGGAGTGATCCGCAACAGTGCCTTGCTGCGAGCGGGCGTATGCTTGAAATCCGCGAACTTTTCGCTCGACAAGGTTCGGACTGCGCGCTGAGCGATCAGATAGCGGCTGAATCCTTTGTGCTTCCCCTCCTTATATTTTGCCATTCTGCGTTTGTAACGAAATACGCGATTGTTTGGACACTTAGTGGATAGCCTAGCGTGAGCATCACGCACAATTGAAAATCGCGTGAGCACACATCGTTATAACCGCAGCGGGGCGAAGTCGATTGAGCTACGCCCGCGTGAGTCGCGGAACGACTCACAATGCTGTGCTCCAAGCAGCGAGAAAGCAGCGAACACGAGAAGCGCTACGCAACAAATACACTTCATAACAGGCTGGCCATCTTTACAGCTTCTGTTTCCTCGGCAATCTTTGTTTGAGTTTCTCGACTGGTTCAAATGAGTCGTCGAGTTTCTCAATACGGGCGATTACTTTATCGGAGCGGAATTTCAAGGCCTCGGCTTTCTTGTTTTTCAGGCAGTGCTCAACTTCTTCCCAAGTGACCGGCGTTGAAACGGTCGGCTCTTGCCTGGCGCGAAGCGAATAGACGCAGATGGTGGTCTTGTGTTCGTCGTTCTGGCTCCAATCGACGAAGACTTTTCCTTTACGCACCGCTTTGGACATGTTCGACGTGACAAGATCGGCGTGCTCGCCTTCCAGATGCTGAGCGAGCGCGCGCGACAAATCCTTGGTCTGATCGTACGTCACCGACGTGTTCAGTGGCACATAAACCTGCAGACCTTTTGAGCCGCTCGTTTTCGCCAAGCTCTTTAATTTCATACGCGCAAGCAAATCCCGCAGCCAAAGGCCGACCTGGCAGCATTGGACAATATCGGCCGGCGCGCCTGGATCGAGATCGAACACCATCATCGTCGGGCGTCCGATGTTGTTTTTTCGTGAGAGCGACGTGTGCAGCTCGAGATCGGCGAGGTTCGCCGCCCAAACTAGTGTGGCCAAATCCTGTACGAGACAATAATTCATCATGCGATTGTTGCTTTCGCTCCAAACCTTGGCGGTTTGCACCCATTTCGGCCGGTGCGACGGGCAATTCTTTTCGTAGAAAAACTCCCCTTCGACGCCATCGGGATAGCGCTTCATGGTGAGCGGCCGATCTTTCAGATGCGGCAAGAGCACCGGCCCGACCTGAATGTAGTAATCGATCACGTGCCCTTTGGTGAATCCGACTTTCGGATAAAGCACCTTGTCCAGATTCGACACCTGAATCTTGCGGTCCTCAACGATTAGTTCGGCCTTATTCGGCATGGTTGGAATTTCTTAGCCACAGAGTCACACAGATTTTCACCCATAAAATCCGATTTTTTCCGATCTGTTTTCCATCGGTGCTTATCGGTGACCGAGTAATAACTGGCAAGAGTGAGAAATTTCTCGGCTTCGCTCGGAATGACAAATCAGGCGAAGAAGCGCTCGGGGGATAGCATGGGCTGCGGTTTGCAAATGCGGGCGACACAATGCTCCCAGCTCTCATGACCGCTCAGGATTTCGATTTCGACACGCAGAAAACAAATCGGCACCTTCACGTCCGCTTCCGGCAAATGGGGCATGCGCACAGCGTCCTTTTCCGTCGTAACGATCATCGCCAGATCGCGCCGAATACAACGATTGATGAAGGTCGTTAGCTCGGCCTCGGTATAGTAATGATGGTCAATGTAGCTTTTTGCAAGATCGAGATGCGCTCCGAGTTTTCTTAAAGCGCCTTCGAAGCTTTCGGGCGCGGCGATGCCGCAAATCGAGCCGATAAACGTGTCGCGCAAGCGATAGAGCGCCAAGCGTTCGCCGGTGAAAACATTCTGAAGATAGAGCGGCTTATGCGCGCACTCGATGATCTCGGCAGTGCGATTATAACGCCGGATGCGTCGGATGAGCGCCCCATTAGACTCTCCCGTATTTTTAGTGATAAAGATATAGCTCGCGCGCCGCAGATTTCGTGGAGCCTCGCGCAGTGTGCCGCGGGGGAGCAGGAATTCATTGCCAAAGGGTGCTTGTCGATCCACCAGCACGATATCCAGGCGATGTTTGAGATGCAGATATTGCAAGCCATCGTCAAGCAAGAGTGTGTCAACTTTCCATTTGTCGATGGCAAAGAGACCGCTCTTTACGCGATCTTTATCCACGAGCACGACCACGTCTTTCAGATTGTGCGCCAACATGTAAGGTTCGTCACCCGCAGTACGTGAATCGAGCAGCAGGGTTTTGCCGTCGGACACGATCCTTGGTGGGTCGACAATGTTTCCGCGTAGCCGATCCAGCCAACTTCGTTTTCGCGGAACGCTTTTGTAGCCACGGCTCAAAATAGCAACCTTTCGTCCACCGGCTTGTAAGGCGCGCGCAAATTTCTCGACGATTGGCGTCTTGCCCGTGCCCCCAACGGTGAGGTTGCCCACACTTATGACGAGACAACCAAGCGCCCGCTCGCGGAAAATTCTTTTTCTGTAAAAGTAGAGACGAAGCTGAACAAGACGTTCGTAAACAAACGACAACGCATAGAGGATTGCACGCAACGCGGTGGCGCGAATCCCGCGGCGGCGCTCCAGCACAACGTCGATACCAAACTGCTCTAAATTTTCAAGGCGACGGCCCATGGGGATGTTCTGACGTTTTACGTTTTGATCTGGGCGCCGTTGTTATCGGCAGTCGTAATGATCGTTCGAAAAGACGTCGATCCCGCGGAGCGCTTCATGGCAGCGGCCACTTTGTTTCGATCTTGCAACGTGATCGCGCAGATGGTCGACCCGCTGCCGCTGAGGAAGGCGCCGAGCGCGCCGGCTTTTTCCGCGGTGGCGATCACGCGCGGGAGGAACGGAATCAGATTTTTCCGGTACGGCTGATGCAGATGATCCGCGAAAGCGCCGCGCAAATTACGATAATTGCCCGACGCGAACGCGGCTGTAATCGCACATGCATTTGCACAATTTTCCACGGCAGCGGCACGCACAATTCGTGGCGGCAAAATCCGTCTCGCCCTAGATGTTTTAATTTCGAAATCTGGAATCAAAAGAACGAAAGATAACAGCCCTGAAACGTCGAAGCGCTGGACAGTCTGGCCCCGCACAACAGTGAACCCGCCAAAAACTGCCGGCGCGGCGTTGTCAGGATGTCCTTCCAACCGGGCGCATAGTTGAAAGATCGACAGGGGCTCAACGAGATTGCCAGTTAGAGCATTCAAAGCGTGCAAGACGCCCAGTCGCAGCGTGACGCTGCTCCCTAAACCGCGTGAAGGAGGAACATTGCCTGTGATTGATACGGAAAATGAAAAAGGCGCGCGCCGAGTATGATGAAAGAACAAATCTGCTGCCTGGCCGACAACAGTATGCGGCCGAGATTTTATGCTTCTAGTCACGGTGACGTCGTTATAGATGCGCAGCGCGACACCGAGACAATCAAAGCCGGGGCCGAGATTGGAGGTGCTTGCCGGAACGCGAACGGTAACGTGTTGCATAGGTCAGCAGTCGTGTTGGGTGCGCAACGACGCCTTACGATGCGGGAGTGTAGCGACGCCCCGACTGAGCGGCAACCCATCCGTTGCGCAATGCCGATTTTACAAGTACGTCATTAAAGGTCACCGCGACCGATGAGAACCGAATCTAAGTGGATCGACGCAGGTTTGCTTCGTGATTTCCAGGCGGAGGGAACGGATGCGCATCGGCTGTGCACGATTGAGGACGGTTGGGTGGAACGTTTCGGGCGGGACGTCCTCATCTCGTTCAAGAGAGTTCCGGGCCGCGAACGTTTGATCCGGGAATTACAGTCGTGGGCGATCAGTGTCCGGTTTGAGTTTGGACGCATTTTCGCCCGGTTCGTCCCTCGCAAAAACGAAGAGCGCGAATCTGCGCGTCTCATATTTGGCGATCCAGCCGAGAATTTGCGGACAATCGCGACCGAGCGACATCTCAAGTTTGGGGTCGACTTCGGGGCGGGGTATTCCGTGGGGTTTTTTGTCGACCAAAGAGAAAACCGGCGCCACGTGCGTCACATTGCGCCAAAGCGGCTTCTGAACTGTTTTGCCTATACCTGCTCCTTTTCTGTTAGCGCCGCTTGTGTGGGAGCGACCACTTGCAATGTCGATCTCTCCAAGAAATCTCTGGCGCGAGGTCGAGAGAATTTTGCGCTCAATAGTCTGCCAACCGTGGATCATCGCTTCATCGCAGACGACGTGATGGCGGTGTTGCCCCGACTTGCGCGCCAGGGAGAGAAATTCGATGCAATCATTCTCGATCCCCCGACCTTTTCGCGGTCACCGGGAGGAAAGGCGTTTCACGTTGAAAATGATTTTGGGAAATTGCTCCTTGATGCCCTCGATCTGGCGCCACGCGACAGCCACCTCCTTCTCTCTACAAATTGCTCGACGCTACGAGAGCATGCGCTGGAAGTAATGGCCCGCTATGGCCTCAAGACTGCACGGCGCGCTGCCACGTTTCATCGACAGCCTCCCCTACCCGATTTTCCACCGGGCACCGGCGCAAGCTCGATTTGGCTGACTTTGCGTTGACAAGATCTATGCGCGCAAGGAACGATCAGAATCCGAATCATTAAGCGACATGGATCATTCATCTGCTGAAGTGTTGGCCGAGTTCCCGGAACGCGGGTTGCATTGGGCGAAAGAACAGTTCGAGACGGTTCTTAGCGAGACTGAGGATTACGTGCGCGAAAAACCAGCAGAGTCTCTGCTGTGCGCGCTTGTAGTTGGCTACATTCTGAATCGATTGCCGGTTGGCCGAATTCTGGGCGGCCTCTTTCGCCTCCTTATCGTCGCGTTGAGACCCGCGATCTTAATTTACGGCGCCACCAAGCTCTATCAGGCGGTGCAGGAAGAAGAATCGTAAAATTGCTAAATCGGTTCGGCGGTTTAACGATTTTACTCTCCTGACGTTTCTCACGCGTCTTCCAGCGTAAAGCCAATCTTCAGTGTCACCTGCCAATGACCAATCTTGCCGTTCTCGATGTATCCGCGGGTCTCCGCCACCTCGAACCAGCGCATGTTGCGTACTGTCTTCTCGGCGCGTACAAGCGCATTTTTTACCGCCTGCTCAAATCCGTCCGGCGAGGAACCAACCAGCTCAATTTTTTTGTAAATATGATCAGACATGTGCCCATTATTTGCCGAGTAAGCTACTGAAAACAATAAAAAGCCGATCCTCGGCTGAACCGAAGACGACACTCGCATCACGCGCTGATTGCTGGGTTGTAGAGAGAAAAGACAATTTGCTTTACAAACGAGACGTTATTTCGGCAGCGTAGGTGTCGTGGCAAAATCCCTTGCGGCCGGTTTGTTGGTTTTATTTGCTCTCGCTTGCGTCCGCGCTCAGGATCAAGAAAGCAAGCTCGTCGATCGCTTGCTCAGGCCGGACACGGCGCTGCGGAATAACGCGCAGAACAAAAAATTCATTGCCGATGGGGCATCCATAAATAAAAAGGCAACCGTTGGCACATTTTACGTCCAGGAAAAATCCAATTCGAAAAGCTTTTCCGGAACACGCGACTTTTCGGCGCGACAATTCAATTCTCAATCTTTCCACGGCACGCGCAGCGCATCTGGGATTTCGTCGCAGCAAGCAGTTGGAGATTCTCGACCTGCTTATGCAACTCGCACTGCACGTGATGTCCGTGATGCCCCTCAATCTGACAAAAAGGTTGCCAGCCGTTCTTACGCAGGGAATCGGGCCTTCCTTGATCAGGGCAAGAGTCAAAAGGCGCTCAACAGGCAGAATCCACCGTTAACGATCGAGCAGGTCCGCGAGTTGCTGAACAAAAACAAGTAGCGCGCCAGCCTGGTGCGCTATTCTGTATTTGATCATGCAACCGGATGAAGCGCTCGCGTTTCTAAAACAAGGCGCCGCGCAGATCATCAGCGAGATTGAATTGCGCGAGAAACTCGCGCTCGGTCGGCCGCTGCGGGTAAAACTCGGGGTCGATCCAACTACTTCAGACATTCATCTTGGCCACAGTATCGTCCTGCGAAAGCTGAGGCAGTTTCAAGACCTGGGTCACCAAGCCATTCTCATCATCGGTGATTTCACTGGAATGATTGGCGATCCCAGTGGTCGATCCGCCACCCGGCCGCAATTGACGCATAAGGAAGTGATGGCAAATGCAGCGACCTACCGTGAGCAGGCATTCAAGATTCTTAATCCGGCGCGGACGGAGACCGTTTGCAATGGTGACTGGTTTCGAGGGATGTCGTTCGAAGATGTCATTCGCCTAAACGGCCGTGTGACGTTACAACAAATGTTGCAGCGCGAAGATTTCCGAGCTCGGATTGACAACCAACAAGCCATCCGTGCGCACGAAATTCAGTATCCAATCATGCAAGGTTGGGATTCGGTGATGGTGAAAGCTGATGTCGAGCTCGGCGGGACAGATCAACTTTTTAACATTTTGATAGGGCGCGACTTCCAAAAAGAGGAAGGTCTGCCACAGCAAGTCGTTTTTCTCCTTCCGATTCTTGAGGGCTTGGATGGCTCCAAGAAAATGAGTAAAAGCCTCGGCAATTTTGTCGCGATCAACGAGTCCGCTGCAGACATGTTCGGGAAGCTGATGAGCGTCTCGGACGAGTTGATGGCACGCTATTACCCATTACTACTTGGCCGTTTGCCGGCAGCCGGTGCGCATCCGCTCGACGCGAAAAAGCAACTTGCCCGCGAAATCGTGCAGACCTACCATTCGGCTGCTCTCGCCCAAAAAACACTCGATGAATGGAACACGCGTTTTAGCAAGCGCGATCTGGAACATGCCAACCTGCCGCTGTTTTCCGCGACCACGCTGGAGAAACTTGAAGCCGTCACGCTCGTTTCGAACGTTTATCGGCAAGCGTTCAACCTGCAAAAATCGCGCAGCGAGGCCTCGCGGTTGATCAAACAGGGAAGCGTGGAGCTCGATGGCGTGAAGCTTCGCGATCCTAGGGGAACAATCAGGCTTGAGCCCGGCCAAGTTCTTCGCCTCGACAAAAAGCACGCAGTGCGAATTGGCTAGAAGCGGTCTCGAAAATAACCAGGGGTGCGATTCGTGGATCGAGCAGTCGTCATCGCGGCGACCTTGACGCCAAATAATGCACCTAGGCGCCATTCTTAACATCGCGCGACGGAGCGCCCGATCCACCTTCCGAGCAATTCTTGGGACCAGTTCCAATAGCCCGCGTACGGCAAAGAGCCATCCAAGCGTTGGCTTGGTGGCTCTTTCGAATTTCGTTTTCTTAGGCTCCAGCCGTTTGGAGCACGGGCAACACCGGCGCATGCTCGAGGTAGCTCGCCGCAATGCCTTCGAAGTGCGCTCGGATGCTACGCAGCTCGGCAGTCACAAAACTGTCGACAAAATTCAAGCGCCGATCCAGCCAGGCAACCAGCTTGTTCTTGATCTCATAGTGAACCGCAAGCGTGACCTCCGTGCAGGTTCGCCGAATCTCGGCGAAATCAACGATTCCCACAAGGTTAATATTGCCGCCCACGGACTCGAACGCATACTGATCTGGCGAGTCACTCTCGACCGACAAAAGGACTGTGTGAGCCTCAAAACCAAGCGGGCCGCGAAAGCTGAAATCGACCGTTTTCGATGAAGTCACGGTTGCCCTTGTCACCATAAGGAACTGCCGCCGATATGATTGGATACTGGCTAGTCGGGCTTTGCACTCTGCCGCCGGCTGACTCATATGTAAGGTTTTTTGTAAGAGCATAGGAGCAAGGGTTTATTACGTTAAACTTAGCAATCGCGATGCCATCCTGTTTTCCGAAGCAAAACCGGCGGAGTAACTGTCGGTCGTGTTCAGTTTCTTTACAGTCCTGTATCGAGCCGACACGCTAGATCTCGCTTGTCGAATCAATCATAACTCGCCAGTCAGCCGGCAGTTCCATCAGATTTTCACCTAATCCGGCAAACAATGGAACGTTGAGAATTTTCTTGAGAATATCGGCATTGGTCAGAGCCGCGATATCGCGCGTTGGGAGAGCGTCACTTAAGGCGACACCGACGCAACGCAGCTTGTGGGCTACAACGCATCGCACGGTGAGCGCCGCGTGATTGAGACAACCGAGCCGGTTCTGCGCCACCACCAAGATCGGCAATTTCATTTCGACGGCCAAATCGCTCATGAAATAGTCGGGACGAATCGGCACCATCCAGCCGCCCACTCCTTCGACCAGCACATGCTCAACCCGACTCTGAACAGTGTGAAAAGCAGCGAGGATACGCTCGATATCGATGTCCACCTCCTCGGTAAGGCTGCCCACAATCGGCGCTGCCGGCGTCTTCAGCCAGACTGGATTAATTTCGTTGATCGCTAGGCCGTCACTGCTGGCCGCGAGCAGAAGCTCTGCGTCTCGACGATCTCCGCAACAGATCGGTTTCATTCCGGCGCAGCTGGCTCCCGCGGCGCGCAATAGACGCAATAGTTGGACCGCGGTGTGCGTTTTGCCTACACCGGTATCTGTCCCGGTAATGAAAAGGCTCACGCGACCTGCTTTACGCGATCCGATGAGGTCGTCGCGCGACTTGCGCTGACCGTTTGCATCATCGACCGGAAAATCCTCGCGCCATCCAGGCTGCCGAGTCGCGCATCTGAGGCGCGATCAGGGTGAGGCATCAACCCAAAGACATTTCGTTCGCGATTGCAGATGCCGGCGATGTTTTCAATCGAACCGTTCGGATTCGCTTCGGGAACAATCCGGCCTTGGCTGTCCGCGTAGCGCAAAATCACTTGTCGATAGGCGTTGAGGTCTCGCAAGGTTTCTGCGTCCGCGAAGAAGCAACCTTCGCCATGCGCAACAGGCATGTGGAGAAGCGTCCCTTTCGGGAAGCCATGCGTGAACGGCGAATCGTCCACTTCCACGCGCGTCGTCACCATGTCACACACGAAGCGCAGCGAACGGTTCCGCACGAGCGCACCGGGCAAGAGACCGGCTTCGCAGAGAACCTGGAACCCGTTGCACGTACCGAGCACGAGCTTGCCGGCGCGCGCATCGCTAACTACCGCTTGCATGATTGGCGAAAAACGCGCGATGGCGCCACAACGCAGATAATCGCCATACGCGAATCCACCCGGCAGCACGATGGCGTCAAAATCGTCAAGCGACGTTGCCTTGTGCCAGACGTATTCCGCACGCAGGCCGTCGAGATCATTGATCCCGGCGACGCAATCCTGATCACAATTTGAACCGGGAAACTGGATGACAGCGAATTTCATCATTGTCGATCTAACGCGCGGCGGCGCGCTGCTCAGCGTGATAATCATTCACCACCAGGCACGCGTGAATGACTCCTGGAATCCAGCCGAGCAAAGTCAAAATGATACTGAGAAAGAAACTGGCGATGCGGCCCGTCATGAGTACCGCGAGCGGCGGCAGCACTACACAGAAAAAATATCGCAGCGCTTTCATTTCTCTTTACTGATTTCCCTCTGTCGCGCCGTAGCCTTGGCGGAGGCGGATGACCTCTGTAACTCGTAATCTTCGATCACTGGATTCGACAGCAAATCGCGGCAGAGCCCGCGCAATCGCGCCTCAAGGTCGCCATTTTGTCCATCGACATCGATCTCCATGTATTTGCCGATCCTGACGCTGCGCACCTCCGGCATTCCCAGATGCCGCATCGCATCGCGCACAGCGTTACCTTGCGGATCGAGCACCGCGGCCTTCGGCATGACGATGACTATCACTTTCATCACGCCACCATATTTGCGGCTGACCACGCGAACAAGTGCAATCCCGAATTTATACTTCCCGAACGACTTCGCTGGCTTTTTTATCTTCGCGCAATCCGACAAAAACCGGCGCACGCAATTTATTATCGCGGGTCCACTCGGCGAACTTAATCTCGCAAACGAAAACCGGGTTTACCCAATGCATTTTGCCCATCATGAAGGGCGTGATGGCTTGCACCCATTGCCCGTTTTGTTTCGATGGCAGATCGACAAACAGACAACTCTCCCTTTCTTGTTGCTGAAATTTCCTCTGTAAAGTTGCAAGCGATTTTGCAGTGAAGCCGGTGCCGACTTTGCCGGCGAAAACCAGTTTCTTGTTCTTGTAATAACCAACCAGAATCGCGCCGAAATGTTTGCGCGATCCCTGGGGCGGCGTGTATCCACCAATGACGAATTCCTGCTCGTTTACGCATTTGAGCTTAATCCATGCGCCGCTTCTACGCCCCGGTTCGTAAACCGAGTTGCGCTGTTTGCCAATAATTCCCTCGAGACCGCGACGCTTCACTTCTTTGAGCAATGGTTTCGCCTCTTCCCCAATCGCGCCCGAGTAACGGATTGGATCGCCTGCGTCCGCGCAGAGGTTTTCGAGAACATTTTTCCGCGCCTCCAATGACAGCCCGATCAAGGTTTTGCCGTCGAGCTGAAGCAGGTCAAATGCATAGAAATAAACGGGCAATTTCCGTCCTTCCATCTCGCGCGCTTGCAACAGTTGAAACGATGAGCGGCCTTCGTCATCGAGCGCGACCACTTCGCCGTCAATCACGCATTCGCGCGATGGCAAATTCCTTACCGCCTCGACAATTTCCGGGAAACGCCCGGCCAATTCATTCTTATTTCGCGACAACAGCGAAACTTTCTTGTCGGTCTTGACCACGATCAGCCGGATTCCGTCGAACTTGAGTTCGTAAATCCAATCTCCCGCGGCGGGCGGGTCCTTCACCAACCGCGGCTTCGTTGGATCGATGAAGCGGGCTTTGGCAGAGGGCAAATCTGGTAGGGCGCGACCGCCGGGCGCGCCGCGAATGTTCTCAGGGATAATTCCTCGGCGCGCCCGGCGGTCGCGCCCTACCCCGGAATCGGTTTGTTTATTGCGCCCTGCCTCTTTTTTTTTAATCGCCGTTCTGATGCGCGCTTTGAACTTTGAAGTCGCACTCGCATCTTTTTCCTCGCGATTGGATTCCCATTCGGCATCGCGATCTTGCGCGATTTGTTTCATCGTCCGCCCGGTCTTGACCGATTGATCTTCGAGTTTTTTGGAAATTGGTTTGGCGTCTGCTCCAGTTTTCAAGATTAGCCACTGACTCTTCTGGTCAGCGCCGCGGATGCGCACGAGTGTCCATTCGCCTTTGGCTTTTTTGCCACCAAGGACGAGATGCAATTTGCCTTCCTGAAACGATTTCGTGGGCTGCTCTCCGTAAACATAATAAGTGCCGCGGTCCCAAACCATCACCGTGCCGCCGCCGTAGTTTCCTTCGGGAATGACGCCCTCGAATTCTTCGTATTCGATCGGATGATCTTCGACTTCTACTGCCAGATGTTTTTCGCCTTTCTTCCAGGGAAGCCCTTTCGGAACGGCCCAGGATTTCAAGACGCCTTCCATTTGTAGCCGGAAATCGTAATGCAGACGGCGTGCATCATGTTTCTGGATGACAAAGCGAGACGCACCCCGCACTGCTTTTGGCAAAGGTTTGCCGCCCTTCGGTTCGGCCGTCTTCCGAAAATCGCGCTTCGCTTTGTACTCGGCCAGTCCCATTGATTTCGAATTTAGCCCCGAGCGCTTTCGGGGCCGCCACACAGTCTATGCCTCGGCGGGAACCGGTTCGCCAACGAGATAGCGAGTGAAGCGCCGGATAACGATGTTCTCGCCCAGCTCGGCGATCTTCGATTTCACCAGATCCTCAATCGTCTGGTCCGGATTCTTAATGAAAGCCTGTTCGAGCAGGCAAACAGTGCTGAAAAACTTATCGAGTTTTCCTTCGACAATTTTGTTCATCACGTTCTCCGGTTTGCCTTTGAGCTGCGCCTTGTAGATCTCGCGCTCGGCTTCGATGAGATTGCCCGGAACATCCGCGCGACTGACGTAAAGCGGATGCGCGGCAGCGATATGCAGCGTGATGTCCTTTACGAACTCGCGAAAATTCTCGTTCCGTGCCACAAAGTCGGTCTCACAGTTCACTTCCACGAGCACGCCGACTTTCCCCTGCAGGTGGATATAAGAAGCCACAATTCCTTCCTTCGCCGCGCGCGAGGCCTTTTTCCCCGCGCTGGCGATGCCTTTCATTCGCAAAATTGCTTCCGCTGTTTCCAGTTCACCGCCGCTCTCCACAAGAGCGCGCTTGCAATCCATAAAGCCGGCGTTGGTTTTTTCCCGGAGTTGCTTAACCAGTTGTGGGTCAATTTCCATGGGAAAGGAAAGTTAAAAAGTTGAAGCGTTAAAGCGTTGAATCGTTAAATGTTCCCCCGTTAGGATGTAACGATTTTCGCGTTCCAACCTTTTTATGCCGACACACCCGCCATTTCGACCTGCTCGCGAATCCGAGCTTCGCTGCTTGCCGAAACAATGGCGTCCACGAGCTTTTGCAGAATCACGCGAATAGCGCGAATCGCATCATCGTTTCCAGCGATTGGATAGTCAATCAGCTCAGGATCGGCGTTCGTGTCGACGATGGCGACGACTGGAATCCCGAGACGTCGCGCCTCATTCACCGCGTTTTGCTCACGGGTTGTGTCGATTACCACCAAGGCGTCGGGCAACTGCGACATCTCGAGTATCCCATCGAGATTGCGCCGGAGCTTCGCGGCCTCGCGATTAAGCGCCGCCAACTCCTGTTTGCCCATCTTCTTGTATTCCGGCGATCGCTCGATCTGCTCAATGTATTTCAATCGACCAATGCTCTTGCGAATAGTCGAGAGATTAGTCAGCGTGCCTCCAAGCCACCTCTGATTGACGTAAAATTGGCCGCAAGCGAGCGCCGCTTCCTTTATCGCTTGCTGCGCCTGTCTCTTGCAGCCCACGAACAAGATCTTGCCTCCGCGGCGGGTGACTTCCTGAAGAAACCCCGTGGCACGCTGAAGCTGCTTCACTGTTTCATCAAGATTGATGATATAAATCTGGTTGCGCTGCTCGAAAATGAACGGCTTCATTTTCGGGTTCCACCGCTTTGTCTGGTGCCCAAAATGTACGCCCGCTTCGAGAAGCTCCGGCACTAATTCTGTTGTCTCAGCCATAAAAAAATCACGCCGGCGCAGGGGCACGGCGGGTGACGAATATGCTATTGCACCCGGCGAGTGGCAAATTCAATTTCCATCAATCGTCATTTCGCTCGCGATGTCCGCTCTGCGTAGCGCGCCAGAACCCAGCAGAAATCGGAAAGGCGATTCAGGTAGCGCAGAATCTCCGGGTTAAGATCTTTTTCATCGGCCATGAACGTGGCGATGCGCCGTTCGGCGCGACGGCAAGTTGCGCGGGCGAAATCGAGAGCCGCCGAAACCGCCGTTCCCCCGGGGATGACCCAGTCTTTCGGGTAGAGAAATTTGTCTTTCTCAAGATCGACAATTACGGCTGTGATCCGGTCGACCATCGCAGCTGTGGCGACGTGAAAGCCATCTTTGACGTAACGTTCTCGATCTTGCGGCGTCGTTGCCAGCTCACCCATCACAACGATCAAGTCTTTTTGCACGGCGAAGATTTCACTCGAAAGAAGCTTTTCGTTCGAAATGGATCGGGCGAGACCGAGGGCTGCAGTCAGTTCATCGACATACCCGTAGGCATCGACGCGCGGATCAGCCTTCAATACGCGCCGGCCGTACATAAGCGAGGTTTCACCCTTATCGCCGGTCTTGGTTACGATCGACACTAGACGAACTGTAGGGCGTTTCTGTGAAACGCCAATCCATTCGGCAGCGCCAGGCACAGATGCCCTACAGGAATCACCCAATCGCTGGCTGCGGCTCGGCTTCTTCCATCACCGGCGCGCCAATCGGCTCGCCTTTTTCAACGAGCCTGATCTCGCGATGCTCGGGGAACCCTGTGCCAGCCGGGATTAAGTGGCCCATGATCACGTTTTCCTTGAAGCCACGCAGTTTATCGACTTTGCCGAGAGTGGCCGCTTCGGTAAGCACTCGAGTCGTATCCTGGAACGACGCGGCCGAAATAAAGCTGTCGGTTTCTAGTGAAGCTTTCGTTATGCCGAGCAGTACAGGTGTGGCTTCGGCCGGTTTACCGCCTTGTTCAACCACGCGCTGATTTTCGGCTTCAAAGTCGATTCGGTCGACTTGATCGCCCCAGAGCAATGAAGTGTCGCCGGGATCGGTAATTTTCACTTTGCGCAACATCTGGCGCACGATGATTTCGATGTGCTTGTCATTGATCTCCACGCCTTGCAGCCGATATACCTCCTGCACTTCGTTGACCAAATGTTCCTGCAGATCCTGAGGTCCGCAGACTTCGAGGATTTCGTGAGGAACAACAGGACCTTCGGTAAGTTGCTGACCTTTCTTCACGAAATCGCCCTTGAAGACGATAATGTGTTTGGTGAGCGGAATCAGATGCTCTTCCTCGGCCCCAGTCTCGGGATCCTTTAGAATCAGCCGTCGTTTTCCGCGGACAGTTCCGCCCATCTCGACAATTCCATCGATCTTGGCAATCTCCGCCGCGTCCTTCGGCCGGCGTGCTTCGAACAATTCGGCCACGCGCGGCAAACCGCCTGTGATGTCTTTTGTTTTTGCGACTTTACGTGGCGTTTTTGCGAGCAATGCGCCCGCGCGCACTTTCTGGCCTTCTTCAACGATGACGTGCGCGCCAGCCGGGATCGAATAACTCGCGAGCACTTCCTTCTTGTCGTCCACGATGACAATCTGCGGATGCAAATCCTCTTTGTGTTCGATAATGACCGTGCCCATGAGGCCAGTCGCTTCATCTACGTCACGCTTGATCGTGACACCGGCGATCATGTCGCGGAATTCGACCTTGCCGCCTTTGTCAGTGAGAATCGGCACGTTGTATGGGTCCCATTGCACGAAGGTTTCGCCTTTCTTGACTGCGGCGCCGTCGTCTTTAGAGATCATTGAGCCGATAACCACGTTGTAACGCTCAAGTTCGCGGCCTTCTGCGTTGTGCACGCTGATTGAGCCGTTCTTATTCAAAACTATCCAGCTGCCGTCGAGCGCCTGCACCGTTCGCAGGTCGTTGAACCGAACACCGCCGTCGTTCTTCGCCTTGATGATTGGTTGCTTAAACGTTTGGCTGGCAGTGCCGCCGATGTGGAAGGTCCGCATCGTCAATTGTGTCCCAGGCTCACCGATTGATTGGGCCGCAATAATCCCAACGGCTTCGCCGAGTTTAACGAACTGCCCAGTAGCGAGATTGCGTCCGTAGCACATTGCACACACGCCACGGCTACACTCGCAGGTAAGAACCGAACGAATCTTCAAGCTCTCAACGCCCACCCGTTGAAGTTCTGCGGCGATCTTTTCGTCGATCAACTGATTCGCTTTGACGATTTTCTTCTTCTTATCCACGGGGTCAGCAATCGTCTCGCAACTCACGCGACCAATAATGCGCTGACCCAGATCGACAACTTCCTCGTCGCCCTCGTAAATCGAGCGCACCACGATGCCGTTTACGGTGCCGCAATCTTCCTCGTTAATGATCACGTCCTGCGCTGCGTCGACCAGTTTGCGCGTCAGATAACCTGAGTCGGCAGTTTTGAGCGCCGTGTCAGCAAGCCCTTTACGCGCTCCGTGAGTGGAAATGAAATATTCGAGCACGGTGAGCCCCTCGCGGAAGTTCGACGTGATCGGGCGCTCGATGATTTCTCCCGAGGGTTTGGCCATCAAACCACGCATGCCCGCAAGCTGACGCACCTGTTGGCGGTTGCCGCGTGACCCGGAATCGACCATCAAGTAAACAGGATTCAGTTCTTTGCGACCCTCGTTGTGTTCGAGAGTACGGAACATCACACTGGAAATTTCATCTCCCGCGTGTGTCCAGATGTCGATGATCTTGTTGTACCGCTCGCCATCGGTGATGATGCCCTTGCGATATTGCTGCTCAACCTGCCGGATCTGCTTGTAAGCATTTTCGAGCTCCGTCTGTTTCTCTTTCGGAATGATCATATCCGAAATTCCAATTGAGATGCCGGCCTTGGTCGCTTCGGCGAAACCGAGCTCTTTCAATTTGTCCAGCGTCGCGACCGTTTCTGCCGGTCCCGCGATTTGGTAACAGCGCCAAATGATGTCGCTCAGTTGCTTCTTACCCGCGGCCTTGTTAAAAAATCCCAGTCGCTTGGGCCAAATCTCATTGAAAACGACACGGCCGGCCGTGGTCTCGATAGTTTTACCCTCAGCATTTCCATAGATCGTTTGCCGGCCGAAATCGGGGTTCTTAATCCGGATGCGGTCGTGCGTGCGGATGCTTCCTTCCGCCATTGCAAATTCCACTTCGGCCGCATCAGAGAACAGCGAGAGACGCTGGCCATCCTTGCCCGTGCCACGTGGGTTTTGCGTAAGGTAATAACAGCCGAGCGTGATGTCCTGGGAGGGCGTTGTGATCGGCTTGCCGCTGGATGGCGAGAAAATGTTATTCGGGGCGAGCATAAGCATGCGCGCTTCCATTTGGGCCTCCACCGAGAGCGGCACGTGCACGGCCATCTGATCGCCGTCGAAGTCCGCATTGTAAGCGGTGCAGACCAGCGGATGGATGCGAATGGCTTCGCCCTCGATCAACTGCGGCTCAAAAGCCTGAATTGATAGTCGATGCAAGGTCGGCGCGCGATTGAGCAAGACCGGATGACCTTTGGTCACTTCATCGAGGATGTCCCAGACCTCGGGCGTCTGCCGCTCGATCATCTTTTTCGCGCTGCGGACGGTGTGCACATAGCCGAGGTCTTTCAGCCGGCGGATAATGAACGGCTCGAAAAGAACCAGCGCCATCTTCTTCGGCAGACCGCATTGATGAAGTTTCAGTTCGGGACCGATAACAATAACGGAGCGGCCCGAGTAATCGACACGCTTGCCGAGCAAGTTTTGCCGGAAACGTCCGCCCTTGCCCTTGAGCATGTCACTCAGGGACTTGAGAGGCCGATTGCCGGCGCCGGTGACAGCGCGGCCGTGGCGGCCATTGTCGAACAAAGCGTCAACCGCTTCCTGCAACATCCGTTTCTCATTGCGAATAATGACGTCCGGGGTTTTGAGCAGGAGCAGGTTTTTGAGTCGGTTATTGCGATTGATCACCCGACGATAAAGATCGTTTAGATCCGAGGTCGCGAAGCGCCCCCCTTCGAGCGGAACCAGCGGACGCAAATCCGGCGGAATGACCGGCAGCACATCGAGAATCATCCATTCGGGACGTGCGTGTGAATTCTGGAAGCCTTGAACAAGCTTGAGACGTTTTGCGAGTTTCTTGCGAATCTGTTTGCTCTTCGTGGCGCCCATCGCCTTCTCGAGCTCTTTGTTGAGCTTGTTGAGGTCGATCTCAGCGAGAAGTTTCTTGATCGCTTCCGCGCCCATGCCGGCAATAAAGTCATCGCCATAATGCTCCTGTGCCTCGCGGTATTCGACTTCGTTAAGCAATTGTGTTTTCTGCAACGGTGTCTTGCCGGGGTCGATGACAATGTAGTCTTCGTAATAAATGACGC
>Ga0209470_1000360_pt1 | contig 36479 bp, 34 predicted proteins | sample GraSoiAngelo_125_FD_185882 | JGI IMG/M metagenome (GOLD analysis project Ga0209470, IMG submission 185882) | Grasslands soil microbial communities from the Angelo Coastal Reserve, California, USA - 14_0927_05_40cm (SPAdes) (version 2) | ecosystem: Environmental > Terrestrial > Soil > Grasslands ... | reverse complement strand
CAACATCTTTCAAGGCGAACTGTCTCTGGAGCAATTGTTCTTTTTGCGTCCTGTGCCGGGATGGGCACAATACAGCACGCCGATTCGAAATCTTTATATGTGCGGCTCGGCCACCCATCCCGGAGGTGGCATCATGGGAGCTTCCGGGCTTAATGCAGCAAGGAAAATCCTTAGCGAGTGGAAAAACTGATGGCGAGTGAACCGAAGCGTGTCGTCATCATCGGCGCGGGCTACAACGGACTGGTTGCTGCGTTTTATCTGGCAAAAGCAGGTTTCCCGACACTTGTGCTCGAGCAACGCGAGATTGCCGGAGGAACGGCGGTTACTGAGGAAATCCATCCGGGATTCCGCTGTCCCACGGTTATGCACGCTCTGGGCCCGCTCCTTCCACCGATCGCGCGCGAGATGCAACTCGATAAGCAGGGTCTGGAAGTGATGAAGCAAGATATCCGGAGCATCGTGCTTGATCCTCGGGGGAAACACTTGCGTATCTATGAAGAGCCACAGAAGACGGCCGCCGAATTGACGCAGCTGTCACAACACGACTCCGGCAAGTATCTGGAGTTTCACGCAACCTTCAATAAGTTGGGCCGCGCCATCGCTCCGTTGCTTTCCATGACTCCACCGGGCCTCGATCATCTTGCAGCCAAGGATTACCTGAATCTCGGCAGGCTTGCCTTGAACTTTCGCAGTCTGCCGAAGCGAGACGCCTATCATCTTCTGCGCTGGGCGCCAATGGCCGTCGCGGATTTAGCTGCAGAATGGTTCGAAACGGAATTGCTGCGCGCGGCCATCGAGGTTCGTGGAATCTTCGGCGTCTTTGCGGGTCCATGGTCCGCCGGCACAAGCACCGGATTGTTGATGCAAGCCGCCGCCGATGGGCAGGCAACCTCGGCTCCTCCAGTTTTCCGCGGAGGCGTTGGTGCGCTGACTACGGCTCTAGCAAAATCAGCGACCGCCGCAGGCGCGCAGATTCGTACGGGCGCGCCTGTTTCACGCATTCAGGCGAGAGGAGGGAAAGCGACGGGGGTGGTGCTCGAGAGCGGTGAAGAAATTGCCGGCAGTGCAATTTTGTCCAGTGCGGACCCGCAGCAGACGTTCCTCAAACTGATTGAGGCGACCGAGCTGGACCCCGGATTCCTTGCGAAGATTCGCGCTTACCGGTCGGAAGGGACTGTGGCTAAGGTCAACCTCGCCCTGTCACGACTTCCTTCTTTCACTGGGGTACAGGATGGAACCCGGGATCTGGCCGGCCGAATTCACATCGGTCCCGACACAGATTACCTGGAGCAAGCGTTCGATGCGGCCAAATACGGTGATTTTTCGCCGCAGCCTTACTTGGACATCACCATTCCTTCACTGATGGACCCTTCGCTTGCCCCCGCCGGCGCGCATGTTATGTCGATTCACGTTCAATACGCGCCGTATCGGTTGAAAAGCGGCGATTGGCGTGCGCGCCGTCATCAATTGGGCGACGCCGTTGTCAAAACGCTTTCCGATTACGCGCCGCAAATTTGCGATGCCATCGCCGCTCGCCAAGTGCTGACGCCGGTCGATTTGGAGCGGACTTACGGCCTGACCGGCGGCCACATCTTTCATGGGGAACATGCGCTCGATCAACTCTTTGCTTTTCGGCCGCTCCTCGGCTGGGCCCAATACCGAACTCCTATTCATCGCTTGTATCTTTGTGGCTCTGGTACACATCCCGGTGGAGGATTCGCGGGCGCTTCAGGTGCAAATGCGAGCCGGGAGGTCATGAAGGACCTGAAGTCGTAGGCTGAATTCCCTCCTCTGCGAGGAGGGGAATGGCGGTCCCCTGAAGACATCGGAAGGCCGCGTGCAATAATACCATCCTTATGATGCCTGGCGGACACCTTGCAACATCACTGGCGCTCAGCACAGCGACCTACTATGTGACCGGTTCTGCGGAAGCCGCTGCCGGCAGCTTTGCTGGTGGTTTTCTGATCGATGTGGATCACTATCTCGACTACATCGTTTTTGAGAAACAGTGGCGCCGGCCGGACCCGGTCAGTTTCCTCCGGTATTACTTTACAAACCGCCCAAGAACACTTGTACTTCCACTGCACTCCGCTGAGCTGATGACGGTTCTCTTTGCCGTGATCCTGGCCCGCCCCTGGCCCTTGCTGGTTGGTTATTGGGTGGGTGCCGCGATGCACTTGATTTTCGACGTTCTGGTCAACGGCGAACATGCGCTGAAACGAGCCGTCTGCTTTTACATTTTTTCGTACCGTGTCTACCACCGGTTTTCCGCGGATGATCTGATACAGGACGCGGCTGTTGGTCCGGAAGCCGGCAGCCGTCCCGTAAGAGACTTCTTCACACGATGGCGTCCGTTTAAGAAACAAGATCGCCCTCTCCCTCTAGGAGAGAACGGCGCGAAGCGCGAGCCCGACAGCTCTACGCCTGAACAGAAGCCGCGCCGGGTGAGGGTCTCAAATTTTGACGAGGTCTGAACCCTCACCGTTAAAACCTCCCAAACACCAAGTTGCATCGAATCTCCCTCGCCGCCTATACTCGGCTGACAAGCAATAGTGACGTGCACAGGAGGATTTAATGAAGAGGTCTGTCCTTTCCCCGGCGAGGATTTCTCTTGTTTGCATTGGATTGATCGGTTTGGTCGGCGCCTTCGGAACTGCCCCGGCGAATGCCATATTGCAGGTCAGACGGAACGTCCCGCCTGCGACGGGCTACATCACCGGTGTGGTCCGTAGCGACAACGGGGCCGAGGCCGGCGTCTGGGTCATTGCCGAGACGAAAGAGCTGCTGACAAATTTCATCAAGATTGTCGTTACCGACGATCAGGGCCGCTTTATGTTGCCCGAATTGCCTAATGCGAACTACAGCGTTTGGGTTCGAGGATTCGGTCTTGTCGATTCACCGAAGATCCAGATGAAGCCAGGCACTAATTCCGTGACCCTGAAAGCGAATCCTGCTAAGACGCCACAAGAGGCGGCCCAGGTCTACCCGGGCAACTACTGGCTCTCGCTTATGCAGCCGCCGGAGCCGAATCTCTTCCCTGGCACGGGCGCTCAAGGCAATGGTGTGGGCGCCGGCATGCTCACGCAGAATCACTGGATCAACTCGCTTAAGTCCGGCTGCAATTTCTGTCATCAGCTCGGGAACAGGCTGACGCGCACGCTCGATGATGTGTACAAAGTGGAGCCGAACATCAAGACGTCGTTCGATGCCTGGGATCGCCGGCTCCACGGCGGCGTTCGTGGCGATGCCATGTATTCGACATTGAACACCATGGGCCACGATGCCTCGCTAAAAGTGTTCGCCGACTGGTCCGATCGCATCGCTAAGGGCGAGGTGCCGCCGGCTCCGGAACGTCCGAAGGGCGTGGAGCGCAATGTTGTCGTAACGCTGTGGGACGTCGGGGATGATCACTCCTTCATGCACGACGAGATTTCTACCGACAAAAACCACCCTACACTGAATGCCGGCGGGCCTGTCTACGCCGTATCTGCGGGGCACGGCCAACTGGTGGTCTTGGATCCAAAAGAGAACAGCACGTACTCGGTCGATATCCCGACAAGAGCAGCCAGAGACTCTGTTCCGTCACGTTTCCCAAAACCCGTCATGGCGTCGCTGCACTGGGGCAACGAGCATTTGTGGGGAAATCCACCCTACAATCCCGCCGATCCGCACAATCCGATGCTCGACAGCAAGGGCCGCGTATGGACAACCTCCAAGATCCGGCCGAATCAAGACCCCGCATGGTGCAATGATTCGTCCAACAAATATTCCGACTGGTATCCGCTGCGCACCGGCGGACGCCAGGCGTCTTTCTATGATCCCAAGACGCAAAGATGGAATCTGATCGACACGTGTTTCTCAACCCATCACCTTCAGTTCGATAACGATCCCAATGAGACGGTATATTTCAACGAGCTCAGCGGTCCGATAATTGGGTGGGTGGATACCCAGATCTACGATCAGGTCTATGGCCAGACGAAGGACGAGATCAAGGCCGAGCAGGCTGCTGTCGGCTGGTGTGGCCAGGTGGTCGACACGAATGGTGATGGAAAGATTACACGCCCGTGGAACGTCCTCAGGCAGGGACGCGGAACCGTCGAGAACGTTTTGTATCAGGGCGACACCGCAGGAGGCGCCCGCGGAGCGCGAGGTGCCGCTCAGGCCGCTGGCTCTCTGGATCCGAAGTTGGACACGATGGTCAGCTACAATCTCTATAGCGTGGTTCCGAGCCCGGTGGATAGCGCCGTATGGGGTGCGTCGGAGGAATTCCCTGGATATCTGGTCCGCATGGAGCGCGGCAACGATGCTCCAATGAGTTGCAAAACACTCGTCTTCAAAATACCGGAGCCCGGGTTCGATCCGCGCGGCGTCGATGTCGACAGCAACGGCGTCGTTTGGACGGCTCTCGCGGCGAGCAGCCATCTGGCGAGTTTCGATTTCCGCAAATGCAGGGACGTGAGCGGCCCCGCCAAACCCGATGGCAGCCAGTGCAGAGAAGGCTGGACATTGTATGAGACCGACGGTCCGAAGTTGAAAGGCACGCAAGTCCCCGCCGATTTCCACTATTACAACTGGGTCGACCAGCACAACATTTCCGGCTTCGGAACGAATACACCTTTCGCAACCGGTTCGAACTCCGATGCGCTGCTTGCGCTCAACACGCAGACCAAGGAATGGATCAAGCTGCGCGTGCCGTACCCGCTCGGGTTCTATTCACGCGGCATGGATGGCCGTATCGACGATCCCAACGCCGGATGGAAAGGCCGCGGACTGTGGGCCAACTACGGCACCCATTTCGTCTGGCACATCGAAGGCGGCAAAGGCACAAGGGGCAAGATCGCGCACTTCCAGATCCGGCCTGATCCGCTGGCGAGGTAATTCGGGGTCAGACGGGTGAATTCCCGGTCGAGGTATTCCGAGAATTTAGCTTTGACCTCGAATACGTTGACCTTAAACATGACCATAATTTGGCACAGAACTCTGTCTCGCAAACAGACCTGACTTGACTCCGTCCCTGCTAAAATCAGCGGGTGCCGGCGATGTATCCCATCCTCATCCATTCTGGTTTTTACAAAATCTTGCGGGACAGCCCGGCTGACCTTCGGGCGCGGGTGCGAAAGACACTGTTGCGACTTCGGGAGGGACAGTGGGGTGGCGGTACACGGGCGAAGAGGCTCGCCGGGGCCGGACAAGCCGTCTTCGAGGCTCGAGTGGATTCGGGCGACAGGCTGTTGTTTACCGCGATCCGCGCCGCCGATAGCGGCGACCCCGCGCGGCTCACCACGCACCTTCAGGTGTGGGATGTCGTTCATCATGACAATGTCCGCCGGCGCACGCGGCGCAACCTTGTCCCAGAGGCCGAGTTTCTCGATTTCAAGGCGCTGGAGGAATTTGAAATCACCGAACCGCCGCCGGAGCCGGCTGCCGCGCTGGACGAAGTTTCCGCGGATGGAACTGAGCCTCTGCTCCACTTTCTGATTCCACCTGATGGTTTCGAGTCGCGCTCGGGTGAAGGCATCACTGGCGGCGTGCGATGGTACCTGGCGCCGGAATTCATGCTCGCCGGCGAAGCGGAATTTCAGCGCATGGCGGATCAAGCCGACGGCGAGCTCGAACTCAAGCTCATGCGCGACCAGTATGAAATCCTGCGCGCCCCAGGACCTTTATTACTGGCGGGCAGCGCGGGAAGCGGGAAGACGACGATCGCGATTCACCGGCTCGTTGAGGCCAGATCACAGATGGAGGCCGGCCGGCTCCTATATCTCTCTTACAGCCCTTGGCTGGTCGATTATGCGCGGCGCCTTTATCGCGATGTGATGATTGCGCGAGGCGCCGACCCCCAGGCCGGCCCTCCGCATTTCCTCACATTCGCGGACTTATACCGGAAACTGATCCCTCCGAAAGAAGCTGAGGCCCGCGCAGATCTGGTGACGTACGAGTCGTTTGCTTCGTGGCTGAAACATGGAGCGCCGCGCATCGACGCGCCGCTGGCCTGGGAGGAGGTGCGGAGCATCCTGAAAGGCGCCTGCCTGAATCTGGGGCGTCCGATGCTCGACGATCGCGACTACTACGATTTGGGGCGCAAGCGCGCGCCCTTGTTCGTCAACGAAAGGCCCGAAATCTTTGGGATCGCTCAACGATACCAGCAATGGCTTGCCTCGGCCGGCCGCGCCGATCAGATTGATCTCTGCCGCTCGGCTTTTCGTGAATCGCGCCACGGGCGTGGCGGCAAGTACGACGTCATCGTTTGCGACGAAGTACAGGACTTGACGGAGCTGGAGATCGCATTCGTCCTCTCGCTGTCGGCCAACGCGAGTCTCGGCGGAGTGATGCTTGCCGGAGACACTCAGCAGATCGTCAATCCTACAGGTTTTCGATGGGCTGAAGTGCGCCAGGCGCTGCGCAAGGCGACTGGCGCGCCCGCTGTGCCGAAGCCGGCACGCCTCCGCCGGAACTGCCGCAGCGTGAGGCCGCTGGTCGAGCTTGCGAATTCGATTTTGGCGCTGAAGCAGGAGATCTTCGGACGCTACGAAGAAGACAGCCTCGAAGACGCGATCGTCGAGGGGCCGGCGCCAATTCAGATTGCGGCTGAGGAGAAGCGCGTTCTGGATGCCATCCGGAATTTCGGACCCCGCTGCGCGATCCTGGTGCTGGACGAGACCGAAGGCCGAAATGTGTCGAACCTTATCGACAGCACACGTATTTTCCACGTCCGCGACGCCAAAGGATTGGAATTCGAAACCGTGATCCTGTGGAAGCTTTTCGCGTCATCCAACGGCGCGGTCGATCGGTTCATTCGCGGCGGTTCTGCCATGGACCGCGATGCGCGGTTCAAACAATTGCTCCACCATCTGTACGTCGCTGTGACGCGCGCCCGGCGGCATCTGGCCGTGTTTGACGGTCCGCAGCCGCATCCCTTTTGGAGCGCGCAAAGATTCCGGGGCCGGATTGAAATGGAAGACGTGGAAACGCTCGGCCGGTTGTTCCGCGAATCGGCCACGCCTTCGGAGTGGTCCGCCGAAGGCCGCTACTACTTCGAACGTCTTCGCTATCGCCAGGCAGCCGAGTGTTACCGCCGCGCAGGCTTGCTGGAACAGGAAACTGCAGCATTGGCGATGTTCGCGGAAACCATGGAGGACTGGCAGCACGCGCTTGCGCTGTGGCAGCGGATCGGTCAGCTCGACCGGCAGGGATTCTTGCTGGAAAAACTTGGCCGTCACGCCGAAGCTCTTGGTGTCTACCAGAAGCTCGGGCGCGCGGCCGACATCGAACGGCTGGAGCTGGCGCTTCTGGAAAAGCAGGGGCGCTGGGCTGAGGCGGCGAAAAGATGGGAAGATCGAGGCAATTCCGCCGAAGCCGTCCGTTGTTATCAGCGAGCCGGCAACAACGCCCGCGCTCTGACATTGGAAGCCGCAGCGGCGGAAGCTCAAAAGAATTGGAAACGCGCGGCCGAGTGCTGGTTTTCGGTGAAGTCCTGGGAAGCGGCCGCGCGCTGCTATCGCCGGTGCCGCGATGCACGGAAGGCTGCGCTCGCGATGGCGCACCATCATGACACGCTCAAGGATTGGCCCAAGGCTGCCGCCGCTTACCAGCGTGCCGGCGAACGCGTGAAAGCGCGAGAGTGCAAGGCGCGGGCGCTGGAGGCGGCGGGCGAGCTGTCGAAGGCGGCTAAAGCCTGGGAGCGCTTGGGTCAGAAAGACCGCGCGTTTCAGTTATACCAGAGAGCAGGCGACCAGGCGGCTCTGGACCGTTTCCGCGTGCAACGCGCCGATATCCGGCAAAGCCAGGTTTCATTCGTGCGCGAGTTGGCTGGGCGCGGAAGCTATCGTCTCGCGATGCAGCTCGCCAACCGGCGGCACGCGTTTATCAAGCAGCGGCTCGGCCGGCGCGGCAGGTCGTATTCCGAGTACGACGAGCATCTCCTGAATGAACAACATCTGCTGGACGATCTGAACATCGAATGCAAAGCCCTGCTGGCTGAGGAATCCGAAGGATGGGAGAAAGCAGCAACGTTGCCGTCCAGAAAGGGATGGATGGCTTCGAATTGGTAATGCGCGAGCGCGATCTGTATCAAAGGTGGCAGGGAACGGTCATGCAGGAATGTCTCCCACTGCTCCAGGCACGCCATCATTTCCGGGGGCGGCGGAGGAATATACGTCGCCGTTGCCAGCGTACAGCCCGGCGGACCGATCCAATTTTGGGATCGGCGAAACTCGCCGGGTGTTGCCTGACCTCCGCGCACGCCGGCCATGAGTTTGGCGTGTAACTCGCGAACTAATCGCAACGAAAGCAGCAGCTTTTTCAGCCGCCTCACACCGTACTCGAGTGCTGCAACGTAGTTACCTACCTCGCGGAGGTCTTCTGGACTGCGCTCCACCACTGCGCCCGCTTCCGCGGCAAGCAACTCACCGAGCGTCGCCTGGGTGCCCTCGATTCGGCTCGAAAGCACCGCCTCTCGCCGCACAAACGGACGAATCAGCAAGTGAGGATTAGGCAGCCGGCTGCCCTCACCCGCCAATCTTCCAATCAAGCGGTCCGCATCCGAAAGCGCCCGAGATAATTCGGGCCTCCAATACAGCTCCGGCGGCAATGGCGCCGGAACAAATGCCGCGTACCCGCTCGGCCGGCGAACATATCGGCCGGCCGCTTTTAAACCCTTGTTCATTGCAACGTTATTTTCGAGCGCGAAAATAGAAAGACCCGCTATTTTCGATCCAAGTGGATTTTGATAATAGCATCCGGATCGAGTGTGAGCGCGGAATTGACAAAATGGGTAATTGAGTATCATGGCTGCCTTTCTTATATGCTTCCAGTTTCTTTTCCGTACTCGACAACCGGGAAGCTGATAGGGTCACCCAAATCGGCGACGACGGAGAACGGTATTCGTATCCTCCGCCTTTGAATAAGCCCGGTGGTCTGGACCATTGAAACGACTCAGGCGAGTGCTACGGTACAGTCGCGCCAGATTCGGTGTACTTCGAATCCAAGGACGGCGCGCCAAAATCAGTAGGCGCCCATCTTCGAGTCTGGGTCGATTCCCGCCATGAGTCCAAAACCATAATGACGCCCGGCACCAATGATAAGCGGGCCAGGGAGCGCGACGTGCTGAAACCGGATTGTGAGATGCACGGCCGTTTGTGACAGCAAGTGATTTGGGCGGATATAACCTGCGGCTCGTCCGTGCCGATCGTACTTGTGTGCTGAAAAAGATTTAGCAAATCGCGAAATCGGACTCCAATCGAACTCACAGGGCTGCTCGATGCCCGATTGCCGAAGTGCGGATTCGATAAGCCTTCGGGTCTTCTGCGGCTTGTGATCGTCGTGCCCAGGCAAAATGACCGGTGTCACGCTAGTCCAGGTGGTCGTGGGCTCAACATAACGCTGGGCGATCCGGTCGGGAAACGATCGGTGCAGCAGTGGAGGGTTATCGATCCGCGTCTCATCAGTCGGTTTGAGTTGTTGTCCTGACAGCCGAATCACCAAATGGTTTAACAGGTGATCGTCGCCCCTTGGCGCGACGATCATCATTCTTCGAATAGATTGATCAGCGAAAGCGTGACCGATGGACGGAAGTGGGACGTATGAAAACCGGCGGTGATGAACCGCGCCTTCAGGTGCATGACCGGCCACGTAAGTCTCCAGCCAATCTGTCGGCACACCCGGCGGCTGAGAATGTTTGAGGACCTTTACCGCAAGATGTCGGACCATGCCCGCAATGTGAATCAAGCGTCTCTGTGGATATGAAAAACGAGTCCCGTCATTTTTTCTCAATTCGAATATTGCGTGAGGGTAACCTACCGGGTCGCCGACTCGGCGGTAACGTACAAGATGAAAGACCGAAAGCGGCGGAACAGGATTAAACGATTCACCGCCCTGGGAATCGCGGACTATCCGATTCAGAAAGGATTCGTGTCTCCGAATAAGGTCATCCAGCGTTCCCGACTGCGCTACCCGCATTTGAACTGAACCGGCAGTATCTGACGGCAGGTAGCGTTCACCAAGAAGCGCCGCATATTCCGATTGATTGATTAGCGCCCCGTTTGCCACCACCATGTCGCTTCCCCATCCCAGGTGCGTAATAGAGCGGGTTGCTGTGGTAAGGGTCTCGCAGTGGTGGAGTGACGCATTATCTGCGATGCAGTAAACGTAATAAACAGTGTCACCGGCGATGTAAGTGGGTTGTACGTCTTTCTCTGTGCGGTAGTCGGCAATGTTCGCGGTCCGGCCCCGCGACCAGGAAGCGGCGACGATGTCTCCGATATTATCGGGAACGTAAAGCCGATAGGCTCTGGCAGCGGGTGTCCCAAGGGGTGCCACAACGAATGGTGGTTGCAGCGCCTCAAGCCAGCGTAGGGCAGCACCGGCATGATCCAAACGAATACGCTCGTTCCATTTTGCTGACGCAGAAGCCGTCAAAGCCTGGAACAACCGCAAAGGAGACGGTGGCCATTCAGGTTCGCCCTCGCCACGTCCGCAGAAGATTGGCTGCAGAAACCGGACGCTAATGCAAAACAAGAACGCCATTATTTTTCCTCGGAAGCGCCGACCTTCTTGCCCCGTTTGCTTTTAGATTTCTCCTCTCCTTCACCCAAAATGTTTTTGAGCGCTCGGTCTTTATCGAATGAAATCTTGTAACTTTCGCCGACGCCGAAAGCTTTCGCCGCGACTGTTGCAAATTCCAAAGTTTCTTCGTGGATGAGATTTATTTTCTTTCGCTCGCCGGTGCTATAGACCTCAACAAACTCGTCGTCGTGCGCCTTTTCTGGGTTTCGCACAAGCATGCATCCCTGCCGCAAGTAGCTCGACGTATTTGCCGTGAAGGCCACTAAGCAGAGGCCCAGTATGTAGCGTTGCAATGCGCGGGTCCTATCGTCGGCCTTATCCACAACTAGAAGACGCAGAGCCGCTAAACCTAGTGACGCGTCGCGGCGGATACCTCCCGTTGCGATAATTCCGCCGTGACTGTGTGATGCCGGATTATGCTTAAAGCCTTTGACAGATAGCGGGTTGTTTTTGCCCTCACCGGAGTCCAGTTCTGGATCTATTAGCCCCTCGTCGACGTAATCGAGCGGTGGGATGTAAACAGCCCCCCGATACAATGCACGGACGTTAAATGCACGAATCGTTGAAGCGATCAGCCGCGGCAGTTTCGCCTGTGTGTCACGCGAGTCCCAAACACCAAAGACCAGTGACGTTGGAGCGATCTTCGCTAGCGGTTCTGCGTTTCCTTTGAGGACGGCCCGGAACGCGTCTTGTAACTTTTGCTGCAGCTCGGAACAGCGCACAATTGCATCTCCAGCGCGGTGTCCAGCCTCTAACAAATGGACTTCCTTCTGGCCGGCCTGGATAATAATTTGTGGAACAAGATGCAGATATTTGTCCCGCATAAATAGCGGCTCAATGCGGTTTGCCTGCGAACCAACGCTATCGATCAGACATACATTGCTGCCGAGGGGATCGGGATCGATGTTGTACCCGCCCTGAAAGCCATCGCCGGCCGCGAAGGTTGCGGGGAACAACACTCCGTCCGGCCCTTCCACTGGCATCAGTTGTTCGCGGATAACAAGCGCGGCAGGGCCGTCTTGGTCGAGGTACTTGTCGAACACGTTTAGAGTAGGCATTACCTTTAATCTCCTTGGGTGATACGAATTGCTGGGCGAAAGCTCTTATGTTTCCTTTGTCCGGTGCGGAACCAACTTTCAAACCTGTACGTCCGGAAGCCCCTGTATGGCAAATGGCCGGCCACAGCGACACTGATCAGTTCAGCGGAGAGCGGATGTGCCCAACTGGAATATTCAAAAACTCGACGCTCGTTTGTTGCTTTCGGCCGGGCACGCTGGAGACCGATAAGGCAAAAGAACTCGACCGCCGGAAAAGCTGTAGTTGTTAGCTGTAAATCATTCGGTGAGAAACCGACATCTCGCGAATGCGCATTAATTGCTCGACGTGCATCAAAGTAGAACGGCTCTACCTTTTTTCCGGACTCGTCATATACAACTGTTCCGATATTAAATAACGCTCCTGTCCGGTAACGTTCTTCGCGGATGGCTCGTTGCATGGCGCGGGTGATCCGGACGCCTTCCATCGAGCCGGCCCACACCTTGAGATCCTTACTCCCGCTTTGGTCATCTCGCCACCAGTCCAAACGAATTGGACGGAAGGGATCACTGATCTCAATTGGTGAGGACATGGGGTCACTCGGATCTACTTGGTTGAGTGTTGCTTCACCAGCTCGTTCTATCAGCATCCGCAGCGACCCGGCACAGGTGACGCAGAAGTGTGGTGATTCAAACCATCCTTCCGCACCTGGCCACAGGCGGTCTGCCAACTCTAGCAACCCGCAGCAGGCAAAGAACTGTCCAGGATTGGCGACATCCACATCGACGCGAATGCTTGCATGCAATTGGCTCATGATTCGCCAGCCGCTAATGCCATAGGTTTATTGCTGGCTGCCCAATCGGCTGCCCGAAGCAGTGACTCCAGATACGCTAGGCCCCAGCGTCCGTATCTTCGTTGCAGGCGGGCGAACCGGCGTGGCACTTCAATGGCGATTCGTTCGATTAGAGCCTCGCTGTGATTTGGATCGGGATCAAAAATTTCGTCCGAAGGGAAGTGTGGCCGCGCGCGCCCGTGATGAGCTGCGATCAGATGTAACACCAGATCTCCACCGTCGTCATTCAGTCCTCGAAATTCTATTTCGTTCTGCACGTCCAGTAAGGAACCCAACTCGTGTCGGTATGATGTGATATCCAGCGGCTTCCAACGTCGGCCCGACTTGGCATGCCAATCTGTTGGGTTAGGGTTGCCGATACTGCGCTGCCAAAGTTCCCGTCTTTTGCCTAGATCGTGGAATCGCCCCGACAATTCAAGCGCGACCTGCATATCCGCCGGCAGGTCCAGCGCAGCGGCAATCTTCTTGGCGTAGGCGCCGACTTGGTTCGTGTGGGCATTCAAAGGGATTGGCACAAGAGCGGTTGTCGAGCCTTCGTCGTCCGCCGAGCGCGGACGTACATACCAGCGCCAATACCTGCCGCGACGCGCGCCTAAACCTTCATCGCGTAGTTCCTCAGCAGCCCTCTCCATGTCTTCGTCCGCATCCGGTTGAGTATCGATTTCGCGGACCAGCCGCATACCGTCTACTGGTTCGGGATTTGGCTTATCACTCCATCGGCGCAGCCGGCATGCGTTTCCGTCTTCGTCCCGCCATTCGTCTGCCACATCGTTTGCCTTCGGCGATAGGCCGTCGAGGGAACCGTTATCGTCCAGACCACCAGATTCCGGTGGAAGCAAGACGGTGCAGTGCTGGATTCTCTCTTTGAGTTCCCTTTCGGTGAAGTCCGCGATCGTAAGTTGCTTGATGTATCCCCTCTGATCAAGTGTCCAGCTCGGTAATGATTTACCGGCGCGTTTACAAATGGCAATTAGATGTTTGGCGACACGGTCACTGCGATCCCGTAGCAGTTCATGGGGCTTCAGAGGATAATCTTCGAATAGATCTTCACGTGAATGTCTGTAGGACTCGAGCAGATGAGCCGGAAGGCTGACCTCTTTCCGCCATGCCACGTATGTTTCGGGGAACTCTTGTTCGCTACCCCGCAAATAGGGCTCAACAACTGGACAACCCGGCAACTCCCGGTGGATTGTCGTCATGGACCATGTATCGAAGAGAATATCGGATACCGGCAAAATTGTAGGCGCCGGAGCAAATGCGGCGGTTTGCCGGTCTGGGTCTATGTTCGCGAGCGCCAATGGACTTCCATTACCATTCAGATGCTGGAGTAACGCCAAGGTTTCCTGCCGCTTTCTTTCGTACTCGTCATCTCTGTTGAAGCTCGTCGGATGCACGATATGGATTTCAGTATCCGCACAGTCTCCGAACCGATTTACACGGCCAAATCGCTGGGCCATACTGTCAAGGTGGTGAGATCGCAAATTAGGTGATCTGCCGAGAGATTTACGCCGACTTCGCCCGCACTGGTGCAAACCAAATATACGGTGCCAGTTTTGAGTCGAACTTCCTGCGAATAATCTCCTGTGGGCATAAAACGTGCGAAAACCGAATCCATCGGTAGTCGATCGCGTTCGAAACCGCGCATTGTGCCAGTGAGTTGCTGTACGTTCTGCTTTTCTTTTCTCAACCTGGCGACGGTTTTTTCGGCATTCTCTACGCTTCGTACAAAGATCAGAATGGCTCGGCCCGATTCTACAAACCGATTGTCCAAGCACAAATCGAGGATACGACCCGGTAGCTGTTCTTTTTCTGATTCGAGGTTGTGAAAGATTATCTTCTTCGGCGCTTTGAGCCGGCGCCACACAACGTGAAGGGGCTCCTCAGGCGGATCGGGAATTCGGGCGGGTGGATGCTTTTCCAAGTCGGTCAAGCCAAATCGGGTTTCGTGATTTCCTCCATTCCGCGTAGTGGCTGTCAGGGCGATCACGCGGAACGGGCGAAATTCGCGGCACCGCTCCTGTTCGCGTTGGATTGCTTGCATCAATTCTTGGAACGCCGGTTCCAGATGAGCCTCATCATGGATAAGCAGGACGTCCTGTCCTAGAAATCCAGCGTGGAGCGGCCGCCCCTTGAATCCGACTCCATATCCACTGAACAGAAGACGACTGCCGATCATGTCGACCGTGCCAATAATCACCGCAGGCCTGGCAGGATCGGCGGACCACTCGCGGTTATCCGCGAATTGTCCCCGCAAAGTGCTGATCGCCAGCGGAATGCGTTCAGTCTCCGGGAGAGCGCAGAGTCGGCGCAGAGGTTCCATCAGACCGCTAGTCTCAAGATTCGTCCGCAATTTTTCCACTTCAGTTGTCGTTTGGTCCACAACCGTGCGGCGATTGACTACGTAAACTAATCGTCTAGGAATACTTGTTGGACGGCAGGCTAAACCGATAAGCCATATTGCGATGATGCTGGTCTTTCCGAGTCCCGTCGGCACAGAAACGTTTGTAGGGAAATCATCTCGTTCCCGAATCAGCCTCTCATACAGGGTTTCCTGCCAAGGCAACGGACGGTGACCTGTTAGGCGGCGGTAAGTTTCGCTAAATTGATGCAGGCTCATGCTGGGCTGTCTGGTAATTCACTTTCAATGGGGCCGCGAGTTCTAGCCTCGCGGAAAATTACGCAGAGGAGGTCTCAAGCGAATCGTCGGATCCGGATTAATCCGCGATTTCCGCGACATGATGGTCTGAGGAAAGGCGACAACCTTAATAGAAAACCGGCATGCGGCAGAAAAGGTGTCGTTCCGGCTCTGGAAGGGCGTGTGCTTACAACAGTCTGTTGCTGCCCGACGCTTACGGCGCGGGTGGTTCCAGCCTGATTGGGTTCTGTTAAGATTCCGTCATGCGAAAAAGGGACAAGACAGCATCTGCACCCTCGGTGGAGGTGGACAACTACGGTTACTTTCCGCGCGAAGTACAGCTGAAGCGCATGGCCGAATTCCGGAAGCGATGGAACGCGATATGGGAGGAAATCAGTGCCTCTGGCGGAAAGAACAAGGATCGAGATCCACGTACCCGGCGCGCTAAACGGCACCGTTCAAAAACTCGTTGAGAGTTTTGTGGAGAGTTTCGCACAAACGTTCGGACGTTGCACGGTAATCCACGTCCGTGACAATCACTACTCTACCCGCCGAGGTCTCATCCTTAACGATCCAACGACCGTCATCTTCTCGGATGCTACGTTGTCCCTCGTCAAGGATCGCGCGCACTGCATTCAATATATGAATCAGCTTCGTCAAGCGGCTGAGGAGAAGCTAGAAGAACAATCGGTCCTTGTTGCAGCGCAGTCGATTTACCACTCCGTTGAATAGACGCGTCGCACAGAATGCGTGTCATCACCGCGGCACGAGCGGTCTCATGGATCTAAGGTCAGGATTGCCGAGGGTTTCGGGCGCGGATCCGTTCGCGGAAGAGTCGAAGGGCGGCAGTCTGGCTCTGTGGTTTGCTGGTCTTGAGAAATTCAGTCAGCAGTGCGGCGGACAGGCCGGCTAGAAAATCGCTGGCGTTCGTCCTCACGTACGAACCGCCCTTTAGCTTATACAATTCAACCTGCTTTCCGTCGTAATGCCAGATTTCTGGGACGCCAAGCGCAGCATAGATGGGGAATTTGGCGCGCGATTCATTTGTCGTGTCGATCTCGACGGCGATGTCCGGTGGAGGATCCGAGTCGAGATCGATCTTATGCTTCCCCACGACGCGGGCGGCGTTGGCAACATAAAAACAGGTGTCCGGCTCGGTACCTTTCTTGAGCCGCCGCCGCTTCCAGGTTGTTGAGCCGAATTTTTCCAACGCCTTCTGGAAGATGTTCGATTGCTTCTAAATAACCCGCAGTTCGGGTGCTCATACGGCCATTATAGTCGAAGGTCGAACGCCTCCCCGGATCTGACTCTGGTGCGGTTCGGCCACAGGTAGAGATTTGTGGCTGAACGATTAGGACTCGAGCTTGCTTTGAGAAAGGTTATTTCCTCAAGGTTCTTCCTCTGCTTTAGACTGTGTGCCTATGCGCAACACGTACATCGTCTGTTACGACATCTCGAATCCGAAGCGGTTGCGGGATGTGTTCAAGACCATGCGCGATTGGGGCGATCACATTCAACTTTCGGTCTTCGAATGCCGGTTGACGCGAAGCCATCTGGTAACGCTGAGAGCCGAATTGAGCGAGATCATTCATCACGGTGAAGATCAGGTCTTGTTCGTCGATCTGGGACCAACTGGCGCTCGAGGCGATCGCGTGATCACGGCGCTCGGCAGGCCCTACACTGTCGTTGACGCACCGTGCGTGATCGTGTGATGGAGTCCAAGTGAGTCAACCTGCCTCGATTCAACCGCAGTCTTCACGCGCTCTGCCGGATTATCTGCCGGCGCGGATGATCAACGAGTTCGTCTATTGTCCGCGTCTCTTCTATTACGAACAGGTGCAAGGAGTCTTTGTCGAAAGCGCGGATACGATCGAAGGCAGCATCGAGCACCGCCGCGTCGACAAGGAAAGCGGAGAGGCGCCGCCCCCAACGAGCGTGTCGGAAGAGCCGGTGATTGCGCGATCGATTACGCTCTCGTCCGAGCAGCACAAGGTCATCGCAAAGCTCGATCTTGCGGAGTTCGCGGACGGAAAGGCGGTGCCGGTCGATTACAAGCATGGACGGCCAATTGCGGCCGAGGATGGATATCAACCGTGGCCGTCCGAGCGCGTGCAGCTGGCTATTCAGGCCATCGTTCTGCGAGCCAACGGATATCGTTGTGATGAAGGAATCATTTACTACACCAAATCGAGACAACGAGTACGGGTGGTGTTCGATGAAGCAGTGATCGCCGAAGCCCAGCGCGCCATCGAGGAAGCCTGGCAGGCCGCGCGATTGGAACAACCTCCTCCGCCTCTGGTGGATTCTCCGAAATGCCCAGGGTGCTCGCTCGTCGGAATTTGCCTTCCCGACGAAACGTGGAGCTTGCAGGCGCCCCTACAGGACACAATGGCGCCCCGGCCAAATTTGCAGCTCGAGTTGTTCGAGGTATTGCCGTCCGGCAGTCCGGTGGAACGGAATCCGGACGCGCGTCTGCTCGTCACCTCGTTGGCCTGTGGGCCAACAGTTCGCCTCCCGAACCGGGGTTTCCCCTATCCGACGTCGGCTGTGACATTTCAACCTCTCCACTCATGTATGAAACCGGAAACGGGAAAGCCCTTGCACTTCTTTTTCAGAGCCAGCCTTCCGATACCACTTTCCCTAGCGTGCCGGGTTGTTCTGCCGAGGTGCCGCCAAACGCTGGCAAGGTTCGGACGTCCGCGATCAGCAAAAGTGATCTCCTGATCAGGATTTCACGTTTCCCAACACGGAAAGGCAATTTCCCTGTTGGGATTTCGCATTTCCCGGCAGGGAAAAGCGATTTCCCTGGCAAGAGTTCACATTTCCCCGGATTTTCCGCGCGAGCGCGTACGGCCCGCAAGGCAGCCGGGATGGGCCTGACGTTGTTGCAAGGTCTGATTGGTTTTGAGATCATCAGGCGGGCCAATCGCCGGGCCACAAGTCGCAAAAAGGAGAATACTCACGTGATGGATCGTCGGAAATTTGCACGCCTGCTTGCTGGTTCAATCGCGGCAAGCAGGCTGTCCGGGAGGCAGGCGGATGGTGCCAGCACAAAGACGGTGTTGTACTCCGCTGTTGGGGGCGACCTTACGCTTTACAGCATGGACATTGACGAGGGCTCGCTAGTGAAGCGCAACACGGTGAGCTTACCTGCCAATATCCAGTACGCGTGGCCGCATCCGTCGAGGCAGTATCTCTACGTCGTCTCCAGCGGCGGCGGACCGGGTGTCCCCAGCAATCAAAACTTCGCGCATGCCTTCCGCATCGATTCGGCTACAGGCGCACTCACGCCGCACGGTCAGCCGCAGGACCTGCCGTCGCGTCCGATCCACGCCAGCGTCGACATAAAAGGGGACTATCTGCTGACGGCATACAACGATCCAAGTTCCCTTACCGTGCACCACATCAACCGGGATGGGACTCTTGGCGGCCGGGTAAACCAACCGAACAAGCTCGATACCGGTAAATACGCGCATCAAATCCGTGCCACCCCGGACAATCAATTTGTGATTATGGTTACGCGCGGCAACAATGCGCCGGATGATCACCTAGTGAATCCGGGTTCGATCAAGACCTACCGCTTCGAAAGCGGAGAGCTGACGAATCTTGCGGCCATACAGCCAGGAGACGGGATGCATTTTGGTCCGCGTCATCTGGACTTTCATCCGACTCAGCCTTGGGTCTATGTGTCGATCGAGAGCCAAAACAAACTTTATGTCTATAAAAGAGACCCCGCGATTGGGCTTTCCCGCGAGCCCGTGTTCATCAAGGAAACGCTTTCGGAGCCAAAATCTCCTTTCAGGCAGGGCGCAGGCACTATCCATGTTCATCCGAACGGCCGGTTCGTCTACCAAGCGAACCGTGCGTCGTCTACGATTGATTTTCAAGGCAAGAACGTTTTCGCGGGAGGCGAGAACAGCATCGCCGTGTTCTCGATCAACCCGAACACCGGCGAGCCGACCCTGATTCAAAACATCGAGGGCCACGGTATCCAACTGCGCACCTTCGCGATGGATGCGAGCGCTCGCATGATGGTTGCGGCCAGCATCCAGCCGCTTCCGGTGCGCGAAGGCGGGAGCATCAAAATGCTGAGCGCCGGCCTTACCGTGTTCCGCGTTGGCAACGATGGCAAACTCGCGTTCATCCGCAAGTACGATGTCGATGTCGGCAGCAAGACACAGTTCTGGAGCGGCATGGTGAGCTTGGTGTAGCGCGTTCCTGTCGGAGGAGGGGAATTCCAGCTTAATAGAAGCTGGCGCGCCGGGGTGGTTCGGCCGAAACGCTTTGCCGGTCTGACCACCCTGTCTGCGCTTCGCTTGGCGCAGCTTTTCTTGAGGCTTCGCCCTATCGGGCTCGCGCTACGCGCCCTCCTCTGCGAGGAGGGGAATAGTATGATTTCTGAGACCGCAACCGTGTCGAGCTCGCCCGCCGCCTGATTCCATTCATGTTTCTGCTTTACGTCGTTTCCTATCTCGATCGGATCAATGTGGGTTTCGCGGCATTGCAGCTCAATAAAGCCTTGAACTTCGACCCGGCAGTCTTCGGATTGGGAGCGGGACTTTTCTTCATCGGATACTTCATCTTTGAGATACCAAGCAATCTCATCATGGAACGGGTTGGCGCGCGGGTCTGGATGGCACGGATCCTCGTGACGTGGGGACTGATTTCATCGGCGATGATGTTTGTCGGCGGCGTCGCCGCGTTTTACGTTCTACGTTTTATGCTCGGCGTCGCTGAGGCCGGATTTTTCCCGGGCATGATTCTTTACCTGACGTATTGGTTCCCCGCCGCCGAGCGTGGCCGCGCCATTGCGCGTTTCATGACGGCGACGGCAATTGCGGGTGTGATCGGCGGGCCGATCTCCGGGGTTCTCTTGAATTTGGATGGTAACGCGGGCCTTGCCGGCTGGCAGTGGTTGTTTCTCATCGAAGGAATACCCGCAATCATTCTCGGGTTCCTCGTTTTCGCTATTCTGCCCGACGGCCCCCAGACCGCACGGTGGTTAACTGCTGGCGAAAAAGCCTGGGTCATTTCGCGCCTTGAGCAAGAGCGCCAGGCAGAGCCGGACGATGTCTTGACACTGAAACAGGCAATCGGCAGCAGGCGTGTCTGGATGCTCGCCCTTATTTATTTTGCAGTGATCATGAGCTTCTACGGAGTCAGTCTCTGGCTCCCCCAGATCGTCGAGTCGTTTTCGGGCATGAGCCATTTGCTCGTTGGATTTGTCAGCGCAATTCCCTATATGGCTGCTTCGTTGGGCATGGTGATCATCGGAAAGAGTTCGGATCGTCGCGCCGAGCGGCGGTGGCATATTGCATTTTCCGCATTCGCCGCTGCGGCAGGCTTGATTGTCGCCGCTTTTTTTAAGACTCCGGCCATTGAACTCGCCGCACTCTCATTCGCCGCGATCGGCATCTGGGGAACACTGGGGCCGTTTTGGGCCATGTCGACGGAGTCTCTTCGGGGAACAGGGGCCGCCGCCGGCATTGCGCTCATTAATTCCTTCGGTAATCTCGGGGGTTTTCTCGGGCCATATCTCGTCGGGATCATCCGCAGCAGAACCGACGACTTTGCCCTCGCCCTCCTTACTCTCGCCGTATGGCCGTTTATTGGAAGTATCCTGACGCTCTCGATATCGCGCCCGGCCGCCAAGCAAATCTTGCAGATCGCTAATGGGACCACCCGCAGCGGCCGATAAGGCCGTTAGTCAGGAGGGCTTTATGCGATTCGTCAAAGTGCGATACGACGGCTACAACGGGCACTTCAATATAACAGAGCGGCAGTTTGGCGTGGAACGCGACGACGAACCAATGTACCTTATCGACGATTTCACGAAGCAGGATTTCTTTCCGACTTCAGATCTTGACCTTTTGGAGGTCGACGATACGCTGGATTAGAACGGCCGACGCAGCCTTAAACGCCCCGCAATCGAAACCAGTGCGCTCCGCCCCAAGGCGACAAATGCCAACGGCACCGCGTTCCGGCCGGCCCTTCACGAGACTGTAAGAAACAGACGCGATGAGGTGAGCTGAGATGTGGCGGTTCCGATTACCGCCTGGACTTGCCACGATCCCACATCCTGCGAGCCAAAGCTTCCGCTCACAGACCAGCCCCCGGCGTTATCGGTCGAACTGCCATAGGGACCCGAGACGCCGACATCCTGACCATTGCGCCAAAGATGAAGATACACGCGTGAACCGGCGGGAGCACCGCTCAAGTTCAATTGCCAACTGTCGCCTGCCTTGAACGTGGAGTTGCTCGCGGCCGAGCTCATATTCAGGACCGAGAGCGATGGAGCGGAGTTGACGGTTGAACCGAGCACGACATCGAAAGTGCCTCCAAGCGCACCGGCCGAAGAACCGGTGATTGAGGACAACTGGATAATCACGGATGCCCGCTGCTGAGCATCCTGAATACCTCGGAGCACCATGTCGGTGGCGTTCTGCGGTTCCTCTTCGAAATAGACCTGAGTCGTGAGATCCGCGCGTCCTGGCAGCTTCACCTTCATATGGATGTGGCGTGTGCGGCCGGTGTAAAGTCCCGGCTTGATGGTGCGAAACAAATACTGACCGGCCGATCCCGTCAGAAATCGGCCGAATCCTTGAAAGTTTTGGTCGCGAGTTGAATACCCCATGCTCGCGGGATGAATATAGGCGCCGGTATTATCCGCGTGCCAGATTTCAAGGTGGGCGTCGCGGACGGGATTTCCGCTACTGTCGAAAACAGTTCCGCTCAAGTACAGAATGGTTCCGACTGCCGGCGTGATGTTGTTGTTGACGACGAGCAGATCGTTGTCCGTATCCAGCGGCAGATTCGGCGGGTAGTACGGCCCTTCGGTCTGCTCGGGCGTTGTTACAAGCGCTTCTGCAAAAACGCCCGGAATCTCATAGAACGCAGTAGCGAGGCCCATAGCTCCCAGGCCCGTAAGCAATCGTCGTCGACTTAAGTTGATATTTTTCATGCGCGTCTTGGACGGGTTCTGGCAGGCTTCGTTCGACGTTTTACATCAATTAACAAGGTAGACGGGGAATAGCCACAAAAACGCACAAAAATCACAAACATGTTCGAGTTCGTTCGCTCTTTGTGTTTTTTGTGCCTTTTTGTGGCTATTTACCGCACGCGTTTAAATCTGTAATCCTTCGATATACGCCTCTCCAGGAGATGCGTTACCGCGCCTCGCGCATCCATGACGAACTGGATTCCCAGGCCGTAAAAGCCAGCAAAATTGGTGTCCGACTGTGCCGCAAGCCGTACTTTCTCCCTGCCTTTGAGTTCGGCGAAGAGCGCTCCGCCAGAGACGGTGATCTCAATCATTGCGGGGTGCGGCCTGTTTCCCCAGAAGTCCTGCTCCTCGTAGGTACCGACGTATTTCGCCAGGATCTCAGGCGCGACCTTGACTTCGACGCCCTTTTCGTCGGACAGTTTGCCGACCCAGTGCTCGAGACTGGTGTGGCTTTCGTTGCAGACGGACTCGAGCAGATCACCATCCGGCGTCAACTCCGCCCGCAGTGACACCGTCCAAGGGTGGGCATAGACCTGAGGATCGTCGAGAGTGACTTCAATGTTCATGTGGCCGAAATCCATCCGCTGGTACCGTTCAGTGATACGCAGTGCCTCCGAATGGGGATGACCATCGTGATCCAGCCACGACCGATCATTGAATCCGTTGCTGTCCACGATCAGAGTGTCTCCTTCCCATCGGCCCACCGAATGCCCCATCCAGCTCGGAAACGGATCGGTCTCCAATCGACGCCCGTCCAGCAAGATCTGACGATAGGTGAGATCTTCGTTCAGCATCACGATCACACCCGGATTCTGAATGATTTTCGACCTGCGCGCGCTCGTGTTGTCGGCCGGACCCCAAGGCAGGCACTGGATACCCGGGGAATCTTTCTGCAGGTCTTCCGCGCGCTGCCGAACTAAAGATTCGGCCCAAGGCTGGATTTCTCCAGGTTTCAGGTCGGCCGCGACGTTGCGCTCATACTTCAGCGAACTTCTTTGCCAGATCCCGGACAAGTCGGGTTTGCCGTCCGCGGTGCGGGGCGCGGGCGCGGCGAGATTCGGCTTGCCGTCTGCATTGCGGGGGATGCCCGGCGTGGGATACTTCAGCCACTGCGCCGTAAGCGGCGTAGCCAGCACCGCGAAGATGATCGGGAACATGACCCGTTTCATACGTTGCCTCCTTCGATGAAGAGCTGCTCTCGTGGGCGGTTGAACGGAAATTTTGGTAACGATACTAACATAGCGGTGGCAGCTGTGCACGTCTCGGCAAAACAAGAACGTTCGGTTTGGTTTTTTGTTGTCACGAAGCGAAGATGGGTTTGCTGAGTGTGTATGCAACGAAAAAATGAAGCCGTTTGCTACACAAGAGCGTCTATTGCGAGAGGAGTTGGCTATGAGCAGATATTGGGCTTTCGTTTTAGGACTGTTGATCCCAGTATTTTGGGTACCGCAAACACCCGCTGCGCCCCAGTTTCGAAGAGCTGAAGAAAACCAACACGGCGCTCGTGTTTGTCTCTATCAGGATGCTCGATACCAAGGATGGGAGCAGTGCTGGGCAGAGGGCGACGAGGTCCGCAGCCTGGCTAATCACAAGGCCGCTGCTTCCTCGATCCGAATATTTGGCCGAGCGCGTGTTCTAGTTTGGGACGAGACGGATTTCCGCGGCCGATCCGCGGAATTTGCATCCGATATTCCGGATCTGGGATTGCGAGCCGCCAGCGGCGGGCATACATGGAACGATCGCATCGAATCGCTGCGGGTGGTTGCGGACAACAATTCTGGTCCGTATGGAAATAACCCTCCAGTCTTCGGACGCGATCGGGATGGAGATCGAGATCGAGAACGAGAGCGAGATCAGCAGATCAGCGATGGCATTTGTGTTTACGATCGCCGCGATTTTCAAGGACGATCGCAATGCTGGAGCGCAGGCGCAGATGTAACCGATCTCGCTAAGGCGGGGAACTGGGGCGACAGAATTTCATCCATTCGCGTATTCGGCCGAGCCCGTGCGGTCGGCTATCGCGACCCCAATTTCCGCGGCGAAACCATAATCATCGATCGAGATATTTCTGATCTCGCGCAACTCTCAGCACGAAGTTTTCGCAATTGGGACCGGCGGATCGCATCGCTACAGATTGAATCCGAACGAAGCTTTCCAGGTAGAGGCAGAGGACGCGGCCGGCCCTGGCAATGATCAATTGCGTATTCCCCTCCTCGCAGAGGGGAATACGCAATATACTTGAGTAATCCGACCCCAACGAGTTCTAGGATCTCTCTCTCAGGTTTTGGTCATCGGCACACCGGGGCATAATGAGAAACTTGCGGTTCCGATTCGAAGTCTTGATACAGCGTCCGGTCTTTGCCAGTGTTTTGATTTCATCACGGATGTTCGAAAGGCAAACACTCCCGCGGTCTTGCTGATCTCCGATGCCGACTTTAAGGTTGTATCGAGAGGAGTCATCGCGCAGAGTTCATTCATGAATGCCGTCGAGCAAGGCCAAACGGCGGTGAAGCGTTTTGGAGAGAGGTCTGCCGGACAGCCGCAGAAAAGCAACAGTGATGCACTGCGGCGGATGGAATCCACGATGGTGCCAGAGGCGCTTTCATGAATCACGCGCATATCTCTGGGAGCCTAGAACTGTAGCCGAGGTCTTATGAAGGTGTGAATGAATTATGGTAGCGCGGGTTATTCCCCTCCTTGCGGTGATGCAAGGAGGGGAATGCGCTCGATTCCAATTCGTTCACACCTTCTATTGACCGCCGGCTATGTCTCGCTTATAGATCGCCGGCGCTCATAGAGCGCCGGTATAGGTTTGTCCTACTGATTGAATCACACCTCCTCCTGCCCGATAATGTTCTCTGTCAAGATGCCAAATAAGAGAACAGCCTTCAATGTGGCGCTTTCCCTGTGCCTCTGCGTCCTTGTGTTTCCTTATAAACAGGCACGGGCCGAGGTGGTCAAGATCGACATCACGCAGAGAGACGATTGGGGTACGCACGACCGCATTATTGGGCGCGTGCAATTCGCAGTGGACCCGAAGGTGCCGGCCAATCGCATCATCGCGGATCTCGATTTCGCGCCACGAAACAGGCAGGGCAAAGTCGAATTCACAAGCGATCTTTTGCTATTCATTCCCAAGGCTGCCCGGCGTGCGCGTGGAACGGTGTTTCTCGAAGTGGTGAATCGAGGGCGTGATCAGTCGCTGGCCATCATGAGCGGCGCCGAGCAACGTGATCTGTCACCGGAGTCGTGGGTGCTAGGCGACGGTTTCCTGTTGGAGCAGGGTTTCACGATAGCCTTTCTGGGTTGGCAGTTCGATGTTCACCGGTCGCAGGGTCTAACCTTTGGTGCGCCGATCGCGTCTGTCCGAGGCGTCGTGCGGGAAAGCTATATCGCTGGCCCCGGAAGGCGAAGTTCGGGCTTCTTCCTGAAATACTGCGCGCTGGATCAGAGCCGTCATGCCGCCGCACTCACATTTCGCACGCGAATGGATGAGATGCCTCAGCCGCTACCGCGCGAGTCCTGGCGGTTTGCTTCCGACGGATGCTCGGTCGAGGTGGATCGAGGACTCGATATTGGTCTGTATGAGGCGGTCTACGAAGCCGAAGGCTCGCCGGTAGCCGGTCTTGGGCTGGCTGCGATCCGCGACTTTGCCTCCTATCTCCGCTACGGGCCAAGCGGCGCAACACTCCGCGAAAATCCTGCAGCCCAAGAGAGAGTGATCGGCTACGGTTATTCGCAAAGCGCCCGCTTTCTTCGCGAATTCGTTCGCGATGGTTTCAACGCCGACGAGCGTGGCCGCAAGGTATTTGATGCTTTGATGATTTCTTCCGCAGGCGCGGGCGCCGGCAGCTTCAACCATCGATTTGCGATGCCTGGAGAGGCCGGCAACTCAGTTCTTTCGGTGCTCCGTCCAGTCGATCTGCCGCCCTTTACGGATGAAGGATTGCTCGCCCGCGCACAGGCGGCGCGGGTCACACCAAAGATTTTTTATACCTTTTCATCGACCGAGTATTGGGCACGCGCCGGATCTTTGACCTACACCACCGAGGACGGCAAAAAGGATGTACCCTTCGCCGCCACGTCACGTTTGTATTTTCTGGCCGGAACACCACATGCGTCTGGCGTTCTTCCTTTGGGGAACCCCACGCGGACTCGGCCGTTTCGGCACTTCATTAATTTCGCCGAGCAACGTTGGGCCGCACGGGCCCTGCTTCTGGACCTCGATGCGTGGGTGCGTAATGGAACCGAACCGCCTCCGTCGCGATATCCGTTAATCGCCAAAAAGGAATTGGTTCCCTTTACACGCGTTCGTTTTCCGGCTGCGCCTTCGTTTCCATTCGCCACCTACATGCCTCAGGTGTGGCGCATGGATTTTGGACCGGAATACGACAAAACGCGGGTGATCACCAACGAGCCGCCGCACTTGGGCGCACCGTTTCCCGTGCTGGTTCCTCAGGTAAACGCCGACGGCAACGATATCGGCGGAATTCGTTTGCCCGAAGTTGCCGTGCCACTGGGAACTTATACGGGTTGGAATGTCACCATTCCTCAATTAAAGGACTTCGGGTACCTGAGCGGCCTGATTGGAAGTTTTGAACCGTTTGCGCTCACCCGCGAGGACCGGCTGAAGAGGGGTGACGCGCGCCTCTCGGTCGAAGAGCGCTATGCCGGGCGCCAGGATTATCTGGATCGCATAAAACGAGCGGCGGAAGTTCTTGTGAGGGACCGGTTCATGTTAGCTGGAGATATCCGTACCGTTGTCCAGAGAGCAGGCGAAATCTGGGATGCCGTCGTAAGCCTGCCGCCCCGTTGAGACCAGCATCCCTTCCCACTTCGCCAAACTGACCACCCGCCAGCGGCGTCTCCTCGCTCGGTTTGATGATGACTGTGTTACCCGCGGCAAGCGCAGGCGGACTTTCCATGAGACAAGCAGCGGCAATCGATTTGCGATCGGCGTTCATTGCGTTTATTCCTGTTGATTGTTGAACCGGTAAGCCCCTGCGGCAGTAAGCACAACTGCCACGAGGGTTACGATTGACATGTCGAAGACCAGACTCCATCGGATCAGCCCGAAGCTCATCGCTGCCTCGACGACGGAGCGGCCGACGAAGGGGCCGGCGGTCATCAGCGTGTTCGAGAAAATGATGTTTCGCAGACCGTCGACGCAATACGTCAGCGGGTTTACCGTCATGAGCGCTTTGAGCACCGGAGGAGCCGAGGTTATGGGGAACATGGCGCCGCTCAAGAAGTAGAGAGGCATCACGAGGAAATTCATCACCATCTGAAAGGCCTGCATCGACGACATTCGCGCCGCGATCGCGATACCCAATGCCGTCAACGCGACGCCGATCAGCAGTGCCATGATCCACATTTCAACAACGATTGCCGGCGACAGACGGATACCGATGATCGGTGCGATCAGTATCAGGATCGTTGCTTGAATCATGGAAATGGTTGCACCGCCGAATGTCTTTCCCAACGCTACGGCCCAGCGCGGAACCGGTGCAACCAGGACCTCTTTCATAAAACCGAATTCGCGATCCCAGATAATGGACACCGCGGAGAAGATTGAAGTGAACAGAATACTCATCCCGATAATGCCTGGATACATGAAGGTGAGGTAATTGATGCCGGCGTTGCCGTTTAACGTCACCGCTGAGCTGATGCCTTTCGCGACGACCGCCAAATAGAGCAGAGGTTGCGCGATCATCGAAACGACTCGAAATTTCTCTCTGGAGAACGTCTTGGCTTCACGAAACCAGATGGTGTAGATGGTTTTGACCGCGATTCTCATCTCCTCCTCCACAACTGCGCCATCTGCCGCATTTGATCTTGCGACGTCCCCTCCTGCGCGCGAATACTGTGTCCCGTGAGTTTCAGGAAAACATCCTCGAGACTTGGTTGTTTCACTTGTATCGATTTGACGCGTCCGGCAAAGCCGGCAATCAGCTTCGGCACGAACTCCGCACCCGAGGCCATTTGGAAATGTATTTCGCTTCCGACCTTCTGGACTTCGACGTTGTAGGCGCTTTTCAAACCCTCCGCCAGACCGTCATCGCCGCTGACGATAATCGTGTCCCCTCCGATCATGCGCTTCAGCATTGCGGGAGAATCGATCGCCTGGATTTTTCCATGATCGATAACCGCAATCTTGTCGCAGTGTTCGGCTTCCTCCATGTAGTGCGTCGTCATAAAGACGGTTGTGCCTTTTTCTTCGCGCAGCGCCTTCACATGTTTCCAAATTGCATTTCGCGTTTGCGGATCGAGCCCGAGCGTGGGTTCATCCAGAAACAAAACCTTCGGATGGTGTAACAGACCGCGTGCAATTTCCAGCCGCCGTTTCATTCCGCCGGAAAAGGTTCGAACCAGCGAATGTCGCCGGTCAATGAGATCGACGAGACGCAGTACATCTTCAATTCTCTCGGCAAAGAGGGTCGAAGGCAGATCATAGAGCATCGCGTGGAACCACAAGTTTTCCTGCGCGGTCAGGCGATCGTCGAGCGATTGGTCCTGGAATACAAGGCCGATGCTTTGCCTCACTTCATTTGGCTTGGCTACAACGTCGAAGCCGGCGACCGCAGCTCTGCCGCTAGTTGGTTTCAGAAGCGTCGCAAGGATCTTGATCGTCGTGGATTTTCCAGCTCCGTTCGGCCCCAAAAAGCCAAAGATTTGACCAGACTGCACATCGAGCTGAATACCGTCAACGGCTGTAATGTTGCCGAATTTCTTCACCAGGTTTTCCACGTGAATGACATCCATGAGCATCTCGCGATTATGCGGGAAATTTGGGGTCAGACGGGTGAATTCCCTATTTTTGAAGTGCAAACCAGGGAATTCACCCGTCTGACCCCGAATTTCCTCACCCGATCTCCGCAAACGCACGCACCGGCATTGGTTCTGACGATTGCTCGAGCCCAATTGCACTGAAACGAAAGCCGACACGCGGTAGTGAGGCGAGCCCGCGGAGATTTTCGATGATAGAGATATTGCCGGTCGAGATCAGACGAGTTTCATTCGTCCGGTCGGCGACCGGGAAATCGACGCCGACAACGCGGACACCGGCACGCACACAGCGAAAAATCAAATGCTCGCCCAGGAACGGTCCGGGATTCCAATAAGCTTCCGTTCCCCAGTATTCGTCCCAGCCGGTCTGGATCAGGAGGGCGGCTCGCCGGACTTGAGAATCGTGAAAGGGAACGCTGACTTCGTGGCGCATGGGTCCGACTGATTCAAGAACGATGGCGCGAAGCAGTGAGAAGGACGCGAAACCCTCACCCGGCGCACCTTCGGTGCGCCGCCCTCTCCCAGAGGGAGAAGGGTGTGCTAGCTCTATGATTCGCGTCATCGCCCATTTTCTCCCGCCTCACTTTAGGACAAATCGCGTGAATTTGTCTCTAGATCCATGCAAATTCTGGGCGGCCTGAACTCGGCTGATCTCGTGCAGGTTAAATGTAGTCGCCGCGGCGCGCGAACGTGAAGCCGCTCAAGCTGAGATTGAGCGCGCAAGACAGGCTGCGGAAGAGGCGCAGCGCCAGCAACAACAGTTGCGCCAACAGTTGGTGGAGCAGTTCAACAGGATCCTTGAGACTCGCGATACCGCTCGCGGCTTGATCGTCAATATGCGCGATGTTCTCTGTCGACACCTCAAAATTTCTTCGCATCGGTGCCCGGTTAGCGGCCTAAATCTCGGGGGCTCTAGCCGTGCCGCGTAGGTCCACGCCTCCCGCAGGATTACAATGTCTATATGAGCCTTAAAATTGGCGACGCGCTCTTGGTCGTCGACGTTCAGAATGACTTTTGTCCCGGCGGATCCCTGGCTGTGGCCGGCGGCGACGCCGTCGTTCCCGTACTGAATCGATGGATTGCCGAGGCGGAAACCGGCGGCGTTCCGGTTTTTGCGTCCCGGGATTGGCATCCTGCCAACCATATGAGCTTTAAAGAACGCGGCGGCCCTTGGCCTCCCCACTGTGTGCAAGGCACGTGGGGGGCGGCGTTTCACCCGGACCTCAGGCTTCCTCACAACGTGCAAATCATCAGCAAGGCTATGGATCCCGACGCGGACAGCTACTCCGCATTCGGCGGTACCGACCTTGCCGGCCGGCTGCGACGCGCGCAAGTGAAGACGGTCTGGATTGGCGGACTGACTCAGGACTATTGCGTGCGCACGACGGCGCTGGATGCCATCCGAGAAGGCTTCGAGGTGCACGTCATCACGGATGCGACTCGCGCGGTCAACGTGCGGCCAGGTGATGGAGACCGGGCGCTCGATGAGATCCGAAAGGCCGGTGGGGTGCTCGAGGAAGCGCTCGAACGATGAGTTCTGCCTGGGTGAACGATTCCAACGCCGCGTTGCTTACCGACCTTTACGAACTCACGATGCTACAGTCCTACTTCGATGAGCGCATGAACGGCATCGCCGTTTTCGATCTGTTCGTCCGGCGCCTTCCCGAAAATCGCAACTACTTTGTTGCGTGCGGGCTCGATCACGTGCTCGATTACCTTGAAGCGTTCTGCTTTTCCGGGGACGCGGTGGAATATCTGCACTCGCTCAACCGCTTCTCCAGCGCCTTTCTAGGCAGTCTGCGAGATCTTCGGTTTACCGGTGACGTTTACGGTGTACCCGAAGGTACTGTGATCTTTCCAAATGAGCCGATACTCGAGATCGTTGCGCCTTTGCCGGAGGCTCAAATCATCGAAACCTTTGTCATGAACCAAATCCAGCTCGCCACAGTGGCGGCATCAAAGGCTGCTCGCGTTGTACGCGCGGCGCGCGGCAAGTCAGTGGTCGATTTTGGCGCCCGGCGCATGCACGGCGTGGACGCCGCCGTAAAGGAGCCGCGCGCTTTCTACATCGGTGGCGTAGATGCCACCTCGAGCGTGCTGGCGGGCCGGATCTACGGTATACCGTTGTCCGGAACCATGGCACACAGCTACATTCAGGCCTTTGACGACGAGAAGGACGCCTTCCGGCGTTTTCTTCGCGCTTATCCGGACGCAGTGCTTCTCGTCGACACGTATGACATCAAGAAAGGCGTGGAACGCGTTATCGACCTGGCCGGCGAGCTGGGTTCCGGCTTCCGGGTTTCGGGCGTTCGCCTGGATTCGGGCGATCTGGACAGGGAAGCGAGAGAGGTTCGGGCCATGCTGGATCAAGCGGGCTTGAACCGGGTACAGATTTTCGTCAGCAGCAGCCTCGATGAATATGCCATCGAGCGCCTGCTTGCGTCTGAAGCCCCGATCGACGGCTTCGGAGTCGGCGCTCACCTGGCGACCTCGTCGGACGCGCCGGTCCTGGATACGGCATATAAGCTCGTCGAGTATGCGGGGCGGCCGAAGTTGAAATTATCGGAATCGAAATCGACGCTTCCCGGAAGAAAGCAGATCTTTCGTCAAAAAACTTCCGGCAAAGCTGTTCGAGACGTCATCGGCCTTCGCAGCGAGGAACTTTCCGGAGAACCTTTGCTCATTCCGGTGATGTCCAAAGGCCGGAGAATTCAGCCAGCCGAGCCCCTCGACATTTGCAGGAACCGTTGTTGCGCCGAGCTCAAAAGTCTTCCAGATGAGCTGCTCAGCCTCTCGAAAGCGGATGCGCCTTACCCGGTCGAACTGAGCGCCGGTCTCGAACGTTTAAGGATGGTAGCCGCAAACCTCGCCTGAGGCCGGCAAAGCCTGAGGCCGGCAAAGCCTGAGGCTGCAGGCGTTTTGCCAATCGAACTGCAGATGATGGGTGGTGTAGGAGGTATCTACACCACCCAACTTATGCGTTCTCGTATCGTAATAACGTGCCATGGCTGCGCGATGTGTGCCGCTCGGCCAATAGCGCAATTGAATGAAAGCCGCGCGCCGTTTGAGTTTTGATTAGCCCGCGGCGGCGTCTACAGTAAACTGGGAAGAGGAGGTCGAGTCATGAGCGGTTACCGAGTTCCGATTCCTATAAACGAACCTGTTCGGTCTTTTGCGCCTGGAACTGCCGAACGGCAGGCATTGAAGCAAAAGATCGCCGCAATGTCGGCGGAGAAGATCGAGATCCCGTTAGTCATCGGCGGTAAAGAAGTAAGGACCGGCGATACCGGCACGCAGGTGATGCCGCACCGGCACGGTCATGTTCTGGCAACTTGGCATAAAGCCGGACCCAGGGAAGTGGAACAAGCAATAAAGGCTGCCACGGATGCCCGGCGTGAATGGGGTTCATGGAGCTTTGAAGATCGTGCTTCGGTGTTTTTGCGCGCAGCGGAACTGTTGACGACATCGTGGCGTGAAACGATCGGCGCGTCAACAATGCTCAACCAGAGCAAGACGGTTCATCAGTCCGAAATCGACGCTGTTTGCGAAACGATTGACTTCCTGCGATTTAATGTCCATTTCGCCCAGGAGATTTATAATAACCAGCCGGTCAATTCGCCGGGCATGTGGAATCGCATCGATTACCGGCCGTTGGAAGGGTTCGTCTATACCGTAACGCCCTTCAACTTTACGTCAATTGGCGCAAACCTTTCTTCATCTCCGGCGTTGATGGGCAACGGCGTCATTTGGAAACCTGCCAGTTCAACTGTTTTCAGCAATTACTACATCTTTAAGCTGTTCGAAGCAGCGGGCCTGCCGCCGGGGGTCATCAATTTTGTCCCCGGGAATGCCGCGACGATCAGCGACGTCGCATTGAATCATCCGGACCTTGCAGGCATTCATTTCACGGGTTCCACGGAAGTTTTCCAGGGAATGTGGCGGGCCGTCGGTGAAAACATCAAAAAATATAGGACGTATCCTCGCCTTGTAGGCGAGACAGGAGGAAAAGATTTCATCCTCGTTCATGCCAGCGCGGATCCCGACGCTGTGATCACCGCAATCGTGCGAGGCGGGTTCGAGTATCAAGGACAAAAGTGCAGCGCTGCTTCGCGAGTCTATATTCCGGACAGCCTTTGGCAGACTATGGGAAGCCGTCTTGTCGAGACCACAAACGCACTGCGAATGGGTGACGTTGGCGATTTTCGAAATTTTTTGGGAGCTGTCATCGATCGAGCCGCATTCAAGAAGCTCACTGGTTATCTGGATGAAGCCCGCCGTTCGGATCAGGCAGAGATCATTGCGGGCGGCGAAGCCGACGATTCCATGGGCTATTTCATTCGGCCCACGTTGATTAAAGTGAAACGGCCTGACTATCGCACGATGTGCGAAGAGCTTTTCGGACCTGTCGTCACTTTCTATGTTTATCCGGCGAAGCAGTGGAACGAGATCCTAAACATTGTCGATACTACTTCGCCATACGGTTTGACAGGTGGCGTCTTTTCCACGGATCGCAAGGCTATAGCCGATGCGCATCGGGCGCTCCGTTTTGCGGCCGGCAATTTCTACGTCAACGATAAACCAACGGGTGCTGTCGTTGGACAGCAGCCGTTCGGCGGATCGCGCGCCAGCGGAACCAACGATAAGGCGGGTTCGATGATGAATCTGCTTCGCTGGGTGAGCGCGCGAACCATCAAAGAAAACTTCGTACCCCCCACCGATTATCGTTATCCGTTTATGGCCCAGGAGTAAACGGCAACCCAGATGCATATCCGTCCTCCGAAAAGGAGGACGGATATGAAGATGGCCGACGCACTCAGCACGAAAAGGACTTTCTTGGACATCCCCAATGCCGCAGAACTTGCCGGTTTCTCGGTGCGACATTTTCGCAGAATCATTGAGGATGAGCGTATCCGGATTGTCCAGATCGGTCGTAAGTTTTTCATATTAGGTGCGGATTTCGAGCGCTGGCAGGCCTCGAAGAGAGCTAAATTATCTTGAACACAATCCAACAACTTTCTGGGAAAATCGGGGCCAGACGGGTGAATTCCCGATTTTTGAAATGCAAAAATCGGGAATTCATCCCTCTGGCCCCGATTTTCACCTCCGTCTTGAATGTGTCCGCCCCCCCTCGCTACACTCTCCTTCATGACCACCAATACGGAAACTTTTCAGTTCCAGGCCGAGGCCCGTCAGGTTCTGGACCTGATGATTCATTCGCTTTACACGCAAAAGGAAATCTTTCTTAGGGAACTCATCTCCAACGCTTCGGATGCTCTCGACCGGCTTCGTTTCGAGGCGCTCAGCCGTCCGGAATTGATTGGCCCGGACGAGAAGCTCGAGATTTGGATTGAAGGTGACCCAAAAGCAAGAACGCTGACAATCAGCGACAACGGAATCGGCATGAGCCGTGAGGAAGTCGTTGCCAATATCGGAACCATAGCGAAATCCGGCACTCGCGAGTTGCTCGAAAGTCTACGAGATAAACCATCGGAAACGTTGACCACTCTCATCGGTCAATTCGGCGTGGGGTTCTATTCCGCATTCATGGCCGCCGATCGTGTGACACTTCTGACGAGGCGCGCTGGCGAAGAGAAGGCTGTGCAGTGGGAGTCAAGCGGTGACGGAACATTTACTGTTACCGAAGCTTCCAAATTTACGCGCGGCACATCGATTACACTACATCTCAAAAAATTCGAAGAAGACGCGGAAGTCGACGACTTCACGGAAAAGTGGGTAATCGAACAGATCGTGAAGCGCTATTCCGATTTCGTGGCCTATCCCATCATTTACAAGTCCCACGATACAAAAGAGCCCGACAGAACTTTAAATTCAATGAAGCCGATCTGGACGCGGCCGCGTTCAGAAGTGAAAGACGACGAGTACAAAGAATTCTATAAACACATCTCGCATGATTGGAACGAGCCCATGAAGACATGGTCATTCCGTGCCGAAGGCCGTTCCGAATATCAGGCGTTGCTGTTCGTTCCCTCACAGGCGCCATTTGATTTGTTCTATGCAACGAGCAAATTCGGACTTCATTTGTACGTTCGCCGCGTTCTGATCATGGAACATTGTGAAGATCTGCTTCCGCCTTATCTGCGCTTCCTTCGCGGTGTGGTCGATTCGGCAGACCTGCCCTTGAATGTCTCCCGGCAGCGGCTACAGGAAGACCGGCACGTCACCCAAATTCGAAAGTGGCTGACGAAGAAGGTGCTCGAATCGCTGGAAGAAATGCAGAAGAACGAAAATGAGGGCTACATTCGCCTCTGGGCACAATTTGGCCGGGTGCTCAAGGAAGGAATTATGGACTTCGAGAACAAGGAAAAGCTCACGGGGCTTTACCTTTTCGAGTCGTCCAATGATCCCGAAAAGTTGACAACCCTGAAAGACTACCTCGCGAGAATGAACACTGATCAGAGCGCGATCTACTTTTTGACCGGACCTTCGCGGCGCGCGGTCGAGAATTCTCCGCACCTGGAGGCGTTCCGGGAGAAGCGTTATGAGGTGCTCTTCCTGGTCGATCCCGTTGACGAAATATTGGTTCAGTGGTTGCCGGAGTTTGAGGGGAAGAAGTTGAAGTCTGTTGGGAAGGGCGTAGCGGATCTGGGTGAAGAACCTAAGCTGAAGGAGAAGGAGCGCGAATTTTCCAAACTAACCTCGGCTCTGCTGAAGAAACTGGAGGACCGCCTGAAAGAGGTGCGCCTTTCCAGCCGCCTGACATCCTCGCCGGCATGTCTGGTCGTAGCGGAAGGCGAAGCGAGTCCGCATCTGGAAAGACTTTTGAAGCAGGCCAAGGGCGAAACGACCCAGCAAAAACGGATCATGGAGCTCAACGCCAATCACGAAATCATCGCGAAGATGCGTGACCGCGCCGATGACGCCATGCTCGATGATTTCGCCGAGGTCCTCTACGGATATGCATTACTGGCGGAAGGTTCCGAACTTCAGGACCCCATGTTATTCAATCAGGCTGTGATGCGTATCCTCGGGAAAGCGATTTAGACGGTGTTGGAGAAATACGACCGGCCTTTATATAACAGCACCTGGACATCTTAGGTCCCTCAGAAAAAATTCTCTTTGTATAGGCATGTCCTCGCTGTTAGCCTCGTATTCCAGAAAACAGGGAATAGACATGGAGGAAAGCCCGACAAACCCTGCCAATTAGCGAAAAGAGACAGGTTGGACTATGGAACGAGAAAAAGAAGTCATGAACCTGCGCGAGGCATCGCAATACCTCGGGATTTCCCCGGACACCCTGTACAAGTATCTGGGCGAAAGCAAGATCCCCGCGTTCAAGCTGGGTAATCGCTGGCGATTCAAAAAAGATTTGCTGGACCGGTGGATGGAGAGAAAGAGCGAGCACACGTTGGTCGTTGACTCGAAAGCGAAACGCCTCGTGAAGAACACGGTGAAAGGCTAAGCGTCGGGGGATATCGAACTATGGCACTTTTTAACAAGACTAAGCCGCTCGTCGGACTGGATATCGGCTCGAGTTCATTGAAAGCGGTGGAATTGATCAAAATTAAGAAAAACTTCCAGCTTTCCGGCTTCGCCTACGAGCCAATATCTCCTGACGCCGTCGTGGATGGCGCCATTATGGATTT
>Ga0209470_1000354_pt1 | contig 37059 bp, 32 predicted proteins | sample GraSoiAngelo_125_FD_185882 | JGI IMG/M metagenome (GOLD analysis project Ga0209470, IMG submission 185882) | Grasslands soil microbial communities from the Angelo Coastal Reserve, California, USA - 14_0927_05_40cm (SPAdes) (version 2) | ecosystem: Environmental > Terrestrial > Soil > Grasslands ... | reverse complement strand
TCCGGCGACAAAGTGCAGATGCAGACATCGAAGGTCTTCGCCGCCGACGGCCGGTTGATCAGTGAGCTTGGCCTGGAGCGCCGCACGGTGCTGCCGCTCTCCGAGATTCCGGTCGCCGTGCGGCAGGCGTTCATCGCGACCGAAGACAAGCGGTTCTACTCCCACCATGGAATCGACTACGTCCGCATCCTGGGCGCCGCGAAGGCCAACCTCATCTCGTTCGGATATTCGCAGGGGTTCTCGACGATCACGATGCAGCTCGCCCGGAACATCTTTCCGGACGAGATCAGCCGCGAGAAGAAGCTGACCCGCAAGCTCAAAGAGGCGCGGGTCGCGGTCGAAATCGAGCACAACTTTCCCAAAGACACGATCCTCCAGCTGTACCTGAACCAGATCGATCTCGGAGCGGGCGCCCACGGGGTCGAGGCGGCGGCGCAGATTTACTTCGGCAAGTCGGCACGGCAGCTGAACGTCGCCGAGGCCGCCACGCTCGCCGCGTTGCCCAAGGCTCCCGCCTTCTATAATCCGCGCACTCACCCCGAGCGCGCCGTGCGGCGGCGCAACGTCGTGCTGAGCCTGATGCGGGACCAGGGGTTTTTGAGTCCCGAGGACACCGAGCTGTGGAAGGCCTACCCGCTCGTGCTCACCACGAACCGCACCAATTACGGCGACGTGGCCCCGTACTTCGTCGAGTGGCTGCGTGCCACCCAGCTCGACGCACGCTTCGGGCGCGACCTCTACGAGGGTGGCCTGCGGATCTATACGACGCTCGACCTCGACATGCAAGAGGCGGCCGAGCGCGCGCTGCAGACGCAGCTCGACGCGATCGAAGCGGGAGTGTACTCGAACGGGAAGTTCCCGGGGCGCACCACCTATCGCGAGTACATCGAGTCGTCCAAGGCGACGGGCGAGGACCACGGCCTGTTCACGCCCTACCTGCAGGGCGCGCTGGTCGCGCTGGAAGCGAACACCGGCTACATCCGCGCGATGATCGGCGGACGCGATTTCGACGACTCGAAGTACAACCGCGCCACGCAGGCGATCCGCCAGCCCGGCTCGACGTTCAAGCCGTTCGTGTACTCGGCGGCGGTCCGCGCGGGCCACCCCGTCACCGAGATCCTGGACGATTCACCGCTCAACCCACCGGTCATCCAGCTCGACTCGACGCCGTGGCAGCCCAAGGACGACGACGACACGACGCTGGGCATGATCCCGATGCGCGAAGCGCTGTACCTATCGCGCAACCTCGCCACGATCAAGCTCGGCATGTCGCTGGGCCAAGAGACCGTGATCGGCGAGGCGCGCCGCTACGGCATCACCACCCCGCTCCCGGCCTATCCCTCGATCCACATCGGCGCCAGGGGTGTGAAGCCGATGGAAATGATCGCGGCCTATACGGCCTTCGCCACGCTCGGCACGCGCGCCGAGCCGATCGGCATCCTCCGCGTCGAGGACCGCCAGGGGAACATCCTCTGGAAATCCGACCCGCGGCGCGAGGAGGTGATGGACCCCGAGCACACCTGGCTGATGGTCGACATGATGAAAGACGTGATCCGCCGCGGCACCGCGTTCAGCGCCGTGTGGAAGGCGGGGTTCACGGTCCCGGCGGCCGGCAAGACCGGCACCACCGACGACTACACCGACGCCTGGTTCATCGGGTATACACCGGAGCTCGTGGCGGGCATCTGGGTGGGTTATGACATTCAGCAGCGCATCCTCGAGCACAACGCCGGGGGCGGTCGGATCGTGGCGCCGGCCTGGACGGCGTTCATGCGCGACGTCTACGACCGCAGGCCTCAGCCGCCCGACTGGGAGCGGCCCGATTCCCTGATTACCCGTGAGGTGGACTGGTCGAACGGCTACCTCGCCACAGTGTTCTGTCCGCAGGACGTGCGCCACTGGGACTGGTTCTATCCGGGCACCGAGCCGACGCAGTCGTGCCCCGTGCATACGGCGTTCGGCATCGGTGTGTCGCCGTGAGAGAAGGGCCTAGGGGCTGGGGGTCAGGGGCTAGGGAGTGCCACGCACCCGCGAATCCCTAGCCCCTAGCCCTAGCCCCCAATGCTCCGCATCCGTGCGGGCTCCGTGCACCCCGTCACGGCGCCGCCCATCATGGACGGCGCCGTTCTCGTTGACGACACCGGGCGGATCGCGGCCGTGGGGCCCGACCGCGCCGTTCCCGCGCCCGCCAACGCCCAGCGGCTGGCGTTCCCGGAAGGGGCGCTCGTGCCAGGGCTCGTCAACTGCCACACCCACCTCGAGCTGACCCACCTCGCCGGCAAGAACGCCGAGCGAGAGTTCGCGCCATGGATTCGCGCGATCCGCGCCCTGAAGGACGCCACTACACCCGAACAGTTCTCGCGCTCGGCCGAGCAGGGGGTGCGCGACTGCTGGGCGGCGGGCGTCACGTGCGTCGCGGACACGGGCTCGAGCGGCGCCGTCATCGAGGTGCTGTCACGGCTCGGCGGTCGCGGCGTCGTCTATCAGGAGGTGTTCGGGCCCGACCCGCACCAGGCGGACGCAAGTCTGACGGAGCTGCAGCAGATGCTCTCCCGGCTCGAGCGACACGTCACCGCCCGCGTCGCGCTCGGCGTTTCGCCACACGCGCCCTACACGGTCAGCACCCCGTTGTATCGAGCGGTCGCGTCCCTGGCACGGCGCGAGCACTTCCCGCTGGCGGTCCACGTCGCCGAGTCGCGGGAGGAGACGATGCTGGTCCGCGACGGTGCCGGCCCGTTCGCGGAGGCGCTGTGGTCACGCGATATCGCCGTTGAACGACAGGATTGCTCGCCGGTCCAGTACCTGGAGCGCCTCGGGGTCCTGTCGCCCGACACGTTGTGCATCCACTGCGTCCAGGTGGATGCGGAGGACGTGCGGGCGCTCGGGCGCAACGGTGCCGCCGTGGCTCATTGCCCCCGGTCGAACCACGCTCATGGCCATGGCGCCGCCCCCTTCCCCGCCATGCGCGCCGCAGGGCTCCGCGTTGGTCTCGGGACCGATTCGGCGGTGAGTGTCGGTGATGTCGACCTCCTGGCGGAAGCGCGGGCGGCCGGTCTGAACGGCGAGGCCGCCCTCCTGGTGCTCACGCTGGAAGCCGCCCGCGCGTTAGGGCTCGAGAACGAGATCGGATCGCTCCAAGTTGGGAAACAGGCCGACTTGGCGCTGTTTCCCTTCAGCCCCGCGTACCGCCCGCTCCCGTCCGCTCCGGCCCTGCTCACTGTCGTCGCCGGACGGGTAGTCCACCGCTAGATTCAGGCCCCATGAAAACGCAGCGGCATGCCGCGATTCTCAAGATCGTCCGCTCCGGACGGGTCGCGAGCCAAGAGCAGCTGCGCGAGCTGCTCAAAGGGGAGGGCTTCGCCGTCACCCAGGCGACGCTGTCCCGGGATATCCGCGATCTCGGCCTCGCCAAGGTCGCCGCCCCCGACGGGGGCTCCCACTACGCGCCGCCCCTCGAGAGCGGCTCCGGCATCCGCCCCCACCTGGAGCAGCTCCTCCCCGCGATGCTCGTCTCTATGGACGGGGTGGGGCCGCTGCTCGTGGTCAAGACGCCGGCGGGCGGAGCGCAGGCGCTGGGTCTCGCGATCGACGGGGCGGGCTGGGAGGAGATCATCGGGACGATCGCGGGTGACGACGCGGTGCTGGTGATCAACCGGAGCGAGCGTGCCCGCCGCGCGGTCCAGACCCGCCTCAAGGAGCTTGCCGGCCTCCCCGACTGACCGTAGCGTTGAGCCTCGATTCCCCCCAACGAAGCCCGATGCACGGATAGAGAGAGGAGGAAGACGTGAACCAGCTCACGGCCATCACCCTGCTGGGGGCCTGCCTTGCGGGGGCGTTGTCGACCGCGCCGCAGGCTGCTCCGGCTCAGCAGGCATCGTCGAGCGGGGCCGCCCCGCTCAACTCGCTCACCACCGCCGAACGCGCCGCCGGCTGGCGCCTGTTGTTCGACGGTAAGACCACGACGGGGTGGCGAGGGTGGAAGATGGATTCGATGCCATCGGGGTGGCAGGTGGTGGACGGCACGCTCAAGCGCGTCAAGCCGGCGGCCGACATCATCACGACCGAGAAGTTTCGCAACTTCGAGCTGTCGCTCGAGTGGAACATCGCGAAGAACGGCAACAGCGGGATCTTCTACCGTGCGAGCGAGGACCGGGAGGACAACGCCATCTACTGGAGCGCTCCCGAGATGCAGGTGCTGGACGACGCCGGGCATCCCGACGGCCAGTCGCGCCTGACGGCGGCCGGCGCCGACTACGGCCTGTACCCGTCGCCCGCCGGGGTCGTGACGCCCGCGGGCCAATGGAACCAGGTGCGCCTCGTAGTGAACGGCAACCACGTCGAGCACTGGCTCAACGGCGTGAAGGTGGTTCAGTACGAGTTGGGCAGCCCTGACTGGGAGGCCAAGGTCAAAGCGAGCAAGTTCGCCTCGCACCCGCACTACGGGCGCAATGCCGAGGGCTACATCGGCTTGCAGGAGCACGAGTACCCGGTGGCGTTCCGCAACATCAAGATCCGGGTGCTGCCGTGAGCGTCCGCGCCCGGCTGTCGGCGATGATGTTCCTGCAGTTCTTCATCTGGGGTGCATGGTACACGACGATCGCGGTGTACATGACGCATCATGGCATGGAGACGCTGACGCACTGGCCCTATACGGTGAACCCGATTGCAGCCATCGTCGCGCCGTTCTTCCTGGGGCTCGTGGCGGACCGCTACTTCGCGACTGAGCGGGTGCTGGGCATGCTCCACCTGCTGGGCGGCGTGGTGATGTTCGCCGTGCCCCGGACCACCGGCGCGCCCGTGCTGTTCATCCTGCTCCTGCTGGTTTACAACCTGTGCTACATGCCGACGCTCGGCCTCGCCAACAGCCTGGCGTTCCACCACATCCAGTCGCAGGAGCAGCAGTTTCCTCTGATCCGGGTGTTCGGCACCATCGGCTGGATCGTAGCCGGACTGTTCATCAGCCTCGTGCTGGGCGGCATCGTAGCAGGCGTGCCGGAACAGACCGCGCTGCCGCTCTACACCACTGCCGGGGCGAGCCTGCTGCTCGGCTTCTACAGTTTCACGTTGCCTCATACGCCCCCCCCAGGGGCGGGCCAGCGGGTTTCGCTGCGTAGCATCGTCGGCCTCGACGCTCTGGCGCAGCTCGGCGACCGCGCGTTCTATGTCTTCATTGCCGCCTCGCTCTTGTTGTGCATCCCGCTGGCGGCCTACTACAACTTTACCCAGATCTTCCTGGGCGATGCCGGCGTCAAAAAGATCGCGGCGACGCAATCGCTGGGCCAGATGTCCGAGGTCGTCTTCATGCTGCTCATGCCGCTGTTCTTCGCGCGGCTCGGCGTGAAGCGGATGCTGATGGCCGGCATGGGTGCCTGGGTGCTGCGCTACGCCCTCTTCGCGGTCGCGGCGCCCGCCGCGGTCTTCTGGCTCATCATCATCGGTATCCTGCTCCACGGGGTGTGCTACGATTTCTTTTTCGTGACCGGTCAGATCTACGTGGACAAGAAATCGACTCCCGCGGTTCGCGGCCAGGCGCAGGGATTCCTCGTGCTGGTTACCTACGGCATCGGCATGCTCATCGGCGCACAGGTGGCCGGCAACGTCTACAACCGGTTGCTCGGCGGCACCGCTAGCCTGACCCTGGAGCGTTGGCCCAGCTTCTGGGTGCTGCCGGCCGGGTTTGCCGCAGTGGTTTTGCTCTTGTTCGCAGGGCTGTTTCGCCCGGGGGGCGCGCGCGCGCCCGCGCCCGTGGCGGCCGACTGAGGAGGGTCGCATCATGTCACGCAAACGTATCTCGAGACGGAAATTCGTCGGCGACGTGGGCGCCGGCGTGGCGTTCACCATCGTGCCCCGTCACGTGCTGGGCCGGGGCTACCGAGCGCCGAGCGACAAGCTCAACGTCGCCTGCATCGGCGTGGGGGGCATGGGGCGCAACGACGTGCGGGGCATGGAAGGTGAGAACATCTACGCGCTGTGCGACGTGGACTGGAAGAGCGCCGAAGACGCGTTCCAGACCTACACCAAGGCGAAGCGGTACAAGGACTACCGCGAGATGTTCGACAAGGAGTCGAAGAACATCGACGCGGTGACGGTGTCGACGCCAGACCACTCGCACGCCGCCGCCGGGATGCTCGCCATGAAGGCGGGCAAGCACACCTACATCCAAAAGCCGCTCGCCCGGACGATGGGCGAGGTGCGCGCGCTGGCCGACTACGCCCGCAGTCACCCCAAGATCATGACCCAGATGGGAAACCAGGGCCACGCGCGCGACGGCACCCGCCAGATCCGCGAATGGGTCGAGGCGGGCGCCATCGGGACGGTGCGCGAGGTGCACTTCTGGACCAACCGGCCGATCTGGCCGCAGGCGATCGATCGTCCGCTCGAGGAGTACTACGCTCCCACCACGCTCGATTGGAACCTGTGGCTCGGGCCCGCGCCGGAGCGGCCGTATCACCCGGCGTACGCGCCGTTCAAGTGGCGCGGTTTCTGGGACTTCGGCACGGGCGCGCTGGGCGACATGGCGTGCCACATCATGGATGCCGCGTACTGGACGCTCGACCTCGGCTACCCCACGCACATCGAGGCTGAGTCCACGCCGCTCTTCAAGGAGACCGCGCCGGCCGGCTCCCGCATCAGCTACACGTTCGCGGCGAAGAGCAAGCGGCCCGAGGTGAAGGTGGTGTGGCGCGACGGCAGTCTCTATCCGCCGCGACCGGCCGAAGTGGCCGACGAGCTGGCGTGGCCGTTCGAGAAGGGCGGCGGGCAGCTGTGGATCGGAAGCGACGGCAAGCTCACCGCCGGCACGTACGGCGACGACCCCAAGCTGCTCACGCCCACCAAGCAGGGCGTCGCGAGCGGCGACCCTCCTCCGCCCCCCCCGTCCCCCCCGGCGCAGCAGCCCAAGTACCCGCACTCACCCGGCGTCTACGCCGAGTGGATCGCGGCGTGCAAGGGCGGGTCGCCTGCGGGCTCGACGTTCGACGGGCATGCGGGAGGGCTGACTTCGATGGTGCTGCTCGGGTGTCTCGCGGTGCGGTGCGGCCGGGCGCTGGAGGTGAACCCGGAGAACGGGCAGGTGACGAACCTGAACGTTCCGGAGGAGTACATCCACCCGCACTACCGGTCGGGGTGGAGCTTGTAGCGGACGTTGACTCTCGGTCTGTTACGCGCCGTCGTGGACCTGGGTGAGGTGCTGGCACACAGCCCGCTCCTCGCCCTGGTCACGCTGTTCGGCGCGGGCCTCGTCACGAGCCTCACGCCATGCATCTACCCGATGATTCCCATCACGGCGGGCATCCTCGCGGGCACGGGCGCCGGGCAACCGTCCCGCGCTCGAGTGGCGCGACTGACGCTCGCCTACGTATCGGGGCTGGCGCTGTTCTACGCCATCCTCGGCCTCATCGCCGGCCTCACGGGCTCGCTGTTCGGCACCGTGAGCGCGAGCCCGTGGGCCCGGTTCGCGATCGGGAACCTGCTGCTCGTGTTCGGCCTTGCCATGTTGGACGTGTTCCCCGTGTCCGCGCCGCAACGGTTGCTGCAGTGGGCCAGTCGCCTTACGGGGGGATCGTACGCGGGCGTGTTTCTGCTCGGCGCGACATCCGGTATCGTCGCCGCGCCGTGCGGCGCCCCGGCGTTTGCGGCGGTGCTGACCTGGGTGGCGACGACGCGGAGTGCGGCATTGGGCTTCATCTATCTCTTCGTGTTCTCGCTCGGGATGACGGCCCTGCTCGTCCTCGTGGGGGTGTTTTCTGGCTCCCTGGCGGCGCTCCCGCGGGCCGGCGCCTGGACGCTCTGGATCAAGAAGCTCGCGGGCGCGGCGCTGCTCGCGATGGCGGAGTACTACTTCGTTCAGATGGGCACGGTCTTGTGACGATGCGATTGTTGGCTCTGGCGACTGTTGGGACGCTCGCCCTCCCGGTGGCCCTGGCCGGACAGGACGTGGGTTTACCCCTCGGCACCCAGGCTCCCGCCGTGACGGTCGTCGACCTCGACGGGAAGTCGGTAGACCTCGGGCAGTATGTAGGGAAACAGCCCGTGCTGCTCGAGTTCTGGGCTACCTGGTGCCCGCTGTGCAAGGCGCTGGAGCCGTCACTCAAGGCGGCGCATGCGAAGTACGGCACCAAGGTGCAGTTCGTCGCCGTGGGCGTCGGGGTGAACGAGACGCCGGCGTCGATCAAACGCCACCTCGCCGCGGCCCCGCTGCCGTTCCCCGTGCTGTACGATGCGAACGGGGCGGCGGTGCGGGCGTATCAGGCGCCGACCACGTCGTACATCGTGGTGCTTGACCGGGCGGGCACAGTCGTCTACACCGGCGCCGGCGCCGAGCAGGACATCGGGGCGGCCCTGAAGAAGGTCACTGACGACTGAGGCGGCAGTTGATTGGACCCGCCCGGCACATGGCCGGGAATTGGACCAATCCTTCCTAGCTTGTGAGCCGAAGGTGCCACCTTACACGCGCAGGCGCCAGCATCCGCGGAGGCCGCATGAAAACATCTTGGAACGGCGGACTGAGTTCACTTCTCGCCCTTGGGTTGCTCCTCTCATGTGCACCAGACTCCGACCACCTGCCGTCGGCGCCGGGCCCGAGCATCACCGCGCACCGGGCTGCCGCACATTGGTCTCCCTGGTCCGAGCCGGTCAACGTCGGCGCGCCGATCAACTCGGTGGGGGATGACTCCCAGGGGACGCTCTCCCCAAGCGGACTCAGCCTGTACTTCCACTCCGACCGGACAGATTTAGCGGGCGCGCAGGGAGGGAACGACATCTGGGTCTCGCGGCGTGCGTGCAGGCGCTGCCCCTGGCAGACGCCTGTGAACCTCGGTTCGGTGATCAACACCTCCGCCAATGAGAATGCGCCGACGTTCTCGAACGACGAGCGTCTGATGTTCTTCGTCAGCAACCGCGCCGGCGGACACGGCAGGGCCGACATCTACCTCTCCCATCGGGCAGATCCGACGAACGACCTCGGGTGGGAAACGCCCGAGAATCTCGGGCCCGACGTGAACACGGCGGACGCGGAGGCCTCGCCCGCGTACCTCGGGAAGGGGACGGGCGGGCACGCCCAGCTCTACTTCAGCAGGGGCGTGGTGATGGAACAGAAGGCTGACATCTTTGTGGCCTCCGTGACGCGCCGGGGCGTGACCCTGGGGCCCGCCGTGGCGGTCTCGGAACTGAATGACCCAACCGTCAACGACGCCGGCATGACCGTGCGCCATGATGGCAAGGAGCTGATCTTCTGGTCCAACCGCGATGGCGCGGACGGGAATCTGTTTGTTTCCACCCGCGGCAGCGTCCGCGACAGGTGGTCTACGCCGGTGAAGCTCCCGGCGCCGCTGAACACGGAGTTCGGCGAGATCAACGCGCGTTTGTCGAAGGACGGCCGCACGCTGCTCCTCACGTCCACTCGGCCGGGCGGCTTGGGCGGCACTCAGTTCGGTTTCGATATCTGGATGTCGACCCGCACGCCGAGTGGCGACTTCGACGCCGATGGCGATGACGACGATGATCACGGGAGCCACCGGTAAACCTCGGCAGCGGGGCCAACTCGATCGGCCGCGAGGAGCGCAGCGCCCCCCGGCGAGGCACTGCCCCGCCGGGGGAGCAACGTTCGCTAGATAGCCGGTTACGGCGGTGCTGCCGCGGCTACTCCTCGCCGGTCCTCGGCACCAGCCGATCGATGGCGGCGGCCAATTCCTTGTACGCGGTGGGATCGATCTCCCGGAACGGCGTCGCGCGGAAGGCGATCTTCCCGTCCGGCCCGACCACGAACAGGTTGCGGTTATCCAAGCCGTACTTCGGATTGGTGGCGCCGTACGTCTTGCCGATCACGCCCCCAGTGTCGCTCGCGAACAGATACTGGAACTCGTCGTCCCGGGCCCATGCAGCGAGGGTATCTGCGGCATCCACGCTGATGGCGATGAGCACCACGTTGCGGCCGTCGTGAAACAGCTGTGCGTACTGATCACGGTACGCATGCATTTGAATCGTTCAGCCCTTGGTGCGCGCCTTATAGAAGAAGGCGAGGACGACCGTTTTCCCCTTGAAATCGCTCAGGCGGATTGGATTCCGCAGCACGCCGTAGCGCGTCGCGCCCGGAAGGGCGAAGTCGGGGGCGTCCGCACCGACCTGGAGCGGCTCGGGTGCCTTGGGCGTCTCCTGCGCATTGCCTGCGAAAGCGGTGGCGGCCAGGAGCGGCACGGCGAGCGCTAGAGTGAGCAGCCTCATCTGGTAGTCTCCTTCGTAGTGGTCTCCATCGAGCAAGCTACACCTTAGACGCGTGGCGCGCGCGGCGGGCGAGCAGCAGCATCCACAGCCCGAACGCCACCAGCACGATGCCCCAGATCAGGTTGATGGGAACTCCGGTCGGCTCCGTGCCCGGTTGGCCCAACGTGGCGGCGCCGTAAGCGGTGAGCAACAGGCCCAGCACACCGAACAGTGCGCCCAGCGGCACTCGCAGGTCGGTTCCCATCGCCTACCTCCCGCGCTAGAAGAAGATCAGGTTCAACCCGACCGTCAGGGTCAACACGATCACCGCCAACGGCCCGGGACGCTCGTACCACCGCTTCACGTCGTCCGACGGCTTGGGCGTGAGCCCGTACACGAGCCCGCGCAGCTCGTCGGGCGCCCGCGCGCGCGTGACGAGGCTCACGAGGATCGTCACGACGAAGCAGGTCACCCAGGCGACGATGGCCGTCCAGAACGTCTGCGCCAGCTCGCTCGGATAGGTCGTGACGACGCCGAGGTAGCCTCCCTTCACGCCCACATGCGCTCCGGCAGGGAGCGACAGCCCGTGATGCGCCGCCGCGGCGAGTATCCCGGAGACGAGTCCCGCGAACGCTCCGTGTCCGGTGGCGCGCGGCCAGAACATCCCCAGTGCGAACGTCGCGAACAACGGCGCGTTCACGAACGCGAACACGAGCTGGAGGAAGTCCATGATGTTGTTGAACGAGGCCGCGACGTACGCGGCCGCAATGGAGACGGCGACGCCGAACACGGTGGCGAATCGGCCCATCGCGAGGTAATGCGAATCCGCTGCCCCAGGCCGAACGTAGCTCTGGTACAGATCGTACGTCCACACCGTGTTGAAGGCCGTCACGTTGCCGGCCATCCCCGACATGAACGACGCCAGCAGCGCCGTGAGTCCGAGCCCGAGCAACCCCGCGGGGAAGAAGTGCACCAGCATCATCGGCGTGGCGAGGTCGTAGTCCAGCACCACGCGGCCACGCGCGTCGCGCAGCGGCTGGCCGGTGCGGGTGTCGAGCTTCGGGGGCACGATCCCCGGCCGCGGCTCGGAAGCGCCCGGCTCCGACGGAGTGGGCGTCACAGCCGGGGCGGTCGCGACGGCAGGCGCGACCTGCGCCGCCGGCGCGACCCTCGTCTGCCGCACGCTGCTGGTCGAGCTCACCGCCATCGCGAGCATGCCGGGGATGATGACCAGGAAGGGGAACATCATTTTGGGCAGCGCGGCGATGAGCGGCGTGCGCCGGGCCGCGGTCATGGAGTTGGCCGCCATGGCGCGCTGTACCACGAGGAAATCGGTACACCAGTAGCCGAACGACAGTACGAACCCTAGCCCCATCACGAGGCCGAACCACTCCACCCCCACGGGGTTCGCGGACGCGTGCCCCATGAACGCCCAGCTGCGGGTGTAGGCGCCCGGTGCGTAGCCGTTGCCGGTCGCGACGCCGGCGAGCCGCGCGCTTAACCCTGCCCACCCTCCCACGTCTCGCAGGCCGAGGAACACGAGCGGCGCGAAGCCGAACACGATGAGGAAGAACTGCAGTACTTCGTTGTAAATGGCGCTGGTGAGGCCGCCGAGGAAGATGTACCCGAGCACGATGCCGCCGGCAACGAGGATGCTGGCGTCGAAGCTCCATCCCAGCAGCAGATTGAGCAGCTTCCCCATGGCGTACAGGGAGATACCGGAGGAGAACACTGTCATCACGGCAAACGAGACGGCGTTCAAGCCCCGAGTCTTCTCGTCGAACCGCAGCTTCAGGTACTCGGGGACGGACCGGGCGCGCGAGCCGTAATAGAACGGCATCATGAAGAGTCCGACGAACACCATCGCAGGGATCGCGCCCACCCAGTAGAAGTGACTCGTCGCGATCCCGTACTTGGCGCCCGACGCGCCCATCCCGATCACTTCCTGCGCGCCCAGGTTGGCCGAGATGAACGCGAGGCCCGTCACCCAGGCGGGGATCGAGCGGCCCGAGAGGAAGAAGTCTTCGCTGGTGTGCACGTAGCGCCGCAGCATCGCGCCGATGCCGAGCACGAACGCGAAGTAGAGGAGCATGATCGCGTAGTCGATCCAGTGCAGCGTCGTCATACGAGGTGTCTCCCCGGGTCCTGCGGGACTACTTCGCTCGGATCGGTGTGACGCGCAGCATGGTCACACCGTGCGCCGGCACCGTCGCGGCGTACTCGCGCCGGAACGCGCCGCGGTCGGCCCGCGCCCAGAGGTCACGCACCGTCGCGGAGTCGGTGCGCAGCCCGAGCCGGTCGAAGCGTGCGGTGACCTTCGCCGCCGAGTCCCCCCGGTTGAGCAGCGCCACGGCACGCGCGCCATCCTTGAGCGGCTTGGCCCAGACCTGAAGCTCCGGCGGCCCTTCCCGCACGAGCATCCCCTGCACCCCGAGCGAGTCCTGATCCACGGCGATCACGTCGGGGTTGGTCAGGATGTCCCGCGTGGCGGGGGACAGGGCGCGCACGTCGTTCCCGGCCATGAGCGGCGCGGCCATGATGGCCCAGAGGCTGAAGTGGGCGCGGTACTCGTCGTCCGTCATGCCGCCGTTCCCCACTTCCAGCATGTCGGGGTCGTTCCACGCGCCCGGCCGCGCGACGCCGGCGTGCTGCGACGAGAGATCGAGCAGGGAGATCATGGACGCCCACTTGTCCTGAATGTCGCCGGTGGTGCGCCACAGGTTGCCGATCTGCGGCGCCCACTCCCACGGCTGGTTCGACCCCCATTCGCAGATGCTGAAGACGATCGGCCGGCCCGCTTTGGCGAGCGCGTCGCGGAACTTGGCGTACTGCGTCGGCGCGTCGAGCCCCTCCGCGTGACACCAGTCCTCCTTCACGTAGTCCACACCCCACGCGGCGAACGTGCGGGCATCCTGCTCCTCGTGGCCGTAGGTCCCGGGCCGGCGTTGGCAGGTGTAGGTCCCCGCGTCCGTGTAGATCCCGAACCCCAGTCCCTTGGCGTGCACGTAATCCGCCAGCGCCTTGATGCCGTGCGGGAAGCGCGTCGAGTCGGCGACGAGTGCGCCGGCGGCGTCGCGCGCCACCTCCCAGCAGTCGTCGATCACCACGTAGCGGTAGCCGGCGTCGCGCATCCCGCTGGCGGCGATGGCGTCCGCCGTCTCCTTGATCAGCTGCTCGCTCACGTTGCAGCCGAAGTGGTTCCAGCTGTTCCAGCCCATGGGAGGCGTGCGCGCGAGACCGTTGTCGAGGGCGGCCCGGGAGGGGCGGCCCGGCCCGGGCGCCACGACCGGGGCAACGAGCAGCGCGGCGAGCAGTGGCTTGGCGAGACGCGAGTGCACGCGACCCTCTCCTGGTCTAGTAGGGTGCTGAAAACGACTTCGAAGCAGATCCTTCGCGCCTTCGGCGCTCAGGATGACAGGCTCGCTCGCTCCGCGAACAGGAAAAGATGAAACCACGCTCTGATGACCTCCCTCTTTTTCTTCTCAAAGCGCCACGCGGCGTGTCATCCTGAGCGAGCGCGCGGTACGCGCGCGAAGCGAAGGATCTGTTGTTGAATCTCAGCATCCTGTTAGTTCCTAGAGCGGCCGGTAGTTCACGTCCAGCACGCCGAGCCGCACGAGATGGGTGGCGAGCCGTGCCAGGAAGTCCGGGTAGCTCTTTTCCTCCTGCGGCGTCCACAACACCTCGGCGAGCGCGCAGGCCCGCGGGAACGCCATGTACTCGGCCCGCTTCGGGTCGGGGATGTATTCGGTCCACAGCTGTCCCTGCGCCCCCAGCACGTGACGCGCCTCGTCCGGCGTGAGCGCCGCCGGGACCGGCTCGTAGGCGTACACGGTGTCGAGCGGCAGGAAGCCTCCGATGGCGAGCGGCTCGGCGGTCGTGTCGGCGGACTGGTAGTGGTCGAAGTACGTATGCGACCCGGGCGCCATCACGACGTCGTGGCCGGCGCGGGCGGCGGCGATGCCGCCGTCGATCCCGCGCCACGACATGACGACCGCATTGGGCGCGAGTCCCCCCTCGAGGATCTCGTCCCAGCCCACGAGCGAGCGGCCATGCGCCGTGAGAAACTCGTCCATGCGGCGCGTGAAATAGCTCTGCAGCTCGTCTTCATCTTTGAGACCGAGCTCGCGGATCCTGGCCTGCGCGAGCGGGCTCGCTTTCCATTGGGTCTTCGGGGCCTCGTCGCCACCGACATGGATCCACCGTCCGGGGAACAGCGCCATCACCTCCGTGAGGACGTTCTGCTCGAACCGGATCGTCGCGTCTCCCGGGTTGACGATGTTTTCGTCCACGCCCCAGGCCGTCCAGACGGGAAGTGTGTCGGGCTTGTTGCCCAGCTCGGGGTACGACGCGATCGCGGCCTGAGAATGACCCGGCATCTCGATCTCCGGCACGATGGTGACGAACCGCACCTGCGCGTACGCGACCAGCTCCGTGATGTCGTCCTGGGTGTAAAAGCCGCCGTGCGGCTGGCCGTCGAAGCGCCACTTGGTCGAGTCGGGGTCGGGGCGTCCGATGATCGTCTGGCGCCGCCACGCGCCCACCGCGGTGAGCCGAGGGTACTGGCGGATCTCGATGCGCCACCCCTGGTCGTCGGTCAGGTGCAGGTGCAGCCGGTTGAGCTTATGGAGCGCGGCGAGATCGACGAGCTTCTTCACGAACTCCTTCGGCATGAAGTGCCGCGCCACGTCCAGGTGCACGCCGCGCCACCGGAACCGCGGGGAGTCCTCGATCGATACGGCGGGAATGGTCCAGACGGCTGCCGGTACCCTCGCCGCGCGGAAGATGGCAGGCGGGAACAGCTGGCGCAGGGTCTGGATCGCGTAGAACGCGCCTGCCGGTTGGGGTGCGCGGATGGTGACGCGTCCCGGAGTCACGTCCAGGCGGTACCCCTCAGCGCCGAGGGCCGTCAGCGTGGCGTCGAGACGGATGGCAACGACGCGGGCGCCGCTGGGAGCCGAAGGCCGCACCGCCAGCCGGAATCCGGTGGCGGGGAACAAGTAGTCGGCGAGCATCCCGCCGAGCGCCCGGCTCCTCGCGTCTGTGGTGATGATGGTTGAGCCGGTGAGGGTGAACGAGCCTGGGCGGGGAGTGAGGTGCGCCGGGCGCGGGATGACGGCGAGGCCTGAGTCCGCGGCCAGGACCAGGAGCAGGGTCGGGAGCGTGATCATGGATTGGCGCTCGCCTGGCGCGTCCCGGCGAGTCCCACGGCGTCGAGCATGAACGCGTACCGGAACGCGATCTCTCGGAGCCGATCGTACCGTCCGGACGAGCCCCCGTGGCCGCCGGCGAGGTTGACCTTGAAGTACAGCGGGTTCGAGTCGGTTTTGCGGGCGCGCAGCTTCGCGACCCATTTCGACGGCTCCCAGTACATCACCTGGGAATCGTTGAAGGACGTGGTGACGAGCATCCAAGGATAGGCCTTGGCCTCCACGTTGTCGTACGGTGAGTATTGCCGCATATAGGCGTACTGCTCGGCGATGTGGGGGTTGCCCCACTGGTCCCACTCCTGGGCCGTGAGGGGGAGCGACGCGTCGAGCATCGTGTTGATCACGTCGACGAACGGCACGTCGGCGACCACCGCGCGGAACAGGTCGGGCCGCATGTTCACCACCGCGCCCATGAGCAGCCCACCCGCGCTCCCCCCGTTCGCCACCAGGCGGTCGCGGCTGGTGAACTTGAGACGCACCAGCTCCTCGCCCACGTCGATATAGTCCCGGAACGTGTTCAACTTGTGCATCATCTTGCCGTCGTCGTACCAGCGGCGTCCCATCTCCTGCCCGCCGCGGATGTGGGCGATCGCATAGATGAAGCCGCGATCAACGAGACTCAGCACGTTCGAGTTGAACGTCGGCTCGATCGTCGCCCCGTACGAGCCGTAGGCGTAGAGCAGCAGCGGGCGGCTGGCGTCGAGCAGCGTGCCGCGCCGCAGCAGCACCGACACGGGGACCCGCACGCCGTCCCGCGCCGGGGCCATGAAACGGCGCACTTCGTACTGATCCCCGTCGTAGCCGCTGGGAATCTCCTGCCGCTTCTTCAGCAGCCGCGCGCGGCTGCGCATGTCGTAGTCGTACACCGAGCTGGGCGTCACCAGCGACGAGTAGGAAAAGCGGAACGTGCGGGTGTCGAACTCGGGGTTGCTCGCGGGAAACACGCCATACGCGACCTCGGGGAACGTCACGTAATGCGAGCGGTTGGCGCGGAGGTCCGTCACGCGCAGCCGGCGCAGCCCGCCGGAGCGCTCGCTCACCACGACGAAGTCCTTGAAGGCGTCGACGTTCTCCACGAACACCGAGTCGCGGTGCGGGAGCCAGTCGGTCCAGTGCGCGGGCGCAGGGTCCGAGTCGGGCGCCCGTACGATCCGGAAGTTGGGCGCGTGGTCGTTGGTATAGATCAGCAAGAAGCCGTCGGCGGGCTCCACGCTGTACTCGACGTTGGGCCGGCGCGCGGCGATGACGCGGGGCTCGGCCGTCGGCGTCGCGGTCGGGATCATGCGCCACTCGGAAGACGTGAACCCATCCGCCGGGATGAGCACGTACTTGCCGCTGCGCGAGCGGAACACCGTCACGTTCTCGAGGACGTTGTCCTCCTGGAACACCTTCACGTCCTGCGTCCGGGGCATCCCGATCACGTGGCGCCAGACGGCGTTCCCGCGCTTGGCGGAGTCGGCTGTCAGGTAGAAGAACGTGCGGTTGTCGTCCGCCCAGGCGGTCCCATTCCAGACACCCCGGATCGAGTCGGTCAGTCGCCCGGAGCTCAGGTCCTTCACGTATAACGTGTACTCACGGAATGCCGTGGTGTCCTCGAGGTAGAGGAGTCGACTGCCGTCGGGACTGACGTCGAAGCCGCCTAGGGCATGGAACCGCTTACCCTGCGCCAGCGCGTTCTGATCGAGAATGACGTCTTCAGCGGCGTCGAAACTGCCCTTCTTGCGGCAATAGATCGGGTACGGCTTCCCCTGTTCGGTGCGGTTGTAGTACCAATAGCCGTTGTTTCGGTACGGCACCGTGAGGTCCGTCTCCTTGATCCGGCCCAGCATCTCCCGGTACAGCTGCTCCTGCAGCGCTTCGGTGTGCTTCATGCCGGCGGCCGTGTAGGCGTTCTCCGCCTCGAGATATGCGAGCACCTCCGGATTCTGCTTCTCGCGGAGCCAGAAGTAGTCATCCTCCCGCACCTCCCCGTGCAGGGTATCGATCTTGGGAACGACGCGGGCGACCGGGGGCGACTGGGCCCGCGCGAGGGGCCAGAGCGGCAGCAGCAGAGCGAGGCCGAGGCAAACGCGCATTCGCATGAGGGAGCGTCCTGTCAAGGAGAGCCGCCGAGCTCGCGTACCCAGATGTCGCGGTAGCGGACCGGGTTGCCGTGATCCTGCAGCACGAGCGGCAGCTTGTCCGGGTGCGGTTGGTAGTGAGCCCGGCTGCCGTGCACCGTCCAGCCGGTGATGACCGTGTTGTCCTGCACGAGGACCCCGTTGTGGAATACGGTGACGCGAGCGGAATCTCGCACCGAGCCGTCAGCCGCGAAGTGCGGCCGGTGAAACACGATGTCGTACGTCTGCCACTGGCCGGGGGGACGGCACGCGTTGACGAGCGGGGGCGTCTGTCCGTACACCGCCGCGGCCTGGCCGTCGGCGTAGGTGTCGTTGTGGTAGGAGTCGAGCACTTGGATCTCGTAGTGGCTCATCAGGAAGACGCCGCTGTTGCCGCGCTCCTGGCTCTCGCCCTTGGGCGGCGTGGGCGCGGCCCACTCGACGTGGAGCTGGACGTCGCCCAGGCCGCGCTTCGTCATGATCGCTCCCGTGTGCGGCGCGACCTCCACGTACCCGTTCCGCACGACCCATTTCGCGGGCGTGCTGTCTTGCGACTGCCACTGTGTCAGATCCTTGCCGTCGAACAGCACGATCGCGTCGGCGGGCGGCGGCACCGGAGCGCGCTCGGGGCCCGGGTCGACGACCGGAGGACGGGGGCGGTCGAGCGAGTGGACGGGCCATTGCTGCGCCGGCGAGCTTGCGGGAGCGCAGACCAGTGCCAGGAGCGCCAGCGGGCGGAACGCGGAACGCGGAACGCGGAATGCGGAACAGCAAGTCGGGGTTCGAAGCCCGAGTCGTCTGTTCCGCGTTCCGACTTCCGCGTTCCGCGTTTCGATCACGGTTTCCACGTCCCCTTGGCGACGGCAGGCACGAATGTCTCCAGCCCCTTGGGGGGAAACTCCAGCGTTTTCCCCTGTTCCGCGCTCATGTAAGCCGTCATCAGCAGCTTCACCACCTCGACGCCATCGTCGAACGTCAGCTCGGGTTGCTCGCATCCCAGGAACACTCTCACAAAGTGCCGGTCCTCGGCTTCGTAGCCGTAGGCCGCCGCTTCGCCCGCGACCACGGGCATCAAGCCGATCTCGGCGTTCTGCTTCTCGACCAGGTCCTCGCCTGCCTTTCCTTTTACCTCGCGGCTGAAGAACAGCTTGAGCGGGCTGTCCAGAGTGTTCCACGACATCGAGTACTCGGGACCGAGCAGCTCGGACGAGAGGCGCAGCCCCGCGCCCACGAAGCTCCACGACGTGGTCGCCTCTCCCAGCACGGTCGCGCCGTCGTCCGTCTCGAACTCGAGCATGACGCTGGCGAAGTCCTCCGAGGGATGCGTCGCGTAGTCCACCGCCTTGCCCATCTGCTGCTGCAGCCGCTTTGCGTACTCGGGGCGGGTCCATTTGAGGCTCGCGATGTGCCCCGTCACCCGCACCGGGCGCACCGTCGAGAGCGATGCCCCCGGCTTCGTCAGCAGGTGTCGCACCACCAGCGCCGAATGGCACATCATGTCGTTCAATACGCCGCCGCCCTGCAGCTGCCCCTGCCAGAACCACGGCATGTGAGGGCCGCTGTGCTCCTCGGCCGCTCGGGCGAGGTACGGGCGTCCGGTGAGCGCCGCGCCGCGCGCCCAGACGATGGCGCGACCCTGCGTCACGGCGGGTGCGAACGCCTGGTTCTCGAGGTAGCCGTGGGCGACCCCGGCCTGCTTCACGAGGTCCACGACCCGCTGCGCCTCGGCGAGGTTGCGCGCTAGCGGCTTCTCGGACGCGATCCCCTTGAGCGCTCCCTTGCCGCGCACCACCGCCTCGGTGATCTCCTCCATGTTCTCGATGCGGGCGTCGTTGCGGCCGCACAGCCAGAGGGCGTCGATCTCCGGGTCCGCCACCATGTCGGCGATCGAGCGGTAGGCGTTGGTAGGCCCGAGGTCGAGCCGGCGCGCCAGGGCGGCCGTCGCTTCGGCGTGCTGCTGCGTCGGGCTCCACACCCCGCGCACGTCCGCGTCGCGCACCGCCTGGAAGGCGTGCAGGTGGAACCGCGCGTTGAAGCCGCTCCCGATGAACCCGACGCCGAGTCGCTTGTCAGGCATCACCCTTCCCCCTTCTCCCTTCACCGCATTCTCCCCGTCCCCGGCCTCAAGCCCCGTAACTCACTCCCAGTTTCGCGAGCGCCTCCGGGGGACAGCCCTTCCACTCGGCGACGAACGTGTTGCCGATGTAGCGCAGGTCCTGCACGCCCAGCTTGCTCGAGAAGAACCCCGAAGCCGTGAGATCGCGGAAGCTGTTGAAGCAGGCGACGCCCGCCGCGTGCTCTCGCTTCGCCTTCTTGGGCCAGGCGATGTCGTCCAGCAGCGCCGTCCGTTCGGCGTCGGTGCAGGTGACGAACGTCTTGCCGTAGCGGTCGTCGCACTCGTGATCGAGCCAGGCCAGGCCGCCGCGAATCGGCGTTTGCAGGTCCGGATCGTCGCCCAGCATGAAGTCCATGAACTCGGGCACGCCGGCGTCGGTCGCGCTTCCCGAGCGCTCGTCTTTGGGGATGATGAGGTCCACGAGCAGGCGCACCGTCTCCCATTCGTGCGCGGTGAAGTTCTTCGGATCGTACGGCGCGCCGCGCTCGAGCGCCTCGCGCGCCAGCGCCGAGGCTTCGCGCACCGACTCGGGCGCCCAACGGAACGCCGTGGCGAGCGGAGCCGCGGCGAGCAGGCCGACAGCCGAGCGCCTATCCATTGCTTCCCCAATCGTTCACAGTTCTCCCCGCTTCGTGAGGTCCGCGATGTGCTCGCTCGTACGCAGCGAGAGCGCGAGAATCGTCCAGGTCGGGTTCTTGTCCGCCTGCGACACGAACGGCCCGCCGTCGGTCACGAACAGGTTCTTGCAGTCGTGCGCCTGGCACCAGCGGTTGAGCACCGAGGTCTTCGGATCGTCCCCCATGCGCATGCCGCCCAGCTCGTGGATGATGGTGCCGCCCGCCGCGATGCCGTAGCCCCGCTCCGCGGTCGGCATCGGCGAGAACACCTCGCCGCCCATCTCCGTGATGAGCGCGCGGAACGTCTCCTGCATGTGCTTCACCTGCTTGTACTCGTGGTCCGACCACTTCCAGTGGAAGCGCAGCACCGGGATGCCCCATCGGTCCACCATGCGGGGGTCGAGCTCGCAGTAGGTGTCGTCATTGGGGATCATCTCGCCGCGGCCCGAGAAGCCGATCGTGGCGCCGTAATAACGGCGGTAGTCGTCCTTGAGCTGCTTACCGTAGCCGCCGCCCGGGGGATAGTGGTGGATCCCGCCCATGAAACCGTAGCCGGGTGCGTGGGTCCCGCCCCACACCTCGATGTGGTAGCCGCGCGGGAAATCGAGCTTGGCGTTTTCCAGCCACCACGGCATGTACAGGTGCATGCCGCCTACGCCGTCGTGGTTGTGCGGCACATGGTCCATCATTTTGGGGATGAACCCTCCGACGTCCGTCCCGGTCGTGTCGGTGATGTACTTGCCGACCGTGCCGCTCGAGTTCGCCAGGCCGTCGGGGAAGCGCGCCGACCGAGAGTTGAACAGCAGCCGCGCGGACTCGAAGGCGCTGGCGGCCAGCACCACCACCTTGGCACGCACGTGCTGGTCCGTCCCGGTCGTCTTGTCGACGTACACCACACCCGTAGCGCGGCCGTTCTTGTCTACCGTCACCTCGCGCGCCATGGCATTGGTCACGAGGGTGAGCTTGCCCGTCGCGAGCGCCGGGGCGATCAGCACGTTGGTGGAGGTGAAGTTCGCGTTCACACGGCAGCCGCGGTTGCATTGGCCGCAGTAGTGACACGCGGCCCGCCCGTTTAGGGGCCGGGTGAGGATCGAGAGTCGCGCGGGAATGCAGGTGACGTGCAGCTTGTCGGCCGCCTGCTTGACCAGCAGCTCGTGGCAGCGCGGCCGTGGCGGCGGCAGGAACACGCCGTTGGGCTCGTTGGCCAGGTTCTCCTTGCTGCCGAAAATGCCGATCAGCCGATCGATCTTGTCATAGTAGGGCGCGACGTCATCGTAGGAGATCGGCCAGTCGTCGCCCAGGCCATCCCGGCTCTTGCGCTTGAAGTCGTAGGGGCCGAAGCGCAGCGAAATGCGGCCCCAGTGGTTGGTGCGACCGCCCACCATGCGGGCCCGCCACCAGTTGAACTCGGTGCCGGCCGCCTTGGTGTACGGCTCGCCCTCGATCTCCCAGCCGCCGATGCAGGCGTCGAACTCGCCGAACGGGCGCTCTTTGGTGGATTTGCCGCGCCGCGGCGATGCGTACGGCCAAGTCAGCATGGCGGAGTCCCTGGCGTTGTCCCACGGGACCCCCGCCTCGAGCACGATCACATCGGCTCCCGCCTGGGTGAGCGCATAGGCGGCCATGCCGCCCCCGGCGCCAGAGCCGACGATGCACACGTCGTAGAGCTTCGCTTGCCGGACCACCATCATGCCCGCGCCTGCCTTTCAAACAGTGCACACCGCGACCGCCTCCGAGAGCGAGGTGAGCGGATCGCGGGTGGGAGTGAACTCGTGCGCCACGAACCCCTGGAATCCTGTGTCGGCGATGGCCGCCGCGACGGCGTGCCAGTTCAGCTCCTGCGTGCCGTCCAGCTCGTGGCGGCCGGGTACGCCCCCGGTATGAAAGTGGGCGATGTAGTCCCGGTTGTCGCGGATGGTGCGGATGATGTCGCCTTCCATGATTTGCATGTGATAGATGTCGTACAGCAGCTTGACGCGCGGCGAGTTGACCGCCTTCATCACGGCGACCCCGAACGCCGTATGGTCTCCCTGATAGTCCGCGTGGTCCACCTTGCTGTTCAAGAGCTCGAGACAGATCGTCACGCCCTGTGCTTCGGCGAGCCCTTTGATCTGGTTCAGGCCCGCCACGCAGTTGTCGATCGCCTCCGCGTCGCTCCTCCCCCGCCGGTTCCCGAACATCGCGATCACGTTCGGGACCCCGTGGTGCGCCGCCTCCGGGATCGTCGTCTCGAGCTCCCGCAACAGCATGGCATGGTTCGCACGGTCGTTGAATCCGGTCGCGATGAAGTCGCGGCGGCTTGCGGGATAGCCCATCGAGCAGACGAGGCCGCAGTCGCGCACCTGCTGCCACTCGTCGGCCGCGAGCAGGTCGATCCCCGCCAGGCCCAGCTTCGCCGCGGCGCGGCAGAAGTCGGGGAGGGGGATCGCCCGATAGGGCCAGCGGCACGCTGACTGCTTGAGTCGTCCCGCGTTGCCCTTCAGGGCAGTGCCTGGCCGAGCCCAGGCTTTAGCCTGGGAATCCAAGGCGCTCGCCGCGATCAACCCGAGCAACGCGCGCCGCCGCATCAGAATTCCAGCCGCTTCAGGTAGTCGCAGCTCGCCTTGATCGACGCGAACGCGTCGGCCGGCTGATCGTGCTCGACGAAGGCGTGGCGGATCCCGGCCTGATCTTCGCGCGCGAAGATCTTCTTCCAGTCGATCGTTCCCGCGCCGACGTCCATCATCTTATGGTCGGGCGGCCCGCCCGAGTCCTTGACGTGGACCAGCGGGATCCGGCCGGGCCAGCGCGCGAAGTACTTGAGGGGATCCTGCCCCCCCTTAGTGATCCAGTACAGGTCGATCTCGAGCTGCACCAGCTTGGGGTCGGTCTCCTCGAGCAGCACGTCGTAGGGGAGGCGGCCCTCCATCGGCGCGAACTCGAAGTCGTGGTTGTGGTAGGCGAACTGCAGGCCGGCGTCGCGGGCCTGGGCCGCCACGCGGTTGAAGTCCTGGGCGACCCGCTTGAAGCCGTCCAGGGTCTTGCGCGTCTCCGCGGGAATCCACGGGACGACCACGTATTGGTGGCCGATCGCTTTCGACGCGTCGAGCGACGCGCGCCACTGGTCGGGTGCGAGCGATGGGATGTGCGCCGACGGCGCCGTTAAGCCGTGGTGATCGAGCATGGCCTTCACGTCGGCCGGGGCCTTCCCGAAGTAGCCCGCGAACTCGACTTCCTGGTAGCCCGCTGCGGCCACCTTGGCGATCGTACCCTCGAACTCCCGCTCCAGCTCGTGCCGCACGGTGTACAGCTGCAGGCCGATGCGGTCGAGCTTGCGCTTGGGGGCTAGGGGCTGGGGACTAGGGGCCAGGGGGCGGAAGGCGTACCCCAGGGCCGCGGCGCTGAGCGTTTTCGCGAAGTCCCGTCGACTGGTCATCGTTGGTTCCTCCCTGGTCCCTGGCCCCTGATCCCGGGGACCTACAGTTCGTTCCGTTTCATCGCTTCCACCGCGTACGCCGCCGCCCGCGCCGTGAGCGCCATGTACGTGATGGACGGGTTCTGACACGCCGTGGACGCCATGCACGCGCCGTCGGTGACGAACACGTTTTTCACGTCGTGGCACTGGTTGTGTGCGTTCAACACTGACGTCTTTGGATCGCGGCCCATACGGGCGGTCCCCATCTCGTGGATGGTCAAGCCCGGAGGGTTCTCGTCCACGAACGGCGCGATGTCACGCGCCCCCGCAGCCTCGAGCATCTCGGCGGCCGTGACCGACATGTCGTGCAGCAGCTTGCGCTCGTTGTCGCTCCACTCGCAATGGATGCGGAGCGCCGGAACCCCCCAGGCGTCCACCGTTTGGGGGTCGAGCTCCACGTAGTTGGTGGGGCGCGGCAGGCACTCGCCGAATCCGTAGAAGCTGAAGTGCCACGGCCCCGGCGTGCGCAGCGCCTGCTTCAGCTCGCGCCCGAAGCCCGGCTGCGACACGACCCGGTCCCACCCCTCACGTCCGCCGCCGCCCTGAAACCCATAGCCACGCAAGAATTCGGGCTGGCTGCTCTGCACGTTGCGGAACCGGGGCACGTAGATGCCGTTCGGGCGGTGCCCATGGGGGGCGCGGTCCTCGAATCCCGGGATCGTGCCGTTGGCGCCGCCGCCCATCGTATGGTCCATGAGGTTGCGGCCGAGCTCCCCGCTCGAGTTGGCGAGCCCGGTGGCGAAGCGCGGGGTTTTCGAGTTGAGCAGGATGCGCGTGGACTCGAGCGTTGAAGCGCACAAGAAGATCACGCGCGCCCGGAACTCGAGCGGTTCCCGCGTTTGCGCATCGATCACACGCACTCCCGCCGCGCGACCGCGCGCTGCATCGTAGATCACGCTGTGCACCACGCTGTAGGGCCGCAGCGTGAGGCGACCGGTGGCGCGCGCGGCAGGGAGCGTCGTCCCGATGCTGTTGAAATAGGAGTGGGTGATGCAGCCTCGCTCGCAGGGACCGCAGTAGTGGCACGGCGCGCGCCCACCATGGGGCACCGTGAGGATGGCGACGCGGCCGATCGTGAGCACGCGCTCGCCGCCGAAGTGCTTCGCCATCCCTTCCTTTACTACCTGCTCGGCGCAATTCAACGCCATCGGCGGCAGAAACTGCCCGTCGGGAAGCTGGGGTAACCCCAAACGCTCGCCGCTCACCCCGACGAACCGCTCCACATGGTCGTACCACGGCGCGATGTCGGCGTAGCGGATCGGCCAGTCCACCCCGAACCCGTCGCGCGCGTTGGCGCCGAAGTCGAGGTCGCTCCAGCGGTACACCTGGCGGCCCCACATGATGGAGCGGCCGCCGACCTGGCGGCCCCGGATCCAGTGAAACGGCTTGGCGGGATCGAACGTGTACGGGTTCTCGCGGTCGTTGACGAAGAACTTGCCGCTGTACTCGTTGCACGCGTAGCAGTGGCGCTGGATGAACTGGTCGCGCTCGAGCGCCTTGCGGTCGCCCATGCCGCGGAACTTCATCTCCCAGGGCGGCACGTGCTCCACGTAGTCGCGGGCGGGATCGATCGGCCGCCCCGCCTCGAGCACCAGCGTCGTCAGGCCGCGCTCGCAGAGCTCCTTGGCGGCCCAGCCGCCGGTGATGCCGGAGCCGACGACGATCGCGTCGAAGCTGGGCGCGGGCATCAGAAGTCTCCCGGGCCGGGGCGCCAGCCGCCGAATGGGCCACAGCCGTCGTACGCGCCCGGAATCGTCTCGTAATGGAGCTCCGCCTTGGCTCCGACCTCCGACGTGCAGTAACCGAAGACCGTGAGGAACTTCATTTGCCGGAAGAAAGGCTGCTGCCGGGGATCGGGCGTCGCTGCGCGGGCCTGGGCCTCGGCATCGAGCTGCGTGAGGAGCGTGACGCGCTGCGCCTCGGTGGCACCGAGGAAGTCCGCCCCGAACGCCGCGCGGGCGCGCGCGTCCACATCCGCGAGGCCAGCCAGAAACCGCGCCCGCTCGTCGTCCGGAGACCAGTGCGCGAGCAGCGTATCGACGAACTCGTGGACGCGCGCGGCGCGCGCGCCGGGCGTGTCGGTCGTCGGCAGGATCAGCTCGGCGATCGTGGCTACCGTGTCGCTCTGGTGCGGATCGAGCACCTGCAGGCCACCGCGCCGCGCGCGGCGGTGTAGCCGCCGTCCGGCGGCGAGCAGCCGCTGCGCGGGAAGCCCGGCCAGCGTGCCGGTCGCAGCCGTGGCGCCGAGCAGGTGGAGCAGGTCTCGCCGGTTCATCGGGACCGAAAAGATCGGTGCGCGCCCGTGCCGGCGCTAGACTCGGGGGGCGTTGACAGCGCTCTTCGCGCATGTATGTTTATGCATCCGTTTGCATAAACCCACGAGGAGCGCGACATGGGGCCGCTGGTGGTTCTGGCATATTCGGGCGGACTGGACACGTCGGCGATCGTGCCGTGGCTGCGCGAGCAGTACGGCGCCCGGGTCGTGTGCTTTGCCGCCGACGTGGGCCAGGGGGCGGGGGAGCTCAGCGGACTGGTCGAGAAGGCGAAGCGCTCGGGCGCGACGGACTGCGTAATCGAAGACCTCCGCGAGGAGTTCGTGCGGGACTTCGTGTTCTGCACGCTGCGTGCCGGGGCGGTGTACGCGCGCACCTACCTGCTCGGCACTTCGATGGCGCGCCCGGCCACGGCGGCCCACCAGGTCGCCCTCGCGCAGCGAATCGGGGCCGACGCCGTCGCCCACGGCTGTACCGGGAAGGGGAACGATCAGGTCCGCTTCGAGTTGACCTACGCCGCCCTCGCGCCCGAGCTGCAAGTTATCGCCCCGTGGCGGGAGTGGACGTTCCAGGGCCGCGAGGACCTGATCGCCTACGTGAGGGCGAAGGGGATCCCGGTTCAGGCGACTCTGGACAAGCCGTACTCCACCGACCGGAATTTGTGGCATTGCTCCCACGAAGGCGGCATCCTCGAAGACCCCTCCCAAGAAGCTCCTGAAGACATCTTCGTGATGACCAAGAACCCGCTCGACGCCCCGGCGGAGCCGGTCGTAGTGCACATCGGCTTCGAAGCAGGGACCCCGGTCTCGGTGGACCACGTGCCGCTCGGGCCCGTCGAGCTGCTCGAGACCCTGAACGAAGTCGCGGGCGAGCACGGCGTCGGACGCGCCGACGTGGTGGAAGACCGTCTCGTGGGGATGAAGTCCCGCGGTGTCTACGAAACGCCCGGCGGTACGCTGCTCTACGCCGCGCACCGCGAGCTCGAGCAGCTGGTGCTCGACCGGCGCACCTTGCGTCTCAAGGACGAGGTCGCCCTGCGCTACGCCGACCTGGTGTACGACGGGCGCTGGTGGACGCCCGAGCGCGAGGCGCTCGATGCACTCGTGACCAGCACCCAGAAGCGCGTCACCGGGACCGTGCGGCTCAAGCTCTACAAGGGGAGCGTCAGCGTGGCCGGCCGGGACAGCCCGTACGCGCTGTACCAGCCGTCGTACGCTACGTTCGGCAAGGACAACGTCTACGACCAGAAGGACGCCGAGGGCTTCATTCATCTCTACGGTCTCGCGATCAAGATCGGGGCCGGCCTCGACGCGGTTCGTCGGGAGCAGGACGTCGGCGCGGCGGCCGACTGATGACCCGCCCCCCCACCGAGACCCATGCCGCCGCTCCCCACCAGATGTGGGGCGGCCGCTTCACTCTGGGGCCGAGCGAGGCGCTCGACGCCTTGAACCGCAGTTTGCCGGTGGACCACCGGTTGTGGCCGCAGGACGTGACCGCCAGTAAGGCGTGGGTGCACGCACTTGGGCGGGTCGGCGTGCTGACGTCGGCTGAAGAGTCCCAGCTCCTGGACGGCTTGGACCGTGTGGCGGAGCGGCTGGCGGACGGGGCGGCCATCGGCGCACCTGACGAAGACGTGCACACGCTGGTGGAGCGGCTCTTGTACGAGGAAGTCGGCGCTGCGGCCGGAAAGCTGCACACCGGCCGCTCGCGCAACGATCAGGTCGCGACCGACCTGCGTCTCTGGACGCTCGACGCCATCGACCAGCTCGACGCCGACCTGGCGACGCTCGGCCGTACGCTCGTCGCGCGCGCCCGGGAAGGGATCGACCAGATCCTCCCCGGCTACACCCACGGTCAGCGGGCGCAGCCGGTGCGCTGGGCCTACGTCTTGCTCGCCCACGCGTGGCCACTCGTGCGCGATCGCCAACGGCTCGCCGACGCGCGGCGCCGCGTGGCGGAGCTGCCCCTCGGCTCCGGTGCGCTCGCGGGCTCAGGCTTTCCGGTCGACCGGGTGCTCCTCAAGGAAGCACTCGGATTCCGCTCGCTTTCCGCGAACGCGTTGGACGCCACCGGCGACCGCGACTTCGTCGCCGAGGTGCTGTTCCACATCGCCCTGGTGGGCACTCACCTCTCGCGGCTGGGCGCGGAGCTGGTGCAGTACGCGAGCTCGGAGTACGGCTTTGTGCGGCTTGCCGACGACTTCAGCACCGGGTCGAGCCTGATGCCGCAGAAGCGCAATCCCGACGTCTTCGAGCTGGCTCGGGCCAAGTCGGCCCGGCTGCTCGGTGACCTCCTGGCGCTGCTCGCTACCCTCAAGGGGATTCCGGCGGGCTACTCGAAGGACCTGCAGGAGGACAAGGCGTTGCTGTTCGACGCCTGCGACACGCTCGCGGTGGTGCTGCCGGCCGTGACGGGCGCCGTCGCCTCGCTGAGCATCGATGGGCAGCGCATGCTGGCCGCGCTCGACGCGTCGCTGCGCGCCACCGATGTGGCTGACCTCCTGGTCGAGGCCGGCGTGCCGTTCCGCGAGAGCCACCGCCTCGTGGGGAAGCTGGTCCGGGAGGCCGAGCGTGCAGGGGTGCCGCTCGACCAGGTGCCACAGGCCGTAGCGGCGAGCATCCACCCCGCGCTCGGCGCGGCGCTGGCGCAGCTGGGCAGCTGGGAAGACAGCGTGGAAGGGCGCGCCACCCCCGGCGGGGCGTCGCGTAAGTCCGTGGAAGATCAGCTGGAGGAGCTTCGCAAGCTATTCGCTCCAGGTGGAGGGGCTTAAAGCTAGCTCTTGCCGTGCGTTAGGCGGTTGTGTAGCATACGGGGCCGTCCCGCTCGGTGTACGGGCGAGACGGCCGCTTTTTCGCTTGGAGAGATGCTTGTGCGCTGCCTCGCGCTGAACGCCTCGTTTGAGCCCCTGACCATGGTACCCGTGCGGCGGGCGCTGCGCCTGGTGATTGACCGCAAGGCGGAGATCGTGGAGGCAGACGGCTCCGTGGTGCGCAGCGAGCGGCTTCAGATACCCCGGCCTGCGGTGATCCGTCTCGTGAAGTTCGTCCACGTCCCACGCCGCTTCCGCCGCCAAGTCACCAACACCTTCCTCTTCGCCCGCGACAACTACCGCTGCCAATTCTGCGGGCGCAGTCAGCAGGAGCTGCGGCATCGGGAGTGCCTGACGCGAGATCACCTGGTACCGCTGTCGCGGGGAGGCACGAACGCCTGGACCAACGTGTTGACGGCGTGTAGCACGTGCAACACCCGGAAGGGTAACCTGCTGCCCGAGGAGGCCGGGATGCACCCGCTGCGGCCGCCGTTCGAGCCCCACTTCGTGCATCTCGCCTGGGCGGTGCGCCGGCTGACGTCGATCCAGTCCAAGTACATCCGGATGTTCTACGGCGGCGAGGTGCTCGCGACCCTGGAGGTGCTGTAGGGGCACGGCATGCCGTGGGGGCACAGGATGCCGTGCCCCTACGGGCCGCGGGTAAACGGCTCCGACCTCGCTTCTAGGGTGAGGCGCGGCAGTCCCGCGATCCGCACAAGAATCCGCTGTGCCCCGCGCACCAGCGCGCCGCCCACGTTGCCTTCGCCCGAGACCGCAGGACTTACGTCGCCTTTGAGCCAGCGCGTCAGCTCTTCCAGATCGGTGTCGTTGAGCGTCGTAATGTCGAGACGGCAGAGAAAGTAGAACTTGCCCGGCCCTTTCGGCGCCAGGCGGACATATAAGGGGATTTCGAGCGCCCGCTCGAGACTGTCGGCCGTCGTGTAGCGCGCTACCGCGCCGCCGGTACGGATCAAGACGAAGTCATCGGCGAGCGGGTCGTGGTGCGCCACCGCGTCCCCCGACCAGTCGCTCACGAACTGATCGAACCAGCCGGAGCGCGCTCGCCACAACTCGAGACGGTAATGCAGTCGCAGCGGAAACCCGGACCGCATGAGGCCGACGAACTTGCCGTCGGCGAGCAGCGCGGTGGCCTGGACGCGGGGCACGCCGTTCTGGAGCAGCACCGTCAGCGAAGGCTGTTGCGCACCGGCCGGGGGAGCGGGGGCGGCCGCCGCGCACGCGAGCAGGGCGAGGAGCCGGACCCCCCCCCTCACCTCAAAAGCGATGGTCGAGTCGCAGCGTGAATCGCAGGGGCTCGCCTGCGGTCACCGCCTTCGCCGCGTACAGGCCGAACCCACCCCAGTCGACGCCTAGTCCGAGGTCACCGAGCCAGCTGCCCAGCGTCGGTAGCCGGTCGCTCGGTATCCGGCCCGGCCCGCTGCCGACGAGCCACGCCTGGCCGGCATCGCCCAGCACCACGAGATCGGGCCCACGCAGCGTGAGCAACGATTTCGATTCCTCGTCCTCGGGCCGCGACGAGTTGTACGCCCAGTGAAGCGAGATGTGGCCTCGATACTCGGCCTGCACGAGGATTACGCGGTCGCAGGCCGCGACGAGCGTGCTCGCGAAGGCCGCGTCGGTGATGTCGCGGTTGCACGCGCTGCGGCGGAAGCCGTAGCCCGCGAGCGGGTCGGCGCCACCTGTCGAGAGGCGTCGCTGCAGTGGCAGCGGGTCGCCGCCCAACCAGCCGCCGGCGAGCAGACGGAGGTTCACGCGCCCTGAGGGGCTGACGCGGGTGTAGCGGCGCACGTCGAAGAACGCACGGGTGAACTGGTAGGAGCCGTCGGTCGGAATCGGGCCGCGCACGGCTGCGGGCACGCCGGTCTGCGGGCTCACGTCGTCGCTGCGCGAGTTGTCGAGCAGGGCCGTCAGGAACCATCCTGCCGTTGGGTCGGCGCGGTCGTTGCGGGTGTCCAGCGTGACTTTGCCGCTGACGGTGGTGTAGTGCCCCTCGTCGATCGGCGGGTTCGGGCGCCACGGCTGGTCGTTGCGGAACAGGGTCCACGGATCGCGCGCCGCCACGCTCGTCTGCCAGTCACGCCGCAGTTCGATGGTGAGGTTGAGCTGCCGCGCGGGCTGGACGACGAAGCGGCCAGCGATCCCCTTGCTCAGGTAGTAGTCGCGGTAGTCGCGCTGGAACAGGAAGGCGGCCCAGCCGATCTCGGCGCCGCGCAGCCCCCAGTCCTCGACCGGCAGGACCACGTCGTAGGCGCGAAACTCGGCACCGTAGGCGGGGACTTCACCCGAGCGCAGCTCCGTGCGCAGCATGTAGCCCAGGTCGCTGCGCCGGTCCGTCAGGTCCCCTGCCGTGCGGAATACCCCCAGCGCGTCGAGCCGGAACCGCAGGTTCTCCTGGAGCTTCCAGTCGAACATCGGGCCGAACACCACCGGCAGTCCTTCGACTCGGTTGAAGGTTCCCGCCGTGGCGAGAGTGAGCGAGGAGCGTGAATCGGCGGTGCCCCACGACTTTTCGACGCCCACGCTGCGGAGCCAGCGGCGCGGGCTCACTCGCGCGAGCGCGATCTCGTCGCCTTGCGTGCGGTAGCCGAGAGGCGCAGCGTAGACGCGCACTTCGCCCGCCACCGCAGCGCCGGGCGCCCGGGTGACGGCGCCGCCGATCACGATCAGATCTCCGGAAATCGTGGCGCCCGAGTCGATGCTGGCATCGCCGTTGATCACGAGCAGGCTGCCTTGAATGCGGCCGCCCACCGAGACGGCGCCGTTGCGCACCGCCACGTCGCCGCGCCACTCGTTGCCCCGCGGCAGCCGGGAGCGTCCCACCAGCCGCGTGGTGGTCGGAGCGTTGTAGAACCGGATCGCTTCGTCCGCGACGAGGCGCGGCAGGTCCCCGGGCTGGGGCGCGACGCTCACGCTCTCGGGGTTGATGACGATCGCCGTGTCCTGGGCGGCGGCGACCGACGGGGCGAGCAGCCAGAGGAGGAACGGGACGCGCACGCGCATGTGGGGGCCTCGGTGGGGGGCGCAGGAAGCACGTGCATGGCCCGTGCCGCCCGCGGCCCCGCACCGTCGTGCTTGACGGGCGGGTTGTGAGGGTGGGAAACGTGTCATCCCGCCACGTTGCGAGGCGGCTCGAGGCCGAGCCGGCGCATCCGCCGATACAGGTTGGCGCGATCGGTCGCCAGCCGGCGGGCGGCCTCCGCCACGTTGCCACGCGCGGCGGAGAGCGCGCGCGCGATCAGCGTGCGCTCGAAGGCGTCGAGCGCCTCAGCGAGCGCCACGTCCGCCCAGTCACCCGGCGGCGGCGGCGGCGTGCCGTCCTGGTGGACGACGCGCGCCACGTCGTCCGCAGCGATGGTCTCCCCCGTCGCCAGGATCGCGAGACGCTCCACCAGGTTGGCGAGCTCGCGCACGTTGCCGGGCCACCGGTACGCCGCGAGCAACTGGACGGCCCCAGCGTCGAGACGCACGACCCTGCCGAGGCGAGCGGATTGACGTGCCGCGAAGTGTTGCACCAGCGGCGGGACATCTTCCGGCCGCTCCCGCAGCGGCGGGATGTGCACGGGCAGCACATTGAGCCGGAACAGCAGGTCCTCGCGGAACTGCCCTTGTTGCGCGGCCCTGGTCAGGTCTTTGTTCGTCGCCGCGATGACCCGGACGTCGACCGTGAGCGGCCGCTCGCCGCCGAGCCGCTCGATCACGCCGGTCTCGAGTACGCGTAGCAGCTTGGCCTGCGCGTCCAGGCTCAGGTCGCCGACCTCGTCGAGAAACAAGGTGCCACTGTCCGCGAGCTCGAAGCGGCCCACCCGCCGCTCGGTGGCGCCGGTGAACGCGCCCCGCTCGTGCCCGAACATCTCCGACTCGACGAGATCCTTCGGGATGGCGGCGCTGTTCACGCACACGAAGCGCTTCGCCGCGCGGCCGCTCTGGCGGTGGATCGCGGAGGCCACGAGCTCCTTGCCGGTTCCCGACTCGCCGGTGATCAGCACCCGCGCCTCCGTCGGCGCGACGCGCGCGATCAGGGCGCGCACCTCCTCCATGGCCGGACTCACCCCCACGAGCGGGTCCGCGTGGCCCAGCGCCTCATGCAGGCGCCGGTTCTCGGCGAGCGTGCGCGATAGCTCGAGCGCCGCGCGCAGCGTCGTGAGCAGGCCTTCGGGAGTGAGCGGTTTCTCGAGGAACTGGAAAGCGCCGAGTTTGGTGGCGCGCACCGCGTCGGTGAGATTTGCCTTGCCGCTCATCATCACCACGGGGAGGTCGGGCACGGTACGCTTGAGCTGCTCGAGCGTCTGGAGCCCGTCGGGCCCGCCCGGCATCATGAGATCGAGCAGCACCGCGTCCGGTGCCTCGCGTTCGACCGCCGCGATGGCGGCCGTCCCGTTCGCCGCCTCATCGGTCTCGAAGCCCTCCGATTGCAGCAACGCCCCTACCATCTTGCGGATGTTGGTCTCGTCGTCGACCAACAGGATGCGCGGGCTCACGTGGTCGAGAGCACGATGGAGAACGTGGCGCCGCCGCCCGCCGTCTCCGACACCCGGATCGTGCCGTTGTGGGCCTCGATCGTCTGCCGCACCAGCGCGAGGCCCAACCCGGTCCCGTCCTGCTTGGTCGTGAAGTAGGGCTCGAACACCCGCTGCCGCTGCTCCTCCGGAATGCCCGGCCCATGGTCGGCGATGGTCACGAGCACGCCCTGGCCGTCCTTCGCCACACCGACCTCGATCGGCCCGTGGCCTCCCATCGCCTCAGCGGCGTTGCGGAGCAGGTTCGCGAACGCGCGCCGCAACGGGTCGTATTGGCCGAGCAGCGTGCACGGTCCGCCATTGGCGCGGACCGTCACGGCGACCGCAGGTGGCACGGCGCTCTTCGCCAGGTCCACCAGGAGATCGACCAGATCGACTTCGCTCTTCGGGCCCTCCGGCAGCCGGCCGAACTCGGCGAACTCCTTGGCGAGCCGCTCGAGCCGCTCGGTCTCGGCGGCAAGTACGTCCACGGCCGTGGCCGTCTGGCCGTCCGCCTGACCGCCACCTCGCCGGAGTTGACCTACCCCGATGCGCATCGCGGTGAGCGGATTCTTGATTTCGTGCGCCACGCGACGGGCGACCTCCCGGAACGCGCGTAGCCGCTCGGCCTCGAGCTCCTTCTCGCGCGCCTGATCCAGCGCGGTCACGAGCTCACGCAACGCCTGGCGCAGCGCTTCGAACTCAGGGGCACCGTGGGTGGGCGGTCCCGCGGGGAGTGGCATGCGCCGGCGGATCAGTCGAGTCCAGCCGACCAGCTCGTCGATCGGCCGCGACAGCTGGCGCGAGAGGTGCCCCGCCAGGCGGATCGCCGAGATCAGGGCGAGCGAGCCGAACACGATCACCACCGCGGCGAAGCTGCCGGCGTAATACCGCAGGTACGTTTCCGCGCGGCGCGCCAGACTCACCGAGTTCGAAAGCTGCTCGAGATGCTGCCGCAGCACGACGCGCTGGCGGGACGTGAGGCGGGTCGTGTCGATCTGCTCGATCATCTGGCGTGCCGAGGCGGCGTCTTCCTCCAGTGCCACCCGCGCTCCGGCCGACGGGCCCACCGTGCGCACCGCCAGCGCCCACCCCACCACGGCGAGCGCGGTCGGCACCGCGGTGAGCGCCCCGAGGATGAGGAAGATCCGCTGGCGGAATGGGAGCGCCATATTTGACGGGGCAATTTAGGGGTTTGGCATCCGTGTGACAATTCGACACGCTGGCAACGCGGAACGTGGAACGTGGAACGCGGAACAGGCCATGCGGGCGCCGGCCCCCTCTGTTCCGCGTTCCGCGTTCCCACTTCCGCGTTCAAAGGGGGCGTAGATGATATCCCACACGCACTACCTCTGGTTCAACACGAAGTCTCGCCAGGAAATCATCGACGTCACCGACGAGGTGGCCGAGCAGGTCCGCACGAGCGGCATCCACGAGGGCTTCGTTCTCGTGAGCGCAATGCACATCACGGCCTCCGTGTTCGTGAACGACCACGAGTCGGGGCTGTGGGCGGACATCCTGAGGTGGCTGGAGGAGACGGTCGCCCCGTGGGACCCGGCGCGCTACCGGCATAACGAGACCGGCGAGGACAACGCCGCCGCTCACCTGCGGAGCCTGACGATCGGTCACGAAGCGATCGTGCCCATCACAGCAGGGAAGCTCGATCTCGGTCCCTGGCAGCGGGTGTTCTACGGCGAGTGGGATGGCCGGCGCAAGAAGCGGGTGATCATCAAGGTGCTGGGAGAGTGAGCAGGGCGACGCCGAAGCGGCAGGGATTCATGCGGCACCTCTCCATCACGACCTTCACCCGGTAGGACGCCGTCTGGTGGGGCACCAGCCGAACCACCGGTGCGTTTTCGCTCGCGCGGTCGGCCGCCAGGTCGTGGCTCGAAAGGTCGGACAGTACGAGACCCAGCCGCTCACAGTCCTCGTCACAGGTGCCCACCACGACGTAAGAGACCCCCGCTTGGAGCGTCAGTGTGAACGACGCCGACTCGTCAGTATCGAGCATGCCGACGCGTGTGGCGAGGGACCGCACGGCTCCCTTCGCAACGAGCGACGCTGCAGCCCGCTCGAGCTGCCCGCGCACCTGGCGCTCCCACCTGTCTCCCTGCGCGCGCGCCGGCGTCGCCACAAGCAACGCGAGCCCGACCGCGATGACCGCGGGCAGCCGAGTGTTCACGAGACTTGACGGCGTCTCGCACCCACCGCGACCACGGCCACGGCTGCCCCGCCCAGCAGCAGGCCAATCACGGTCGCGCTGAGCGGTGCAGCCGGCCCGAGCGGGAGCCGCGGCACGAAGCGGCGTTGCCAGCGCTCGGTCCACTCGCCGACCGGCATCTTGAGCGCGGTCGCGAGGGCGGTGTCGACCGGGTCCGTCGAATTCCAGAACCGCAGGAACCGATCGTGGCCCACCTCCCGCACCACATCCGCCAGATAGCGATCGCTGTAGAGGAGGCGTTGCCGCCGCCACCACCCTCGGGGGTCGCTTTCGAGGAATCGGGGCAGGGAGTCGTCGCTCGCCTCCTCGGCACCGGAGAGCACGGCGGCTCGGCAACTCAGTGCGCGTCCGGCCAGGCAGCCGATGGCGGTGACCGGAAACCGATAGACGCTCCCCCACCACCAGCGTGTCCCGTCCTGGTACATCACGAAGGAGTCCTGGGGTCGCTCTGGCCGCTCGCGGTCCCAGAGGGGGACGCGGGCCAGGTCGTAGCCCCGCTTTGCCAACCAGTGCCGTACGCCCCTGCCTGGTGTCCCGTAGGCGGCGTAGAAGGCGCAGGGCCCGAGGGCGGTCCGGAGCATGTCTTCGACTCGCTGGTGTCGCACCTGTGGCTGGACCGCGAGCGTCCCCGTCCAACGCCAGGCCGGTATCAGCGCCACGCATGTCGTCCGATCGCTCGAATCGGGAAACAGGTAGCCGGGCGACTCAAAGTCCTGGCTCGGCGTTTCGCCGGCATTGGCGGAAACGTAGCGCCACAGATCGACTACCAGACCTACCGAGACCTTGGTCACGCCGAGCCCCAACTGGCCCGAGACCATATCCAGGGTGGCTCTCAGTCTCTGGCGGGCGAACGCCGCGACGGAATCGGGTGCCTCGACGAGCAGCGCGGGACCCGGCTCGTCTCGCTCACGCCGCCCCAGTAATTCCGGCTGCAGCCGCTTGCGATACTCCGGGAGCCGCAGCGCCAGGCTTGCCGTGCGCCACTGGGCGGCGAGCGCTTGCGCCCGTAGGCGCGCCGTCGTCTGTCGGAACGGCTCGTCGCGCAACCCGACCCCCCGCGCCGCACCGCGCGGCGGCAGGTACGCCACCGCCACGGCGCCGCAGGCGAGCAACACCGCTGCCAGCCACCACCTCAGCTCACGCGCCATCGCGAGCTCCGTAGCGCGCAAACTGCGAAGACGGCCGTCCATCCGAGCGCAGCCCAGGGACCCCAAGGCGGAAGGGTGACGGGCGCCGGCCGGGCGGCGAGGATCTCCGATCGCCACAGCGAGACGAGGCTATCGATGCTCACGCCGGCGGCGCCGGCGAGCCGCTGGGGGATCGGCAGCGTCGGTGTCGCGATCAATCGGTGATATGCCTCCCGGCCACCGAGCCGCAACGCGATGTGCAGCAGTGCCGCGCGGGCGTCGTAGGCCAGCGGTCGTGGCAGGGCTCCGGGTGGCAGCGACCGCAGCAGCTCGGTGCACGCCGCATCGCTGCCCGCTCCGCACTGCTGTAGCCCCGACTTGTGCGCGCCGTGATCGGAATAGCCGAAGTATTCGAC
>Ga0209470_1000332_pt1 | contig 37960 bp, 31 predicted proteins | sample GraSoiAngelo_125_FD_185882 | JGI IMG/M metagenome (GOLD analysis project Ga0209470, IMG submission 185882) | Grasslands soil microbial communities from the Angelo Coastal Reserve, California, USA - 14_0927_05_40cm (SPAdes) (version 2) | ecosystem: Environmental > Terrestrial > Soil > Grasslands ... | reverse complement strand
GTCGGCGAACGTAGGAATCGCGAGCCGCGAAACAGTAATGAGCGTGCGCTCGTAATCCAGCGTGGCGGATAACATCGTGCTTGCTTCTGCAAGGAACGCGGCGCGTTTCTCCGCTGCTTCGGCTTCAGCGCGCGCTGCCTCGGCACGAATGAACTTTTCGCGTTGCGCCTCGGCACGCCTTCGTTCGGTAATGTCGTTTCCAGTGAGGACTACGTGATCGGTGCCTAGCGCGGTTTTGGACCACGCGATCAGTCGAGAGGTCCCGTCCTTGGCCGCCCAATAGTTTTCGGCTTGCACAAGATCGTTCCAGGGTCCAGCCGATACGAAAAAGGAAGAGAGAGCGCGCCCAGCCACGTCTTCTCGCGCGTAACCCAGGATCCGCTCAAAGGCGCGGCTGGCACGAACGATCTTCTGGTGGGAATCCAGCACAATAATGATGCTGCCGGCGTTATCCAGGACGGTGGAGACAAAATCCCGCTCCGATTGGAGAGCGACGTTGAGTTTTCGAATTTCGTCGTTGCTGCTCGCCAGCTCCGCGACCATCTGCTGAAGCAGACCCGCCTGCCGGTTCACCTGTTCCCTTTTCTTGTGAAGCTCGACAAAAACCGAAACCTTCGAAAGGAGAATTTCCGGTACAAACGGTTTTGTCAGGTAATCGACGGCTCCCAGCGAGTAACCTTTAGAGACATGCTGCTCCGCTTTGTTGATGGCGGTCAGAAAAATGATCGGAGTGTGACGGGACTTCTCACGTTCACGGATCAGTGCGGCTGTTTCGAAACCGTCGATCACCGGCATATCGACATCGAGAATGATGAGCGCGAATTCCAGATGAAGCAGATACCGCAGGGCGTCAATTCCGGACTGCGCGCGGACCAGGTTTCGTCCAAGGTCGCTCAAGAGCGCTTCTAGTGCGACGAGGTTCTCGACGTGATCGTCAACCAACAGGATATTGACCCTCTCTTCGGTCATGCTTTCAGCCTCTGACCCACCGACAAATCGACCAGAAACGCCGCAATCTTCTCGAGCGGCAATACCTTATCGGCGTTGGCGAAGTCGATGGTGCCGTCCGGCATAGAGCGGCCTTCTACGGAAAGCGGGTCTTGCACCACGGTGAATCCTCCGCATTCCTTGATCCGCTTTAATCCGGCGGCGCCATCGCGCGTCATTCCCGTCAGGAGCACGCCCAGAACTCCTTCGCGGAATGTTTCCGCAGCCGACTCAAACAATACGTCGATGGAAGGCCGAGCCTGTGATACGGGGCCTTCTGTCGAGAGCGCCAGGTGATTACCATCGATAAGAACATGGTAATTCGAAGGCCCCACAAAAATCTGCCCTGCCTTGATCTCCTGTTTGTCATCGATTTCGACGACCGGCAATGAAACATAGGCTGCAAGTAACGGAGCAAAAAGTTCCGACTCCTCAAAACTGCGATGTTGCACAAGGACGACGGGAAGGAGAAAGTCCTTCGGCAAACCATAGAGGACGGTCTTTAAAGCATGAAAACCGCCAAGCGACGTTCCGGCGACCACGATTCGAAATCTCATCAGCGGATTCTCCGGTACAGTCTTGCGGTTTTATCAATCTCCTCGTAGGCGTACTCACGAGGACTGAACTTCATGGTTTCTTTGGCGCCCAGGCCGATGACTCCAAACGTGGTGAGGCTTTCGTGTAACAATTTGAAAACATGAGCCTGGAGTTCGTTGTTGAAATAAATCATCACGTTCCGGCAAAGAATCACGTGAAATTCATTGAACGATGCATCGGTAGCCAGGTTGTGTTGCGCGAATACAACATTGGCCCTCAGCGATGAGTTCAAAATTGCGTGCTCGTAGGCCACCGTGTAGTAATCTGAAAAGAGTCTTTTCTTTCCCGCTCTCGCGTAATTGTGTGCATGCGTCTGCATCAGATCGAGCGGATAAATGCCTTCTTTGGCCTTTTTCAGAACCGCATCATTAATATCCGTGGCGTAGATGCGGCACCGGTTGTAGATGCCCTCTTCCTCCAGTACGATGGCCAAAGAATAGACCTCTTCACCCATGGATGCGCCGGCTACCCAGATGCGGCTAAAGGGATAGGTGCGGAGTAGAGGCACGACTTGTCGACGGAAGGTCACGTAGAAGTGGGGGTCGCGAAACATCGAGCTGACGTTGACCGACAGGCTGTAAACGAACCGGTCCAGCCACCCGCGATCGTGAAGAATGCGGTCCTGCAGAATGGATACGCTTTCAAGTCGCTCGTCATGAATGAAGTTCCTTACCCGCCGCCTGAGCGAGGAGCGCGCATAATTCCGGAAATCAAAGCCGTATTGCCGGAAGATTCCTTCCAGTAAAAGATCGATCTCGATGTCTTCGATGGATTGCGCTTGTTGTATTGCGAGCATCTTACATGTCCTGAACCCTCACCCGGCCCGAAGGGCCGGGTGAGGGTTCAATTCCGCTACTATTTAAACAGCCACACCCTCAACAACGAAAGCAACTGGTCGCTGTCGGCAGGTTTCGTAATGTAATCGGACGCGCCGGCTTGGATGCACTTTTCCCGGTCCCCTTTCATGGCCTTTGCCGTTAGCGCGATCAGCGGGACGGAGCGTAACTCCTCCATCGCGCGAATCTGCCGCATGGCTTCATAGCCATCCATTTCGGGCATCATGATGTCCACCAACGCCACATCGATTCCCGGTACATTCTTCAGCGTTTCGATTCCGTCTTTACCGTTTTCTGCGTAGAGCACCTGCATTTCGTAGCGTTCGAGCAGGCTCGTCAGCGCGAAGATGTTGCGCATGTCGTCATCGATGATGAGCACTTTCTTGCGTTCGAGAATCGGATCTTTCTTGTGGAGCTGCTCGAGCATCTGGCGTTTCGATTCGGGCAGGCTTTCTTCCACACGGTGCAGGAACAGGGCCGTCTCGTCCAGCAAACGCTCGAGCGATCGGACATCTTTGACGATAATCGTTTCCGCCAAACGTCTGAGCTCGGTTTCTTCCTTATGGCTGAGGTCCTTTCCTGTGTAGATGATGATCGGAATGTCGCCAAACTCCGACTTGATGTGCTGCATCAAGTCGAAGCCGTTCATATCGGGCAAGCCCAGGTCGAGCACGATGCAATCGTAATGTTTGCTGCGCAATTGGGCCATCGCTTCTTCGCCTGTGCCAACGGCAATTGTCTCAACGTCCCCCTCTCCGATCAGCTCCTTGATGCTTTGTTGGGCGACCGTATCGTCTTCAATCACCAGCAAGCTCTTGACGCCGCGCTGAACAAAGCTTTCGATCCGTCCGAGCGCATCGCGGAGCTGTTCCGGAGTCGCTGGTTTGTTTTCGAACGCCATCGCTCCCATCTTCAGCCCGCGCTGGCGTTCTTCAGCGACGGAGATGATGTGTACCGGGATATGCCGTGTATTCTTCGTATGCTTCAAACGATCGAGCACACTCCATCCGTCCATGCCAGGCAGCTCTATGTCGAGAGTGATTGCCGTCGGCGTGTACTGGCGAGCCAGCGCCAGCCCGGCGTCGCCGCGTGCGGCGACAATGGTCTTGAAACCGCGTTCGCGCGCCATCTCCATGATGATTTTCGCGAAATTCAGGTCGTCCTCGATAATCAGCAGCGTGCGGTCGCCGGGCTCGATATTGGAACGATCGTCATCGACGGCATTTTCGATGATGAGCGAGACTTCTATTTCGGGCTCCCGCGCCTGCGCGACGGATTGGTCGGGAACTTGAGCGCTCGCATGCGACCGCCTTTGTTTCTTGTTCATATCCGGCGTATATGTAGCAGGCAGATACAGCGTGAACGTGCTGCCTGCGCCGACCGTGCTGTCCAGCCTGATTTCTCCGCCAAGCAGAGTCGCGATCTCACGGCTAATGGAGAGGCCGAGGCCGGTCCCTCCGTACTTCCGTGTGACGGTTCCGTCTGCCTGTTGGAAAGGCTCGAAAACGATCTTATGTTTGTCGGGAGAAATACCGATGCCGGTATCGATCACTGAAAATGCCACCACAGATTCGGCACTGTTGAGTATCTGATGGTCGGAACTCCACCCATCGCCGACAGGACTGATATTGATGGATACGCGGCCCTCCTCGGTAAATTTGAACGCGTTCGACAGCAGATTCTTGAGCACCTGCTGCAGGCGCCGCTGGTCGGTATACATGCCTTGCGACAGCGAAGAATCGACGTAGATACCGAAGTCGAGACCTTTGTCGTGCGCGACCTGCCGGAAAGTTCGTTCCATGTACTGCGACAGATCGTCGAACAGAACGCGGCCAACTTCGACTTCCATCATGCCGGATTCGATCTTCGCCATATCGAGGATCTCGTTGATCAATTCCAAGAGATCGGAACCGGATGAGTGGATGGTTCGGGCGAACTCGCGCTGTTTATCCGTGAGGTTCTCTTCGCTTTCCGCCAGCAGCTTGGCAAGAATCAGCATACTGTTCAGCGGCGTTCGCAGTTCGTGCGACATGTTCGCCAGGAATTCGGATTTGTACTTGGATGTCAGCGCAAGTTGCTCGGCTTTTTCCTGCAGCGCGCGGCTTGCCCTCTCGATTTCCTGATTCTTACGTTCGACTTCCAGGTTTTGCTTGGCGAGCAGGTTGGCCTTTTCTTCCAGCTCTTCGTTGGTCTGCTGCAACTTATCTTGCTGTTGCCGCAGACGCTCTTCGGATTCCTGAAGTGTCTTGGCTTGCTCCTGCAGCCGGCGGTTGGTTTCCGTCAATTCCGCCTGCCGGGTCTGCAGTTCGTTGGCGAGTGACTGCGACTGCTTCAAAAGTTCTTCGGTTCTCATTGTCGCTGTGATCGTGTTGAGCACGATGCCTATCGATTCGGTGAGCTGATCGAAGAATGTGAGGTGAATATCGCTGAACCGCTGGAACGAGGCGAGCTCGATCACCGCCTTAACCTGACCTTCGAACAACACCGGCAGAACAACGATGTTCAGCGGCGGCGCCTCGCCCAGGCCGGAATTGATCTGGATATAACCGGGAGGTACATCGACCAACAGTATGCGTTCTTTCTCGAAAGCGCACTGTCCGACCAAGCCTTCGCCGGCCCGGAAGCGATTCGCGATGTTCTTGCGCTCGCGGTAGGCATAGCTGGCCAGCAATTTCATGTCGACTTCGCCGCCTTCCGGACCTTCATTGAGGTAGAACACTCCGTGTTGCATCGAAACCAGTGGCGCCAGCTCCGACAAGATCAGCTTGGATACGGCAAGCAGGTCGCGCTGGCCTTGCAGCAATCGGGTGAACTTCGCAAGGTTTGTTTTCAACCAGTCCTGCGCTGTGTTCTTTTCCGTGGTTTCGCGCAGGTTCCGAATCATCTCATTGATGTTGTCTTTCAGCGCCGCCACTTCGCCTGCCGCATCTACTGCGATAGATCGTGAGAGGTCACCCTTGGTCACAGCCGTGGCGACCTCGGCGATAGCGCGGACTTGTGTCGTTAGAGCCGCCGCCATGCGGTTCACGTTGTCGGTGAGGTCGCGCCAGGTACCGGCAGCGCCGGGCACCGATGCCTGACCTCCGAGTTTTCCTTCGATACCGACCTCGCGGGCAACAGTCGTGACCTGATCGGCAAAGGTCGCCAGCGTATCGATCATGTTGTTGATCGTTTCGGCCAGCTCTTCGATCTCACCTTTGGCTTCTAGTACGAGCTTTCGTTTGAGGTTTCCATTCGCAACCGCGGTCACCACCTTCGCGATACCACGCACCTGGTTGGTGAGGTTCGAAGCCATCAGGTTAACGTTATCGGTGAGGTCCTTCCAGGTTCCGGCCACACCTTTCACTTCGGCCTGGCCGCCGAGTTTTCCCTCAGTGCCGACTTCGCGGGCGACGCGCGTGACTTCGGAAGCAAACGAGGAGAGTTGGTCCACCATCGTGTTGATGGTGTTCTTCAGCTCGAGAATTTCACCGCGGACGTCCACTGTAATTTTCTTGGACAGATCCCCCGTGGCGACTGCTGTTGTGACGGCTGCAATGTTTCGTACCTGAGTCGTCAGGTTCGTGGCCATGAAGTTGACGTTGTCGGTGAGGTCTTTCCAGGTACCGGCCACGCCGCGCACATCCGCCTGGCCGCCGAGCTTTCCTTCGGTACCGACCTCTCGGGCGACGCGCGTGACTTCGGAAGCAAATGAGGAGAGCTGGTCCACCATCGTATTGATCGTGTTCTTCAGCTCGAGAATCTCGCCGCGCACATCTACTGTAATTTTCTTGGACAGGTCGCCGCGGGCCACTGCTGTCGTCACCTCCGCGATGTTTCGCACCTGATTCGTCAGGTTGGACGCCATGAAGTTGACGTTATCGGTAAGGTCTTTCCACGTACCGGCCACGCCCTTCACTTGAGCCTGGCCGCCGAGTTTTCCTTCGGTACCGACTTCGCGGGCGACGCGCGTGACTTCGGAAGCAAACGAGGAGAGTTGGTCCACCATCGTATTGATCGTGTTCTTCAGCTCGAGCACCTCGCCACGCACGTCCACTGTAATTTTCTTGGAAAGATCTCCATTCGCCACAGCTGTCGTGACTTCGGCGATGTTACGGACCTGAGTGGTGAGATTGTTCGCCATAAAGTTGACGTTGTCGGTGAGGTCTTTCCAGGTACCGGCCACACCTCTCACCTGGGCCTGACCGCCGAGTTTTCCTTCGGTGCCGACTTCACGGGCGACGCGGGTGACTTCGGAAGCAAACGAGGAGAGCTGGTCCACCATGCTGTTGATCGTGTTCTTCAGTTCGAGCACCTCTCCTCGCACATCGACGGTAATTTTTTTCGTCAAATCGCCGCGGGCTACAGCCGTGGTGACTTCGGCGATGTTCCGGACCTGAGTGGTGAGGTTGGTCGCCATGAAATTGACGTTGTCAGTGAGGTCTTTCCAGGTTCCGGCGACGCCCTTCACTTCGGCCTGGCCGCCGAGTTTTCCTTCGGTACCGACTTCGCGGGCAACGCGCGTGACTTCGGAAACAAACGAGGAAAGCTGGTCCACCATGGTGTTGATGGTGTTCTTCAATTCGAGGATTTCCCCGCGCACATCCACGGTGATTTTTTTGGAGAGGTCGCCGCGGGCCACGGCGGTTGTCACTTCGGCGATGTTACGTACCTGAGTGGTGAGGTTGGTCGCCATCGAGTTGACGTTGTCGGTGAGGTCTTTCCAGGTACCGGCCACGCCGCGCACTTCGGCCTGGCCGCTGAGTTTTCCTTCGGTACCGACTTCGCGGGCGACGCGCGTGACTTCGGAAGCGAACGACGAGAGCTGATCCACCATGGTGTTGATGGTGTTCTTCAGCTCGAGCACCTCGCCGCGCACATCCACTGTAATCTTCTTGGAAAGGTCTCCATTCGCCACAGCCGTTGTGACCTCGGCGATGTTGCGGACCTGAGTGGTGAGGTTGTTCGCCATGAAGTTGACGTTGTCGGTCAGGTCTTTCCAGGTACCGGCCACGCCCTTCACTTCGGCCTGGCCGCCGAGTTTTCCTTCGGTACCGACTTCGCGGGCGACGCGGGTGACTTCGGAAGCAAACGAGGAGAGCTGGTCCACCATGGTGTTGATGGTGTTTTTCAGCTCGAGAATTTCTCCTTTCACGTCCACCGTAATCTTCTTCGTCAGGTCGCCGCGGGCAACGGCGGTCGTCACCTCGGCAATGTTTCGGACCTGGTTGGTGAGGTTGTTCGCCATGAAATTGACGTTGTCGGTCAGGTCTTTCCAGGTACCGGCCACGCCCTTCACTTGAGCCTGGCCGCCGAGCTTTCCTTCGGTACCGACTTCGCGGGCGACGCGGGTGACTTCGGAAGCGAACGAGGAGAGCTGGTCCACCATGGTGTTGATGGTGTTTTTCAGCTCGAGAATTTCGCCTTTGACGTCGACGGTGATCTTCTTCGAGAGATCTCCGCTGGCGATAGCCGTGGTGACCTCAGCGATGTTTCGGACCTGATTGGTGAGATTGGACGCCATAAAGTTGACGTTGTCGGTCAGGTCTTTCCAGGTACCGCCGACGCCTTTGACCTGCGCCTGGCCACCGAGTTTTCCTTCAGTACCGACTTCGCGGGCGACGCGGGTGACTTCGGAAGCGAACGAGGAGAGCTGGTCCACCATGGTGTTGATGGTGTTTTTCAGCTCGAGAATTTCGCCCTTGACGTCGACAGTGATCTTCTTCGAGAGGTCTCCGTTTGCAACCGCGGTCGTCACGTCGGCGATGTTCCGGACCTGGTTGGTGAGATTGGATGCCATGAAGTTGACGTTATCGGTCAGGTCTTTCCAGGTTCCGGCCACGCCCTTCACTTGAGCCTGGCCGCCGAGCTTTCCTTCGGTACCGACTTCGCGGGCGACGCGGGTGACTTCGGAAGCGAACGAGGAGAGCTGGTCCACCATGGTGTTGATGGTGTCTTTCAGCTCGAGAATTTCGCCTTTGACGTCGACGGTGATCTTCTTCGAGAGGTCTCCATTTGCCACAGCGGTCGTGACTGCGGCGATGTTCCGAACCTGGCTCGTCAGATTCGACGCCATCGAGTTCACGTTATCGGTGAGGTCCTTCCACGTTCCTGCGACGCCACGCACAATCGCCTGGCCGCCGAGTTTTCCTTCAGTACCGACTTCGCGGGCGACGCGCGTCACTTCCGAGGCAAACGTCGAGAGCTGGTCCACCATGGTGTTGATGGTGTTTTTCAGCTCGAGAATTTCGCCTTTCACGTCTACCGTAATCTTCTTCGAGAGGTCGCCGCGGGCGACAGCCGTGGTCACCTCGGCGATGTTCCGGACCTGATTGGTGAGATTGTTCGCCATGAAATTGACGTTATCGGTCAGGTCTTTCCAGGTGCCGGCCACGCCTTTGACCTGAGCCTGGCCGCCGAGCTTTCCTTCGGTGCCGACCTCACGGGCGACGCGCGTCACTTCCGAGGCGAATGTGGAGAGCTGGTCCACCATGGTGTTCACGATTTTTGCCGTTCGCAGGAATTCTCCCGTGAGCGGACGTCCTTCGATTTCCAGAGCCATCGTCTGCGAAAGATCACCCTTGGCAACGGCGCCGATGACGCGCGCAACTTCCGTGGTCGGCTGGACCAGGTCCGCGATGAGTGTATTGACCGAATCGATACATTCCGACCAGGATCCGGTAGCCATCGGGAGAGAGGCGCGCTGGCGGATTCGGCCTTCTTTACCTACGACGGTCGCCACTCGATCGAATTCCTTAGCCATGCGCTCGTTCAGTTCGATGACTTCGTTGAGCGCATCATAAATTTTCCCCGTGAGCCCCGTCTGCTCGGACGGCAGCCGGGTCGTGAAATCGCCTTTTTTCAGGTCCGACAAGACCTTCAACAGTAATCGCGCATCGATGGTTTCCGCGGCAATCTCGGTCACCCTATCAGGCTTAGCTCTCATAGACCTCAATTTCTCCATGGATTGTTGGACATCCTGTTGTGGAGACACCCCTGTCTCCATTCCAAAGGAACGGGCGTTTGATGCACCCTGCCTGCCAAAGGATTTATTTTCGTAAGTTGCTGATCAGCTTCGGTCAACGGGCTCGTTCGGGAGTGACCTATTTATAGATGCCGCCGCGGGTTAGGGTTTTTCTCCCGCTTTGCTGGATTTGCGGGCGGGAAATTTGTCTGCAAAGCGGTACTGGAGTACCACCTATTTGGTGTAGTTGCTTACCCACAAAGTCCAAAAATGGACCCGCTCTCAGAGGGAGAGTGCAACTGTAGTGGCGGTCTGTCGACCGCCGAAAAGCCACCACTTCGCGGAATCGCTCGCGGTCCACGAAGCGCAAGCGCTATAGCGCTTGCCTCAAGAAATAGACCACCGCTACAGTTAGGCGGCCTCTGAATCCGTTTTTTTCTTTGACCTGCCCCCGTCGATCACTGCAACGAGTTCCCACTCGGTGCGGCGTTTGTGTTCAGGACAATCTGGAAACCCAGCGCCTTCGGTCGCCACGATCTCGTAATCGCAGCACACCGCCTTATAAATTCCGAACTGCGGACTCTTTTTTTCTGTGGCAAGCACTACCATGGCCTCTGTCTTTCAGCGTACATAAAAGTTTTTTGGTAATGCAATAGGGAAATTTCTGTATTTCAAAGGTGGTAATCGGATTCACATATACTTAACGTCGCCCATGAGAATGACGAACGTTGAAAGAGAGCATCTTCAGCCGGTCGAATTGATTCGGGGAATTAGTCTTCCCGGCGCGGTTTCTCTCAACATGATCGCGATGATCGGCGTCGGACCCTTCATTACGATTCCCCTCATCGTCGCTGCGATGGGAGGACCGCAAGCCATGATCGGCTGGATCTTTGGAGCGCTCCTCGTCATTTGCGATGGGCTCGTGTGGGCGGAACTGGGGGCGGCTCTGCCGACCTCCGGCGGTTCGTACCGGTATTTGAAGACGATTTACGATCCGGCACGGCTCGGAAAATTGATGGCGTTCCTTTTCATCTGGCAGCTGACCTTCAGCGCGCCACTTTCCATCGCGTCGGGTTGTATCGGTCTCGCGCAGTATGCCGCTTTTCTTTTTCCGGCTTTGACCACCGCGTATTGGCAGGGGAGTCTTCATCTGCTTGGCGCAAGCTTCACCATAACTCCCGCCACATTCGTCGCGATGGGAACCTGCCTGATAGCAGTGTTTCTCCTGTACCGCAACGTAACGATCATCAGCCGCATCACTGAATACCTATGGCTTGGCGTGATGTTGGCCGTTGTCTGGGTCATTGTTTCCGGCGTGACGCACTTCAATGGCTCGCGCGCGTTTGACTTTCCCGAGGGAGCGTTTACGCTGTCGTCCGATTTTTTCAATGGCCTTGCTGCGGCGATGCTCATCGCCGTATATGACTATTGGGGTTACTACGCCGTATGTTTTGTGGGCGCCGAGGTCAGAGATCCGGGTAGAACCATTCCAAGGTCCATTTTGTATTCAATCTTCCTTGTCGCGATTATCTACATCGTGATGAACATCAGCATCCTGGGAGTGATTCCGTGGCAGGAACTGAACGAGACCGCCAACTCGGATGCGAGGAGATACATCATTTCGGTCTTCATGCAGCGTCTGTACGGCAACTGGGCGGGTACGCTTGCAACTGTTTTGATCATGTGGACGGCGTTTGCTTCCGTCTTTTCGCTTCTGCTTGGCTATTCGAGGGTGCCTTACGCAGCGGCCCTCGACGGAGATTACTTCAGATCATTTTCACGCATTCATCCCGAACACCGCTTTCCTAACGTGTCGCTGCTCGTGCTGGGAACGCTTGCGGTCCTGTTCTGCCTGCTACGGCTGCAAGATGTAATCGCCGCACTGGTTGTGATTCGATTGATGATTCAATTTCTTGCCCAGACGGTCGGCGTGATCCTTTTTCGAATCCAACGGCCCGATGTTCCGCGGCCATTCAAGATGTGGTTCTACCCTCTACCGGCCGTTCTTGCGCTGGCCGGCTATCTGTATGTACTTGTGATGCGCAGGGACTTCACCAGGGAACTTCAGTACGGGACTGCTATCCTCGCTATCGGAGGGATTTGCTTTCTCCTGCGCAATTGGAAACGGAAGGATTGGCCGTTCGGGGCAAGCACAAAACATCCAGGGCGGTCATAGACCGCCCCTACAGCTCGGGGTTCGCGACTGTAGGGGCGCTCTATGAGCGCTCGCCACGTATTTCTTATTGTGTTCCCTACCATGTGTTCCGGATGCGCACATCGAACGCGAAGCCCCCGTTTTGATCACGCACGCCGCTGACCGAGACACGAGGAGTGGCCTGGTATTCGAGTTTGATGATTTCGCGTTGCGTCGATGTGGCGTCGGTGGCGAAGGTCACAAACAAGTTGCCTGTGACGCGCTGTTGGATCGTGACGCGCGCGCGGGATCTTGCTGGTTTCCACCCAGCACCGGACCGACGGCACGCTGCAACGTTCTAAGCGAATAGGTTTTGCCCGAGCGAACGGCCGCCATTCGCATCCGCGCGCGAAGCGAATGCAAGATATCTTTGAGGTGTTCTGTTTCATCCGGTGGCGTACCGGTTATAACGACGTCGCCAAACTTTGCTTTGCGGTTAAGCGTGATCCTGAAATCGACATTCACCAGTCCTTTGGTTTTGTCGGGTTGAATCTGCGGTTGCACCTGGGCTTCGAAGAATCCGTTGCGCTGCAAAAATTTGATGAGCGCATCCCGGGCCTTTTGGATATCGATTGAAGAATAGGGTTCTTGCGACACGTAGGTCGAAGCCTGAAGCAGTCGCGCATATGGAAATCGCTCCGCCCCCGGGGAACTGATAAATTCCAGGGCGCAAGTCCACTTGTACATCCTGAAACTGTCCCGTGTGCTGGAGCGCGAGAACGCTTTGTTCGATTTTCGCCGAAGAAAAGGGTTCGCGTGCAGGTTGCGCTGGGACTCTCGTGAATTCCTCAATACTGATATCGGGACGCCCCGCCACTTCCACGGAAGAGACAGTCTGACCCTCGCAAGAGAGAAGTTCGGTTCTATTGACAGGCGATGAATCGGTTGGAGCGGGATTTTGGAGGATGCTCGTGCCCGCCAACAAAGTTGTGCACAGGATGACCCCCAGCAGTGCTAGATTAAAACCATGCAGCAGGCGTGTCTTTTTTGCAGAATCATCAAACACGAAACACCCGCGGACTTTATGCATGAGGACGACCTCGTCGTAGCCTTTAAGGATCTTCGGCCGCAAGCCCCCGTTCATTTCCTGGTGGTGTCCAAGAAGCACGTTGCGACCTTGAATGATTTGCAGCCGGAGGACAGCCCGCTCATGGGCCAGATGTTTCAGGTTGCCAAGAGACTTGCTGTGCAATCGAATATCCACGAAAAAGGCTACCGTACTGTGTTCAACGTGAATGCAGGCGCCGGCCAGTCGGTGTACCACATCCATCTGCACGTTCTCGGCGGGCGAATGTTTAGCTGGCCGCCCGGGTAGGGACAAGGAACCGCAACTGCAAGGCTCATCCCTTCGAAATGTCACGTCCCTTGAAGGAATGAGCTATGCCCTATCTAAGAAAAAATTCCATTTTCTTGACTGTGACTTCTTTCGTCATCTTGACGCACTTGACATGTTCAACGGCAGTTGCGGAAACCAATTGGGTCCAACGATTTCTCGATCGATATCATGTGCCGCGGGCGCCCGCCTCTACGGGTGCGAGCGTGCTGGGTTCTCTTGGTGCGGTGGTCCAGAATGGAGCGATATCGCTGACAACGGAAGATATTTTTCGTTTGCTGCTGGAAAACAATCGGGACGTGATTGTCAACAGGCTCACACCCATATCGAGCGTTTATGCAATCACCTCATTGCTTCGCCCGTTCCAGCCCAATTTCCATATTACCGGCAGCGTGAACCGCGCGAAGACTCCGAGCCGAAGTCAATTGACCGGTGCGCCGGCGCTGAATCAATTGACGCATGATTACAGAGTAGGTTTCGACCAAACGCTCGAAACCGGCACCATCTACAGCGTAGACTTCGATCTCAATCGAACTTCTTCGAACAGCGCGTTCAATCTCTTCAACCCTTCATATAACGGGCTCATCACATCCGCGTTTACTCAGCATCTGCTTCGCGACTTTGGCAGGGCTGTGAACTCGCATCAGATTCGGATCGCCCGGAATAACGAGAAGATTTCCGAGCTCCAGTTTGAATTGCAGATCATGGATCTGATCACCCAGACGCAGTAGGCTTATTGGGACCTGGTGTTCGCGGACGAGGACGAGGACGTGAAAGTGAAGCAACGTTCGCTCGATCTCGCGTCGAAGACTCTTCACGATAACCAGATCCAGGTCCAAATCGGCACGCTCGCACCAATCGATCTGGCTCAGGCTGAAACGGAGGTGGCTACCCGTAAGGAGCAGCTTATAACGGCGCAGTACACGATCGACCAATTGCAAGACCAGTTGAGGAAGCTGATTACGAATGAAACCGATCCCGGGCTTGTGCCTGTGCGTTTGAATTTGGTCGAACCGCTGAGGGAACCCGGCAGCCAGACCCTGCTCCCATTGGACAAGGCTATCCAGTTCGCGCTCGAGAATGGTCCCGCTGCTGTACTCGCACGCCTGGCCGAGGAGACCGGCGGGAGTGCGTTATTCCCAAACGGGACGCGAGATCTGACGCGGGCGTTTTCTCGAATCAATGAAGAACTCCGCTCGCAGTACAGTCTGGCCTACCGTCCTACGATTGCAAGACGCGACGGGAAATATCGCGCCATCCGCATCGTTCCTGTCCATAAAGGCTATACGGTCCGATGCCGGAGCGGATATTACGCGCCCGATGCGCCTACCCACCGGGCGGGAAAGTAGCCGGCAAATCCCGTTCTGCCGGGCCATCATAGGCCACGTCACTTAAATCGATGGCCCGAAAGGGGCGTTCGCGCGTGGTTTCTTCCACAGCATGCGCGGCGAGACCGACAACGCGAGGAATGATAAAAAACGCGCGGCCGTACCGCCATGAGATTCCGAGATCCGAGATGATGCCGGAAATCACACCGTCGATATTGACCGGCAGACCTAGCGCGGCGGCGATGGCCTCTGCCAGTCTGAGATGAGGTCCGGCAAGGTTCCACTCTTCCGCTTTGGCAATCAGCGTCAGCGTGCGCGGATCGCGGTCGTGCCATGGATGTCCAAAGCCCGGAATGCGTTGACGTGTGGCGCGGAAATCGCCAACGATTTGCGGAGCCAGTTTCCCGGCCGTTGAGCTTTCCTGCAAAAGCCTAGCGCATTGCTCGATTGCGCCTCCATGGTGATCGCCAAGAGAAATAATACCGGCGGCTACGGCAGCTTGAAGCGGAACTCCACCCGAGGCAACGAAACGAGTCGCGTCGATTGAAGGCGCAAAAAACGAATGATCGGTGCTCGAAACAACGATCATTTCGATCAGCTTTCCTTCATTTCCGGCCGGCAATTCTCCCTTGAAGGTCAGGTAAATAATGTCACCGAAGGAGCAGCTTGCCATGAGGTCCTGGACGCGGTACCCGCGAATCAGAATCTTGTTAGGCTCAACCGCCGATAATGACGTTCTCCAAAATGGTTGATTCATGACGCGTCCTCTTGATTGAGCGCGCACATCGTTCGAAGCTGCGCTCGATAGATGTGCCGGATCTTCAAGAAAAATTCCTGATACTCCTTCGATTGATAATCCGGGTAAGTCCACGGGAAAAATTGGTACGTATTGTTCTTGAAGTGCATCGTGACCTCGGCGAAGATCCCACCGCTCAAATGGAGTCTGTGATAAAAGTTCTTTGTAGAGGCGAGAATGACTTTCGCTTGCTCGATGTAGCCAGGATCTAAATTCACCGGCCGTTTCACAGATGAAAAGAGCGGAGCGAGTTCTTCCTCCAGACGATTGGTTTGCCTCTTGATTTCCGGAAGGTGATCCGCTTCAATAAGCCGCTCGAACGAGAAGAACACGCGATCGATGATGTCGCCCATTTCGGTTTCGTAGTAGTCGGTGAAGTCAAAGGGAATCAATGGCGAGCGATGATCAATGGGTCCATACGCCGCCAAAAGGCGTTTCTCCACTTCGGAAATCAATTTCGAGTGGGAAACCAGAACGCCAATGAAGAGTTTGACCGGATTGAACTGACGGATTGCGCCCATACGACTCATGAAACAACTATCGTTAAAGGAAATCCAGGATAAATACGCTTCGGGTGTCTCTGTTTCATCGGCGATCCTTCGCAGTCTGCAGCGTGATCCCCGCGCCGGGGCCCGTCGTCTTTACAAGGTCCTGGCGAAGCGGTACGAGGAACAAAAAAAGGAACGGAATCGTCTGGATGCCATGCTGCACTTCGAACGGCTGCTCTGGAAGGCAGGCATCCAACACATCGCTGGCGTTGACGAAGTCGGTATGGGACCGCTCGCCGGTCCCGTTGTCGCCGCTGCGGTTATTTTCCCTTCCGGTGTGGAGATCGACGGCATCGACGACTCGAAGGCGCTGGACGAAGAGACTCGCAATCGGCTCGAACGGGAGATACACGCGCGCTCTTCCGCCGTTGCAATTGGCGTCGTGGAGGTTGAGGAAATCGACCGCATCAATATTTATCGCGCTGGCATCCGCGCCATGCAACTTGCTCTCGAGAATTTACCGCTGACTCCTCAGCATATTCTCGTGGACAGCCGTACGATTCCCGGTTTTACACAGCCCCAGAATAGCTTCGATAAAGGTGACGGGATCAATTTCTCAATCGCGTCGGCTTCAATTGTCGCGAAGGTATACCGCGACGGTTTAATGACCGAATTGGATCGGAGATATCCCGGATACGGTTTTGCCAGCCACAAAGGCTACGCCACTCCCGAACACCAACGCGCCATCCGCGAGCTCGGTCCCTGTCCTATCCATCGCCGGTCTTTTGACTACATACGGGAAATCTGCGGACAGTATTGTGATCTCTATTATTCGTTGAAGGAGCAAGGCTATGCCTGCAAGTCACGCCGTGAATTGGGGGAATGGGAAGCGAAAATGAAGAGGGCTGCCGAGAGTCTTTCCATCATTGAAAACAAGAAGCTGCACCTTATGGCAGGCCGGCTCTGGAAGAGGATGACGAGCGCCGGATGAGCAATCATTCGATTGTTTTCTGGAAGGATAGCGTTTCGTTCCTGATGTGGAAGGCGCGGTCTAAAACGATTTCAGAACCGAGCGCGGTATTTGTCGTCGCGTTGTAGAAACGGAAGTCGAAGATCTGGATCCGATAGCCGAAATCTGTCGATCGGACACGCATAACCGGAAATCGCGCGAATCCCAGAAGGACCATAGCCCACCGCGAATCTAAGGCTTGCTTGGGGATTTTGGAAGGAGCCGTCCCTTCCAGACGTACGGTTTCTGTCATTAAGTGATCCCAAGGATGGATGCGGACCTTCAGCATTTGTTTTTTGGATTGGACGATCCCTTCCCAGACCAGCGGGTTCAAGATCTGCGGCGCTACTCCCCATTTTTCGGTTCCGGGTGTGCGAGCTGCGAATGTTTGAACCTGTGATGTAGCCATGCTCCGTAGTTCCAGCCGTGCGCCGAGATAGAGAATTACAACTCCCAGACAAAGCCACGTGATAACGCGTTTGTTGTTTCGGGAAAGCTCGCCGGCCAGAATTCCGGTGAACAATACGGCATCAAGATACGGATCGATTATGGGCAGCAAGTCGCCGTAGTACCACGTTGGGTTCCACGGCAAGAATGGCCGCAAACCGTACGTGTTCGTATAGTCGAGCAGAGGATGCGTACTCATCGCGATCAGCGCCACGAGATAGGTTTTCCAGAAGTTTCCAGAAAAAATGTACATAACGGCTGTGAAGCCCAACGCGAGCAGCGGTACCCCGACAAACGTGTGGGTAATTCCGCGGTGGTATTCGAGGTATGTTGCAGTACTGGAAAGGGCGGTGATGATGTCGATATCCGGAAAATTGGAAGCAATGACCGCCGTGATGGCCGCGCGCGGCACCCAATCGTCAAGGCCGGTCCGAGCGATCGCCAGGCCGACAAAGGTGTGGGTTGAGTTGAACATTGAGGATTGAACCGTGTGTGTAGATATTGTATATTGCGCGCACTTTGTGAGAATGCACTCCAACAAGTTTCGCGACCCGTTGATCAGCCGGGCTCAGCCGGTCACGATCATAACACCGGTTGTTGACGAAACACTGCGCATGGCCGGCGTCCCCGCGATTCGCGAACAAATCCTCGATCGATTTATGAATGGACAGCCGCGCATTGCAGTCGTACATGGGGGAGAGGATCATCCGCCGAACGTTGGAGCGCGAGAGACGATCCGGCGGATTATTCGCAGCATTTGGGCGCAAGATGGAATTCCGTTCGAGGTCTCGCAATCATCCCCGTGCGAGGAGTTATCGCAGGGCTTGGACGGTATGAACTACGGGCTGCTTTCCCGGAATTTCTGGACGGCGAGCCTGGCCTCACTGATGGAAGCGCATGCTTATGATGGCGCGATCGTGCTGGGCGCCTGCGACAAGATGATGGCCGGAAGCCTGCGGGGTCTGATCGAGGTCGATCTCGCGCGACAGCGGCGCAAAGCCAGGCCGGTTTTCGCGCTCCTTATCCCGTCACTGATCGGACGCGAAAGTCACGTCCCCGAAGACGACCGGCGCAAATTCGAACCCTTGCGTCACCGGCTGACCGAAAGCGAGCGCGCGGAACTGGACCAGTTGTTTGCGCGGCCGATGAAACCTCACGTCTATGCGCACATCAAGCTGATTCTGGATCGTTGTTTTCATCGGCGCGTCGTGCAGGAAGGAGAAAAGGACGAACTGCAGCGCACGATCGCGAAATGCACGTCTGTGCAGGGAGCCAATTGCGCGGCTTCGGAAGCTTCGATGGCGCACCGCTTCATTCTGGCGTCATTGGGTGTCGTTCCGCGTGGTCTCGATATCTGCGTCAAACCGGCGAGTGAGGAACAACTCAACGAGACGGTGAACCGCCTCATACAGGTTATTCAAAAGCGGGAGCGGCGCGTTAGTGTGGCGAGCCTGACCCGCTACAATCTTACCAATGCCGCCGCTGTATGGAGCGCGACCGGCGGACATCCGGCATGGTTGTTGCACCTGACCTACCTGGCCGATGCGGTTGGAAAAAAACTCTCCATTGCCGACATGACGAAGAAAGTCCAGAAAGTGCCGCAGATCCTTGCCATCGACGATGCGGCCGGAAATTCCGTTTATTCTATGGGTATGGAAACCGAAAATGGCGGCAACTCCGGAATCGATACGATCATGCGCACGCTCGCCGAGAAGCGTCTGATCGAAGACCGAGCACCGACTCTGGATGGGTCGTGGATGCAACGCATCATGGAAGCGCGTTCCGCCAACGGCAACTTTGTCTATTCCACAATGACTCCTTTCTCGCGCTCATGTGGTTTGATCGGAATGCACGGGAACGCCTGTGCCGGCGGCATCGCCCGTTTAGGCCCGCTAAATCGAAACCTTGCTGTGGAGAAATTCGACCGGAAAATCTATCTCGCTGTTTATTATCTCGGTCAGAAGGATCTGCGACAGGATTTGATCGCGGAAGACGGGATCCTTGAACGTTTGAAGCGAAAAGTTTCGCGCGACGATTTGTACCACACCTGGTCTTTCAATTGGCGGTCGCAGAATGGGGCTGCAGGTGAACTATCCCAATGGAATAAAGCCAAAATCTGGCACTATTTGCTCGCGTACGATCTTCTTCGTGTGATGGTTATTGTTGCCGGCGCCGGACCGCATGCGTCCGGCATGCCCGAACTTCAGCTCTTGTCTAATGCCGCGTCGCGCCCGCTCACCACGATATCGGTTCTTGTCACCGACGGGCGTGTTTCTTATCACAATGAAAGCATCTCGATTGCGCATGTCGTGCCCGAGGCGCTCGATGGTGGCGGCCTGGCTGCGATACGCACCGGCGATTGGATTTATCTGGATTTGAGTGGTGGTGAGTTCCAGGTGGTTCGCCAATCGCAACGCGGTTACAGAGTGATTACACCAAAAGAACTGGCAAATCGCAGCGACCGCAAAAAGCGTATCAACGAGCTCGAACGGCGCCGCCAGGAATTACTTCCCTCCTTTCGGATCCTTCTCGATGGGGTCTCTTCGGCCGAAGCCGGCGTGTCCCCCCTCATGAAGAACAACTAGAAGAAATTCGTTAGAATGGATTCGTATGCCGTACGAACTCGTTCTGTTGAAGAATATCCACGATCCGCGTGTGAAAGAGATTGACCGCTACATCGAGTTGGGCGGCTACAAGGCTGCGGGAAAAGTCGTAAAAGAAATTACGCCCAAAGACGTCATCGAGACCACGAAAGCAACTGGATTACGCGGCCGGGGCGGCGCGGGATTTCCGACCGGTCTGAAGTGGAGCTTCGTCCCGAAAGACACCGGCAAGACGGTTTACCTGTGTTGCAATGCCGACGAGAGCGAGCCCGGAACGTGCAAGGATCGTGTGATCATCGAACGCGATCCGCACCAACTCATCGAGGGCATCATCATTGCTGCTTACGCCGTCGATTGCCACCTGGCTTTCATCTATATACGCGGCGAGTTCTCGCTTGGCTATCGTGTTCTGGACAAGGCTCTGCAAGAAGCACGCCGGCGAGGATTCCTCGGCAGGAAAATCTTCGGATCCGCTTATGACCTCGAGATCATCCTCCACTCCGGCGCCGGAGCATACATTTGCGGCGAGGAAACAGGTCTGATCGAATCGTTAGAAGGGAAACGAGGGCACCCGCGTCAAAAGCCGCCGTTTCCGGCCGTCCAGGGACTCTACGGCTGCCCGACTGTGGTCAATAATGTCGAGACGCTCGCCAATCTCCCGCATATTTTCAATCGCGGCGTCGAATGGTTTAAGAGTATCGGATCGAACGAAAAGAATACCGGGCCAAAACTCTACTGCGTCAGCGGACATGTGAATATCCCTGCAGTGGTCGAACGCGAACTTGGGATTCCATTAATGGAATTGGTCGATGACGTTTGCGGTGGTGTCCGCAACGGGAACAAATTGAAAGGCATCATTCCGGGCGGTTCCTCGGTCCCAATTCTTCGTCCCGAAGAATGCGATGTGCGTATGGACTTCGACTCGCTCGCCGCAAAGGGAACGCTGCTCGGTTCTTGCGGGGTTATGGTGATCGACGAAACGGCGTGCATGGTGCGGCTTGCGTTGCGGACGGCTCGTTTCTATGCCGAAGAAACCTGCGGCCAATGCACGCAGTGCCGTGAGGGGACGTGGTGGATGGAACAGGTCCTCCATCGAATCGAATACGGCCATGGAAAACCCGACGACTTGCGCATGATCCTCGACATGTGCTCGAACATGAAAGGCGTGACGATTTGCGTCCTGAGCGATGCGTGCGCGATGCCTGTCGAGGCGATGATCAACAAATACCGCGAAGAGTTCGAGTATCACATCAACGAAAAACGGTGCATGGTTTCGGCCTACGCGCACGCCTGATCGCGTTCTTAAAGTTTCGGTGCCGGCGGCGGGAGCCCGCGGGCCTCGACAACAGATTGAAATCCCCTCCGGCCATGAGATCCGTCACAAAAAGGTTTATTCTCCGAATGCCCGCATCGGCACAGTGAAATTGCAGTGCGCCCTGCCAGGTCGAAGTCTTTTCCCTGGGCATCCTTGATGACGAAGTTACCTGAAATCCGAAGCGGCCCGTTCGGAGATACCGTGATGTCCGTGTCAGCCATTGAATTCTCCTAGCATCATTCTAATCCCAGAAGCAAGCGTTCCGTGGAATCACCACAACTCCGGACTCGGTGACCGTGAACCGACGCCGGTCTTCTTCAGGGTTGTAGCCGATTTCAATGCCAGGTGGAATTCGCACATATTTATCAACGATGACGCGACGCAACTTGGCGTGACGTCCGACATCGACTCCATTCATCAAGATGCATTCGTCGACGTGCGAATAACTGTTGATTCGAACTTCCGGCGAAAGGATGGAATTCCTCACGCGGCCGCCGCTGACAATCGATCCTTGTGAAATGATGGAATTAATCGCCGAGCCAACGCGGCCCTCGTATTCTAATGCCCAAATCGTTTTCGCGGGCGGATAACAGCGGACGTAAGTCCGGATGGGCCATTCTTTGTCGTACAGATTGAATTGAGGATCAATGGAGATGAGGTCCATATTCGTGTCAAAATAGGCATCCAGGGTGCCAACATCTCGCCAGTATTTGGCATCCTTTTGGTTCATGTCCTTGAAATTGAACGCGTAGACGTTTGTGTTCCCAATCAGGTTCGGGATGATGTTGCGGCCGAAGTCGTGGCTCGTGTCTCGGCCGGCATCGTCCAGAAGCGACTGGATCAGAACAGGAGTTCTGAAAACGTAAATCCCCATTGACGCCAGAACTAACTGAGTATTCGAAGGTATCGGCTTTGGATGCTTCGGTTTTTCTTCAAAGCCCACGATGCGCTGATTACGGTCAATCTCCAGAACACCTAAATGGCAAGCTGCTTCGCGCGGGAATTCGATCGTCGACACGGTGACATCGGCGCCTGAGGCGACATGGAAGTCCAGTAGTTCACTGTAGTCCATCTTGTAGATATGATCCCCGCAGAGGATCAACACGTATTCCGGATTTTCCCGCTCGATCGTGTAGATGTTTTGATATACGGCGTCGGCGGTCCCCTGGTACCACTTTTCCGACGCGCGCAACTGAGGAGGAATGGTGAAAATGAATTCGCCACGATCATAGGAGAAGACGTTCCACCCGAGCCGGATATGCCGGTCCAGTGAATCGGATTTATATTGTGTCAGGACGCAGATTCTCTTCAGCTGAGAATTGATGCAGTTCGACAGCGCAAAGTCGATTATTCGATAAATCCCTCCAAACGGTACCGCCGGCTTGGCCCGGTGCTTGGTTAAAGGATAAAGCCGTTCCCCTTGTCCCCCTGCGAGGATCACGGCCAGCGTGTCCTGAATGATTGCACTCGTCCGAGGTGTGACGCGTTTCACCGTTCGCCCCCGTAGCAATTTCGTCGGCTTTTGTTTTCCTATCGCTTCGATCTTATATTTATTGATTTGAAACAGGTTGCCCCTCGGCTTGACGGCCTCCTCGGATTAATACATTAGTACGAGGGAAAAGATTCCGATGGAATTCGCCTGCCCAGGACAATTTTTACCGCGCAAGTTCTATGCGCTTATCTTAACTTACGATCGGGGGCCTTGGATTATGAATTCGCCTTTCAGCCATCAAGAGAAGGGGCAAATCCATGGAGGGGCGAATCCAATAAAATCTTGATGACTTTGGAATCAAAGTTGCTTAGGATGGGATGCCTTTTCTGGGATCAGCCAGATCGGACGCTGGCGCTTTTCTTGCTTAGGGTTATTAGGGTGCAGCCAGTGACAGTTGACAGTGTGGTAGAGAAGCATATACTCCGGACCCGTCTAATGCAGAATCAAAGAGATGGTTTGGAGGAACAGAGAGGATTACGATAAATGGACGGCAAGAAGACTCAGAAATTCCGTCAGCGGCTGCTGGAAGAATATCAAAAGCTCATTCGCTCAATCAATCGGAACAGATTGGCGGAGGAAGAAATCAAGCTGGAAAATACCGAAGATGAAGGCGATCTCGCCACAATCAGTCATAATAAAGAACTCTTATATAACCTTCATGAAAGCGATTTTCAGAGGCTGAAGTCCATACAAGAAGCCCTGAAGCGCATGGATCGCGGCGAGTATGGTGAGTGCGTCCGTTGCGGGGAAGACATCAATGAAAAACGTCTCATGGCGGTGCCTTGGGCGACATTGTGCATCCAGTGTCAGGAAGAGGCCGAAAAGGAAACTGCATCTCCGCGGCCCGTCCTGGCCGGTATGCTGAAACCCGAGGAGGCTGAAGAGCCTGAAATCTGAATCACATCCGGGCGATCGCCTGTGCCATCAAAAAGAGACCCATCCCGGCAAACACGACGATCGCCATCTTCACCCCTTTTTCCCGATTAACCTCAGGTATGAGATCTGTCGCCGCCACGTAGAGCGTCGAACCTGCCGAAATGGGAAGCGCATAAGCGACCAAAACACTGCCCGCGAGTAAATGAACTGCCAGTACTCCCATCAGCGTGGAGCCGCCCAAAGCGCTCGCACCTGCAAGCGCCTTTGCTTTTGAATGGCCCGAGGTAATGAGGATGGAAGCGATTGTAAAGCCGTCGGGTATCTTGTGAAGCAGCACCGCCAAGAAAATCAGAGTGCCGACGCGGGGCGATATCATAAATCCAGCGCCGATCCCAACACCGTCGAAGAACGTATGTACGATCATGCCGATGAGCGCCGAAATTCCCACGATGGGATTCACGACCTCTTCATGGTGCGTCTCAACGCCGAAATGCAGATGGGAGGCAAACGTGTGTTCGAAGGTATGAACAATCAAGTACCCGACCAGTAGCAAAACTGGAGCAGAGTTGATCAGCGTCAAGCTTTCAGGGAGCATCTCCAGAAATACGGTTCCCAGCATGAACCCCGATCCCAACGCCACAAAGTATCGCAGCGATCGGGACGCCCAATTTCCCGACGATACGATAACACCACCAAGGATATTGGCAAATGCGGCGGCAAGCGCGGACAGTAAGGATTGAGCGAAAGCGTTCATCCGCTGTGTCGAACGGTTATGATGTCACCGTCTTTAACGCGATATTCTTTGCCTTCCAGCCGAAGTAATCCTTTTTCCTTGAGCGCTTGCATCGTTCCGTACTTCACGAAATCGTCGTAATGGCAAACCTCAGCTCGAATGAAATGATCTGCCAGATCCGTGTGAATGACGCCTGCCGCCTGTTGCGCGTTCATACCCCGCATGATCGTCCAGGCCCGGCATTCTTCCTCGCCTACAGTGAAGAATGAGACGAGACCAAGCAGCCGATAGGTTGTCTGAATCAATCGCTCCGCCCCAGACTCCGACAAACTGTAATCCGACAGGAAACTTCTCAACTCTTCCGGGGGCAGTTCGGCCATCTCCGCTTCGAGCTTCCCACAGATGGTGGTCTGTGCCGTGCCGACACGAAGCAGGACCTCCGCATGCGGACGCCTCAATCGATCGAGCTGATCTTCACCAATATTGTCGACGTAAAGCATCGGCTTCTCGGAAAGAAATGCGAAACCTTTTGCAAGCTTCTTCTCCTCGTCACTGACTTCCATCTCTCGAAGAGGCCTCTCCGATTCAAGCCACTGCTTTGCCCGCTGCAAATACACAAGCTCCTTCTCCAAGGCGGCATTCTTGATTTTCTTCAGGTCCTTTTCCAGCCGTTCCATGCGCTTCTCGATGGAGACAATATCCGCCAGCATCAGTTCGTAATCGAGATTGCCCTTGTCACGCTCCGGATCTACGGTTCCGTCCGAGTGCGGCACGGATTCATCCTGAAACCAACGGACGACGTGCACCAGCGCGTCAACAGTCCGCACCGGCGCGAGTGCCAAATCTTGGCCTTTTGCCCGTACCAGTCCGTGAACGTCGACGAATTCAACGGTCGCGTACGTCGTCTTTTTCGGATCGAATTTCGAAGAGAGAAAATTCAGACGAGGATCCCGCACCTTCACGACGCCGACATTGGGCTCCAGCTTCCGGCCCGCAGTTGGACCCGCCGCGGCTTTCCCGTGCGTGAGCACATTGAATATAGTGGTCTTGCCTGCTGAAGGCAGCCCGATGATTCCCGCTTTCATCTTGCAATCAACAGTCGGCGGTCATCAGGCCGCCGCTACGCTTAGGTCCCGATTTGTGTAACGCCCAACTTAAGCATAACCGGTGACGTCACCTGACGGCCGAAAACCTTCCGCGCAAACTCGTAAACTTTTCATTTGACAGCCTCAAGACGCCCGAGTAGTCTAAAGTGGCCCAAAGTGGTTAAATTTGTATATTATTGGCTTTTTAAGGACAAATATCGATGTTGCGTGGGAATGCACCCGCTACTATTGACGAGAAGGGACGGCTCAAGATTCCGTCCAATTTCCGCGCGCACATCGACGAGTCCTGGGGCAGCGACTTCTACATCACGTCTCTCTCGGGTGAATCCGTGCTGATTTATCCCCTCCCAGTCTGGCAAGAAATTGAAGAACGACTCGCCAAGCTACCTTCCTTGAATCCAACGAAGAAAAAGTTACTTGATAGAACGAATTATTACGGTCAGGTAACTGTTGCTGATAAGTCAGGGCGGGTTCTGATTCCGCCGTTATTGCGAGAATCAGCCCAGATGGTGGGAGAAGTCGCTGTCCTCGGTTATTTGGATCATTTGGATGTCTGGAATCACAAACGGTTCCTCAGCCGGATCAACGAACACGAGTTCAGCGAGGAAGACCAGGAAACTCTAAGCAAATTGGGAATCTGATGCAGTTGGACCTTCATGTTTCGACACACGCCAGTTTTAGCCGAACAGGTCATTCAGTTCTTGAATCCGCGGCCCGGCGGCTTTTTTATCGATGCCACGGTCGGAGCCGGCGGGCACAGCCGCGCCATTCTGGAGCTTACGGCGCCCGATGGGAAATTGCTGGCCATCGATCAAGACGAATCGGCATTGACGCAAGCAGGCCGACAGTTGGTTGTGTTCGGCCCGCGCGTCGTATTCGTGCACGCGAACTTCAGGGAAGTTGCACAGGTTGCTGCTGCGCATGGATTTTCGGGATGCGATGGTGTGCTGGCCGATATCGGAATTTCTTCGATGATGGTGGACGATCCCTCCCGGGGGTTTTCATTCATGCGTGAGGGACCGCTCGATATGCGGATGGATCGCACGCGGCGGCTTACGGCTGCTGAGGTACTGAACACGTTTTCGGAAAAAGATATTGCCGGCATTCTCTTCCATTACGGCGAAGAACGCCGGTCGCGCGCGATCGCGCGATCGATCGTGCGAGCACGCCCGCTCCAATCGACGGCGGACCTTGCGCGGGCGATTGATCGTGTGACGGGCCCCTCTCGTTACGGCCGAATTCATCCAGCCACTCGGACGTTTCAAGCTTTGCGCATTTTTGTGAACGACGAATTGAAGAATCTCGAAATCTTTCTGGATTCGTCGATGTCCGTCGTTGGAACGGGTGGGCGAATCGTTGTGATCACGTTTCACTCGCTCGAAGACCGAATCGTCAAACAAAAGTTTCGGGCGCCGGCTGTGGCGGGATTGGTTCTGACGAGGAAGGTTGTCGCCGCGAACGAAAGCGAACTGCAGCGTAATCCTCGCTCTCGAAGCGCGAAATTGCGCGCGTGGGAAAGAAGCTGATGGCCATTGAAGTCCACCTCGAAAAACGGATCGTCAACAACAGCGTGATCCGCCAGACCGACTCGAAAAGCCATCGTGACTACATCGTCGTGACGGCATTTGCTGCGATTTTTTTGTTCGGTTTGTTTGCCTACGGCTGGCAGCACTACCAGTGGATTCAATACGGCTATCGCATCGAGGAAGCCCAAAAGAAGAAGGAGCAATTGGCTGAGACCGGACGCCAGCTTCGGTTGGAGCGCGCATCGCTGAGCAATCCGCAGCGAATTGATTCCATTGCGCGGAAACAGCTCGGGATGGTCGTCCCCGCTCCCGGCCAACTCGTCACGTTCCATACGGATCCGCCATTGACCATTCCGTCGCCGCAACGGGAGCAGCCTGCTCGACAGCCACAGCCGGCTGCCCTCGAACTGAACAGATGACCATATTAAAGATGCAATGATGAAATATCCGACAACGCGAGTATACATTTTGATTGGCGTCATGACAGTGTGGGCAGCGGCGATCGGAACGCGGCTCTATTTTCTCCATGTCGTTCATTCCGCCGATTACAGGCAGCGCGCCGAGCGTCAGCAGCAGCGCACCTTTGAGGTCACCCCGCCGCGAGGCATCATCTACGACCGCAACAAGAACGAACTGGCAGTCAGCGTCAAAGTTGATTCTGTCTTCGCGGTTCCCGATGAGATCGATGATCCGGTTCGAGCCGCCGGAATTCTTTCGACCCGGCTTGGTATCCCTAGAGATGAGCTTTCCCAAAAACTTCAGATGCAGCGATCTTTCGTCTGGATCAAGCGAAAAGTGAGTGTGACCGAATCCGCGGCGCTCGCGAGAACGAAACTTCCGGGCATTTACTTTCAAAAGGAGCACCGCCGCTTCTATCCGAAGCGGGAGATGGCAGCCCATGTTCTAGGCTATGTGAATATCGATGAAGAAGGTATGGGAGGCCTGGAATACCGGTACAACCGAAGCGTTCGCGGTGAGACCGGCCGGTCGGTTATTTTGACTGATGCCCGCGGCCGAAGTTTCAACAGCCTGGAACAGCCGCCGGCGCCTGGAGCGAATCTCGTTACGACAATCGACGAAAATATTCAGTACATTCTCGAAAAAGAGGTTATGGCTGCCGCAGTCAGGACGCGGCCAAAAGGAATCTCGATCATCGCGATGTCTCCTTCCACGGGCGAGATCCTTGGGATGGCGAATTATCCTGCCTTCAATCCGAATGAGTACGCGCGCTACTCCTCCCAAAGCTGGAGTAATCGTGCCGTCAGTCAGACCTACGAGCCGGGTTCGACATTCAAGATTGTAACCGTAGCATCGGCTATTGAAGAAGGTGTGGCGACTCCCACAGACGTCATCGATTGCCAGATGGGTTCTATTGTCGTATTTGGCCGGACGATTCACGACCACAAGCCATTCGGCCTTCTGACAGTCAAACAGATCATGGAGGAGTCGTCGGATGTCGGCGCCATCAAGCTTGGTTTGCGGCTTGGCGACGAACGATTTGCAAGTTACATCGACCGCATGGGCTTTGGAAAGCCCACGAATATCGATTTGCCCGGCGAGGAGCGAGGGCTGACGAAACCCGCGTCGCACTGGACAAAGAGTTCAATCGGATCGATAGCGATGGGCCAAGAGATCGGCGTAACACCGCTTCAGATTATTCGAATGGTGTCCGTCATAGCCAGCGGCGGAATTCTCTATGAACCCTATATCGTCAAGAGAGTCGAGCACCCGCAAAACGGGATTCTCAGTGAGACGATTCCCCACGGTGAGCGCGTCATTTCTGCCGATACCGCCGCGAAACTGCAAGATATGCTGGAAGTCGTGGTTACGCATGGCACAGCCACGGCGGGAAAGCTCGATGGCTACACCGCTGCGGGAAAAACCGGCACGGCTCAAAAAATCGATGAAACCGGTCACTATTCCAAAACCAAGTTCGTCGCGTCTTTTACAGGATTTGCTCCAGCTTCGAATCCCGTGGTCGCGATCATTGTTGTTATTGACGAACCGGTTGGGCAACACATGGGCGGGGAGGTCGCGGCACCTCTATTCAAGAAAGTAGCCGAGCCGATTCTACGGTACATGTCCGTCCCGCCCGATGTCCCTACCCATGCGCCGCAGTACACGGTGAAGCAGGGTCCCTCTCCCTCTGGGAGAGGACGGCGCGAAGCGCCGGGTGAGGGTCGCAAGTCGAATCCAATCTTGAGACCCTCACCCTACCCTCTCCCAGAGGGAGAGGGTAACTTTCCGTGTTGCCGATTCGTTCAGGTCACAGATCGGGGATATGGCTCCGAATCCAGTGACTTCGGCGACGTCACCATTCCCGATTTTCACGGAAAATCTCTTCGCCAGGTCACTGAAGAATGTTTGAAAGCGGGTTTGCGTTTGCAATCCGCCGGCTCGGGGGCCGCGATCGAGCAGATGCCCCCGCCCGGCACCAGCGTGCGCGCAGGCGCACGCGTACAAGTACGGTTTTCAACTCGCATGTCGCAGCGGTAGCATTTAGAAAATGAAGCTTGAGGAGCTGCTGAAAGGTTGCAGCCTACGCGCCGCGGCTGGTGATCTGGGCGTCGAGATTCTCGGTCTCGCCTATGATTCACGCCGGGTGCGCCCCGGCGACGCCTTCTTTGCTATCCGTGGAACTCGCATAGATGGAAATCGGTTCGTCCCGAACGCGATCGAGAAGGGAGCTGCCGCCATTGTGTCGGCTTTACCCGCTACGCGTCAAATTTCTATGCCTTGGATTGAAGTCGACGACGAACGCGTTGCGCTTGCTCGAATGGCCGGTAACTTCTACGGTCATCCGACCGCCCAACTGCACCTCATTGGGATCACGGGCACCAATGGAAAGACGACGACAACGTATTTGGTCGAGTCTATTTTGAAAGCAGCGAATATGCCCGCCGCCGCATTTGGCACGATCGAATATCGGGGCGCAGGATTCGCTTTCCCGGCGGAACGGACAACAGCGGAGGCGCCCGAACTGGAAAAACTGTTCAGACAAGTGGTCGATGCGGGATGGAAGTACGCCGTAATGGAAGTCTCTTCGCACGCAATCGCCATGAAACGCGTCCGGGCACTGCAGTTCGAGATTGCCGTGTTCACGAACCTCAGCCGTGACCATCTCGATTTTCACGGCGACATGGATTCGTATTTTCGGACGAAGAGGCAATTGTTTGAAGGGTTAAGTGGAGTACGGCCGAGAATCATGGTCTTGAACAGCGACGACCCCCGATACGAGGATCTACGTTCGATTGACCCCTCGCGCGTGCTGACCTATGGAATACAAGCTGCAGCTGATGTCTGCCCTGTGCGTCATCAATTTGGGTGGAAAAATACCGAGGCTCTCTATAAGACGCCGCTGGGCGAGCTGGAGGTGCGCACGTCTTTGATGGGCAAGCCGAACCTGTTGAATATCGGCGCAGCCATCTCCGTCGGCATCGCTCTTGGTCTACGACTCGACCCCATCGCCACTGGCATTGAGGGGCTTCGTCGCGTTTCGGGGCGCTTCGAGCCCGTCAGTGAAGGGCAACCCTTCCGTGTTATCGTTGATTATGCCCATACGGACGACGCCCTGGAAAAACTTCTACGATCCGCCCGCGAAATCACCCCAAGGAGATTGATCCTGGTCTTTGGCTGCGGCGGCGAGCGCGATCGTACGAAGCGTCCAGCGATGGGAAAGGTGGCGGCGCTCGAGAGCGATTATGCGATCCTGACCTCCGATAATCCCCGCGGCGAAGATCCCATAGAAATTATCCGTGAAATCGAACTTGGAATGCGCGACGCCCGGCACAGCGTTATTGTGGATAGGCGCGAAGCTATCCGCCGAGCATTGCTGGAAGCGAAGGAAGGCGACACCGTCGTGATCGCGGGAAAGGGCCATGAGACTTATCAAACGATCGGTGCTGCGTCATATGCATTTGACGATCGCGTGGTAGCACGCGAATTGCTCCATGAACTTATCGTTGGAAGAAATTAGCCAGGCTGTCGGCGGGGCTCTCGAAGGACCGGGCAATGTCACGGTTCGAGGCTACTCGATCAATTCCAGAACGATCAATGCTGGGGAATTGTTTTTTGCGATAAAGGGCCCCCGCTTCGACGGACATGAGTTCGTTGCGCAGGCCCTTCAAAAGGGAGCGGCGGCCGCCGTCGTTGAGGAAGAACTGAGGCCCTTATCCGGCCCGCCTGCGGTTCCTTCACCCTCTCCCCCTGGGAGAGGGCAGGGTGAGGGCTCCCTTATTCGCGTCCGTTCTACACTCGAGGCCCTTCAAACTCTTGCTCGCACGGTGCGGCGGCGCTTGGGAATGACAATCATCGGGGTAACCGGGAGCGCAGGCAAAACGACAACTAAGGAGATGACTGCGGCGGTTTTAGGGAAAAAGTTCACGGTTTTGCGTTCCGTGGGCAATCTGAACAACGAATTCGGGATGCCGCTCTGCCTTTTGCGAGCGGAGCGCGAGCAGAACATTGGAGTTCTGGAAATGGGCATGTCCGCCAAAGGCGAGATCCGCAGGTTGGCTTTGATTGCTGAGCCCAACGAAGGCGTTGTGACGAATGTCAATCCCGTGCATCTGGAATTCTTCAAGTCCATCGACGAGATCGCGGAGGCCAAGGCCGAGCTCATCGAGGGCCTGCACGAACCCAAGGTTGCCTACCTGAACAACGACGATTCGCGCGTCTGCGCGATGGCGCGCAACTTCGCCGGGAAAGTTATCACCTATGGCGTCAAGTCCGCCGCTCGATTCAAAGTCCAGCAAATACAGGATCTTGGTATCGAAGGAACCGCTTTCACCGTGCAGCATGGCCAGGGCGATGCGCATTTCGTTTTGCCTTTGCTCGGCCAGCACAATGTCGCCAATGCGATCGCCGCCATCGCCGTGGGCGCTACCCACGAAGTCCCTTGGGAACAAATTCGGGAAGCCATTAGCGGGATGAAGCCCGAAAAAATGCGCGGTGAGGTCGTCAAGTTTCGCCAAGGATTTGCGGTGATCGATGACTCTTACAATTCGAATCCCTGCGCTCTCTCCGAAATGATTCGCTTCCTGGGTAGGCTTCAGGGATACCAGCGTAAGATCCTGGTCGCAGGCGAAATGTTGGAGCTTGGACCGGAAGGAGCGGAACTTCACCGAAATTGCGGCCGTGAAGCGGCCCGGGCAGGATTGGGAATGATCATTGGTGTGCAAGGCCAGGCCAAAGAAATTTTGGAAGGTGCGCTGGACAGCGGAATGGACCGTTCTCGATTGAAATTCGTCGGCGATGCTCTTCAAGCAGGCGATCTACTGGCGCGCACTGTAAAAGAAGGTGATGTGGTTTTGATCAAGGCGTCGCGGGGAGTGAAGCTCGAGCAGACTCTCAACACGCTTCGAGCCGCTTTAGCCAGCATGGAACCCCTAAATTGATTTAATGCTCTACCACATTCTTTACGAATTCTTATATCCGTTGAACCACCTCTGGGCGCCGCTCAGAGTCTTGAACGTTTTTCAATACATTACGTTCCGGACAGCGTATGCGAGTTTGACGGCACTGTTGATCAGCTTGCTGCTGGGTCCCTGGTTGATTACGAGATTGCGGGAATTTCAGATTGGCCAGCAGATTCGTGAAGAGGGCCCAAAATCTCACCAGAAGAAGGCCGGCACGCCGACGATGGGCGGAGTTCTGATCGTTGTCTCGATCATCGTCCCGACACTGTTGTGGGCAAACCTTCGGACGCGATACGTCTGGCTTGCTGTTGTCGCAACGCTCGCCTTCGGTGCCATCGGTTTTACCGATGATTACATCAAGATCGTCCGCCGCCGGTCACTCGGTCTCACGCCGCGTGAAAAGATTGGGCTCCAGACGCTGTTCAGTATCTGCATCGGAATCTACCTTCTGTACCTGACGAATGCTCATCAGTACGAGACGAAGCTATCGGTTCCTTTCTTCAAAACGTTCGCCCCCGATCTCCTCGTCGACAGCCTATTCACAGGTCCGTTTTGGTTTTTTGGTTATCTGCCGTTTCTATTTGTGATCTGGATGGTGATCGTTGGGTGTTCCAACACGGTCAACTTGACCGATGGCCTGGATGGCTTGGCCATCGGCTGCACGCTGATCGCTTCGGCGGCCCTGACCGCCCTGACCTACGTCACTAGCAATGCGATCCTTTCAGACTACCTCGACCTCCAGTACATCCGGCAGGCCGGCGAGTTGACGATTTTCTGCGGATCGATGGTTGGAGCAAGCCTCGGTTTCCTTTGGTACAACGCGCATCCCGCTGAAGTGTTCATGGGCGATGTGGGATCGCTCGCGTTGGGTGGCGCCATCGGCACAGTGGCCGTCGTTATCAAGCAGGAGCTTCTTCTGATCTTCATCGGTGGTGTTTTCGTAGCCGAAGGATTGTCGGTAATTATCCAGGTCGCTTCGTTCAAGCTTCGGGGTAAGCGCGTTTTTAAAATGGCTCCCTTGCATCACCATTTCGAATTGCAGGGCTGGAGCGAATCGAAAGTTATTATTCGCTTTTGGATCGCGTCGCTCATCCTCTCGTTATTCAGTTTGTCAACGCTGAAGTTGAGATAACGTGGCGAAAACACTAAAACCCGATCGGATACTATTCCTCGTAACGCTGGCTCTGGCCGGATTTGGAGTCGCGATGGTATTCAGTTCCTCCGCTGTCATGGCGAAGGAAAGATTCGGAGATCCGAACTATTTCTCTTTCAAGCAGATCATTTCGGGAACGTTCGGGCTGGCGATCATGTTTATCGTGATGAAGGTGGACTATCACACATATCGCCATCCGGTGATCGTTTTTTCCGCGCTGGCGATTGTCGTGGCGATGCTTGTCGTCGTCTTTTTCCTGGCCGCATCGGCGAAGACGCACCGCTGGATACAGTTCTCCGGTTTCTCGATGCAGCCATCCGAGATGGCGAAACTCGCCCTCATATTTTTCCTCGCGTATTTTTTGGAAAAGCGAAAAGGCAAGGTGAACGATCTACCGTTCACACTGATTCCGATTGCAATTATTGTGGCGCTGCTGGCCGGCCTGATTCTGCTGCAGCCTGATTTGGGTACAGCCGTTGCGTTACTTGCGATCAGCGGGGTCTTACTCTTCGTTGCCGGCCTCGACCTGCGCTGGATCGCAGCGTCCATCATTTTCACTGCGCCGGTTTTCTATCTGCTGATTTTCCGCGTCAGGTATCGCCGCGAGCGCATCCTGGCCTTTTTAAATCCGTGGGAGGAGCCCTTGGGCCGCGGCTTTCAGATGATCCAATCGTTGCTGTCGGTCGCTTCCGGGGGGATCACCGGGCTGGGCTTCATGGAAGGAAAACAGAAGCTGTTCTATTTACCTGAGCCTCATACCGATTTCATTTTCGCTGTCGTGGGCGAAGAGCTGGGCCTTATTGGAACATGCATGCTGCTCGCGCTATTTGCGGTGTTTCTCTGGCGTGGTGTCCGGGCATCGGTGCGCGCGCCGGATCTGTTCGGTTTTTATCTTGGATTGGGCATCACGATGATGGTGTGCGTCCAGGCCTTCATCAATATGAGCGTTGTTCTGGGCCTGCTACCGACCAAAGGGATTCCATTGCCTTTTTTGAGTTACGGAGGCAGTTCCTTTGTCGTGATGCTTGTTGCGGTGGGTATCCTGCTAAATGTGTCGCAACAATCGAGTTAATTTGGTCCTGATTTGGGACTCATGAAGGTGATCATAGCGGGCGGAGGGACCGGAGGGCATCTGTTCCCTGGCATTGCCGTGGCCCGGGAAATCGAACGGCGCGACCCTGCCTCTTCGATATTGTTTGTAGGAGCCGAGCAGGGAATTGAAGCAAGGATCGTCCCAAAGGAAGGATTCAACTTGCAGACATTGCCCGTAGGAGGCATCAAGGGCGTCGGGGTCGTGCGGCAGGTTCGGAATCTGGGCCGTAACGTCGCCGCCGTTTTCAAAGCCTGGCAGATTCTTCGCGAGTACAAACCTGATGCGGTGATCGGTGTTGGCGGTTATGCATCCTTTCCGATGCTCAGCGCGGCGATTCTTGGCGCGTATCCTCGCATCATCATGGAACAGAATGCCATTCCCGGACTCGCCAACCGCGCGCTCGGCAAATGGGTCGACTTTGCTGCCGTCACCGATACGCGCACGCAATCGTATTTCGGCGACCGTGCGGTCGTCACCGGCAATCCTGTTCGGGGGGAATTCAAATCCATTCCACCGAAGCCGCATAAGGCTCCTTATACCGTCCTTATCTTTGGAGGAAGCCAGGGCGCGCAGTCGATCAACCGCGCGGTTATGGATGCGCTTCGAGGTCTTTTCGATTGGAAGAATCAATTGCGGTTTGTACATCAGACCGGTGAGCAGCAGTTGGATGAAGTTAAAAACGCCTATGCTGTGAATGGCTTTCAGGCCGACGTCCGCACCTTTTTCAATAACTTTCACGAACAATATGCCGCCGCGGACCTGATCGTTTCACGGTCGGGCGCGACAACCGTAGCCGAGATCAAAGCTGCTGGACGTGCCGCGATTTTGATTCCGTTTCCTTTCGCTACAGACGATCACCAGATGAAAAATGCGCGCTCCATGGCCGAAGAGAATGCAGCGATCTTGATACCCAACTCCGAACTCAAGGGAGAACGCCTTGCCGCGGCGATTCTTGAGCTGATTGGGAATCCGGCACGGTTGAAACAAATCGAAAGCAATGCTCGGCGGATGGCTATTCTCGACGCCGAACAGCGCATCGTGAATTTGGTGGAAAGAGCGATTGAGAAGAGACGGTGAAGGTGTTCCCTCTCCCACTGGGAGAGGGCGGCGCGGAGCGCCGGGTGAGGGTCGCAGGTCTGGTCACATCTTGAGACCCTCACCCTACCCTCTCCCAGAGGGAGAGGAGTTGCATCATGTTTAAACGCATCAAGCATGTGCATTTTGTCGGGATCGGCGGGATCGGCATGAGTGGGATTGCCGAAGTCCTGCTGAACCTGGGCTACAGGGTGACCGGATCAGACGTGCGTGTGACGGCGATCACCGCGCGCTTGGAAAAGTGCGGAGCAACGGTTTACCCCCGCCATGTCGCGGAAAACGTGAAAGGCGCTCACGTGGTTGTCACTTCGTCGGCGGTGCTGCCCGACAATCCGGAAATCCAGGAAGCGGAACGGTGCAAGATACCTGTCATTGCGCGAGCTGAAATGCTGGCCGAGCTTGCACGTCTGAAATACAGCATTACCGTTGCCGGTACCCATGGAAAGACAACGACCACTTCCATGATCGCTACGATTCTCGATCGCGCGGGACTCGATCCGACTGTGGTCGTCGGCGGCATTCTGAATACGATCGGCAGCAACGCGCGGCTCGGGAAGGGCGAATTTATCGTGCTCGAGGCTGATGAGAGCGACCGCTCGTTTCTTCTTCTTTCACCGACAATAGCGGTGGTGACCAACATTGAGGCCGATCACCTCGATCGTTATCGTGACCTGGAAGATATTCAGGCGGCCTTCCTGTCTTTCATCAACAAGGTTCCCTTCTATGGGGCAGCAATTCTCAATCTCGACGAGGCGGCCGTCCAATCGCTCATTCCGCAGGTGAAACGAAGGATCATTACCTACGGAACGGCCGCACCTTCCGACGTGCGCATCAAGGACGTGAACATCGAAGGCCTCGGTTCCATCTTCACTTTGCTGTTTAACGGCGTGGCATCGCAACGGTTTCGGCTCCATGTTCCCGGCGTCCACAATGTGCTCAATGCGACTGCCGCATTTGCAGCGGCCCGCGACATGGGCGTTGAGCCCGGCATCATCGCCAGCGCGCTTGAAGGCTTTCAGGGAGTCGACCGGCGATTTCAGATCAAATCGCAGCACGGCATCACCGTCATCGATGATTACGCTCACCACCCAACCGAAATTCGAGCAACGCTCGGAGCGGCGAAAGCTGCGAATTTCCGAAGAATCTTTGCAGTGTTCCAGCCCCATCGTTATTCCCGTACCTTCCATTTGTTGGATGAGTTCGCCCGCGCATTCAACCTGGCCGATGATGTCCTGATTCTCGACATTTACCCAGCGGGTGAAAACCCGATCGTCGGCGTAACCACGCCGGCCCTAATCGAAAAGATCAAAAGCTTCGGCCATAAGAGTGCGATATACGCGCCGAACTTCGAAATGATCGAGTCCTACGTCATCGCTCATGCCAAGGAAGGTGACGCGGTGGTTGTGATGGGCGCGGGGAGTGTCACGAAACTTTCCGATGCGCTCTCGCAGCGATTCTCGAGGACGGCATGAATATGATCAGACTCTTCCCGTCTTATATCTCACGACTGCCTCTCATTTCGAGGTCAAGAAGTTCTCCGTGTCCGGACTCAAGCACATGGACGAGAACCAGTTGCTGGCCAAGGCCGGATTCGAAGCCGGCACGAATGTGTTCAGAGTCAATTTGCAGGCTATCCGCCAGCGTGTCGAAGAATTGCCGTGGGTGCGCCACGCCATGGTGGAGCGTGTCTTCCCCGATCAGATCATCATCAAAGTGATTGAACGTGAACCCATAGGCTTGGCGCGAATTCAGGGCGAAATTTACCAGTTGGACATCGACGGAAAAATTCTCGATCCGGATCCGGCCCGCGGCTGGGCTGGCGCTTGGGCCGGGCGCTCGAACTTTCCGATTCTGGATGGCCTCCGTCTCGGCGATTTCAAGGGAAACCCGACAAAGGTCGTTCTATATCGAAAGATTTTGCAAGATATCGGACAGAACGCGCTTTCAGAGGTTCACATCAATGATGCGGCTGAGGTCACCGTGGTCTCTGCCAGTGATCCATTGCTGGTGACCCTCGGCGCGTCGGATTTTCGCAACCGGTGGATTAAATATCTCCAACTCAAGCCGCACATCCAACAGCGTTACCCGCTCGCTGTAAGAGTGGATCTTCGTTTCAAGAATCAGATCATCGTCAGGATGAAAGATGAGGATGGCGGCGAAAATCTCGTATGGGACGGAAAGAAGAACACATTGTAGGCCTCGATGTCGGATCGATGAAGGTTTCGACCCTTATCGCGGCAGCTCGCGAATCGGGCCTAGAGCCGCTTGGCCTTGGAGTGGCGGAATCCAAAGGGATCAAGAAAGGCGCTGTCGTCAATCTCGAAGCCGTAGCCGATTCGATTAAAAGGAGCGTAGGCGAAGCCGAAGCGATGGCGCGTTGTGAAATCGAGACAGTTTATGTCGGTCTGGCTGGGCCGCACATCAAAAGCTTCAACAGCCGCGGTGTGACGTCGATTCTGACACGCATGCGGGAGATCAACCGCGACGACGTGCGGCGGGCGATCGAAACTGCTCGCGCCATAGCGCTTTCGCCCGACCGTGAAATTATTCACATCCTGCCGCAGGAATTCACCGTCGATGATCAATCTGGCAT
>Ga0209470_1000331_pt1 | contig 37973 bp, 43 predicted proteins | sample GraSoiAngelo_125_FD_185882 | JGI IMG/M metagenome (GOLD analysis project Ga0209470, IMG submission 185882) | Grasslands soil microbial communities from the Angelo Coastal Reserve, California, USA - 14_0927_05_40cm (SPAdes) (version 2) | ecosystem: Environmental > Terrestrial > Soil > Grasslands ... | reverse complement strand
CAATTGTCTGGTATGTCTATTGAAAAAGTCGTATTCTTTACAGTTGTTAAAGCGTAAACATTAGAAACCGATAATGACAGCACTACCGTAATAGTTAGTATGGGTATAAACAACAATGGCGACATACCGTTCATTAGAAAATGGTAATGACTGGATTCTTATATAAATGGTCTATTCGATTCCCAAAAATTCCCAGACCCTATTCTGTGGTCTTAACCCCAATTCTTGGATCTGCCTTATTGTGGGGCTTGATTCACGACTGCTAATGAAACAATTATATCAGTAGCACCAACAAGACACCAACAAGAATCAATATTACTATAACAATAAGTGTTTTTTGTTGTGTTTTTTGTTCCAATCTATCCTATCACCTCTTTCAAGTATTCTATATACGGGTTTTGACCCATGGTTATCTTCAACATGTTCTTTGATATACTACGTCTAAATCAGTTGTAAATTCGCAATAATAACATCTGAAATATTTATGCACTGTCATGTCATGTCACGTCACTATATCAATATTAATTTGGAATTAATAATAATTTTCTATTTTCTTGTCTTACTTAATAAAATAATTTGGAGAAATACCTTAAATATTGTAACCATTTATAAAGAAAAACAATGTATAAATTGCAAGTGAATAACAAAGTGCTATTTTCTTTATTCTTCGTTTCTGTAGCACTCGTTCTTTTCTCTTCTTCAGTGATTGTATTTCCCAATCAGGCAATTGCAGCAGGAAAATTTACGATTGACCCTAAAATAAATCTAAAAAAATTAAATAATCCTCAAAAACTGAAGGTTGTAGCATACTCTACCGGCCAAAACAAAACTAAATATCTGACAGGTAACGATCTGAACTCAAATACTGCTACCGTTTCTTTCCAATTTAATCAGAAAAATGACCTTGTTACTGCTGTTCATAGGGATGAATATTTTGTATGTGCCTACGACCTTAATCCACAAACAAATGAGATGAAGTCTTATTCTTGCATTGAGGGTAATCTTGAAAATCCATCTGGAAAAAATCGAGTAAACATAGGTTCCGGGCCTGTGGTTACTTTGTCTAGCGGGCCGTTCAAACCTGTCAACGGTGCGGAAATAAAGAATCCAACTATTGTGGTGTGGATAGAAAATCTTGCTGGTAAAAAACATCTAAAGGATATCAAAGCGGTTGCCATGATTAAAGGAGAATTTAAGTCTAAGATAATAGATGCACGAAAGATGCTGGAAAAATCAAAGGACAATATAATAAAGGTTCCACTCCTTTTTGACAAGACTCCTGAAATTGGTCCAATCAAAAAAGGAGATTTCCTTTTTGCTTGTGTCTCTGCTAATGTGTTAAAACCAGTTGAGGGAACAGAATGTGAGCATAGAGAGACATCACATACAGGAAACATACATAACATAGTGGCAAGACACGACTAGAATGTTTAAGCAAATTTTTATAAATTCAAAATTTCAATATAATATCATTGACAACTGATGGACGTTTGAGATCTTAATAAGGAACTTATATGACACCGATTTTAAGGTTTGAGGCTGAATAAGTTGAAACTATACACTATTGCCTTGTTTTTAGCACCTTTGCTTCTAATCAATTCTGGGTATGCCGGCTCAAATGATCTAATTGGGACATACGAAGGTAAAGGGATTTTTAGTATAGAAGACATGTCCGCAACTAAAAAAGGTTCAGATTACAAATTCATTGGATATGTTCATAATATTAGTAATAAGACACTTTATATTTCTGACATTATAATGGAGATGTTCAATTCCAAGGATAAACTTATCCAACTTATAAGAATAGGTGGAGGAATAGTCATAGAATCTGGTGAAAAATTGCCTTATAAAGTAATTGCTCATGACGTGAATTTTTCGCACTTGGATCATTACGTTGTTACAGTTCTTAACACTAACAAATCTCCAGATCAACTTTTCCAGAAGGTCTTTAGTCAAGTATATTAGCACGAATTAACTCAGTTTTTAACCCATTTTCACGCTTAAACCCCCAAATAGTCATCTTGGGGTTTCGGAGGTTGTGAGCGCTCTGCTTGATTAGTGACGAGACAATGGTGTCAAAATGCGAAGGTGACTATTTTCTAGAATATCACTAGTGATATGGTGATATGGGTAATTTATAAAAATTATCAAATATTTTCTAGAATATCACTAGTGATATAATTAACAATGTTTAACAACGTTTAAGAGAGTTGTTGGGGCAGTATAAGAAATGACCAAACAGAAGAAACTTTTCAACAAAAAGGGTGATTCTGTCGAGATAAAAGAGGATGGCAAAGACGTGACACTGACAGTTCAATATACGACGAAGGTCGAGCCAACGGTGGCAACGCCGGAGGACAACTTTAATGACCTTGTCTCGGTTTATGAAAGGACAGGCTTTACCGAAGAGCCAAGGCAATAGTTCGTTTTATAACTAACTTAACTCCAAAATTGATCATCGACGAAGTTGACAAAACTTAGTCAAATAGTTTGAAAACTCATTGTAAGAAAAATGACCCATGTCTTTGACTATAAGTGGTCTCTCTTTAAGCCACTTGGTAGTACAATTATTTACTTTTGATTTTACAGACTTGCTGGTAAATCCTTTGTTTTTGTAATAGCAAATCTATTCAGGTTTACTTTTGTTGGAGATGTGTTCAAGGCTTGCCGATAAGTCCGCTTATCAAAGAATTCATCAACTGATTGAAGAACAATTCTCTAACTGTTCTGAAACTTTAGTGGAGCCTTTTAAGTTAGGAATTCTAATTTCGACTATCAAGCATTAAGCATAACCAAATTTTACATTTGTAAAGTTCTAATGTTATATTTCATATAGTTTACTATAAGGTATGGCTAAAGACCCGGTATGTGGTATGTATGTAGAAGAAAAACCTGATTCTGTTAGATACATAATGAATGGTAAGGAATATTTCTTTTGCAGTACCCAATGTTTAAACGAATTTAGGGAACCAGAAAAAGAACTGAAAAAATTACGAATCCAAGTAGCTGTAAGTATTGTTCTGACAATTCCTATCATTTTTTTGAGCCTGCCTCACATGTTACCTACGCAATTTGGTCATTTACTTCCTATGGATTTGATGCATAATTCGAGCTACATTATGTTTGTATTAGCTACTCCGTTACAATTTTGGGTTGGATGGAGATTCTACAAAGGGTTTTGGGACGGCATTAAAGCAAAAGCGTCAAATATGGATACACTTATAGCAATTGGAACATCAGCAGCTTATCTGTATAGCGCAGCAGTAACGATTGCTCCAGAATTATTTCCTTTTAAATCCGTATATTTTGAAACGGCTGCGGTAATTATTACTTTGATACTTATAGGCAAATTACTTGAAACAAGAACAAAAGAGAAAGCATCGGATGCCGTAAGAAAACTACTTGACTTGCAACCCCGTAAAGCTAAAGTACTGCGCACAACAAGGAATCCTTTTGGACAGATCCTTGAGGTAGAAACCGAAATACCTATTGAGGAAATAAAAGAACAAGATCTTTTAATCGTTAGACCTGGTGAGAGCATCCCTACCGATGGAATAATAATAGAGGGAGCATCCACATTGGACGAATCTGCAATAACTGGCGAAAGTATTCCTGTTGACAAATCAAAAGCTGATGAAGTTATTGGAGCAACTATAAACAGGACAGGTTTATTAAAAATTAAAGCTTCAAAAGTTGGACGAGATACCGTACTGTCACAAATAGTAAAACTCGTAGAAGAAGCTCGAACTGGTAAAGCTCAGATGCAAAGAATGGTGGATCAAGTTGCAAAATATTTTGTTCCTGCGATAGTCATCACCGCCATAGGTGTTGGTCTAGGATGGTATTTTGTAGGCAATATAGGATTTACTTATAGTCTTCTGGCTTTTGTTTCAGTCATTATCATTGCATGTCCTTGTGCACTAGGAATTGCCACACCTGCCGCATTAATGATGGGTTCTGGAAAGGCTGCTGAGCATGGTATATTATTCAAGGGTGGAGAGTACCTGGAAATCGCTAGTAAAGTACAGACGATAGTATTCGACAAGACAGGAACATTGACAGAGGGCAGGCCATCTGTTACCGATATCTATGACATTTCCGAATCTGGAATTGGAGAAAAGGAGTTACTGAGATTGGCAGCGATTGCAGAGGCAGGGTCTGAACATCCCTTAGGGCAGGCGATTGTAAGGAAAGCCAAAGAAGATAATATGATTCCAAATCCAGAGATATCTGAAGCGATTTCAGGTAAAGGATTAAGAGCCGTATACGAAGGGCACGTAATATTGGTTGGAACAAGAATGCTTATGATTGATAATAAAATTGCAACACCTGAAAATGTTGAGTCTAAATTAAAAGAGCTCGAAACTATGGGAAAGACTGCCGTCTTGGTGACAATCGACTCAAAGCTCTCGGGAATTTTAGCTCTCGCTGATACGATAAAAGAAACTGCCAAGAAAGCTATAGATGCTTTAAAATCAAAGGGCAAAGAAGTCACAATGCTCACAGGGGACAATGAAAGAACTGCCAAATATATCGCAGCTGAACTTGGGATCGAAAGAGTTATAGCACAAGTTCTTCCGCAACAAAAAGTAGAAGTAATATCAAAACTCCAGTCTGAGACAAGAGTAGTAGCCATGGTAGGAGATGGAATTAATGATGCACCAGCATTAGCTAGAGCAGACTTGGGAATTGCAATAGGATCAGGAACTGATGTAGCAAAGGAAACTGGTGGCATTATACTAATTAAAGGTGACGTTAGAGATGTGGCCATCGCACTCGAACTAGGAAGCAAAACGGTTTCCAAGATTAAGCAAAATCTTTTCTGGGCTTTTGCATACAATACAGGATTGATACCAATTGCTGCTGGAGCTTTTGTCCCGTTGCTTGGAGTAGAAATATTTGGATGGTTACCAATGTTGGCTGCAGTTGCAATGGCCATGAGCTCTGTAACTGTGGTAGGTAACTCTATACTACTGGGAAGATTCAAACCAAAACTTCCGCTTACCAAGGCAGAGCTTCAAAAGACTCGTACTCAGGAAGACATTGACAAGGAAGAGATAACTGATGAGTTAGTTTCAAAATCCTCTTTTAGTTGAACGGACAAATTTGTTTCCAGACTTGTCCAATATACTTTTTATCTCTTGTCTACTTAAAATTGACGGGTCAAACTACAATTATTCTATCTGCTAGGCAATCTGTTATTCTGTTAAAAAAGAGTGTAAAATTTTAACCGCCTGACGCAATAAGAACTGAAATGGAAACGTAGGGCAAATTTGATTCTTAATTAGAAACTTGTTGTGAAATAAGTCTCATGAAAAGATGATATGATATTATATTTCATGACGGATGGGGTCGGAGGGATTCGATTGAATATTCATACGGAACATAATTAGAATTTCTAAAAATAGAATTTAATTAGATGTAAATAAGAAGAAACATATTTTATGAGCCCGTCGGGATACGTCTGAATTATTTTCTGTTTTTATGAATCAATGATATTAAATAATTAAGTTAACTGAATTTTGTTATGGATCTTTAATTCGTTACGATCAAAGTAAGGAATTAATAACATAGGATTTTTTGATTCTCCATTTCAAACAGAGCGAAGATGTGTCAAGTATATATATCAAATAATGAATCATAGACGATCACTGCCTGATAAAAATGATTTCAGAAGAAAAGAAAGATGTTGTAAAGAACCTGTATTTATCTGGCATTGGTGAAGAATTCATTGCGATGCAATTAGATTTAGAGATTCCTATGGTAATCAGTGTCCTGAAAGAACTTGGCGTTTATAGTTCAGAGAAGAAAGAGTAATTGGATTTAATGGAAATTAAGAAGCCGAAAAAGATACACTAAACTCCCATTTTTGCAAGAATTATGTATCTTCATTAGATGTCTTCAACATTCGATATTACCTATTGGGATAGGCTTAATAATTGCGCAGGCTATTTCTCGATGAATGAACCAAGAAGAAATCCTAAAAAAAACCAACGATTTGGGACTGACTACTACCCCTGAAATTATAAACCAAATATCAGATATGGTTTCAAAGATAGCTGTTGATACTATGCTTTCCGCAGGCGAAGTTGAAGCATTGACAAATATTATGATATTGAAAGCATGCGATACTGCATTGCTTGACAAAAGGACAATTATTACGGTTAATGATGTTCTATCATCACTCAATTTTGTATGCGTTCCGTTTTTTTTTCCATGCGCTAAAAGTAACATACTGGAGAATTCGCGTATTACAGCTTCCGTTATTACACCTTCTGATGTAAATTTGCTTGAAAGTTTAGGCATTACTAAGAATGACGAATTAGATGTTACACCAACTACTGAAATAGCGAATAAAGCAGTAAGTTACCTTAAAGGTAAGGTTCCTTCAATGGATATTTCATCTCATGACTTTGAATTGTTTAGTAAGAGAATAGAGATTTGGAAACTACAGGCAAATATTCTGTCTACCTTAAATAAATAAATCGGCTAGGCTGATCTATTCAATCTATAGCGATCTATATTAATCCCAACATCTGAGGAAATTCTTAGACCTTTCACTTGGACTGAAAATTCCATTATAGGAATTCTCCAGTTACCGCAGACAAAATCTTTTTTATTCCAACAATAGTATAATTGTTTATTTAATATTCTTGTCTTAATGTTACTCACAGTGGTTTCAAGTGTAACTGTCAACGGTGTCTTTCATCCTGCGCTGGATCTAAAGAGGGGGAACATTATTTTATGAACCGATCGGGATTAGTACCCTTCATGTAGTAGGGTTGTACTAACCTGTATTTGGCTTTTTGTTCTCAGAACGATTAAATAATTTAATACTTGAGTTCACATCTTTACTCCTTAGATAACTCTCGAATTTTTCTTTACCTTCCATTTTTTTAACTTAATCTCGCTATCCATCCAGCATTAACGAGTACTTTTTCTTCTAAATCTAATTCCTCCTTAGATTGTTTTTTCTCAGCATCATCCATTCTTTTCCTAAAATCTTCAACCCACTCGAGAATTGCATCAAGGCCTCTGCCTTCTTGTTTAAAGAACGAAAGATCAATGGAGAATTCGTAATCAGGGCCCTCACCTTTTTTAGTTTTGAGCATATTCTGCAAATCTATCGCCACTTTTTTAAGCGCGTGTTTATCTTTCGCCGTCAGATTAAATTCCATAAAGAAATATAACCAATATGAAATATTAAGTTTTAAGAGCAAATAATACTAGACAACTGTTTCTAATACTTATCAATTAATCTTATTCCAGTCCATGTCCTGTTTTACTATCTTTGGGGGTATTTCAAGCAATACGACACATTCCACTTGATATTTTAAGAAAATATTTATTTTGATAATCCGTTCTTACATTCCGACCAAGCAATAGTAAAAACTTTTGTATCTAAAGTGCTATTAGTGAATCCATCACTTGTAGGAGTTAAAGAAATAATCAGAAATATTACATAACCAAAGTTACTGTTCCACTGTTAGACCCCAAGCATTACAGAGAAAGTAAAGAGGAACACACAGACAAAGGAAAGGAAAAGAAATAATTCTTAATTGAAGAACGAAGAAGAGTTAATTACACTGATACGAAACCCTCAGATGAGTTCCATGATTGGAACAAAATTGCCTCTTAAAGAGGACTCATTCATAAAAATAATAGTTTTGTGTCAATCAAATTTGAAATAATTTTCAGACCTGTTAAACACGGCATAATTTTTCTATATCAAATTCTGTCAATTATAGAACTAGGAATTGATATTTTTCTACCGACAACACTAACAATTTCACTCCATACTACATCCCTAACTCCATCCATCGCCTTTATTTTTTCAAGGAAGTCAAGAATTGATGCATTATCTTTAACAATTGTTTCTACTCTCAGATCAATTGTATGTTCCCCTATGCTCTTACCGATATATGTCACTTCATTAAAATCGAGCATTTTATTAGCAACAGCATTTATCATTCCATTCCTTATGGAAATAAAAAAGTCAACACGTTTCCAGCCAAATTTCTCTATATCCAATATATAATGCATCTTTAAAAACTTGCTTTCTAACCGCTTACGTCTCCTTCTAACAGTAGTAATGGGTATTCCTAATTTTGCTGATAAGCCTTTGCTGGATTTTAAATCACCATTTGGTGATAGTAAAATCTTTAATAATTTTCTATCCAAATCTGATATTGAAGCTGCTTTTTTATCTAGCTGCCTAGACACTCCACATCATCATGATATCTATAGGATTTTATGACTTAAATAAAAGTTAGACGCTATTTCTCAATTGTGGTTAGAAATCTTGGGAATTCCAAAGTGATCACTTAAACAAGATAGCTTAATCAAAATATCATGAAACTGGCTATCTTTGTATTGACAGTCGCAAAACTGGGCACTGCTGCACTGATTGTCAATCTATAAAAGATGGCATATGCTATCCGAATTACAGTCATTTAATTATTCGTCTATAAAGATGTATTGTAATTAATTTAGAATTAACGATAGTTATTCGAAAAACCGCAGATATTGTATTTAAATTAAACTTATTTTATACTCCAAATTAAGCTTATTCTCAGATGGTATAAAAACGATTATTTATTTGAATTATTGGTTTTAATGGTCGTAAATATTTGCATAACAGTTTGTTTTGGACTGGGATCATAAATTTTTCGGATTTTAATCATTTATAATTGAATTGCCTCAGTAATATACCTAAACACCAACTGGTGGGAATTTGGTTGTTTCTTGTTCATTCAATCAAATTACCTCCCATCAGTTGTTAATTTTTACTTATAGATATCGATTACTATAAAAATATTTTGTTTTCTTGGATGGTAACATGATAAGAAATCTCAGGACTCTCGTTCATTCAATAATCAAAACAAACCAATTCAGAGTCTTAGTAAAAGTGATGATTCTTTTATGTCAACGCCGCCTATTCTTGCGGTTTCTATTACTTCTGCTGATGGATTTCCATAGATTGTTACCGCATAAGGAGTTACAAATTTTTCGAAAATTGTTGCTTTGTTTTTTGCTACTGCTTTAAGATCTCAGTTCATGGTGGAAGCGCACATAAATATGCCACATTTGTTGGAAGGTCAAAGGTTAATCGGCTATTCTGCCAAACGACAAGATTATTGTGAAGAGAGTTTAGCATTTCATCTGTACAGAAACTGAAAATACTTTCACTTAGGGTTTCCAATATATGATATAAAAAAGGGTTTTCTATTTCGATTGGGAAATAGATTTTGTAACTCAATTCCGGATAGCTAAATTCAAGGACAAATGTCAATCCGGATAACGGTAAATATCAAAAAAAAACAGATTAAAGGTGTTTGGTTCGGCACACTGGCATTAAATATATTTTAAACGATATAATCTCTGATATGATTTGTATCACCTTTTTGGTAAAGCTACTCCAAGCTCCATTGATCGAGAGTTTTTCAAAAGGCTTTATTATTCTAGTAGCCATGATTAATTCTGCTGAATTGTCAAAAAATAATGTGTCCTGAAAGTAAAAGGAGATTTATATACGAACTATTTAAAATGTACAAGGGATGAATGAGACTTCTTATATATACGGGTAAAGGTGGAACTGGTAAAACAGTAATTTCCTGTTCAACTGCTATTAAGCTAGCTGAAAAAAAATACAATACATTAATTATTTCTTCCGATCCAGCTCATTCATTAAATGATGCGTTTCAGCTACATAATGCGGTTACCAGAAATAATAATGATAATCATGCAGTAGAAGTATTTCCCTGTCTTCAGGCATTACAAATCGACCCAACACTAGAGATGAATACTAAATACCGTGAGATTATTTCTTATATGGCTTCCATGTTTTCATCCAAGGGTATCGATGAAATACTGGCCTATGAGATTGCAATGATGCCTGGAATGACACAATTATTTTCTCTTCTCAAAGTTGAGGAAGTCATGCGTCTCAGATCACACGAGGTTGTGGTTCTGGATATGCCTGCATCAGGTGAAGCTCTGAGATATCTTTATTTTCCGAAGCTTGTTAGTAAGATTAGTAATAGAGTTACTAGTTTATTAGGCGCATTTTCTGGGTTTGCGGAAATTTTTCAAGCTTTTTCTGGAATTTCTATTCCAACCAAAGTGTTACGCTACGAGAAGGACTTATTCAAGAGCCTTAACCAACTTTCAGATATAATTAAAGACAACAGTATAACAACGCTAAGATTGGTTGCAAATCCGGACTCATTCAGCATAGAAAATGCCAAAAGGGCCTTCATGGCCGCTAGCCTGTACGGAATTAACACTGATCTGGCTATAATTAATAAGATTCTGCCTTATAAATATGCTGAAGTTAAGTCAAATGAATTTTATACTAATTGGACAAAATTTCAACACACTAAAGTCAGGGAAGCCAAATCTAATTTTTATCCGCTTCCTATTAGAGAGGTTCCTCTTCATAGTACTGAACTTGCAGGAATAGAAATGTTACGCGTTAATGCTGACATTATATTTGGGGAGGACGATCCATCAAAGATATTCTATACCGGTAAACCATACTCTATCATCGACCAGCCTCCCAAAAATCTAAGAATCTCAGTTAAGGTTCCTTATACTGAAAAGCAAGACTTTGATATCAAACGACTGGGTTCAGAAGTTATTATTAAGGTAAAGAGTCCGACAGGCTATTTGGTCAATGTTATTCCTTTGCCAACTATAACGTTTGACATGAAAATGATCAGTACCAGACTGCATAATAACACCCTAAATATATTATTCGAACGAACTGCTTATAGTCATTGAAAAAGAGTGGGAAATCGGCAGATGCATCAATGCTTAATCAGATTGAGCGATATTCACCGGAGTATGAGGTTCTATTATTCTTAAGAATACCAACTTAAGAAGTAACAATGATAGAGATTTGATCCTTTGATAAACATCTTTTATGATTTTATGCCTAAGATATAACAACAAGAGATATTATTGTTATTTCGTTTATTATTTACCACTGAATCAGGGATAAATTTGCTCTCCGGTATATCTGTCTCTAATTATAATTGCTTTTGTAGGGCATGTCTGGGCTGCAGCGAGTATCGCTTCGAAATCATCACCTGTTCCTGACTTCAGCGTTGCTTTTGGATTTATCATTTTGTCCTTATCAACTACAAACACATTTGGAGCAAGTGTTTCACAGCTTCCAAAAGCCATGCAAAGTGTAGGTTCTATAGTTATATGAATACGACCTATTGATTTATGGAAGATATTTGTTAACGATGATACCTTTCCTGATTTGACATCAGTTTCATTTCTGTTACCTTTTTTTATATCGGTATTGTGAAATTCATCATCGCTACTGGTACGATCAGAATTAGAATAAACAGTATTACTACTATTAACATGAGGAGAAGATGAAGACGATTGAGTTTGATCCTTTTTCTTATTTGCTCTATTATTATAGATTGCCTTCTCATCGTATTGTCTTCTTTTATCTCTATCTGAAAGAACTTCAAATGCAGCATTTATTATTTTTATACTATTTTCAGAAATAGGCGAACTATTTCTATCGGGATGATATTTCAAAGCTAAACGCCTATACGCGGCCTTAATTTCTCTATATTTTGCATCATGAGATACTCCTAGAATTGCATAATAGTTCATAATGTCATTTGCTAGCATCCGAACAACGTGTATTAAATGGTGTTATATCTTATTATAGTTTGAGTTACAATGAGCTTAGCATTTTATCAGACTGACCTTAGTCAAATATCAATTTTTCCGCCAATGTCAAATTGTGAATTCACATTATACAGTATCAATTTCAAAGACTGATGATTTTAAGCTACAAATAGCTAATAATGATTATCGAGCCGTTAAATATCGTTATCCGGATCCTCATTCCCAAGCAGTTATATCTTTTTCTGCAATTATTTTTGTAGGTTTTATTCGCACAAGTACTGCACCCTCGCCACTATTCCTTTCACCGTACGCTTTTGAATCTTTCTTTCCAATGTATCTTTCGGCAATTCTGGTGGCCCATTTTAAAACCTCTTTTTGTTTATATGGATAAAGCTTTGCAGTGCCATGAATTGTTACAAAGGAAAAAGGTGGAGTCTGGTCATCTATACACATGCTTATTCTATTATCTCGTTGAATGTTTTCTGCTTTAACCGATCCAATAAAAGTTGTAAAGTACATATTTCCTAGATCATCTTCATTATTTCGATAGTCTAACACAAACCAGATTGGAACAACATGAGAGCTTCCATCCTTCTTAACCGTAGCGAGCTTTCCAGTGAAAGTGCCTTTATTGAGAAATCTTCTAATTTGTGTTTTGGACATTTCCGGCATATAATAATCCTTTTGCTTCATTGAATATAAGACTTAAGGAAAGGAATCAATCACGAATCACTAAATATTGTATTATTTTTAGCAATTATTGTCGTTACTACATATAGAATCCTTTATTATTAAAGGAGATCATTAGATTTTAATATTAGTAACGATAGCCTTATTCATAACTGAATCCCCATCATTGCTTCGTTTTTATCGGTATAATGAACTGCAATTCAAATCCTTAAATAAAATATTGGATACATCATAGACATGAGTTCTATTACAAAGACAAGTTCATTTCACAATCCTAAATATTCAGAATGTATTGAGGCGTGTAACCATTGTGCCAATTCGTGCGAGTATTGCGGCATATTATGCCTACGTGAAGCTGGTAATAAGGTTCTTGAGTGTATAGAGTTGTGTTTCTACTGTGCTGACGTGTGTAGATTTGCGTCTAAACATATGTCCTGTGATAGTAACCGGGTAAAAGAGTTTTGCGACTACTGTGCAAAAATATGTCAAGATTGCGCTACTGAATGCGATAAACATGACATGGACCATTGTAAGCAGTGTGCAATGGTTTGTCGCGAATGTTCTAAAATTTGTCTGGAAACAATTGCAAAATAGTTACGTATCTAATTCCAAGTACTAAAATCATATAATCAGATACAAACTCCCTAATCTCTTTCATTGCCGAAATGCTCTCACCGGAGTATTTCAAATTAGTCACAAAAGCAGGAATCCTTAATCAGTAGCGTATCTAACGGACAGAATTGGATTACTTTCTAGGTCCCTTATACTTTTCATATGCTTAGTCGCATTCAACTCTGATTCTGGACCGCCAATTAGCATTTCCATACGTTTGCTATAACTTTGCATCAGTAATGACAAAACATATATCCGATCCCTTGTCGTAATCTTGGGGTTCTGCTTATCCTCCACGATTTCCCATAAATTTTTGGTTATTTCATTTAATCCAGAGATATAAATCTGAAGCTCATTAGGAATCTCCTCTTTCATATAAAGATCTAATGTTTTTCTTGCTTTCCTTCTTATTTCATCTAGGTATCTGCTGACAGTGGACTGATCAACTTATTACACCATGGATACCTTAATCAATATTGGTAATCTTATCTGACGAGATTCTTTCTAATCGTCTGCACAACATTTTAAATGAATCCAAAATATCCATTTCAATTATTCCCGGTAGATGCTCAATATTGGGGATATAATTATTTAAGGTATATAGATTTTGTATTCTTACTTCAATTTTGATATCTTTGCATTTTAGATCTTCAGAATCTGATCTATTGAAAACTTTTACCGACTTTGCAATATTTTTTTGTTGATTTTCTAGAGGATATTTTCCAGTGTGGATAGATTCCTCAATCATACTACACAATTCTGAAATTTTCATATGGTTCTTAGCAATAGTCTGATACTTTAATTTATGACACCAAAACCTAGCATATTTTTGAAATAAGGTTAATTATCAATTATACCAAAAACAAATTGAACTTGGTAAAATAGTAGAAATATATTTTTGGAATGATAGTAAAAAACAGATTGATATAATGTCCAAGTAAGCAATTTTTTTATTTTAAAAATACTGAATTAGATATCTGTATTAGAAATTTTAAATAGTTTTTCCAAGAAATGATACTGTCATCTATCTTGACATTAGCTATCTTGACATTAGCAGCTTGACAGGTGATTTGGTTGGTGCCTCGGTTCAATAGATGTGCACCAATCAATTTATCCTTTTTATTTATTGTAATTTCATTTTCTTATTAAACCTCTATAGATATTTTAATATCAAATACCAAAAACAAATTGGGAACCTCGCAAAGTTGTAGAAATATTATACGATTCTGCTCATTAGGAAGGATATTTTTTTTGGACTTCGTAAGAATCCAATTGGGTATTTACCTCCTTAATTAGATCGTGTAAACCTATTGGCTTCTGAAGATATCCATTTATGATTCGCATTTTAGTATATTCTCGAAATAAATTATCATCTATCGTGAAGGCAGTCATTAGTATCGTCCTTACGAAGCGATTCGAATCCTTTATCTTTCTTAACAATTCCATTCCATTCAAGCCGGGCATTTTAAAGTCAGATATTACCAGCACATACGCATAACCATTAACTTGAAAATGCTCGAGTGCCAATACTGGATCTGTAAAGGAAAATATTGTAATTCCTGCAATAGTTCGTAAAGCCTCGTGAAAAAACATAGTGATACCTGGATCGTCGTCTACGATACTCACAATTCTATTGTTAGCGGACATTGGAAGGTTAAGCCTCTATAACTCAGTTTCTGAGTTATATCGTAGGGGAAACTGGAATTATTGGTCTTGTCGCAATCATTGTGGCCTCTTCATGTAATCCTATTGCCTCTTTTCCATAGGCTTGTACTGAGTAGTTAGTTCCATCCTTGCATTTTATTCCCACATAACAGTACTCCACTCCATTACTTAGTGTATTATCTTTAGGCGAAATTTTTACTATATATGCTCTCTTTTCTTGTGAGCGCATTAGATGTCTAAGTGCATCAGTACTGCTAGTATAGGTCAACTGTGTACCCCTTTGATACCATCTTGTTTGATGAATACATCATTACAAGTAATATACCCGTGAATATAATATCTAGTCAGCTTGGTTTATGATAAATACAAAATTGAGCTTATTTATAATAATCGTAGCTTATAGAAATTAACCGAGTCCATCATTGCGTTTCGGATAGACCCGCAGATTTTATTTTTCATTAACGCAAACTTGATACAATATCCAATTAGTATCTGAAGTTCACTATGCAATTTATCGGCCTCTAATATTGAATAGGTCTGATTTATTGCTAGTATAATTTCATTTATTTTAGATTCGATAAGGCCACAAATCTCAACGCCGGGATTTTTCATATTTTCTAGAACCCAATTTATCAATTCAATCCTTTTTTCAAGATCTCGTTTGTAGACAGATTCGTCATTCTCACGATCAAGCCATTTCTTTGATTCATCAATTTCTTTTTGTAATGTATGTTCCAAAGTCATAGATTCAAATTGAGTTGATGACGGTTTAATACACACGAGTCCCTCAAAGAGAGGGAGTTCCGGCATATTTTATAACAGGGTCAAACTGGTGGCAAATAGGAATAGATAATAAGATTCCTTTAGCACCGGTAGAAAAGAAATAATATTCATTTCTTTGCTTATGTTAATACATCTCTATAGATATTTTAATATCAATTAAGCATATGTCAGTAGAAAAGCTCATTGAGGAGGTAATCTTGCAAAAAAAAATATCTCATTCTCACGATTACGATCCAATTCTTCTAGAAAGAATGTTATTTAAGATATCTAAACGATGGATTGCGGGATATTCCAATACTGACGCAATCGCCGAGGCAAGAAAATCAAATCATAATGGTATGTCAGCCATTATAAACTATCTTGGCGAAGTAAATACTGAAAGATTTCAGATTGATAATTCAGTTTCAGAATATTTTACTTTACTTGAGCTATTAAAAGCCAAGAATGTTAGCGGTAGTATTTCTGTAAAACCAACGCAAATTGGACTTAGTGTTGGGTACGATATCTGTTTAGAGAACTTTACAAAGATTTCTCAAAAAGCAAAACAAAGTGGGCATTTTATGTGGATAGATATTGAAAGCTCCAACTTCGTAGAAGACACTTTGTCAATTTATCTTGAAATCCTAAGAAAAAATAGAGATACAGGAGTAGCAATTCAATCATATCTTAGAAGGAGTCACAGTGATTTGCTACATCTTATGGAAAATTCTGCCAATGTAAGAATTGTTAAAGGAGCCTATAGTGAAGAAAAACATGAAGCGTATAAATCAAATAATGAAATAACTCAGAATTTTTCAAGACTCATGAAATTAGTATACAAAGATTCCTCTTACAAGGGAATTGTGGCCATTGCAACTCATGATTCAAAACTTGTAGACGAGGCATTATCTTTATCTACCAAACGATCAGAAAGGATGAAAAACTTGCAGTTTCAATTATTAAAAGGAGTCAGAGATGAGTTGAAACAACAATTGGTTAAAAAAGGATATGAAGTACTGGAGTACATTCCTTACGGTGAAAAATGGTTACAATATTCATTAAGAAGAATTAGGGAGAGAAAAAGAAATATATTTTTACTTGCCAGATCCCTCATACAATCTTGAATCCATTGATTCACCAATATCTTTGTCGTACATCTAATTATTATCCCCGCTATTACATTGTTATTATCTACTTTTTAATGATGAGTGAGAATCAATAGTATGGCGTTTAAGAATGAAGATACGTTTCAGACTTTTCTTGATCGTAGTCAGGAGAATCGATTTCATAGCCGATATGAAAAAGCAGTTAATTTGGTTTCTTCTGAATTTGGAAAAACTTATCCTGTTATTATTGATGGTAAAAAGATCTATACATCAGAAAGCATGATTCGGACGTCCCCAACAGATAGAAGAATCATTTTGGGATATATGAGTAAAGCCAATTCAACACATGCAAAAAAAGCAATTCAGGCTGCAATGAATGCGTTTGAAAATTGGAGTATAATAGATTATAAAAAAAGAGTAAAGTTGTTTAGAAAAATAGGTACCATTATAAAGAAACGCAAATTTGAATTATCCGCATTGCTTACTTTTGAAAATGGCAAGAATAGATATGAATCAATAGCCGACATAGATGAAGCGATTGATTTTATTATGTACTATTCAGATGAGATGGAAAGAAACAATGGGTTCGTCACTAGGAAGTTGCGAAGCTCAAACGAGCAGAATACAAGCATGATGAAACCGTATGGGGTATGGGCTGTTATTGCGCCTTTTAATTTTCCAGCGGCAATTTTAGTAGGTATGAGTGTTGGGTCACTCATAACTGGTAACACAGTAATTATAAAACCAGCCAGTGATACCCCAATTATCGGTTATAAGATTGTTGAGATTATGATTGAAGCAGGAGTCCCTAATGGAGTAATAAATTTTGTTCCAGGATCAGGTGCGGAAATTGGAAGGACAATAATTGAGAGTAAAGAAGTAGCTGGTATTGTATTTACTGGATCTCGAGAGGTAGGCTATAGGTTAATCAGTGAATCGAGCAAGACAAAGCCGCGCCCAGTAATTGCAGAACTGGGAGGAAAAAATGCGACTATCGTGACAGAAACTGCAAATTTAGACATGGCAGCTGAAGGAGTAGCTAAGGCAGCGTTTTCATTTTCAGGACAAAAATGCAGTGCATGTTCGCGTGTTTATGTTCAGAGGAATGTTAAATCTCAATTCTTATCAAGGCTAGTGGAAAAGACAAAGAAACTAAGAGTTGAGAATCCCAAAGAGAGAGAAAGTTTTGTGGGACCAGTGATAAATTTAAATGCATACAATAATTTCAAGAAGTATTCTAAGCTTGCCGTGAAAAATGGTAACATTCTTTCAGGAGGTTCAGTACTACAAAGTGAAGAGTTTAGACATGGCTTTTACGTGGAACCTACTATTGTAGACGGGCTACCAACACGTCATCCTTTACTTAAAAAGGAACTATTTGTTCCTATTTTATGTATAACAGAATATGATAAATTTGATAATGCAATTAAAATGACAAACGAATCGGAATATGGGCTTACGTCTGGAATTTACAGTAACAAAAGGGAAGAAATTTTGAAATTTCTTCAAGTTATAGAGGCAGGAGTTGTTTATGTAAACAGGAAAAAAAGTTCAACAACTGGTGCCATGGTGGGACGCCAGTCCTTTGGAGGTTGGAAAGATTCTGGAACTACGGGAAAAGGTACGGGTGGCAGATATTATCTTACACAATTTATGAGAGAGCAGAGTCAAACTGTTGTGGAGTAGGCTGACTTAATTAGAAATACAATTCGCGTAAAATCCTGAGCATAGCTTCTTGAAAACTTAATACTGGTAGGGGTTTTGGACAATGAACAAGAACAGCAACCAACATTTACCCACCAGTTGGATTTTAATGTTAATATAAAATGTTCAACAAATTTTATAAGGATGTGTGATTGTGCTTCATAAATAATGAATCCTATTGCATCAAGTCGCTTTTATTTTCAATGATAACAACTACCTCCACCGATTTTTTGATAATACTTTTGATGGTAGTCTTCTGCCGGATAAAATGTACTTGCCCGTACAATTTCTGTAACTATTTTGTTTTGAAACTGATTTGAGTCATCGAGCTCTTGTTTTGATTTTTTTGCAATACTCTCCTGCTCTGGGGTATGATAAAAAATAATAGAGCGATATTGAGACCCAATGTCGGGACCTTGTCTATTCTTAGTTGTTGGATTGTGAATGGACCAAAACAAATCTAAAAGTTCTTCATAAGAAATTTCTTTGGGATCATATTTTACCTGTAAGGCTTCAGCATGGCCTGTTCTATCAGTACAAACATCCTCATAGGTTGGGTTTGGAAGATTTCCTCCAATATATCCAACTCTTGTGGATTTTACTCCTTTTGTTTTCGTGAACGCTTCCTCTACACCCCAGAAACAGCCAGCAGCAAATGTAGCCATCTCAAGATCATTTTCATGCATAGCATAAATTAGTAATTCAGAGCCCTAAAACTTTTTTCCGTATGTCTTGAGGTCGGGACATATTTCAAATTCTTTGAGCAGAATTCCTGGGTCAAGTTTCACTTTCGTGATCTTATTGGTTTGAACCTAAGATGTAGATGACAACACGGACAAAATGATCCGTCATGAAAAAAATACACCGAACACCTTCTACAATATTTGACTCCATCACTGTAGCTTGCTCCTAATATTCCTATTTCATCACAAATATGTTTGCAACCCATTCTATAAAATTACTAGAATCATTTTATAATGTTGAATATACCTGGCCGGGAGTGGGTGTTAAGAAGAGACATGAATTTCAAATGCTACATCTTTGACATTTAAGGTAATTATGAGAAAAAATAAAATAAATTATTTCAGATGTAAACATTATCTTTTACAAATTTCTGTAGTTTGACTATTGCTTCCGAAAGTGGTTGATTAGTACCAAAAATTATCAATGTGTGATTACCAGTCTTATTATCCGGCCAGTACTTACCTTTGCAGTACGAGCAAGTGTTATAGGTGAAATTGTACTTGCTAAGAATATTAAAGCCGCTCTTTGGGAATTTACTTTCATAATAGCCCAGGCATCCGGGATGCATTATTCCGTCGTTGTCCAAATTATTCGATACCTGATGAGTTGGAGAATAAAATCCACCCACTACCTCATTACCCGAAGACCTTTCATCCGTTACCGAAATGCTACCTTTCATCCAATCATATATAGTATCTACAATACTGTAATTTCCTACTGGTAATATTTTTAATTCAGATGCATCAGAATAATTCATCTTTCCAGTGGTATAAATCACATCTCCAGAGCTATCCTTTACATTGATAGTATGAGGATGCGGTGTATCCCAAGGGGCATCTGCATTAAGAAACAATACGGCTGCTCCTTTAGGAATAACTACGTGCGTTGGCACATAGTCTGGATTATGATCTGTAATATGTTTATGTTTTTCTTTAGGCCATTCTTCATGCGCTTCATTAGCAATAAGAATTATGAAAAAACCAACAGATTTGGGCAGATGCATAGTTTCTGTATCATATACTGATTTGGCCTGTGGAATATCTAATACTTCTTGTTCTTCCCCAAAGGACTTATTACTAATATTCAATACCAGCATTAGTATTATTGAAATCATGAATACTGAAATAATATGAATATTTTTGTAAGACTTGTCCATTTTCCAAGATACCCAGTTACCATTCACAGAAATCTCTTACTTTTAAAAAATGTGTATCTTCAAAAATTTCAACATATTCAAAATTATTCCAATTCATTTCGTCGTCATGAAATTTACATCTATCTATTGCTTTTTGTAGAATTTCCATAGGTTCCGGTCTCCTATTCAACTATCAATCAAATCTCTAACATGACAAATAAGCAAATCGTTTATATTTTTTTTATATTTTGATAGTATTCGACTAATAAAATAATACTTGACCCTCCTTATATCAAATTATTTGCCAAATGAAATGTGTCTATTGGAAAATTTTCTAAATTGTCTCATAACATGACTAACATATTCGCGTTAATCATGAAAAACATTTAAAATTACTAGCGGACCTAATTTTTTTTCTCGATTTTCTAAATTAAAATTCATGGAGGAATCAAACCTCGTTCTTTTGTTTTGCAATGTTGTAATGTATTTTCCATTTCTGCGATTTACCTTCCTCATAACTACGACGTGATCTTTCTAATCAAATTTTGTTATGGAAAAGTGACTACGGTTCACAAGTCTGACGAATTAGAAAAAAGTGTAACTATAGTACGATAACACATGATTTCTTCTTATAACAAATGTTTCTCATTCCAATGTGTCACAAACTCTTGAATATTGTCTCTGAAATCTTTCGTTGAGCGCATTAGAAAAGAGTGTCCAAATTCCCAACCTAACCTATCACATGTTTTACATTCACTTTCATATTGGGAGGAATAGCCATGAGCTTCACCTACTATACATTTTGAAGGACTGTCAAGACTAAAGTACCATTTCCACCATCCCAAAGACAGTGGAAATGGAAAACCTTCTTGTTGTAAAGACTTAATTTTATCTGCCCAATTGGGTGCAATATCAACAATCCTTTGACTTTTTTGAATAACTGCTTGATACAAGGTTATAATATTCTAATATACAGATCTTATTAAGTATTAAATTGGATTGTCGAAAAGTACTTCGACTTTAATAAAGTATAAGCACAATTCTCATTGCCCACCTTTTCATTTATGGGGCTACAATACACGTTTTGAACAAAAATAACACATTAACTGGAAAAAAATTAAAATTTTAAATGCTAACGTAGCATTCAATTATATTTTGTATTCTTGTTGCCAGAAATTTTCATTTGAGAATTATTTGATCTTTCTTTTCATGTGAGTACATTAGATGTATTCCACATATCATGATAGATATGGCAATGATTTGATTTATACTTATTAATTCATGCAGGAATATAATTGCAAAAACTAGTCCAAATACCGCAGATAAGGATAACAGAGATGAGGCTTTCACTACTCCAATCCTTTTTATGCTATGTAGATATAGATAGAGTGATATCGCAAATCCAAAGACACCTAGAAAAACAACAGGAAGTAATTGTTCTCTTTGAATATTGAAAGGAATTCCTAAAATGAAAACCGTTCCTAGCAAAATGGAACCTCCGATCAATGCTTTTAATTGAATCAATTTTGACGCATCTACTCGTCTAACTATTATCTTACAAATATTGTTATCGAGTCCCCAGATTATTGTTGATGCGACTACAAACACATTACCTATATTCAACTTAAATATAGAACTATTAAAATCAAGGTTTGTTGTTACCAGAAATACACCACCAAGGATCAATGTTACTGCAATATATCCAACACGGCTCAATCTTTCTTTAAAAACAAGTAGTGCAAATAAAATCGAAAATACGGTTTCACCGTTTGCGAGTAGCGCAGTATCTGCAGCTGTACTTAGCTTTAACCCTACAAAAAAGATAATAGGTGCAATGATTGCACCAGCCACTGCACTTGTTAGAATTAGACCGTAGTACTTCATTGTAATTTTGGATCGTTCACGTGAGCCAGAAGGAGTAAAGAACAGTCCAGCAATTAAGTAAATGATTGACGAAAGCACAATAGGATTTATTGTTGACAGTATAGGTTTTGCTAGGGTAGAAACGGACCCAAAGAGTACTGCAGCGACAATCGCCGACAGATACCCGATGATTACATTGGAATTTGTCAATTTACTTTCAATCAATTTTTATCCTTGCACTCATGACGGATACTTTATAGGTATTAAAACTTAGCCATATTGTATACCTACATTCAATTCAATCTAATTTTTGATTAATGAGAAACCTCTACTTTGGTTTTATTTTCTCTTCTGAACATTAAGTTACCAACAATCTATATAAGATAATCAAGATGTAGATAAGATATACATATACAGATCTCAATAATTATTTGGTAATAAATGAAAATATTAATTGAGATTATCGGAATGGCTCTTGTATTGGCGGGGTTAATTTTTACTGCACAATCTAAGGAACTCTTGGGCCCTCCAAACTCATTTATGTATAGCAATCCTTCCTGGACAGCTAATGGTATGATGATTATTATTGCAGGCATTATCATATTAATTCTGGGTCTTATTTTAAGAATCATTTTTCGTTATAAATTGAAACATAAGAAGTAACGGAGCCAGACTATAGTTTGGTAATATGAGATCTGATCAAGTCAAATGTCAGATTGACTGGATAAGATGATTTATGGCATGCCTGAATAGCAAATTCTTGCTAAATCTGAATTGTAACTAGTAATTACTATTTATACCCATTCAACATAAACTGTTTATTTGAAAGATCATTTGCTAAAGTTTTTTTACTTTTTATTAGCTTGTTTAATCTTTTTTAGTATTTTTGTATTTAATATCTCCGCTCAAGAGGGAAGTGAACAGAATGTAATATCGCTAAAATCCAAACCAATTATAAATTCGGGAAGTTTTCCTATTGGGATTGATATTAACCCAATAACAAACAAACTTTATGTCGCAAATCAATTTTCTAATACAATATCGGTAATAGATATTGACAAGTCCAAAGTAGAAAAAAATATTGATGTAGGCAATTCTCCTTATGATGTAGACGTAAATCCCTTCTCTAACAGAATATATGCATCAAATAGAGATTCTGACACAATTTCCGTGATTGATGGTTTTACTAATAAACAACTTAGTAAGATACCAGTGGGAGATTCTCCTCTGGGGATAGGGATCAATTTAGGTAGAGGATGGATATACGTAGCAAACCTAGATTCGAAAACAGTTACGGTGATTGATGCAATTGATAATCATATTATAAAAACCTTAAAGTATGCTTCCTTACCATATGATATTGTAATCAATCCACTTACGAACAAGGTCTATGTTTCAGATTTAGGGAAAGATAGTGTTTTAGTGCTGGATGGAAGTAACAATACATTGGTATCAACCATCCCTGTTGGTTTAAATCCCTCTGTATTAGCTATCAACACACAAACTAATACCATTTATGTCTCAAACTTCTCGAACGATACTGTAAGTGTCATAAATGGCACATCTAATAAAGTTGAAACTAATATAAAAGTTGGGAATAACCCAGTTGGAATTGCGGTTAATCCACGAATTAACAAAATTTATGTTAACAATTTGGCAGATAATACTATTAGTGTAATTAATGGGACGACAAATAGGGTGATAGAAAATATTTCTCTAGAACCTGCAATAATTGCATCAGGAGTTAACACTCCTTTCATTAATGTACCCTTGAAAGTAACCTTTCCCCTCATAGCAACTAAATTAGCAGTAGATCCTAGTACAAACTTCACATACGTCACTAATCCCAGGTCTAATGGGATAATAACAATCGATGGAAAAACAGACAAAATAATTACAAAAATATTTATGGATATCAATCCTCCAAATGCTGGAATTGTAAAATGTAACGATACCATTTTAGGCGATGGTGAGTTTATCACATTGCCTCTCAATTCCCTTGCTAAATGTGAAGCAATACCTGATAGGGGGTACGACTTTGGTCATTGGTCCGTTACGAATAATACCAATCAAAATCCAGTAAGTTTTAATGTCACTGGTTATGAGACCCTAACCGCAAATTTCAAAGGAGCAATCTTGACGGAAACTTTTATCATATTAACTTCTGTGGTAATAGGGTTAGTTTCGACTATTGGAGGTTGGTTTTATAGACAAAGATCTAGATTGTCCTTTAAGAGAACCCTAACAAACATGGATTATACTTATGAAATGTTATCAAAAAACAATAAAGAAGAATGCATAAAACAACTTGAGCAAATTCAACGAGATTTAAATTTCTTGCATAGAAAAGGAAAAATTAATGAATCACAGTTAGAGTTCCTAGAAAAGAGAATTAATTGGTATATAAATCGAGTACATACCTAAATAGAATAAAGCCCATTTTGTTATAAATAGGCCTATTCCACGTCACTATAGTGGGAGAATTAGAACTGATCCTGGGGTAAATGGCTATTGAAATCTAATAGGGAATATGATACAAGTCTATAACCGTTATTTATGGGAGTCAAGGCTCGACTCAGTTTGTGGTTTGTACTGAATGAATTAAATACTAGAATCAACTTACAGACAGTCAGCCTGTTATGTTATTACAATTAATGGGGTGAATTGGATTAATACAAGATAAATCAAACTCAACCAAGGAGAGGATATTGACTTTTATTCAAAAAAACCCTGGGTGTTATCTTCGGCAGATAAGAAATGAGTTGTCCTTATCGATGGGATCTGTTCAATATCATGCTTATCAGCTTCAAAAAAGCGGGAAGATAACCTCTACTAGAGAAGGCCTGTACAAACTACATTTTCAGTCAGGAGCCTATCAAGATCATGAAAAGTTACTGTTCCGGGTATTAAACCAAGAAACACCAAGAGAGATTATTATGTTTATTATTGAACAAAAATATCCTACACAAACGGATATTGTAAAAAGATTAGGAATATCTGCACCCTCTGTAAATTGGCACGTTAGGCGATTGATTGATTTAAATTTAATAGATGAAGTTAGGGAAGGAAAATACAAGAGATACAAGCTATGTGATGATTCGATTGATTCTAGATACATAGTGGAATTGTTAAAGACTCACCATCCAAATCTCTGGAATAAATGGAGCAATAGACTGGTTGAAATCTTCCTGTCACTATCTGACGAAAATAACTAACTGTTGTGAATATTTTGGAACTTTTTCCTGAAAATGGACTTTTTGATTTGGTTGAGAGTCTCCTATATGTTGTCGGTACAATCTTCGCTGCTATACTAATTGCTTTGTCGATATCTGCCTATCGGAACACACATTTGAGAAAACTGCTATATGCCATTATAGCATTTCTTCTATTTGGTATTTTTCTATTTTATGAGTATTTAGAGCATAGCATACCATTAGACAATCCCTTTACTGACATTATATTGCCTTCTATGGCACTTTCTATTTTAGTGCTATTCTTTTTGGCTATAGTAAATAAAAGGTAATAATAACTCATCATCGAATTTCCTTAGGCGCCCTCCGATCCGAGATGCTATAACATTAATTAGTTAACTTCCAATGAACTTCCTGATAACATTCTGGGCACATATCTAAATTATTTGTATGATCACAAGAATAAGTTATCTTAGAATAGATATTACATCGAGTACACTTTTTCATTAGTTTGAAGTATGATATGAGGGAATTTGAACATTTTGTTAAATGTTTCCTTGTATAACAGCATCGGATTAGATAAAAAATTTATTTATGATTACTTTTATCAACTGGCTACCTAACCAAAAAGATTGCTAGTGACGTTCCTATATTGGTAACAAACTACAACCAATTGTAATTAGTAACATCGTAGATAATGACAAGAGAATAGAAAAATTACAATGTTGCAAATAGTATAGAGATGGTGATAATATTTATTGGAATCAGGTAAAGACCGGATGTATGCTAATTCGAACAGAAGATAGCAAAGAATGCGAACGAGAACATGAAATGGGACATAACCACACTAATTTTGAAGTGTATGCAATATCATGAAATATATTGTATCTCATATTATGGTGTTGTGTTGAAATATGTAATCATGACAATTATGTGCATTGCGGTATTCATAATAATGGGTGTTGTGGTTTCTCCCAAATTCGGATACCAAGTTCCATCTATTATTGCCGTCGATGAATCAATCTCATCACTTATCTATAAATCTGGCTCTAATCTTACAGATGATTTTATGATTTTAATGTCAATGTATGGCAGAGAAATAGTGTGGTTGGCTGTGATTGTGTTTATGAGTATTTTTGCAGGTTGGAAAGGAAAAAAAATTGCTGTAATTATCGTCATTTCATTTTTGATTATAATTCCACTAAACACATTATTTAAGAATTTATTCGAAAGAAACCGTCCGCCAGTGGAAAGACTGGAAATTCATAACCCTGAGAAAACAGATTTTGCATATCCATCGGGTCACGCTTCTATCGTTGCTGCGGGGGCACTGACACTAATTATACTATTTCGAAGGGAAAAAGAGTTAGCATTTTCTATAATACTGACATGTGAGGCAGCACTTGTTTGTATATCCAGAATTTATGTTGGTGACCATTATTTCTTCGATGTGATAGGCGGTGCATTATTAGGTGCTGGAATCGCTCTTTTGTCAATTTCGTTATCTAGATACCTTGACCCCATAATGACGGGCGTCCGTAAATATCTAGAAAAAGAACACTAATTTGATGACCTTTTACCTTGCAAATCCCTTACCATGAAACACACCATCTTTAATCCGCTTCATGAATTCTCTGTCAGATAATGAGTTTCTCATATGAATGGAATTTGTGGCATCATTTCCAATTACATATCGCATATCAGGATCTCTAGAATTCACTGCATGGAGGATGGTGTTCGCAACTTGATCACTAGAAGATAGGTCTGATTGTTCCAAAAAAATTGGTTTCAAATTGTTCCTTAATTTCTTTAATGGAAATCTCTTCAATAGGACCAAACATAACATAACCGGCATTATTTATTAGAATATCAATTCCTCCTGAGTCAGAAATTATCTTTTGGATAGCTATTCTGATAGATTCATCCTCCTTTACATCAAGTCGTATTATTTTGAGAGGTAGTTTTTCTTTATTTGTAATTTCTTGAATTCTTTGAGACATGATTAAAAAATTTTCGGATAAATTTAGCTCACACAGTGGAATGAGTAGATTAAATTTAGTAATTTAATTATACCACTAGAGCACAAATCTAGATATGCAGCTAATACCAAAGTTGGAAATAAAATCCTTATCTAATATGATTAGCTTTCTAAATGAACAAAGAGTTGGTAGAGTTGCATCGATTGATGAACAAGGTTATCCACAAATAATACCAATGAATTTTGTTTATGTTAAGAATGACTTAATTGATACTCAATCAGATAATAAAAATATTGGTACAGTATATATGCACTCTCATCCAATTGGAGAGAAAATAGAAAATATCAAAAGAAACTCGAAGGTTGGATTTGAAGTTGATTCTTATGTTTGTTTTTTACCATCATATTATTTTCATCCGACCGATGCTTCTCAGGCAGACACATTGTATATTAGCGTCGTGATCAAAGGAAATGCTGCTATTGTCCAAGATCCAGATGAAAAGGCAAACGCTTTAAACGCTTTAATGAAAAAATATCAAAAAGAAGGAGGCTATGAGTCACTATCCTCGAAGATGGGTTCAGTTAGGGAGGTAACGGTTTTGAAGGTTGTACCAGACCAAATTCGTGGGAAGTATAAGATAGGACAACATTGGATACCAAGATACAGACTAAAAATGGCAAGAAATATTATTCAAAGGGAGCCAGAAGACGATGCCAGTAAAATACTCAAAATCATGGGAATCGAGATCATGAATAACGGAGATCTTAGCATAATTAAAGAACCTAATATGTAATTAAATATTATATATTGGTATTTGATTTTAAATTACTAATATCATGCTAGTGCCAAAAGTTGGAATAAATTTAAGTTTATTCTACAAATTTCCATAATTTACTTATAAAATTAAATCTGTAGTTTGTCAAATTAGAAATAATCGGCTTCATCTTTGATTTTGAATATATATGTCAAATTATGATTGAATAACGCAAGAATAATCAACTTTATCGAACTATTTCATTATTACTTGTTCTTTCCAAAAATTTAATTATTTTCGCATTGACGGTAAATATATAACTAAAAAAGACCTATAATTACTTGGATGCATTCAACTGACAGTGAAGACCCATTTGTTAAGATAGCCAATCTCATAGGTGGAGAAGAATATCATAAAGTCGCAAGGGCGTTGTTGAATACTGAAGATGCTACCGACGAAGAGATAGCGGGTGCTACAGGTATGCGGATTAATATAATAAGGAAGGTACTGTATGACATGTTTGGTAAGGCCTTAATTACTGGCATTAGAGTTAAGGATGAAAAAAAAGGTTGGTTTGTGTATCGATGGAGAGCAAAAAGAGATCAAGCAGAAAATTTTATTGAAAATCAGAAAAAAAAGATTTTGGATAGACTTCAGAAACGCTTGGAATATGAAGAATCTTCGGAATTTTATCATTGTGGAAATACAGGTTGTCCAAGAATAAAATTTGATTACGCAATGGAGCTGTTCTTCAAATGTCCAAACTGCAAAAATCCACTAAACATGGTAAATAATGAGAAGGTTAAAGATGCCCTAAGATACAAAATAGAGCAGATTTTGCTGGATATTAGTTCAAAAGATGAAAGTTCATCGTAGTTTATAAAATAAAACAATCTCATTTTTATTTTGTATTATTTTGTTTGATAGTTTCATTTTAATCCCACCACATATATTTGTAAATCCCTTGCCTTCAACCAATGTTTTTGCATCTCTCCCACCAATAACTACTGGCGATATTGTCACAACTAATTCGTTGACAAGACCTAATTTCAATACAGACCAGTTTATTTCTCCACCTCCCTCAACAATTATTTTTTTAAGGCCCATTTTTTCTAATTGTTGGAATAGTTTTCTAAGATTAACTCTTCCATTTCCATACACTAATACTTGTGCCCCTTTGCTTTGTATTTGTTTAATTTTCCTTGGGGAAGCATTATGTGTTACAGCTATGATGGTTTGAATTTTGTTTGATGATTCAACAATACGTGAATTTAATGGAATTCTTGCTTTTGAATCAATTATGATTCTTGTCGGATGCTTCGTCCTTGTGGTTGAATACCTTACATTTAACATAGGATCATCCTCCAACACTGTGGATATTCCTATCACAATACCATCAACTGTTGATCTTAACTTGTGAACCCGTACCAAATCTAGTTTAGATGAAATTGCCGAATCGTTCTTTCTAGTAGAAATCTTACCATCTATTGACATCGCAGCATTTAAGATTACATACAATTAAATTATGTCCCCATCGACAAATTTACCATCTATCATAACATTGAGTATCGTATTTGGATTTGCTCTATGTACTATAGAAGTATATGGGTCATGCATCGGTGAAATATCCAAATTATTCTTGTCGATAAAAATCATATCTGCAGATCTACCGGTTACTATAGCCCCAGAATTAATGCCAAGAATTTTTGCCCCATTGACAGTCGCCATTTTTAAGATTTCTCTTGGAGGAACTGGCTTATCCTCCAGTGTTCTGGTTAGTTTCCAGATATAATCTAATTCACGAAACATATCTGGTGAATTAATCATAACGTTGTCTGTTCCAATGCCAATACAACATCCATAGCTTAGCATCTTGGCAATCTTTGGTATTCCCACTCCCAACGTACCATTTGCTCTTGGACAAACGACAATCCCAATTTTTTTCTTTGCAACAAGTTTGATGTCCATATCAGATGCATTTGTTAAATGAACGATAAAGTTTGGTGAAAGGTTTCCGATTATTCTTTGCACTTCGCTTTTCCCCGTTACTGTAATTGACTTTTTTTCTGTTTCAAGTGATTCAGAAGCATGAATTCCTATTAGGTATTTTTTTTTCAAAGATTTTTTCTGAATTATTTCTCTATATTGGTTTAATGAACTGTCAGTATTTTCGTTTGCTCCACTGATGCCTAACCCATCAGTGAAATTCAGAATGTTACAAATCAATTTTATTATGTCCGGTGTAAATTGTCGATTTTTGTAAAAATCTTGCGAAATATCGTAGTAGTAATCTGGTCTACCTAAGATGATACTTTTGATAGATAATCCTGATGTCGCTTCTTTAATTTGATCTATTCCTTGTAATCCGCCTTCTCTGAAATCTGCAAATACTACTACACCTTTTCTCATCATAGATATCGCAGAACTTCTCATAAAATTGATTAGATGTTTTCTCTCGCTCTTTTGTAAAATGTTATTTTTGATACCATGAATTGGATGAATTCTAGTTTCAAAGGATGAATCAATACCTATATCCTTTCCAAAAGAATCACCAATATGAGTGTGAGCATTAATAAATCCAGGGCATGCAAGAATACCTTCTCCTTCATAAATCGGGTAATCATATCCTCCTTCATAATCTCCACTGCCAACACGTTTTATTTTTCCCCTGTTAATGATTATGTGCCCTTTATCTATATAATCGAGATTTTCTCCAAAAAATAGACTAATGTTCCTAATAATTACATCCATTTTATTTCGAATATATGTTGAATTTTTCCTTGATCTCTTAAATTACGAATTGTATCTAAGGCTTCAGTTGCAGCTTGTACTGCTTTCCTACCAGTACGTGCAACCCCAATCCCGCAGTTTAGTTTGATGTTTTGACTTTCATAGATTTTACTAATTATTAGAGAAACTTTATCTTTTGTTACGGTATTAGAGATAACCATAAAGTTGTCACCACCAAGAAAAAAAGCCATGGATTTTTGTTCAATAAATAATTCAATAAGACTAGAAAATATTTTCATTATCCTTGTTGTAATTTCATACGGAGACAGTATGTTACTAACTTTATTAGAATTATCTATATCGAGATGTATAATCTGAGCGAACATACCTGAAGATAATTCATTTGAATTATTATATAATGAATGAACTTGATCATTTACATATATCAACCTGCTTTTATTTAACAAGCTGTTATTTTTGCGTGAATGATACGCCGCAATATTTGCATCCAGTGGAGTTGTACCTGTTCCGATAGACATCGATATATTTAGGTCCTTATGCAAATCATTAATTTCCCGTTCAATTGATAGATGATCCTCCAAAGATAGTCCATTAGTAATCGCAATTAGCTCATCAAATCTATTAAAGTAAATAATGGCATCCCTTTTAGAGAACATTTTTTGCAAATCGCAATATAACTTTGCTTGAAATATCTGTAATTGTGCTTCTCTGTCGCTTCCCAACTTTAGTGTCCATGGACCATAGCCTTCTATCTTTATAATGGTAATTTGAATTGTCATTTACGACCATACATACCTTTTTTATCGTCCAATTCTCTTAATCTTGTTACCATTTTGTGTGCTGCTTCAACTGTCCTTTTAGGAACAGTGATGATTCTTTCCTTTGCCTGCTTTACTGTCATATCAGGACCAGTAATCCCAAGTGTAACAGGTTTTTGATATTTTAAAGAAAGATCGGCAAGTAATCTTGCAGTGTTATTAGCTATAATTAGATCATGTCCTGTTTCTCCCTTAATTACTGCACCTAGTGTAACAATTGCATCTATTTGTTCATTTTTAAGAAGTTTTTCAACCATTAAAGGCATATCAAATGTACCTGGTACTTGGCATATCTTTTTTACATGGATGTTTAAATTTTTTGCATGACTTTTGGCTGTATATAGCATTTTATTTGTAATCTCTTGGTTGAATTCAGCTACGACTATAGCTAATCTTATTCTTCTCAATATATTCTCAGCTCACACATGTTTGTTTTATTTGAAGAGATTCGACTAATGGAATTTTATATCGTGCGGAATATTCTGATGCTTTCTCAATCGTTAAAGCCTCACCTGTATCAGAATCGAGCATTTCGCAAATTACCACTGTTGGAATTAAATTTGCTTGTTTCATTAATTGAATAGAGAGTTCGGTATGACCCGATCTCTCTTTCAATAACTCCTTGGCAGCAATTAATATTGGTACATGACCCGGCGATCGAAATTTCTTGGAAAATTCGTATTTTCCAAAATTATCTATGTCAGAACATATTTCGGACATCTTCGTAATTGTAAGTGCTCTATCTATATCAGTAATTCCTGTAAAAGTATCAACATGGTTTATGGTAATTGAAAACGAGGGTCGGTCACCATATGGAGCTATTGAATTTATCATTTTTGACAATGAGGGATTATTTTTGGATGCAAGATGGAGTATATCATGCATAAATATTAACTTCAACTTTGAAGCAATCTCATCGGATATAGCAAGGCAGATAAGACCACCGGCGTCTTTTCGCATCGTTGAAATATCTTGAGGATTGATATATTGGGCGGCCTTCACCATATCAACTTCGTTTTCTCTAGATTTGCTATCGTGAATCAAGATAAATTTCCGATCTCTTAGGAACCTTACAGCATCTTCAACTAATGACACGCGGTTCAAAGTGCTAATTGCTATTATATAGTTTACTGATTTTTTGGTAATTACTAAGTTTGTGGTAGCATTCTTGCAACATATCTACTCAGAATATCAATCTCAATATTAACCTTGTCGCCTTTCTGTTTATTTTTAAACGTAGTAACGGCCAGCGTATGAGGAACCAAAGCTATTGAAAATTTGTTCTTCAAGGTATCAACAATGGTAAAACTAATGCCGTCTAATGCAACGGATCCTTTAGGTACCAAAAATTTTGCAATGTCTTTACTCACATCAATCCATATTTTTGTCTCAGAAGGAATTTTCATAATATCCTCAATTATTCCAACACCATCAATATGACCCAAAACAATATGTCCTTCGATCCTGGCGTTTATCTTTAAACTTCTCTCTAGATTGACAAGATCTCCAACTTTTAGCATTCCTATAGAAGTTCGGTTCATGGTTTCTTTTACTGCTTCAAAGTATGCAATGCTTTTCAAAATTCTTGTTGCTGTAAGACACGTACCATTGACATTTACGCTATCACCTACTTGTAACCCTTTACTTAGTTTCCCTAGATCTATCCCTATCTTATTATCAGCAGTCCTATTTGTGTCCTTTATTTTGACTATTGATTTGACAATTCCAGTACCTTCTATGATACCAGTGAACATTAAGTATTGATCAAGAATTCCAGTCGTAATAAAAATATTTCATCAATTCATATGAAATTCCTGCACACTGGCCCCAGAAAATAATATATGATTGACCTATAAAACCTATTTAAAATATAAAATACATAATTGTACGATGGAGAGTATGAAATGCGACCATTGCAAGAAAAATATCCATTCTCTAAATCAATTTCTAGATAGTTTCGTATGTAATGATTGCTATCATAAACTAATTTCTAAAGTATACTATCAAAATGCTATGGAAGCTTAGTTATCTAATACTAGATTTTTATTCAAGTAAAAAATTCAAGAGAGAAATAATCCTATGCATAGCACCAAGACCAGCCATGAAACCTAGCAGAAGGCCCATTAGTTTCCACTTTCTGAAATGAGTAAAATCTAAATTCCATTTTATACTCCTTAATGTTCCTATTACAGATACTATTTGAGAATAGTAAGGAATATCGGTTCTCACAGTTAAATCTAAGATACAGATAATTTTTGTTGCTTTATAATTGTTATACTTGTATAAGAGATAAATTAAATTCAGTTCTCTAAGCTTTTACTTTCCTGTATGTTCATTAGTCAAATGTAAATCATTAGAATACTAAAAGATGTTTGATTTTTCCCTTGATTTTAATCGGAACGCGTTATCCAGTGTAATAATTTGAAATTCAATTCGCATCTTCATTGAACTATGTTAACTTAAGTTAATTAACCAAATCGTCAGTATAAAAAGTGAAAATGAAGTTGAGGTCCATTAATTCCATAGGAGGGACAATTTGAAAGCTTGTTTTGTATGAAAGGTTTTCAACCGAGTTGCCTAAATGTCTTTGAGCTCTTTTCATCGATTAAAGGTTTAAATCTCAATCAAGGATGGTATTGAAATTGTTCAGGAACAAAGAGGTGACTACTCCTTCAGAGGAGGATATTCATATCATAAAAGGGGCAAACCAGAATCTAAATAATATAGTTCATTGTAAAGGTGATTATGGCAACGGCTCGAGATGATAAAGGGGATATTACACCAAATAGTACTAGTACTGATATTTTGAATCTGGTGGATGGTTTTATTGATCAAATATCAAAAATAGGGACTATCCTAAAGGGTGTATCCATCTCTGCTCTAATATTGGCTCCGATTGCAATAGCTCTTTCTATATTTTTATTAACTCATTCATCATTCTTTACCATTCTTGAGAATGAGGATGAATTTGGACTTGTGTTATTAATATTACTCGGAGCAGTGATAGCCATCGCTTCAGTTTGGATTGTTGCTGGACTACGGCAATATCGTATGATTAGTACTTGGAATAAAAGATACCATGATTATATTGTTAGTAAAGAAGAAATTCAGAAAACCATCGCGTCGGAATTCGGTTTCACAGAAGATTCTGAAGAATAACTCTCGATTTCAAAATAGTCGTATACATTCATTAATCTAGAACAGTACTAACTTCCATTAATGTCAATAGATCTTTCCATTAATGTCAATTGATCTTGGAAAAAGACTTTCGTAGGGTTCTATAATAGTTCTGCAAAATTCTAATCCTTTCTGCGTTGCACTGTAAACAGTTACAGTTCTTTTCCCTAAACTTTTTTCTGTCTTAATTATCAACCCATTGAGCTCCATTTTGTCAAAAATTGATCTATGCTTCTTTAAGTTTAGTCCACAAAAACTAACCAAGGCTGTCTGGTTAAGCTGACCATATTCAACAAGTTTCATGATTATGTCTCGAATTATGTAAATTCTATCTCTATGTGATTGTGAACTAGACACTAATTTAGGTTGGAGCTGCTCAGTATATAGACTATATTCTAACAATATCAATTTCTCCCAATATTAATTAGATAATGAATTAGTCAAAAAAATCATACGCTAAGGCAATCTATGATACAAGATCCAACATCAATTTTAACTCATTTATTTCTGTCTGGATTACTTCCAAATCATTGTTATCCTTTGCATAATCTATTAACTTTTCGCAAGCAATCAATTGATTGAACAGAATATCTTTTTTGCCCAAATAAATAATCGACTCGGGATTCTCTAGCGTATAAATAACCTTCCCAGACGTAGTATTTGATTTACAAGTCTTTGCAATCATCAAAGATTCATATGAATTAACCAATTCTAGTCGAGCTCTCTTCAAAATTTGATACGTTCTTCTGACTTTTTCTATTTGTCATCAGTATCCATAAGGAAATATGCATTAATAAGCGTCGATTAACCTTGTTACTCTTGAATATTAGTATAATAGTTACTGGGTCATTTTTGGTGATCACAATTTATTCCATGTTCTTTTGCAGATCGAGATTATTTTGCAAAAATTCGATAAGGACTAACACTACTTATTTGTGAAATGTTTTATTGTTTTGCAGCCTTTAGAACAGCCTTTGCCTGTTTGTAATGTACGGCATCAATCATTTTACCATCTAACAGTATAGCACCTCTTGTACTTCCCTTTTCAAATGAATCATGTAATGCATCCACTACTTTCTTTGCCCATTCTATTTGTTTCTTAGTTGGTTTGAAAATATCATGAACGGGATTGATGTGAGAAGGGTGAATCAGCGTTTTACCTGAATAGCCCAGTTTTTTTGCATTGACTGCGTCGTTAATCAAACCATCAATATCATTTACTTTTTGCCATATGCCATCTAATGCGTCTATCCCTGCCGCTTTTGCATCTACAGGAAGCTTCGATCGTGCATAATTGTAACTCATATAATCATTGTATTCAGCATCAATATTCATATCATACAAATAATCAAAGACACCAAAAACTAATGCTACAACATTCTCATGGACTGAAGCAATCGTACTAGCATTTATTACTCCTTTTGCCGTTTCTATAGAAGGTACGATTCCAATTCTTGGGGATAGGTCTCTTTTGGATATAATCGCATCAATTTTGTGAATAATTTGAATTACCTCCTCACTATTACTGACCTTTGGTATTACGATACCATCCAATCCCTTGATTAGAACTTGCTCAAGGTCACCGTCAACCAAACCTGAATCCAATGAATTAATTCTGACATAATTGGATGATTCCTTATCTTCTTCTTGGGATGCCAGGTGGCTCCCAACCAAAGTTCTTGCAATTTCTTTCTCATTAGAAGACACAGAATCCTCTAGATCAAAGCATAATATATCTGGGCGAAGTATAGTTGATTTTTTTAAAAATCTCTCATTGTTTCCAGGAATAAATAATAAACTCCTGAACATTTAGTAACAAAAAGAATGAAAATTTAAAGTTTTTGAGGCGTTGTCACAATCTTGCCTATCTGTTCTCCATTTGCCATCATGGTGTGTCCTTTTGACATATCGGAGAATGGAAGAACCGTACTAATTAGTGGCTTAATTTTGCCCATAGCAGTCCAATGAATTACTTGTTCCAATTCTGCTTTATTACCCTGAGTTGAACCAAGTAGATTGGTCCCTTTGAAGAATAAGTATCTAAGATCGATTGTTGAATCATATCCCGTTGTAGCTCCCGTAGCCACTAATGTACCTCCCATTTTTAGGAGACTCACTTCTTGTGGAAAAGTTGATTTTCCAATATGTTCAAAAACAACATCCACCCCTTGCTTTTTTGTTATCTCTCTTACTTTTTTATACCAGTCGGCTTCTCTGTGATTCACTACATGATCGGCACCTAGTTCTGTACATTTGTCCATCTTTTCCTTATTACCGGCAGTTGCAACCACGTCGCAACCGTATAATTTTGCTATCTGAATACCTGCCATTCCAACACCGCTTGTTCCTCCCATCACAAGGACTGTTTGTCCTGGTCTTATCTTAGCTCTTCCCACAAGCATATGCCAAGCTGTCATCCCAACCATTGACACTGCTGCTGCTTGTTCAAATGAGACAGAATCAGGTATTTTGGCAACATTTACCTCCGGCAAATGTGTATATTGGCAGAAACCCCCCCAGAGAGGACCGGTTTGAAAACCCCATATGAGTCGTTCATTGCAATCATATTCTCTTCCGGCCGTACACATATCGCATACCCTACAGCTCATGTTAGAATGAGAAACCACTCTATCACCAACTTTCAATTTTGTAACTTCGTCACCTGCTTCAACTACAGTGCCCGCTGCATCACTGCCTGAAATATGTGGAAGTGGTACCTTGACCGGGTCACCCCAAATTGCCCAAAGATCATTATAGTTGTATGCTGCGGCTTCTACTTTTATCATAACTTCATTAGGTTTGATTTTGGGAGTGTCAACATCGTCTATCTTCACAACTTTCAGAGGATCTTGACTATATTCTCTAAATACTGCTGCTTTCATGAATTTTTTGAAAAGTTCTTAGACTAATATAGTTAACTTAGTTTAAAATCATCGAAGATAATGGTAAGACTAAAAAGATGCTAATTCAAACACGATTTATTTTAAAGTGCTTTTTGGGTTGCTGTAAATTAATCAACAGCTGCTTGAGTTCCTCATCTGTTAGGGCTCTATTCAATTTTCCGGCTGAAGCAGCTGTTATAAGATAATTTTCTACGGCAAGTGCAAGCTCGGGTTTAACCATTCTTATATTCGTAAGTCTTTGTCTTGCCTGCTGATCCAGTAAGACCATTAGTGCTTTTTGTCTCATCATTGCTTCGGCTTCTCGTTTTTTTGCCTCTTCGCCGTTATTATCTGATGGTGAAACAGACATGCACTTCTCACGATAAAATTATTATCTAGCCGTATCTCGCTAGCTCTGGCCTTGAATTCACAAGATTCCTGTATATTTCCGTAGCCATTCTATCAACTTTTTTCATTCCTTCATC
>Ga0209470_1000329_pt1 | contig 37981 bp, 33 predicted proteins | sample GraSoiAngelo_125_FD_185882 | JGI IMG/M metagenome (GOLD analysis project Ga0209470, IMG submission 185882) | Grasslands soil microbial communities from the Angelo Coastal Reserve, California, USA - 14_0927_05_40cm (SPAdes) (version 2) | ecosystem: Environmental > Terrestrial > Soil > Grasslands ... | reverse complement strand
TTGCATAAGGCCCGCGTCCGCCGCAACCACGGGCGGCTTCCTTCTAACGGCTTAATCGAACGCGCGCAGAACACCGCGCCAGCGCCAACAACTTCGCCAAAACGCGCGTCCGATTAAGCACTAGCGTCAACCGGCAGCAATCGCGATCACTTCCTACAACCCGACTTCCCGTTACCGATCTGGCTCCATTGCCGATCAGATTGATTCCGGATAGCCGACCTCCGAACTCATATTTCAACCGCCAGGATGCCTTCGCGAGGCTGTGACCCGCTTGTCGGGCACCCCTTTTGCTTCATCTTCCCAACATCGCGAAAACCAAATGAGCAGCGTGGCGCTTGATACTACGGGTCCTTGCGAACAGCATGGTGGAAGATGTGCCGAGATTGCCGCTCAACTGCCTACGGCGATTGTTGAGGGAAGCCGATGCGCCGAACCAAGTCTGTGTATCTAGAGTCAGAGCGGTAAGAATCAAAACCAGGTTCGGTGCGCAACCAAAAAGTCAGGTTCTGCGAGCGGCTTTGATAACCCTTTTCAAGCCAGGCAAATGCGCGCGATGCATCTCCGGTCCGTGCGTAGAGGACAGCGAGCACGTACGGATCGACTGAACTCTTCCTGGCTCGGGACTCTTCGCGTTTGAGCTTGGCCTGCCAGTACCCTTTGACGCCGAAGTTTGCGTAGGCACGCCGGAGCGGTGCGAATTCCTGGGCAGCAGCCTGTTTACTCTGGCCGAAGAAGATCGACATGTCCTCTTGCGAATCAATAGCTTTGGACAGGATATTATTTCTTTCATATACCTCGATGGTAAGCCATCGTGCCACGCCGTTTGCGGGGTCTGTCTCCAATACCTTCCCAGCTTGCTCCAGAGCTTGATCGTAACGCCGACCCACCAATAACTGCGTGGCCGCTAAAGCATTGACGATCGGGGAGAGCGGATCAAGCTGCTGCGCCTTTCTCATTTCCGTGATTGAGCCGTCCAATCGGTGCGCTTGCGCTAAGTACATGCCGTACCACAGATGAGCCCAGGAAGAGTTCGGAGCGAGTTGCACAGAGCGGGCGAATTCTCGTTCGGCCTCCGAAAAGTTCCACTCGAAAGCGTATTTGACCCAGGCCAGGGAGCTATGGCCCTGCCCTAAGCTCTCGTCGATTTCCAAGGCCTTCATAGCCGCTTGCCTTGCTTTAAGGAGTGTTTCATGCGCGGGAGCAAGGCCTAAGGCGGCCATCCAACAATAGGTTTCAGCCAAATCGGCAAAGGCCTGCGCATAGCGTGGCTCGAGCTCAAAAGCGCGAGTGAAATTCAGTACGGCGTTGTCGAAACCGTCGGAAGTCAATTGGCGCGAGTAGAAGCGTCCTTTCACGTAGGCCTCGTAAGCTTCCGGGTTCGCACGGAATGCAGTGGTTAGGCCAGCCTGCTCCGCTGGAGTGAGCTGAACCCGCACTTCACTCGCGATGCGTCGGGCGACTTCGCCTTGCAGGGAAAGAATGTCGGCCAAATCGCGCTGGTAAGAATCCGCCCACAAGTGCCGTTCCAAAGGGACACGGATCAATTGGGCAGTGACGCGCACCCGATTGCCCGAGCGCAGGACGGTCCCTTCGACAACGGCGTCGACGTTCAGTTCGCGAGCAATCTCTCCAAGGGACTTGCGGGTTGGCTTGTAAGGCATCACCGAGGTCCGGGAAATCACGCGTAGATCGCTAATCTTCGCAAGGTCGGTGATGAGCTCGTCAGTCATGCCGTCGACGAAGAATTCCTGCTGCGGATCATTAGACAGATTAAGAAAGGGCAGAACGGCAATGGAACGAATCGGAGGAAGCGCACTACCGGCTCCCACGTTACGGTGCCCGATCCCCCACGCCAGCGCAGCAATAGCAATTACTGCGGCGGTGCTGAGAGCGAAACGCCGCCGAAGCCGCGGTGACAATACGGGCGGACAATGAGCTGGTAGCGCGATAGGCGGCTGATCCGAGGTGGCGGCGGATACCGAAGTGACCGGTGCAATGAAGCGGTAACCGCGGCGTGGCAGTGTCTCAATGAAGCGAGGATTTTCCGCGGAATCGCCAAGGGCCTCGCGAATCTTATTGACGGCGGTACCAAGGCTGTGCTCGAAATCCACAAAGGTGTCGGCGTCCCAAAGCTTCTCGCGGAGCTCCTCGCGGCCGATGACAACACCCGGCTTCTCCAGCAAAGCAACAAGCACTTGCATCGGCTGGTCTTGAAGTTTCAGCTTGATGCCGGACTTGCGCAGTTCGCTGGCCTGAAGGTCAACCTCAAAAACGCCGAAACGCAAGACGTTGGGGACGGTAGCCGGAGTTTCCATGGAGAATTTCCTTACGGGAACCTTAGCTGGAGGTTAGCACACAGAATCTGCGCGGTCAATTTTGCTGACTTAAGTTGAAGCGTAGCTGCAACTCATTTCACTGCAATGCGTTAGCCGTTGAAAGACAATTGAACCCCAGTGCATTGACCCTTTCCCATTGCTGCTGCAAAGTGCGCGCAAGTTCCAGAGAGCGCACTCGCATCGTTCGGCGTAACTGGAGTTTTTGCTTCCATCGTTTCGAGACTACGAGGAGATTCCTATGAGATTCCGATCTTCAGTTACCAAGGCACTCGCCGCGCTGGTTGTATTCATACCCGTGTTAGCCGCCATGAGCGGAGCATCGCCAACTCCGAAAGCTGCTCCACATGCACGAAGGGCCGGAGGTCACTGTACTCCGGTAGGTGGGACGATCATGACGAACCTCGGCGCAATCGATCAGAACACCACAATGGGCACTGCCACCGGGGACCTCAGAGGTGCGGTTGGCGCCAAAATCCTCAACAGCGATGGCGTGAACTTCCTGATCGAGCACCATTGGGTCACCGAAGCGGGGGACACAATCTTTTTTAATCCCGTTACGGAAGTCGCTACACCGTTGAACCCGACCAATCTGCAGATCTTTGGGTTAACGCTGCCTCACCCGATCGAAGTTACCGGCGGAACCGGACGGTTTGATGGTGCCACGGGCTCGATAGGGGCCTTCGGCACCTTGGATTTCGGTCACGGGGAGACCGTCTTTAGGTATAGCGGACAGGTTTGCTTCCAGGAACAGAACGAGCGGTAGAGTACAAGGCGCATTTCCGTCCGTTGACAATGCCTCGGGGCCACGAAGGACGACGAATCGGGGAGTCAGCAACGGTAGCAGGATTAGTGTGGGCTCGTCGGGATCAACAGCGCGTGAGGCTAGCGGCAGACTTTGGCTAAATGGAGGGAGTAACTACAATGAGAAAGCAACTCTGGTTCATGACGGCAGTCCTAGTTTGGCTTGCGGGAACAATTGTGCCCGCAGCTGGACAACAGCCTGCGCCGGGCCAGTTCCCCGTCAATACGACCGTATCCGGCTACCAGTTCAGTGCAGCAATGGGAATGAACGCAACGGGGAAGTTTGCAATCGTCTGGGCTAGCGATCGGCCGGATAGCAATGAAGCCGTTTTCCTTCAGCGCTTCAACGCCAACGGCACACCTGCGGGGGCCGAAATCAGAGTGGATGACCCGACGTTTGTGCCATTCTCTAACAACAGGAAGAGGGACCCTGCCGTTGCGATGGACGCGGCGGGGAATTTCCTGGTTGTTTGGGCCGGCGGCCTGTTCTCTTCTGTTATCGACCAGTTTAACTACACCTTCAGCTCCTCTCAGATTTATGGTCAACGTTTCGATGCTAACGGCGTACCCCAAGGGACAAATTTTCTTGTAAATACAAACGCCAACGCCTCTGTCACCCAACAGCCATCGGTGGCAATGTACGCGTCTGGCGAGGCGGTCATAGTTTGGAGCGGCTTCGGACCTGCGGACGGGCATGGCACGGGCATCTTTGGACAGCGACTCGACCCCAACGGTTTAAAGCTCGGACCCGCCAATTGCCACGATTATTTAGGTACCTTTGCTCCCTGCGACTTCATCGTCAACAGCTACACCGTCGGCAATCAGTTCAACCCTAAGGTGGCAGTGAATCCCGAAGACTGTACCGTGCCGTCGGCGCCTGTTGTTTGTACGCTTGGGAGCTTCGTCGTTGTATGGGAAGGTGCTGGCATTACCGACTCAGCCGGGATTTTCGGCCGGCTTTTCGATGGTAGTGACGGAGCACCTTCAGGTCCCCAGTTCCAGGTAACGAACCAGGTCTCCGCGAAAGACAACCCTGCGGTGGGAATGGACGCGAACCTGAATGTCATCGTCGTTTGGAATGGTTCGGATAACCTTGGTGTTCGCGGAGTATTCGGCCAGCTATTTGGGTTCCCCTCTGGCTCGTGCCCGCCTGGAACTGTCTGCGGAGGCACTTTCGGTCCGTCGGGCCCCGAGTTCCAAGTTGCGAGCCTACTAGGTGGCTCCTCGCATTTCAACAGACTGTCGGTTGGGATGGCTCCCACTTCCGCAGGAAATTTCGTTGTCGCCTGGAACGATTTGGAGAGCGCCACGAGTGCCAACGATGCGATATTCGCCCAACGTTTCGATAGCACCCGTACGGTCGTGGGAACCCAAATCCTGGTAAGTATTGGCCCCGCCACTTATTACCGGCCCGCAACAAGGATGAGCGCCGCGGGGAATTTCGTTGTCGCCTGGGAGGGCGGCAACGACGGCAGCTTCTTTGGGATCTATGCCCGGGATTTCATTGCCGCATTGGATACAACGCCGCCTGTGATCACTCCAAACATTAGCGGAATGCTGGGTACCAATAATTGGTACACCAGCAATGTCACAGTTACCTGGAGTGTGGTCGACCCGGAAACAGCGGTCACTTCTCAAGTCGGGTGCGCACCAGCCCCCATCACGTCCGACTCCGCGGGCATGACCGTGACCTGCAGCGCCACAAGCGCGGGTGGACCAAACTCGAACTCTGTGACTGTCAAGCGCGACGCGACTCCGCCGAACATCTCCATTACAACTCCAGCGAGCGGGGCCTCTTACGCGTTAAATCAGCCGGTGCCGTCCAGTTATAACTGCACGGACAATCTGTCCGGAGTGACTACGTGTGCCGGGCCAGTGAATAGGGGAACCAACATCGACACGCAGACGACGGGTATGAAGAGCTTCACCGTGAATTCCAACGACGCAGCCGGCAATCTGAGCTCACAATCGGTCAGCTACGAGGTCGTGTGTCACTACGTTACCCTCACCCCGACTCCGTCCACGGCTCCCCGGAGCAGCACGATTACTGCTAACTTCGTAGTAAGTGCCTGTGCCAGTGCGACGCAAATGGTGGTCGTTAGGTTCACGTTGACTGGTCCGCTGCAACCTGCCAGTTGCGGCAGCACAAATTCTGTGTCATTTAACACTCCGTCCTTTACATTGACACCGAAAACACTTCGCAATATCCCGTTTCCTTTCCGAGTGCCGGCAGGAGCTTGTCTGGGAACGTATTCGCTGACGGCAACCCTCCTGGTGAACGGGATTGCCGTGGACACTTCAACCGCGACGCTAACGGTGACGCCGTGATAGCCAGAACGCGAAGCGAAAAAAGAGGCGATCCATTAAATCGAGGAGAGAGGAGGCAACCAGCGCATTGCGTCCGGGCGAGATGCCCAGGCATCCGGTGCGATGGTTGGCGCAATAAGGTCGGGGAGTCACAATCTTCCGTCTTGTTGCAAGAAGGACGAGAAATGAAAGGCGCCCGAGTTTTTGTGTTGTGGTGTGCAGTAGCCGCGATTCTTGTCTCTGCGAGGTCTGCGTGTGCAGATTTGACACCATCAACAGTTCGGGTAATGTGCTAGCTAGGCACTATGGCATGGACCCTACAGATATTTCCGGCCTTAGGGGTGGTTTAGCATTCGATTCGAGGGACGACACAATCTACATCGGAACATTTAATGCCGAATACCACTACACAACGGCTGGTGTTGATCTCGGCCACTCGATACTCAGACGACCGGTTTGTGGATGGGCTAGAATTTTCGGCTGTCGCCAGCCCGGTACCAGAGCCGTCTAGCCTCCTGTTGCTGGGTTTCGGAACAATCGCGCTTCGCAGATTCGCGACGAGGCTTCAAGGATCAGCCTGATTGGGTCATCGGAATGGGGAAACATCCCTCTACGCCCGCAAGGAAATAGAGATTGCCGCGACTGTCGCGCTGGTGCGGGCCAACAGAAAATCGCGCCGGGCGCGCCCACAGAGGTGACCCTTTCGGAGCCCATTGGCGGGCCTCTGGTATTGTGCCCGGATTTACAAGCCAGCCGGAAGTTATCGGTTCATCCGTCGGATTAGTACCGACAAACGCGCTTGTGTTCACGAATATCGTGTCAACTCTCGGGGTTGTCGGTAATCCGGAAGTAATCCCCGGATCCGATTTGTTCCGTGGTCAGGTTGTCAACACGCGCTTGTATCGCGTTCGATTTACCGGCTCACCCGTCACCACTTTTCGTTTGACTTTCCTTAGCTTTCTGATATACTACATGCTAGGTAAATCTGCGAAACATTTTAGGCGCGACGCTTTCTCGCACCTGTCAAGTGTCTCCCGTTCCCCTGTAAACCATTTGGAATCAGCAGTTACAAATCTGGACTCAGAAACTGCGCCTAACTATCTTTAGAATCAACACTTACGAAACTGTATCAAAACAAACGACTTTAACCACGTTTAGAATCAACACTTATGAAAAACAGGGGGAGGGGGGCCCAGTTATTGTTAACTAGAAATCCCAAGAAGGATTTCTATCCCGAGGGAGCATCGCGACCGAGGGACCTCTCTTCACACCCGATGATGGAAACATTCCAGACCTTGTCGGAAAGGGTGTCTGTCCCGAACGACGAGCGCTGTCTGCGAGTCCCGACTCGCTCGGGACCATCGGGGTGAAGGATCATGGCCGAGTCGACGTAAAACAAAAAGGGCCCCGACCGAGTCGGGACCCAATTCCCAATCTACACCGATTCTTGGTCTGCGTCGGCCCTACTTCTTCTCTTCGCCGGGCTTGTCCGCCGATGGGGGAGCAGGCGCTTGCGCTGGCGGCTGCGGTGTTTGCGAAGTGCCCGACATGCCGTCCTTGAAGCTGCGGATGCCTTCGCCAAATCCCTTCATGATTTCCGGGATGCGTTTGCCGCCAAAGAAAATCAGGATTACAGCCAGAACCACAAGCCAATGAAAAATGCTGAATTCACCCATGAAAAGCCTCCACGCGCTCCGCTTGGCCGCGCGCTACTTAAACCCTAGCGCAGGTAGTCCTGCGCGGCAAGTCTCTCTCGCTTGCCCCTACAGGATAACACGCTCTTCCCCCGCCCGCCGCGTCACATGCTCGCGGTCGAGATATTCAAGCAGCGGGATGGCGTACTTCCGGGTAATGCCGGTCAATTCCTTGAACGCCGGCACAGAGATGCGGTCGCCCTTGGCTTTCTTATAAGCAGCAAGCTGCTCCTTCAATTGAGCCAGCGCCTGGCGGTGAAAAACCAGTTCCGCCGAGACGCGCACCAGGTTTTTCTCGCGCAGGAGAATTTGCAAAAGCTTCTCCGCGCGTTTGGCTTCGACCGTAAGTTTTGCCAGCACTTCTTTCACCGAGGGCACCGCCAAACCCGCGGAAGCGAACACCTCTTCGATCTGTTCCTTGGCTTTCGCTTCTTCGGGAAGCAGGGCAATTTCCGATCCTGCTTTCTTTACCAATTCTCCTTGCGCGTCGAGCTTTTTCTGCGCAATCAATTCTTCGAGCGCGGCGCGAAACGTTTCGCTCCGCACGCGCTTTCTCAGGCTCGCGCGCAAATCCTCTCGCGCGATTCCTGGCAGTAAGGGGTTCTCTTTCTGAAATCGTTCCACTCTTTCTATAATTCTCTTGCGCACTTCTTCAAACAATTGTCCGGAGACCAGCGCCAGCGGTTCGCCCGAAACAATTCTCACGCGTCCCGTTCCACGAAGTTTTTCCAGGGCTCCCTGAATTTCTTTTTCCGTCCAACCCGTCCGCGCCACAATCTCCTCGTGGCCCAGTCCCAGCAGAGCGCGCTGCGTCATCTCCGCGAGAATTTCTTCATGGTTGCCGCGCTCCAGCGTTGCCAGAAACGCCGCGCGTCCTGTATCGCGCAGCATCGGACGCCGCGCCAGCGGATCGAGCACCACGCCTCCGCCAATCGTCACCACCGGAGAAAACTGCCGCACGATGAAGCGGTCCCCCGGCAGCACCAGCACTTCGTCCTGCAATTTCAAATTCGCGAGCGCGCTTCCGCCCGGCGGAAGTTCCTTCTCTCCGTGGAAAAAAACTTCCGCGATTGTCCCCGCTGTTCCGGAATGAAAATGCACGCGTGCGCCCTGCTTCATTTTTCTCGCGGAGGGCAACGACTCCAACCGGACATCGACTCGCCGCGTTTTGCGGAATTTTCCCGGCGCGGCCAGAACCATGCCGCGTTTCAGCGCAGTGTGTTCAATTCCGGCGAGATTCACCGCGGTGCGCTGTCCCGGCGTCGCGCGCTCCACGGATTTTCCGCCAGACTGCACGCCACGCACACGCAGCAGCTCGCCGCGCGGAAATAATTCCACTTCATCGCCCGCGCCGACGCTTCCGGAAATGAGCGTCCCCGTCACGACGGAACCAAATCCTTTCATCGCAAACGCACGGTCAATCGGCAATCGAAAATATCGCGCCGCATCTTTTGCCGACGCGTTCGCCGCCGCGTCGCTCAACGCTTTCCTCAACTCAATAAGTCCCGCGCCTGTTTTCGCGCTCACCGGAACGAGTGCTGCTTTTTCCAGGAACGATCCGCGCAGAAATTCCTCTGTTTCCATGCGCACCAGTTCCAAAGTGTCGCTGTCCACCATGTCGCTCTTTGTCAGCGCTACCACGCCGCGTTTCACTCCCAGCAAACGGCAAATATCAAAATGCTCGCGCGTCTGCGGCTTGATGGATTCGTCCGCGGCAATCACCAGCAACAGCACATCGATTCCCGCCGCGCCCGCAAGCATGTTGCTGACAAATCGTTCGTGCCCCGGCACATCGACAAAGCCGAAGCGCACGCCATTTTCTTCCAGGAACGCGAAACCTAAATCGATGGTGATTCCGCGGCGCTTTTCTTCCGCGAGACGATCCGGATGCGTGCCAGTCAGCGCTTCGACCAGTGTGGATTTGCCGTGATCGATGTGCCCAGCCGTGCCGACAATCACGCTCTTCATCGCAGTGGACATGATTCGAATGGGCGAACGCTCTTGCCGCCGCCTTGGATGCTACTGGAGGAAAGAATCAGCGGTCAAACTGGGGAAACTATTTCGCGGCGGCGATTTCGTCGACGATGGATTGCGCGGCCACACGCGGATCGGGCGCGGCGAGAATGGGCCTGCCGACGACCAGAAAATCGGCGCCCGCGCGAATCGCTTCCGTGGGAGTTGCTTTCCGGGACTGATCTTCTGATTTGGATTCCACCGGTGAATCCTTTGGGCGCACGCCAGGCGTCGCGATCAAGAATTCAGGGCCGCAAGCCTTGCGAATGGCTTTGGCTTCCTGCACAGAAGCGACGACGCCGTCAACTCCCGCGCCCTTAGCGAGCTCCGCCAACTTCACCACGCGCAATTTGGGCGCACCGCCGATTCCCACTTCCTTCATGGCCTTCTGGTCCATGCTCGTCAGAATGGTCACCGCGAGCAGGTGCGGCCGGTCTGCTCCCATCGGAACTCCGGCGCTGATGGCTTGTGCGGCAGCTTCGAGCATGGCTTTACCGCCGAGCGCATGCACGTTGACGAGCTGCACTCCACTAAGCGCCGCCGAGGAAAGCACGGCGCCGGCAACCGTGTTAGGAATGTCGTGGAATTTCAGGTCGAGGAAAATTCCCGGGCCGAGTGCGGCGACTTCTTTAACAGCAGCGGGGCCTGCGGCCGTAAAGAGCTGGTTGCCGATCTTGAACATGCCCACAAGATCGGCCACCTGCTTTGCGAATTTCAACGCAGTGGAAAGCGAATCAAAATCAAGCGCGACAATCAGGCTGCTGCGGGGATGGGCGTCGAAGGTCAGGGTCATGTGTGACCCCGCCTCCTCCGGGGTCAGTGCTTCTCGGGTAGTGCCATGAGTTCGAGCCGGACCTGGCTCACGCCCGAGTGGATCAAGCCAATCTTCCGGGCGACTCGATAGGATACATCAATTTCGCGCCCTTCTTGATAGGGACCGCGGTCATTGATGCGTACCAGTTCAAACTTGCCGTTGCGGGGATTCACTACGCGGACGAGGGATCCAAAGGGGAGGTTGGGGTGAGCCGCAGTGAGTGCCTCGGAGTCGAAGCGCTCGCCATTGGCGGTTTTGCGGCCATTGAACCCGGGGCCATACCAACTCGAGTTGCCTACCCAGGTCTTGATCGGCTTCACGGGTTGATTCAGATGCGCTACGAGAGGTGCTTCCATCCCCGGTGCAACCAAGAACATGAGGAGTACCCACCGCAGTGCAGCCCAGCTCATGAATAGTTTGTGTCTCATAGTGTGTTCTTTGTGCTACTCAAATCCAGAAAAGTGTAGCAAAAAGGCCTGGTTATGTCAACCGTTTTCTGCTAGTTTTCAGCTTGGAATTTGTCCCTTATCTCATTCAAAGTAAACATTTTAGTCCGTTCCAGTACGTTCGTAAGGGTCTCGACAAGCCGCTCACTGGCCCTCGGGTCAGCAAAGCTGGCCGTCCCGACCTGTACCGCCGAAGCGCCTACAGCCAGGTATTCAAGCACGTCTTCGACCGTCTCGACGCCTCCCAGGCCTATAACTGGTGTCTTGACGACCTTCTTCGTTTCCCAGACGAGTCTCAAAGTAATGGGTTTAATCGCTGGGCCGGATAAACCACCGGTTGGATTCCCCAACCGCGACTTTCCCGTACGGAAATCGATGGCCATTGCCGGGTAGGTATTTGCCACAGTCAGGACGTCGGCTCCGGCTTCTTCGGCCGACTTGGCGATAAGTCCAATGTTTGTAACAAGAGGCGAAAGTTTGACCCACAGAGGTCGTTTTGAGGCAGCTTTGCGGGCGGCTCCGACGACCTCTGCTACCATGGCGGGGTCGTTGCCGAACTGCATGCCTCCCTTCTTAACATTGGGGCAGGAGACGTTGAGTTCATAGCCTGCCAGCCCCTCGGCGTCCTCCAGGACGCGGATCACCTCGACGTAGTCCTCGATCGTGTAGCCGAAAACGTTGGCGATGACGGCCGTATCGAACTTTCGCAGTACCGGGAGTTTTTCGGCTACGAAGGCCCGAACCCCGACATTTTGTAGCCCGACGGCGTTGAGCATTCCAGAGGGGGTGGGGTAAAGCCGCGGGGCCGGGGCACCTTCTATGGGTTCGCGGGAAAGCCCCTTAGTGACGAAGCCTCCGAGACGGTTCAGGTCAACAAGGTGGGCAAATTCGAGGCCGTAACCGAAGGTTCCGCTGGCGGCAAGAATAGGGTTCCGCAGGCGCAACGCGCCAATTCTTACGCTGAGGTCAACGGCGCCAGCGGAGCTCACTTCGCATGAAGCATAACACGAACTGCCGGCTTCACCTTTGAAAACCTGGACGTGGGCCAACTCCTCGAAATGCGGACTTAAGAGTCCACTTGGGTACGGCGTAGTTTCATAGCTTCAACAGGTATGATGGCCAACTCACATCAGTTATCATTCACAGGGAACAACTGGAAAGGAGATCATCAATGGCGACAGCGCTGCGAACTCTCTTGCTAGCGACAGTTATTGTGATTTTCGTTCAGCGGATCCCAGCTCAGCAGCCGAATGACGTCACCATCTCAGAGCCCAGGGTCATCAAGTTGGCGGACCTGTTCAAGCAGGCCGATACTGTTGCAATTGTAAAGATTGTTTCCGGGGACACGGAAAACTACCGTGTCGCTGTATACAAGGGCGATGTGGTCAAGAGCTTCAAAGGAGCTACAACTGGAGAGACTATCTATTTCGGGCCATACGTGGGGGAAAGACTAGGGTGGGAATACATTCTGTTCTTGCACAAAGTGCCCAACCCGATGGCGCCGAAGACACCCTCAAGCGCGGGCTATGGAACAGTCTCCTACGCCGAGGTATTTAACGAAGGCTATACATCGATGATGACCTCCTATGAATGCGCCTTTGATGGGAAGGATACTGCCCAGCAATGCGATTACGGTGTGAGAGTCTGCACAGACTACATCGTACTTCCAAAGTCGACGCGCACCTTTCCTCCAGTGAGTGAGAGTACCCCCTTTGGTTGTCGCTGGGTGAGGAAAGGGGTATTCACTTCAATCCTTGGAACGCTCGCTAACTCAAGAGAATGAGCCCTGTCTAACGCGCTGATTCTTCATCTGCTCACATCGGCGAAATAAATTTTCAAGGATTTGGGTTGGGAATTTGTGTGGCCGCGGGTCTTGCCACGGGACGCGCACGGACGGGTTTCTTCAGGGCGTCGGCGAGGACGTGGCCGTCGCGGGAGGAGAGCGTGATGCCGCAGAGGGTGGCGAAAGTTGGAGCGATGTCGGCGGGTGTGACCGGTTGGAAGTATTGGCCGGGCTGGATGCCGAAGCCCATCAGCAGAACGGGAACGTGCTGGTCATAGTTGTAGGGGACGCCGTGCCCCGTGCCGTAGGAGCGCGGCTTTCCCGAGGGAGTGGAATCGAGGAGCCAGTACGGCTTGGGCAGGATGAATAAGTCGCCGCTGCGCCCGGGGAAATAACTGTACGCGAAAGCACGGACCGTTGGGCTTTGCGTGGCGGGCCTGTTCTGGAGTTCCTCGGCACTATAGACAGCCGCGACCCCGGGCTGCTCCAGCGCAGCGTTCAGAACGGCCTGCATGGCGGCGTGATCGTGCTGCAATTTGTCATAGACGCCGGGCGCAAAGTAAATATCGCTGCCGCTGATGCGCGCAACCGGGGGCTTTGGATACTTGAAGGCCGCGAGGGCCTTTTCGATTCGTTCCTGCAACTCCGGTAACCGCAAGAGGCCAGCGTCGGCGCCGGTAGTCTGCATGTCTTCGGGAATAGGCACGACACCGTGGTCGGCACTCAGCGCAACGACGTAATTTCCGCGTCCGACCTTGGAATCCAGGTGCGCGAACAAATTGCCGAGATCCTTGTCCAAGCGCACAAGAATGTCCTGAATTTCGCGGCTGCGCGGACCAAATGCGTGGCCGACGATGTCGACGGAAGAATATCCAATAGCGAGAAAATCGGTCCCGCTTGAATTGCCTAACTTCAAGGAGTCCACAGCTTTCACTGCAAGTTCCGTCAGGGTCGTGTCAGCGTAAGGACTGCAGGCCCATTGATTGTAAAAGTCCGCGTCTGGTTCGTTGACACCCTGCTTGCCGCGCAGCGGATGGGGAAACGTGAGCTCCCAACTGACGGGAGGAACAGCGCCGAGAGCCTTTTCCTCATACCAATAGGCTTTTTCCGGCAGGGAAAGCGCCCAGGTCTTGCCGAAGTCCGCTTTGGGCGGATGCGACTTGGCTTGCTCCTCGATGAAAGGCTGCGTGCCATAGACGCTCGAAGTGACCCACAAGCCGCCGTCGAACCAGGTGGCGGCGTCGGCTTTGTGTCCAGCCATGGTTATGGCGGCGCGAGCCTTCAGCGAAAACGTGACCACGCGCGTCGCGCCGCTGGTCTGAAATTTCAATTCCTCCGCGAATGACGGCACGGCCATGCGCCAAGCAGTATCCGCGCCTTGTGGAGTGGCGCCTGCATAACCAACGTTCTTTACTTTGGGGTCCGGGTCGGCGGTGCAGGTGACCATCTTTTGTTCTTTGCGGTCCCACCAGGCGTTGGCGACCATGCCGTGAGTGGCGGGAAACGCTCCGGTGGAAATCGTGGCGTGGCCGACGCAGGTTTCCGTGGCGGCGTAAGGATAAGCAGCATCGCGAAACCACGCGCCTTCCTCGACCAGGCGCTTGAGGCCGCCGGTCCACTGGCCGAGGAATTTGTCCACATAGTCGGCGCGCATCTGGTCGACGACCAGGAGAACGACGAGCTTCGGCCGGGCGGGGGCCTTCGACGCCTTGGGAACCGCCACGCGAAGCGGCGGGACCTGAGCAGCCATACGCGGCGGCAACGAAATCGCACCTGCGAGAAAAAATGCCGCCGCCATCGTGGCGCGGCGAGAAAGAGTGCGCTTCCACAGGAAACTGTTTGAAACCATAGCCGAGCCGCCTCCACAATCCGCCCAAGAGTCTACTACGAGCGCGTACCGGTTCGATGATTGCGGACCGGATTGACCTCGGCGCGGTCAGGAATGATACGATACCCCGACCATGCGCATCGTCGAAAAGAGCCAGTTGATGTCCGCGCCGGAAATCGACCGCACACTGCAGCGGCTAGCGCATGAAATCGTGGAGAAAAGCGGCGGAACGAAAGACCTGGCGCTGATCGGGATCGTGCGGCGGGGCGTGCCGCTGGCGCAGCGGATTGCGCAAGCGATGCGCGGGATCGACGGCGTGAACGTGCCGGTGGGCGTGCTGGACATCACGCTGTACCGCGACGACCTTTCGAAAGTGGCGCCGCAGGCGGTGCTGCGCTCCTCGGACATTCCGTTTGGCGTGGACAACATGGACCTAGTGCTGGTGGACGACGTTCTGTACACCGGGCGGACGATTCGCGCGGCGATGAACGGCATCTTTGACCTGGGGCGGCCGAAGCGCGTGTCGCTGTGCGTGCTGGTGGACCGCGGGCACCGCGAAATGCCGATCGAGGCACGCTACATCGGGCGGAAGGTACAGACCAGCGACACGGAAATTATCGAAGTGCGGCTGCAGGAGATCGACAAGGAAGAACGGGTGGTGCTGGTGGACCGCGTGGAGTAGATTTGGATTTTCTATTCGAACCGGCTCGTATATGATTTGAGAAGGGACATTGAGTACCAAATTCCGCGACTTGCTCGCCCTCGAACCGCTTACCGCGGACGAATTGGGATTTTTCCTCGATCAAAGCAAACCTTTCCAGGAAATTCAGAAGCATCCGCTGAAAAAACTGGCGACGCTGCGCGGGAAAACGGTGGCGCTGGCGTTTTTTGAAACTTCGACGCGCACGCGCATCAGCTTTGCAGCGGCCGCGTCGCGGCTCGGCGCGGACACGATGAATTTGCAGGCGGAAGCGTCCAGCCTGAAAAAAGGCGAGACGCTGCTCGATACAGTTTTCAACCTGAACGCGATGAAGCCGGATTGCCTGGTGATGCGACATGCAGCTTCGGGCGCGACGGATTACGTGGCGCGGCACCTGGACATTCCGGTGGTGAACGCGGGAGACGGGACGCACGAGCATCCGTCGCAAGGCTTGCTGGATGCGCTGACGATTCGCGACCGGCTGGGGACGATCAAAAACTTGAACGTGACGATTCTTGGCGACATTCTGCACAGCCGCGTGGCGCGTTCGAACATTCACCTGCTGGGAAAATTCGGATGCAAGTTCACGTTGTGCGGGCCGGCGATGTGGGTTCCGCGCGAACTGGAGAAAATCGCGCCGGGGACACCGATTCGCTGCGTCTACCGTATCGAAGACGCGCTGGAAGGCGCGGACGTCATCATGATGCTGCGCGTGCAGACGGAGCGGCTGAATGACCCGCCGCTTTCCGCCGACGATTACATTTTGCTGTACCAGTTGAACGCGGAACGATTGCGCCGGGCGAGCCCGAATGCGATTGTGCTGCATCCGGGACCGATGAACCGCGGGATTGAGATTACGCCGGAGGTGGCGGACGGACCGCAATCGTGCGTGCTGGAACAGGTGACGAACGGCGTGGCGGTTCGCATGGCGATTCTGTATCTGTTGATTTCGGGGGCCACGGAGACGGACACGCACCCGGTGCTGCAAGCGAAATCAAAGGAATCGGCGAATGCTTCTGATTAAGAACGGGCGGGTGATCGACCCGGCGTCGAAGACGGACGCGAACCTCGACGTTCTGCTGGACGGAGAAAAGATCAAAGAGGTCGCGCCTGCGGGAAAGATAGCCGCGCCGCATGGAATGGAAGTTTTTGACGCGAGCGGACTGATCGTTGCGCCGGGATTTATCGATCTTCACGTGCACTTGCGCGAGCCGGGGCAGGAATCTTCCGAAACCATCGAAACGGGTACGCGGGCGGCGGCGCGGGGTGGGTTCACCGCTGTCTGCTGCATGCCGAACACGAAGCCGGTGAACGACAATGCGTCGGTGACGCGATTCATTCTGGATCGCGCGAAAGCGGGCGGGAGCGTGCGCGTCTGGCCGATTGGCGCGGCGTCCGTGGGAAGCAAAGGCGAGGCGATTGCGGAAATTGCGGCGATGAAGGAAGCGGGAATCGTAGCGGTTTCGGACGATGGAAAACCGATCGCCACGGCCAAGCTGGCGCGGCAGGTGATGGATTATTGCCGGTCGCTGGACCTCCCGGTGATTGAGCATTCGGAAGATGTTTCGCTGGCGGCTGGGGCGGTGATGCGCGAGGGAGTGACTTCGACGCGACTGGGATTGCGCGGAATGCCGGCGGCGGCGGAGTCGGTATGCGTGGCACGCGACGTACAGCTTGCGGAGTTGACCGGCGCGCGGCTGCATGTGGCGCATCTTTCGGCGAAGGCTTCGCTGGAGCAAGTGCGCTGGGCGAAATCGCGCGGGCTGCGCGTGTGCTGCGAAGTGACGCCGCATCACTTCACGCTGATTGATGAGGACGTGCAGTACGATTCGAAATTCAAGATGAATCCGCCACTGGCGGCGCGGGAGGACCGCGAGGCGCTGCTGGCGGGCTTGGCGGACGGAACGGTGGATGCGATTGCGACCGATCATGCGCCGCACGAGCCGGCGTTGAAAGACGTGGAGTTCGATCGCGCGCCGTTCGGGATTCTCGGATTTGAAACGGCGCTGGCACTGGCGTTGGAACAACTGGTGCAGAGTGGGCGGCTTTCGCTCATGCGTATGGTAGAGCTATTCACGGCGGGCCCGGCGCGGGTGCTAGGTATCGAGCGAAAGATCGCTGCCGGCCAGCCCGGTGATTTGACTATTTTTTCGGCGAATCACTCCTGGACCTACCATGTCAAAGAATCGCCGAGCAAATCGCGGAACTCGCCGTTCGATGGACGCGCATTCAAAGGCGGGCCGACGGCGACTGTCGTTGCTGGGCGCGTCGTTCATCGAAGTCATTGACCCGCGAAAGGTTGTCTCTTCTGAATCATTCTCACAATCCAGAAACCCGCAGCGCCTGCGGAAAGGTGTTTAAGAGTGTGTCCGCTGACTATGTGCCCGACCGAAAAAATCTGGTGGTCGGCTGTTTCGCAAATTTTCGCGAGCACGTAAAACCCGGCCACCAGGAGCAGATCAGACCCTCGCGTATACCGCGCAGGCAGCAGCAACGCTGCGAAGAGCGCAAGAACAGCGTAGACCTGTACGGCCAAGTAGAAACGTAGATCGCCACGACCATGTTGCTCGGTCAAGTGCCACTGAATCACACTGCAGATGCCGATTGCGGACAAAACGGGCAGCAGCCACAAGCCACGCCTTAAGCTGACGCGCTCCACGATCAGGGCCGCTACAAGCGGCATGAAAACGATGGTCATGGGGAGCCGGTCCCACACGAGACGCTCATTGTCCGGAGCCAAATGATAATAGGCAGAGCCGAAAGCTGTAAGCACGAGGCCAAGAAACACAAGAAAGTATGGCCAGCGCTCACGCGGTTCTAGGAATTGCTGCTGGCCGGACTTGCCGGCCAAGAATGCCAAGCCCCACAATCCGGTCACAAGAAACAGGGTATTGGAAGCAACGTCGCCGAAGTTCGGGACGCCAAACCACCTGCGCTGATCGGCGAAGTGATGATAAGAAAGAGGCTGCGGCGTTCGTGGAGTCAGTAAGGCCGCGGCCCCAACAACTACTGCAATTGCAAGGAACAGCCAAATACCCCCGCCCTTTGAAAGCATCAGGCGCCTTCTGGTCAGTGGGCGGTGGGTTCCGCGGCGGGGTGCATGCCGTGTTGGGGAACTTCGTGGATGCCGCGGGCGGGCGGCTCGATGCGCTGGCGATAGAAATGATCGAGCGGGACGCGGCCCTTGCCGACGGGATAGCCCTTTTCGATGGCCTTGGTGACGTAGGCTTTTGCCAGGGTGGCGGCTTCAAACAGCGCGCGGCCAGCGGCAAGCTGCGCGGCAAACGCGGAGGCAAACGTACACCCCGTGCCGTGCGGAGTCTCTTCTTTCACGCGGTCACCAGCGAGCTGAAAGATTTCCGCACCATCAAAAAGAACGTCGTTGGCGCGCTCCATATGGCCGCCCTTGACAATGACGGCGCGCGCGCCCATCTCCACGATCTTGCGCGCGGCGGCTTCCATGTCCGCGACGTCTTTGATGGTCAGCCCGGTGAGAACTTCGGCTTCGGGGACGTTCGGGGTAATGACGCTGGCGCGCTTCAGGAGTTCAGTGGCGACGTATTTGATGCCCGCTGCGTCGAGAAGCTCCGCGCCGCTCGAGGATTTCATGACTGGATCGTGCACGACGTGGGCAAACTTGTGAGCGTCGAGGAATTCCGCGACCACCACGGCGTTGCCGCGGTTGCCGAGCATTCCGATCTTTACCGCAGCGATCTCGCAATCCTTGGCCAGGGCTTCGAGCTGCGCGCGCAATTCCGCGCTAGGTGTGTTATGGACGGATTCCACGCCTTGCGTGTTCTGCACGGTGAGAGAAGTGATTGCCGCGACGCCGTAGCAGCCGTGCGCGGCGAACGTTTTCAGGTCGGCAGCGGTGCCCGCGCCGCAGGAAGGGTCAAAACCCGCTATTGTCAGCAGGATTGGCGGCGCCGGGTGGCCGTGTCCGTTCGTACTCATCGTTCTTTCTTACTCCAACTACGAAAATAGCCGGTCTCGTCGAGAAAACGGACCGGCAACTGCGAATGTACGCGCGCGGAATCTCCAACGCAAGGAAAAATTTTGAAGTTTGAGAGGCGGCTTCGACTGTCCGCCTTCTTCTTCCGCAAGAGTGAGCGAGGAAAAATTCCGCCCCTTAGACTTGTGGACTAGAGTTCACGGGAACAAACCGCGGATGAGAGTTGCTTCAGAGACGCGGCTGACGGCGAGGATCATGGCGCCGGCGCGCGGTGGAACGTGATGCTTGCGCATGGTGTCCACCATTTCGTGGAAGGCGCGGACCATAATCTTTTGAAGGCGCGCGTTGACCTCGTCGGCGTCCCACATCAGCCCTTCCTGGTTCTGGACCCACTCGAAGTAGCTGACGGTGACGCCGCCGGCGTTGGCAAGAATGTCCGGCAGCACAATGACGCCGCGGCGGGCGAGAATTTCATCGGCGTGCGGCGTGGTGGGGCCGTTGGCGGCTTCGGCGACGATACGAGCTTTGACGGCCTCGGCATTGTGGAGGGTAATGACGTTTTCGAGCGCCGCGGGAATGAGGATGTCGCACTTCATGGTGAGCAGCTCGTCGTTGGTGATGCGCGATGCGCCGGGCATACCTACAACGGTGCCGGAGCGCTCTTTGTAACGGATGGCTTTGATGGGATCAATGCCTCGGGAATTGGTGACGCCGCCGCGAGTGTCGCTGAGAGCGACGATTTTTGCTTTCTTTTCGGCGAAGAGACGGGCGGCTGTGGCGCCGGCGTTACCGAATCCCTGAATCGCGACGGTGGCGCCGCGCAGAGAAATCTTTTTGAGCTTGCACGCTTCTTCGACGACATAGAGCAGGCCGCGCGCGGTGGCTTCCCCGCGCCCCTCCGAGCCGCCGATGGAGACAGGCTTGCCGGTGACGACTCCGTGCGCGGAATGGCCGACGGTCATGGCGTAGGTGTCCATGATCCAAGCCATCGTTTGCGCGTCGGTATAAACGTCCGGGGCGGGAATGTCCTGCGACGGACCGATGATGGGCAGGATTTCGCTGGCATAGCGGCGCGTCATGCGCTCGAGCTCGCTCTTGGACATGCGCTTGGGGTCGCAGACCACGCCGCCCTTGGCTCCGCCAAACGGAACGTTGACGGTGGCGGTCTTCCAGGTCATCCAAGCCGCGAGGGCCTTTACTTCGTCGAGCGTGACGTTCGGATGAAAGCGGATGCCGCCTTTGCCCGGCCCGCGCGACACGTTGTGTTGCACGCGGTAGCCCGTGAAGACTTTTACCTGGCCATTGTCCATCTTCGTGGGCAAGGAAACTTCCAGCACGCGCTTGGGAGTGCGCAAAATTTGCCGCAAGCCGAGATCGAGCTTCAGGAATTCGGCAGCCATGTCAAACTGAATCTGCGCGATGCGAAAAGGGTTCAGATCCTCGCGGGGAGCGATGCGGGGCACCATGGGCGGTGCGCCTATCTGTCTTGTCGGGGTTGTGGGCTTTGCGACCGTGGCCATTGGCGTCGGTCCTTTCGTCTACTCGATTTGTCTAAGCAACTTTGCTCTTCACTTGGCCCAGGTTCAGTTCATCGAAAATTCTGGTTATCCGTTCGCCGCAAGTTTCTTCGAATTAACGGCATACGCGTCGCGGCAGGCAGTAGAGCAAAAGTGCACAAGCTCGCCTCCGTCTCGGAACGGAATGGAACGCGTTTCGTCGACGTGCATTCCACATACAGGATCGCGCACCAACCGGCGTGCCGCCGTCGGAGTATCGATAGAAGCTTCGGCAGCCTGCGGGCCAGGAGCCGTGTCATTCCGGAGCATGCCGCCGACGATGCGGCGCAAGAGCCGCAAGCTCCAAGAAAGGACGAGCAGCCAAAACAGAAATCTCACGATGCGAGCAAGAAAGTTCATCTTAATGATTGTGAGCTAAACGGCCGATTTTGCCTAATCACCCTCGATGGGGCCGTGAGGGGAGTGTAAGCAAGGCGAAAAGGGTGCGTCAAACGAAAAGGTGTCATTTCAAGGGGTTGCGAGGCGAATTGTTTTCTGCCTAGTCGGGAAAAAACGTGCCGGAATTAGGTTAAACTGTTTGTACACAATAAGTTACAGAAAATGCCTTGGTCATTTCGGTCCGGGGGCCCGTTGACCCTAAAAGCGTAGATCGGGGACATTGCGCTGCATCAACCCGCGGCTGGGATGCGGTCGATGCCCATGTATGGGCGCAGGACCTCGGGGATCAGAATGGAGCCATCCGCCTGCTGAAAATTCTCAACAACCGCGATCCAGGTGCGACCAACGGGAAGGCCTGAACCATTCAGCGTATGCACGAAGTCGCTCTTACCGCCTTTCGGTTTGAAACGAATGCCGGCGCGGCGCGCCTGGAACGCTTCGCAGTTGGAGCAGGAGGAAATCTCCATGAATTCGCCGGAAGAAGGAACCCAGGCTTCAATGTCATATGTTTTCGCGGAAGCGAAGCCCAGATCGCCGGTACACAACTGCACCACGCGATAATGAATGCCGAGCTTTTGGAGAATCGTTTCCGCGTTGCCTACAAGCGTTTCGAGCTCGCCATAACTATTTTCCGGCCGTGTGAACTTGAAGAGTTCGACCTTTTGAAACTGATGCTGGCGTTTGATTCCCCGGGTATCTCTTCCGGCGGCGCCTGCTTCGGAGCGAAAGCAGGAGGTCCAAGCGCACACCTGGATAGGCAAGGCTTCGGCCTCCATTGTGTCGCCCCTGTAAAGATTGGTCAACTCCGTCTCTGCCGTGGTGGTCAGCCAAAGATCTGTCCCTTGCAGCCGAAACATATCTTCGGCGAATTTTGGGAGCTTACCGTCGGCCACGAGTGAGGCCGTGTTGACGATGAAGGGCGGCAGAATTTCCGTGTAGCCATGCTCGCGGGTGTGGACGTCGAGGAAAAAGTTGGCGAGGGCGCGTTCGAGGCGCGCTCCCCAGCCTTTGTAAACGGCAAAGCGTGCTCCTGTGATTTTCGTGGCTACCGCGAGATCGAGGATTCCGGCTCTTTCGCCGACTTCCCAGTGGGGCTTTGGCGCAAAATCGAATTTGGGAGGCGCACCCCAGCGGCGGACTTCTTTATTGTCGGCTGCGCTTTTGCCCACCGGCACGGAAGAATGGGGAATATTGGGGATAGTGAGGAGAAGTTCGCGCTGCGTGGTGTCGAGTTCGGCTATGCGCTCATCGGATTGCTTGATGCGCTCCGAAACCTGCTTCATTTCAGCGATGATGGAGTCGGCGTTTTTCTTCTCCTTCTTGAGGCGGGCGATTTCTTCGCTGGCCTTGTTGCGCTGTGCTTTGAGCTGCTCCGTCGCGGTGATGAGTTCGCGGCGCTCCTTGTCGAGCTTACGAAAAGCGTCCAGGTCCAAAGCGGCGCCGCGCTTCTTCGCCATTTCAGCGAAGACTTCGAGGTGGTCTCTGAAATAGTTCAGGTCATGCATGCGTTGGAAGGATACCGTAATCCGCATGGCCCTTGTAGCGCGGGGCTCCCAATTCCGGTTTCAGTGGTCCAGTTGCGTCGAGATCCTCAGTGCTCTGGGAGATGCAGGATGAAATCTCCGAGCAAAGCATTGAACCGCCCTGCGTCATCCACGAACAACGCGTGACCGGCATCTTCAAAGAGTTCGACGCGCGCTGCGGGAATGGCGGAAACAATGGGGTCGGCAGCCATGCCCTTCAACTGCGCCTGGCACATCACGAGAACGGGCCTGTCGACCTTAGCGAGGGCGGGCCGCCAGTCTGCGCGGCTGATGGAGCTGACGCTGGCCGCGACGGCGCTGTCCGAGGGCATCTTGAGGGATGCTGCGACGACGCGTTGGATGTACTCCTCGGGCTGGGCCTTTTTGTACATGCTGCGCACGAACTTCTCGGTGAAGTCGCGGCGGTTGGTCTGGACCTGTTTGTACATTCCAACCATGGAAGTGATGAATTGCGGGTCTTGCTTGTCCCAGGCGAACCCGTCGACGAGGACATAGCCGCGGACGCGGTTCCCGCCAAATTGCTCGGCATAGGTCAGCAACTCAGGAACCCCGAGCGACCAGCCCACAAGGACAACATGATCGAGCTTCAGATGTTCGAGGAGTTCCTTGATGTCCTGCGCGCGGCGCTCGCAAGAGTTGCCCTCCGTGGGCTTGTCAGAGTCGCCTTGCGACCTGGGGTCGAGGGCCACGACATGAAAGTGCTCGGCAAAGTACTTGAATTGCGGGTCCCAAATCCAAGCGGGCATGCTCCAGCCTGGTTCAAGAAAGATGGCCGGCCCGCTGCCGGCTTCGAGATAGTGCAGCTTGACTCCATCAGAGGTTTTGAAAGAGCCGTCCTTGCCCTCTGCACCAAGAACAAGCGTGGGCGGTATCAGCAAAAGCGGTAACAAGAGAAAAATCTTACGCAACACGAGACACCTCGCTCATCAACTCCATGATATTCCCTTCCGAGCTGCGGAAAGGCCGACATCCCAGAGAATCATACGCTGGCATGAGTGCGTCGATCGAGGCAACCATAAAAAAGTAAAGCACAAAAGAGTGGAAATCGTGAAGCCGGAAGTACTTCCGTACCAAGACAGTGGCCACGGCGGGAGAGGGAAGTACTGGAGAGAATGAATCCGGCGAGCTATCGACGGGGGATTCGGGAGAGAACAAACTAGCAAAGTAGTCGGGAGTTGTTTGGGTTTTCTGGAGTAAGACTGCTTTTGCTCCTGTGTGCCGTCCTGCTGCTCGCGAGCGCAGCGGAACGGCCAGAAAGCCGAAGTGACTTCGGATTACTGTATCCTCCATCCCCACGCCCGAGCGGCCAGTCCCCCACTGGCCGCTCATTTTTTTGCGGAACTTGACGCAGAGTATGGTCGGTTTGGTGGAGGCTGGCATTACGCAGCCGAGGGGATCGCCGAAATTCCAAAACGGCGACGTTGGCTATTGCGGTTGCGGAATGAAGAATCGCTTAGTGGACGCCGTAAATTGAAAAAGGGGGCTGGTGCAAGCCCCCTTTTCGTAATTGACGCCCCAAACCGGTAACCGAGTCGAGGATCGGTTCCGGCCACCCCGGGAAGCCAATCTTTTATGTTACGAATCAGAGAGCAAACCGTATGCCAGCGGTAAGTATTCCACAGGGAACTTCAGAGTTGATTGAAAGTACAGCGTTTAGCCAGGGCGCCGGGCGATGGAAGCCAATCTTACACGCATGAATTCTACAAAATCCCACAGAATGACGGCCCTGCTCTCCATTCTTTGGGAGTGTATATTGTGGCTTTCCCCATACGGGATTTGCAGTCGGCCCCGCATTGGTGACCAACGTCGGAGAACCAAAAGTGAAGCAAATTGGAATATCGTTATTGCGGATTCCCGTGAAAATAATCACCGCAAACTCATGTAAGCGGTTGCGGAAAAGATCCCGCTTCGCGGCCACGCAACCCCGCTCAGACGCCGATAGAGGAGCGGAGGGCGTTGGCGAGGGACTGGCTGAAACGCTGGACATCGGCTTCGTGTTCGGCTTCGACCATGACGCGGGCGAGCTGCTCGGTGCCGGAATAACGAAGGACGACGCGGCCATTGTCTCCGAGCGCGGATTGCACTTCGGCCAACGCGCGGGAAACCTCCGGCAGCGTGTCGAGCGGCGGTTTCGCGCGCACCTTCACGTTGACGATGAGCTGCGGATAATCCTTCAGACCTTCGACCAGCGATTCGATTTTGCCATGCATGGAGACCAGCGAAGCGATTTTTGCGGCCGTGAGCAAGCCGTCGCCGGCAGGGCTGTCATCCAGAAAAATGATGTGGCCGGATTGTTCGCCTCCGAGCACGTTGCCGCTGCGCAGCATTTCCTCGAGAACATACCGATCGCCGACGGCGGCGCGCGCCAGCGCAATATTTTCGCGGGCAAGCACGCGCTCGAGGCCCAGGTTGGACATGGAAGTAGCGACAACCCGATCGCCTCTGAGCTTGTTCTGGGATTTGAGGAAGCGCGCGGCGGCCAAAAGCACGCCGTCGCCGTTCACGACTCTTCCGGATTCGCAGACGAATAGAGCGCGATCGGCATCGCCATCAAAGGCTACTCCGAGGCGCGCTTTCTCCGCAACGACACGCTTCCGCAGACCCTCCAGGTGAAGAGATCCGCATGCGGCATTAATGTTGCGGCCGTCGGGTGAAGCGCCCATGGCCACGACGTCAGCACCCACCGAACGAAACAATTCCGGGCCAAGCTTGTAAGCGGCCCCATTGGCGCAATCGAGAACGATGCGAAAGCCGTTGAGCTTCGCGCCGGGAATAAACCGTTTCCGCAAAAAAGCGAGATATTCCGCGTCAAGGGATTCATCGGCGGCAAGCGGCGGCGAATTCTTTGGCGGTGCTTCTGCCCGATGCTTCAAGATCCCTGCTTCAAGCTCTTCCTCGACAGCATCGGGGAATTTCATTCCCGCGTGTGAGAACAATTTCACACCGTTGTCCTGAAACGGATTGTGCGAGGCGGAGATGACCACTCCGGCGTGAAAATCACCCTGGCGAACCAGACAAGCCACACCCGGAGTCGTAATCACGCCGGCAAACGCAACGGTAGCTCCGGCCTGCGCGAGACCCGCCGCAAGTAGAGAAGCGATATGCGGGCCGGATTCGCGCGTATCCAAGCCGATTAGCACATGCGCAGCGCCATGTTCGCGCTTGAGATACACTCCGAGTGAGCGCCCGGTGGCGTAGAGAGTGGCGTCATCAAGCGGGGGCGTGCCCGGGACACCGCGTATCCCGTCGGTTCCAAAAAACTCTTTGGCCATGGGAAAAGCCTGTCTCTCCAGAGTGTGTGGCCGGGCCCGGTTAGGGCCAGCTTCGGTGCGGATAACCTCACAAATCTTAGCACACGCAAAACCGCGGCTTTACTGCATGGCTCCGTGCATGCCCATTGCATAACCGGGCCAAATCAAAAATCAGATCGCTCAAATCCCTGGATTTGCCGTATCGAAGCAGAAGCGCACGAGGTCATAAACGTTTTGCGAGAATGTGTTAACGTGTAGCACCGGAGTTGCTCGTGTCCGCCACGCAAACGCCGCCATCGCTCGTTCGCTTCACAAGTTCCAATTTCAGCATGCGCGTGCTTGCGGCGGCCCTCATTTTGCTTTTCTTTTATTACGCTGCCGGCGTCGTGATCACGCTGCTGCTTTCCATTTTGCTGGCCTATTTCCTCGATCCGGCGGTGGAATTCCTGGAAAGAATGGGGCTGCCTCGAACGGTCGGCGCGATGGTGATGGTGCTGATCCTAATCGCCGTGCTAGTCGCGGGGGGCTACGGACTGTGGACGCGCGTCGCAGATTTCGCGGAAAACTGGCCGAAATACAGCACTGTCCTTCGGCAGGCAGCAGGCGCCGTGGAAGGCAAAATAAAAGGGATTGAAGGCCAGGTTTCGCAAATCGCGCCCGAGCAAGGCGCTTCCTCCGCGCCAGCAGTGCGCACGGAACCCAGCATCGTGCGCACGCTGATCTTTAGCGGGGTTCGCCCCCTGTATGCCTTGTTTCTCGAAGTTACATTCATGCCCTTCCTGGTTTTCTTCATGCTCGCCGAGAAGCGGGAACTTTGGCACGGAACATTACAGCTTTTTCCTGCCTCACGCCGCACGCAAGTCAAGGAGACGCTGGAGGATTTGCGCGATGTGCTTCGAGATTACCTGGCAGGAATGAGCATCGTGACGCTGGTCGTGATTGCGTCCAGCAGCCTTTTTTTCTGGGTCATCGGGATGGAATATCCCATACTCACAGGAATCGCTTCCGGGATCCTGAACATGGTGCCCTACATTGGTGCAGTGATGGCTTGGCTGCCGGCCTTTCTCATCGCGCTCGCAAAATGGAAAGCGCTCGGGCAGTTCGCGTTGATCGCGGCGACGCTGACGGCCATCCATGTTTTGGCAATCAATCTGGTGGCACCCAAACTGGTGGGCCGCCGCGTGCGCCTGAATGCCGTGGCCATCACCATTGCGCTGCTCTTCTGGGGCTGGGTGTGGGGAGGCATGGGATTGGTTCTGGCGATTCCCATCACCGCGACTTTGCGGGTGATTTGCGATCACACCGAATCTTGGAAGCCGATCGGGCGCTGGCTCAGCGCATGAAACCACGACGCGGATGGTGACCGTCTTAGCCCTTCGGCAATCAGCCAAGATGCAGCCAACAATTTCTACCGAGGTAAGAAACTGTGAGTCATAAAACCGTGCTATGTGTGGCTGCTCTGGCGCTTTTGGCGATGACCTCTCCTCGTGCGGGCGGCTGGGGCTGTAAAGGCCACCAAACTGTGGCCTTGATCGCGGAGAAGCACCTGACACCGGAAACCCGGCAGATGGTTCAGCAGCTTCTTGGCGATAACCCGATCGATCCGAAGCTGAAGCGCTGGTGCGGCAACGCCACGACAGACCTGATGGTGGATGCCTCCACCTGGCCGGATGATGTGCGCAACGAGCGCAAGAACGGTCCGTGGCATTACATCGATATTCCGCGAGGCAAACACAAGGGTGATTTGGCGGAGTACTGTGGCTCCGAAGGATGCGCGACGCGCGCCATCGAAGAGCAGCGCGCCATTTTGAAGGATAAGTCCGCCGATCCTTTGAAGCGCGCCGAAGCGATCCGTTACCTCATCCACTTTGTCGGCGACATGCATCAGCCGCTGCACGCCATCACCAATGCTGACAACGGCGGAAACTGCGTGCCGGTGAAATATCTTCACCATGAACCGCTGGCCAATTCGCTCCATCCGGAGCGCGAGGAGTATTCACCCAATCTTCATCAGGTCTGGGACACGGAAATTGTGGAACGCGACATGGAAATCTCCAACCCATTTCGTTATGCCGACGAACTGGACGAAAAGTTTCACACCGAAATCGCCTCCTGGGAAGCGGCCGGCATCCATGTGGACAACTGGGCCTGGGAGAGCCAGGAGCGGGCGGAGACCGCCGTCTACGATGCCTTCCCGGAAAAAATCACCGTCGAACCAGACATGAAATTGAAAAGCTGCGCCGAAAACAATCACGTGGGAAAACGGATGTTTGATAAGCATCTAGCAATCGGCGAGGCGTATCAAGCCAGCGCCGCGAAAGCCGTGCAGACGGCACTGGCAGAAGCTGGCGTCCATCTGGCGATGATTCTGAACGATGCCGCCAAGTCTGCGAACTAGGATTCTTTTCCTCAGGGCTTCGGCGCGGGAGATCCCGCCGCTGGGTCTGACGCACCAAGCGATTTGATATACCGCACCAACTGCCAGCGCTGCGGTTCCGGAAGTTTCGACCAGACCGGCATATTCTTTCGAACCACTCCATTGGTCAGCAGCCAGAAAAGAGTTCCGGGCGTTGCGTTTTGGACTTCCGGAGCGCGAAGGCTCGGCGCCTTGCGCCTGCCTTCGGCGGATTTGCCATGGCATTCTGCGCAGTGCTGTTCAAACAGAATGGCGCCGGCGGCGACAGCGTCTGGATCGCTCTCCAGTGGATTGGTGCGCTCCCGTGCTTTCTTGGGTGCCTTTTGCAACTCGGCATAAACAGATGGATCGTAACTTGGCGTTGCGCCTCCGGCTGGTTTGTCGGAATTTTGGCTTTGCGCTAGGACAACAGATACCACAAGAAACCAAGCGCAAACGGCAAGCGCCGCGGCGATGGTTTTCACTTGCGCCCCCTAAAGAGCCGGCTGACCATCGAGCCGAAGCCGCTTATTTCCCGCGACACGCCCCAGCGCATGAGGAATTGATGGCTATTGTCGTTCAAACCGAAACCGGGCGAAATCCGTAACCCCCACCCGGAGGGTAGATTCCAGCCGAGCACAGGCGCCAGATAATGCGCTGTGTCGTGGAGCCCAAAGCTGTGGCTGTCACCCAGACCGCCATACATTTCGACACCGGCGACGAAGTTTTGCGGACAGAAAGTGCAGCGTTTTGCGGAAGCCTTCAGCGCGAGTGGACGGCTGGCGCCTAGCGCATAGCCGAATTCCCAGGGCGAACTCGAAAGATTCTTGGCCGCGAGGGTGTTCTGCGTAAAGTTCCAGCCCTTGAACGTGCTGGACAGGATGAGCTTCAACTCGATTTCATGGATATGCTCCCTGCGGGACGCCGCGTTCGATACAAGGAAGTCTGATTCCACGTCGTGGCCTTCGCCTTCCTTGAGGATCTTGTCCGCACCGTTCTTGTTTTCATACTCAACGTAGAGGATGGGATTGATGAAGTGTTCGCGCTTCAGAGGCCGGAAGCGATTCTCCCAGCGGAAACCGGTAAACACCGTGCTGTCGCTGGAGGTAGTCTGGCCATCCAGGTAGATTTCCGTGGTCCACCAGGCGGTCGCGCCGTATTCGAATTCCGCCCAGTAGCCGTGGAAGTCGTTCCCGCCCCGCTGGGTCCCGAAAGTAGAAAAATACTCGATCTCCAAGTTGCCTGGCTCCTCCAGGTAGTGATCATAGGCGACAAAATACGGGTTTTCCTGGGCGAGGGCAGAAGGAGCAGAGCAGAAAGAAACTAGAAAGAGGCAGAGAGCACCAAACAAAGCGAGCCGACAGGTCAAGACCAAGAAACTCTCCTTGCAAATGAGTTGCAATTACTCAATCAGACTAACTTAGTCCTATATTATTTGCAAATGACTCTCATCTAGGAACTGCGCCTTGCACGATTTAACCGTTCTCTTGCTGGACGTCGATGCGCATCAACGGGTTGACACCTTGGAATGAGAGCGCCATCCTTGCCGGGATTCCTTCTCCCGCGCTCACATGAGGAGGCCCCGTGGATTCCGCAAAGCTGGTGCTCGCGCTGCTCGACGAAGGCTACGAAAAAAAGACCTGGCACGGACCGAACCTCAAGCAATCCATCAAAGGTGTTACGGCAAAGCAGGCCGCGTGGCGCCCGGGGCCGGGCCGGCACAATATCTGGGAAGTGATGCTCCACGCCGCGTACTGGAAATATGCCGTGCGGCGAAGGATCGAAGGCGGCAAGCGCGGCTCGTTCGTGCTCAAGGGAAGTAATTTTTTTGCGCGGCCCGAAAAAGGCAAAGGGAGCGAGTCGGCCTGGAGTGCAGACAAGAAACTACTTGAGCGGGAGCACCGGGCCTTGCTGGCGACAGTAGCAAAATTATTGGGCACAGCGAGAGCCGCAAAATTTGTGCCTCAACTCTACGGCATCGCGTATCACGACATCTATCATGCGGGGCAGATACGGCTTCTCCGCCGGCTGATGGAACGTTGATCAGCGTGTCAGCTTTCGAAGGGACTCGACAACGGAAGAAATGTCCTGAACATCCTGGAAGAGGCGGATCGCCGCGATGCCCGAAGCGTCCGCCGCAAGACAATCGGAGGCGTTCGCTAAAGTAATCCCGCCGATGGCCAGCACCGGGATGGAAACCGCGCGGCAGACTTCGGCGAGGCGTTCAAGGCCCTGCGGCGCGCCAAATGCGGCCTTCGACGGCGTGTCGAAGACGGGCCCAAAAAAAAGATAATCCGCACCGGCGCTCGCAGCCGATCTCGCAGCTTCCAGGGAGTGGCAAGACACGCCGATAAGGAAACCTTCCGGTTCGTTGCGGTTCCCGACAAATCGCCTGGCTTCCGCCAGCGGAAGACTACTCTCGCCGAGATGGACGCCGCCGGCGCGTTCCGAAAGAGCGACGTCCAGCCGGTCGTTCACGAGAATGTGCGCGGGGGCTCCGTTGCTCGCCTGGTGTTTCGCGGCCCGATGCAAAGCCTCTCGCGTAAGCCAGGCGTAGGCTCTTCCGGAAAGATCTTTCTCCCGAATCTGAATCCAATCGACGCCGGAAGCTGCGGCGGCCTCGACCTTCGACAACAGAGTCTCTAGTGCCTGCCGAGGTTCGGATTCGGAAAGGCTGCGCCGGTCTGTCACGTAGCAAAGAAGCGGCCGGCGAGCGGTGTTATTGAGGGGGAACACGATCAGGCCCCGGTCTTGAACCAATCCAGCCGATTGCCAGAAAGATATCCAAGACCCCGACGCCGCTCACAGCACCGCGAAAGGACGGATGAAGCACGATGCGCATGAGCGAAGGATAGTGGCTAAGGAAAAAATTCTGTTCCCAGTAGACGGACCACGGCAGATAAAGAAGCATTGCTCCCATTTCGAATGCAAGTACGACCAGCAATGCGCGATAAAACCGGTTCATGGTTCGGCGAAATTCCGTCCTGTTGGGAGTGGTTCAGGATCGACGAATGGGCTTCTGAAGGGCAGCGATGCGCTCGGCCACGTCACGGTAGTCGATGTTCATCGCGTAGACCTGGGAGAAACTCTTCAACGCCGCTTCAGGCTCGCCCGCCGATTCCTGAGCTACGCCCAGATCATACCGCAACGCGAGCGTGCTTTCCGGATCATTGCCGGGTGTCTTCAGAGCGCGCTCATACCAGATCGCAGCAATACCCGGCTGACCCTTTTCCATGAAGGCAAGGCCCAGAAGTGTGCAGCACTGCATGGTGTAGCGGAAAGCGCGGCCGCGGTCGCTGGCTTTGGCAACTTTCTGGAATTCGCTGATGGCTTCCTCAAGGAGACCCATTTCACGAAACGCGATGCCAAGGTTGTAGTGCGTTTCGAGGTCTTCATCTTCCGCGCCCATCTCGCCGAGTTCGGCGCGAAACTCGTCGAATACTTCCTTGAGCGGACTCGACTCCGTGGACTGCGACGGCGCCGCATCTTTCTTCGCGGCAGACGGTGGCTGGCTGGGCGCCGATTCTGAAAATCCAGGCGTCAGCTCGCCGATGCCGAGCTGATCGATTTCGTTGGCAAGGTCGGCAAGGAATTGATCGGAAGCAAAACTGTTCCCGGGGGGCGGAGTCGGCGCTGCGTTTTTCCCGACCGGCGCGGGTGGCGCGACTGGTTTCTCAGGCGGTTTCTGGTCGTACGCGGGTACCAGCGGCTCCGCATCCAGTACGAGTTCATACTCCTGTTCCAGTTCGAATTCAGGTTCGCTCTTCTGCGGAGGTTTCGGCGGAGTCTTAGCCGCCGGCACTTGCTTGGCCGGAGGCTTGGCCTTCGCTTTTTCAATGACGGGCTCCGGCTTGAGCGAAATTGCAGGAGCGGCGCTTGCGGCTTCGGATGGCTCAGCGACGGGCGGTTCTTCGCCAATCTGAAACTCTTCCACATCCCCGGGCTTCGTTTGACGCGTAGGCGCGGCAGCAGCGGGCTTCGCCGGCACTGGAGGAGGAGCAGCCGCTTCGGCGGGACGCGTCTCTTCGAGAAGGGTCGCCCATTCGTCGGACAAATCGACTTCCTGCACTTCGGCTTGCGCGGGAGTGGAGTTCACTTCGACTGGCTCGGGGCGCGCTTCTTTCACAGGAGCAGCCGGGGCAGGCGGAGGTGCAGCCGGCATAGGTACTGCGGCGATTTCAGGTATTGTGCCATCCGCAGGCTGAGCTTCTGCGGCTTCCGGAGTGGCAGGTTTTGACGGTGGAACCGCGATCGCCAATTCCTCATCCGTCAAACCTGCGGCACGCTGGAAGCGGCGGCGCAATTCTCCGAATCGTTCGGAGCTGCGCTTGTCGCCCGTTTCACTGTGAATCTGCTCTAACTGCGCGGCGAGTTCGGCAGTGCGCCGGTCATCGCCCGCGCCAAGGACAAAGTCGAGCAGTTTCTCGAGCGTCGGCGTGTGGCGCGGCGCACGGCGCAGGATAGCTTCGAGCAATCCAATCGCTTTTTGCGTAAGGCCGTAACTCGCGAAAAGATCCACGTCGGTGAGCGACTGCGCGATAAATTTTTGCGTTTCTTCGTCAAGGGCCGGCTCGTTGGAGACAGCCGCGGCGGGTTTGACTGGTACTTCCAGAGCGGGTTCTTCTTCGTCGTCGACTGGGAGTTTTGCGGCAGGAGCCTTCGGGATCTCCGCGCGCAAGTTTTCCTCGGGAAAATCTTCTGCCTCTCCCGCCGGCAGTTGTCCCATTTTACGGAGAACGCCGTTGAGTTTGCGCTTTGCCGAATCGCTGTCCGGATCGCGGTCGACAAGCTGCTGAAAGATTTGTTTTGCGCGCTCCCACTGGTGACCGGCGACCAGGGCGTCTCCCAGGTGCGCCAGCGCATCCGGCAAACGGAAGGAATCGCTGGTGCGGCCATAAAGTTCCACCAGCCATTCCAGCGGCTCCAGGGTACCAGGCATGCTTGCTGCAAGTTCGTTGAGTAATTTCCCGACAACCTCGTGCTCTCCGGCGTCGATCATGGGCAGCCGGGATTTCTCCAAGATCTCCATGGCTTTTTCGGGATTGCCGGATTGCAGCAGCGATTCCACAACCTTCTGCATCGGCCCAAAATTCTTCTCGTCGGCTTCAAATACGCGATGCGCGAGCGCCGAAGCCTGGTCCCAATCGGAATTCTTGAGATACAGGTCGAGGAGGAGCTCTGTCTGCTCACCGCCTTTCTCGAGATCGGCGGCCTTTTCCAGAAGCTGGGCGGCCTTGGCGACATTGCCCTGGGAAGAATGCGACCGTGCTTTGACGATTACTGCGGCTGAATTGTTGGGATCGAGTTTCAGCGCCTTGTCCGCGAGCTTTTCGCTTTCTCCCTGCTCGCCGCGAGCCAGCGCACGCTGCGAAGCAGACACGTACGCTTCGATGGCGTCCCGGGTCTGGCCCATGGCTTGATACAAATCGGCCAAGCGAATCTGGATGCGGAGATTGTCAGGTTCCGCCTGCAGGAGTTTTCTCAGCAGTCCGATGGCTTCAGACTGGCGATTGTTCTTCAGGTGAATTTCCGCCAGTTGCAGAAAGAGCGGCCGGGCTTCGCTCATTACCCCTTGTTGAACGTACAGGTCGGCAAGCTTTTCGAGGGGTCGAATTTCTTCAGGAGCCAGCTTGGCGATGCGCTTGTACACCGCGATTGCTTTGGTAAGGAAACCGTCGCCAACAAAAATCTGCGCAAGGCGCTCGAAGTAGTCGATGGCTTGGAACGTTTCTCCCTGGCGGATATAGAGCTCGCCGATGGTCATGAGCGTGACCTGATCGCGCGGCTCGTACTTCAGAATGTTCTGGTATTCGGCGATGGCCTGGGCGACTTTGCCCTGGTTCAGCAGCTTTTGTGCGGCCTCTACGTATTTGCTTTTGTTATAAGCCATGCGCGAACTGGGACAAACCTCCCCGTGGGAGTCTGTCCGGGACGTTCTCCTCGATTGGTTGCGGTAGTGGAAAACCCGCAACTCTACAGAACTACGCTATCAGGCAGGAAAAAGACAAGTCAACGAACCCAAAGTACCTTGTGAGTAGCCAGTTATCCCCTTCCAGCATGGAAACACGAGGACAAAGACGGGGCGGAGGTGACGCATCGGACGGTTGCTTTGAGGAGACGCGATACGAACGGCAAACAGGGCAGCCGAATGGGGGCTACACGGAAACCGGCTCCCTACCGAATCGTGAGTCTCGAGGCGGAGAGTGGAATTCGGTGTGCGATACAATTTGGTTTGCCACACAAACTGAATTGGGGCCTGTTTGGTTTTGAACATGTTCAAACATGCGCTCCGTTTACTGCTAGGACATTCTCGCGGGTTTTCGGACGCTATCAGAAGATCGGGAACGCGGTTTGCGTCGCGCCGACAGCCCAACAGGTGGAATCCCGCACCGGCGCAAAGGAATAGCGGTGCAGTGGTGTGGGGCCGTGAAGGCGTAAGGCCTCGAGATGGTCGGGCGTACCATAGCCTTTGTGGCGCGCCAGCCCGTATTGCGGATAGACGGCATCCCACTCTTCCATACGCATGTCTCGATGAGTTTTCGCCAGGATCGAAGCTGCAGCGATTGAGATGCTGCGAGCGTCCCCCTTGATTAGAGACTTTTGCTCGATCAAGACGTCGAGCTGCATGGCATCAATGAGTAAGTAGTCGGGAGGAATGGCCAGTTGCTGGAGCGCGGCAGTCATCGCCTGGCGCGATGCCTGGTAGATGTTCCAGGCATCAATGCGCTGGGCGTCCACTTCGGCGACGGCCCAGGCGAGAGCGTGTTCGCGAACGCGCGGGGCAAGTTCTGTCCGGCGTTCGGGAGTGAGCTTTTTGGAATCGTCCAGGCCGACAATGCGCCGCTTGGGATTGAGAATCACCGCAGCGGCAACGACTGGACCAAAGAGCGCGCCGCGTCCGGCTTCATCAATGCCGGCGATGCGCATCCAGCCCAATTTGCGCGCCGCTCGCTCAAAACGGGAGGAGCAGAGTCGGCTCATTCGCGGTGAATTTTACCACGCGAACTTCGCCGCGCTTCAACAATTACTCGTAGCGTAAAGCGACCATGGGATCGACGCGGGTTGCCCGTCTCGCGGGAACGTAGCACCCTGCGAGCGCTACCATGCAGAATACGATTGGGACGCTTACAAAAGTGATGGCATCGGTAGCCTTCACTTCAAACAGGAGGCTGGCCAGCAGCCTCGTGAATCCCCAAGCGGTTACAAGTCCTATCGCGATGCCAGCGAAAGCAAGACTCGCTCCCTGGCCAACGACGAGCCGAATGACATCGCTCTTCCCCGCCCCTAGCGCCATGCGGACGCCGATTTCCGCGGTTCTTTGACGCACTGAATAAGCTAGCAGAGCGTACAAACCCACGAGGGATAATAAGAGTGCGGCGCCGGCAAATACTGACAGGAGAAACGTCTGAAGGCGGCGCATTGCGGTCGATTCGGACACAAGCTGATCCATCGTGCGAATGTCAGCGACGGCCAGGCCCGGATCGATGGTGCTCAATTCTTTTCGGACGGCTGAAGCAAGCGATGTTGGATCCGTGCTCGTCCGAAGAACGAGAGCGGCCGCCGAAGCGCTTGACTGCCAGAACGGCAGGTACGCTTGCAACTGCGGCTGCTCTTCCAGGCTGGCATGGCGAACGTCAGCCACGACGCCGATGATAATCCACCAGGTCGGTTTAGCGTCTCCGCCAATGAAATGGAAGCGCTTCCCCAAGACGTTCTGGCCGCGAAAATATTTCTCGGTGAAGGTGCGGTTAACGATTGCTACCAACGGACGCCCAGGAGAATCGTTGTCGGTGAAGGATCGGCCTTCGAGGAGGCGAATGCCCATAGCGGCAAAATAATGGGGTGTAACGGACCGCGTCTGAAAGAACACCTTTTCGTCAAAAGGGTAGCCTTCCACCGTGAGCCAGCTCAAAGTTTCTCCGTGCCCGAGAGGCAGGTTGGTTACGGCTCCCGCCGCTTGGACCCCAGGCAATACGCTCAGACAGTCGATGAGTTCGCGGTAAAAGGGAATTTGGCGATCTGGCTGACTGTATCTCTGGTCCAAAGAAAGATTCATCGTGACAGTTGAATGGGGCTCGAACCCTTTTTCCACGGATTGAACTCTTAACAAGCTGCGAATGAGCAAGCCTGATCCGGTTAACAGCACAAAAGTTAGAGCTACTTGAACAACGACTAGTCCCTGGCGAAAGTGGCTTCGCGTTCCTTTCACGCTTCGGGTCCCCGAATGAGTCAGAACATCAGAGAGGTCGCAACGCGAAGCAGTCAACGCGGGGAACAGTCCAAACAACAGACCTGTCACCAGCGATACTCCTAGAGTGAAGAATAGAACGCGACTGTCAAGCGAGGCCTGATCCAGCCGCGGAATATTTCCCGGATCAACTCGCATGAGAAGTCGAATCGATGTGAACGCCACACAACAGCCGAGCGCGCCTCCGCACACAGCCAGAAAGAGCGACTCGGTCAGGAGTTGGCGAATCAAACGTGATCGCCCGGCACCCAGGGCGGCCCGCACACCCATTTCGCGTATTCTGCCCGCTGCTCGTGCCATCGCCAGGCTGGCCACATTGCTGCAGGCAATGAGCGATAGGAGCGTGACGGCTCCCATCGGGATCAGCAATGCGCGGCGCGGAGCCCCCGTTACGGAAGCGACAAAAGGCTGGACGAGAGCTCCAAATCCTTGATCTTTCGCCGGGCGAAGCAGATCGATCTCTGCCATCAGTGTGCTCATTTCAGACTGCGCCTGTTCCAGGGAAACTCCCTGACGCAATCGGCCAATGGCATTGCCCGCGCTGTCGTTCCGGTTGGCCTTTTGGTCCGCAGGCATGGCCCAAGGGATCCAGATATCGCTAACCTTAGCCGCATCCATCACGTCCGTTGCGTGAGGAAAACCAAAACCGGGAGGCATAACTCCGATAATCTGATAGGGCCGCGCATCGAGGAGAAGTGATTTGCCTAGAATGTCAGGTTCTGCTCCGAAGTGAGTCCGCCATAGGCGATCGCTGATAACAGCGACCTGTTCCTGCCCCAATTGATCGTCCCTTGCGTCTACGGTTCGCCCGAGAGCAGGCGAGATTCCCATGGTCTTAAAGAAATCTTCGGTGACGCGAGCGCCTCCTATTGCGTCCGCACGTCCTTGGATGGCGAAATTGAATCTTGCAACGCCAAATAGGGCAAGACCTGCAAACGAGCGGTTTTGTTTTTGCAGATCGAAGAAGTCCGCGTTCATCGGTGTCATATATTCGATAGGCAATTGGAAACGCGGGTTGGGAGACCAAAGGTAGACCAGCCGTTCCGGCTCTTTGTAAGGGAGCGTCCGAATCAACACTGCATTTATCAGGCTGAACACGGAAGTGCTGGCGCCGATGCCGAGGGCGAGAGTCAAGACGGCCACCGCGGTGAAGCCAGGGCTCTTGCGGAGCAGGCGCAGAGCGTAGCGCACATCCTGCAAGAGTGTTTCTAGGAAGGGTAGACTGCGCTGATCGCGGTAGAGTTCTTTGGCTTGTTCGACGCCGCCGAATTCGCGGCGCGCGGCATAGTGCGCGTCGGCGAGACTCATGCCTCGGCGAATGTTTTCCTCCGTGAGCATTTCCAAGTGCGTCTGGAGCTCCGTATCAAGTTCACCGTCAAGGTGCCGTTTGCGGAAAAGGCCGCGCAAACGCGCGACGAAAATAAGAAGCCACTCCACGTCAGGCTCCTTCCGTACCACCGAGAAGGCGTGCCATGAGCGCGGTCATGCGCTCCCAACTCCGAGTTTCTGCGAGCAACTGCTTGCGTCCCGCGCGCGTCAGCGAGTAAAACTTCGCCTTGCGGTTATTCTCCGAAGCGCCCCATTTGGAAGCAATCCAGCCGCGCTGCTCGAGCCGCAGCAAGGCCGGATAGAGCGTGCCCTGGTTGAGCTTGAGCAAGTCTTCCGAAACCTGCTGGACACGCTGGGCAATGCCGTAGCCGTGCAGCGGGCCCATAGCATGCAAGGTTTGCAGGACAATGAGGTCGAGCGTGCCTTGCAGAACTTCTCCGCGCGCAGGAGCCATGTTTTCTCCTATGATGTTTGTCTACTCCGTTGTTACGGAAGTCCTTTTCACGCTGTAGCTTCCCGCAAAGCGAAATTGGGAAAATCCTCGAATACCCAGTTGTTTTTCAGCGTGCGATAGATAATTCCAAG